>WNFI01655026.1_pt1 | contig 10480 bp, 9 predicted proteins | sample 5400471 | NCBI WGS metagenome assembly WNFI01 (sample SAMN13153348, study PRJNA577476) | soil metagenome | isolation source: 100 cm saprolite on Douglas fir-dominated hillslope | place: USA:California | collected 2013-09-17 | reverse complement strand
TCCATATGCTGTTTTTATAGTAGGATTTTAATTTGAAGCCAAGTTTACTGTTAGGATTTTTCACTACAGGGATGTCAACAATAACTGATCTACACTGTATTATCATTGAGCCATTGCATCACCCTCATGAAGCCCCTACATCTACTCTATCATCCTCTTATACATAACCAACTTATCCCTTGGCTGACATCATGGAGAAGATCTCAAACTTGGCCAGTCAGGGTGATTTTTGAGAATGCCAATTCTGAAGAGGCTGAGACAGAAGGAGAGTATGTGGATGCCAGGGAATCAGGGGCCACACCATTCTGTTCCATTCAGGACTTCCAATCCTTCCAGAGTGCAATGGATCATGTAGACAGTGATGCAGACAGCATCTGAACAAGCACTGGACTGCCTCCATTGACCAGTACCTTGGGAGAATGAATCATGCACAGTTGGTATGATTCACAAGCAACAACTTGTGTGACAGTACACCCTCACAGATCTGACATGAAGGAAGTATCTGTTCAAACTGATGAATGGGTCCCAGCACCCTGACCACTATCAACTTTGTCATGGTACAACCTCTCCTCCTTCCTTTTCCATCTCCTTCCTCTTCCATCCCTTGCCCCTCTCCTTCACCTACTTCCAACTCCATCCAACCCTGTCCACTTGCCCTCTGTCTCCTCCATGCCTCCTCCAAGGCATACTCATGCAACTACACTACATCCACTGTTGGACTAGCCCCAGACTAATGTTGGACCCACTCAGATCTGGTTCCCACACCAAGGGGTACCATTTATATACCTTTGTCCAATTTGTCTGATCTTTCTTCATTGGCAATAATAGGTAACTGCCTTTTTTCTTGATTAACTCCTTTCTCCATGTTACCCATCCATTATATATAGTTGGACTCAAGTAGAATGAGAAGGCAGCTTTCTTCTCATTTGTACTCAGGTAAAGTCCCCCTCATGTACATACTTTAGTCTGTACTTATAACATTTCTACTCAGGCATTCAGCAGGGACATGTTCCCCTTGAGTGGCCCTTTGTAGATCCATCAGAGCTCCACAGGCACCCAGACATCTAGTACACTCCCAGTCTTGGATGCACCCTGACAAACTTCATAGGATTGGCAGCACCCACTCTACACAGTTCCAGTACATGCCATCATCACCAGTGAAACTCTGTCATTGCTCACCTTGGTGGCTAGTGTAGTGAGGTCACCAGTTAGGGATTCCACCAGCATGTTTGGGAGTTATGCCTGTGCTAGGACAATGTCCACAACTAGCATGAGTGAGCAAGCACCACTGGCTGATGCAGTTGCAAAGGATGAGACCAACTCTACCATATCTATTCCACATGTCAACTGATCCCAACCTCCCACTATGTCCCTTCCACCCCCTCTGAGCATGCCTCCCCCACCATCTATCCTGACTAAAAAATCCTTGACACCTCCTCCCTGACCCACTTCACCTCCTCCCACTGAACTCATCCAGCATGCTACCACCCTGACATTTGGCAGTATGGTTCCATCAAACAGAGCAAGCAATCCTGCCACCAATAACATCCCTCCATCTCAAGGAGGTTTGTGTTAACCATGATCCACCAGTAGCTTTATATCAGCAGCTAATGCTGCCACCATGGCAGGACCACAACCTTCAGCATTTATTGGATCAAGGCCAGACAGGTGTGAGATGTCTCAGACCTCATTGCTTTCTGCATTCAGTGCTCCATCTGTCATGGTATGACCTCCCATTCCCTTCTCCACCCACCCCTGGCTGCCCCCAACCCCATCTGCCTCCACTCTGCTCCAACTCTGGAGCATACTTGTGCAACTTATGCAACTATGTCGCACCCACTCTCAGACTGCCATCTATATACCCTTTCTACATTTGTCTTATTTGCCTGATCCCTTTTCATTGACAATAACAGGTAACTACTCTTTCCTTGTTTAACTCCTTTCTCTGCATTACCTGTCCATTATATATAGCCGGACTTGAGCAGAATGAGAAGACAGCTTTCTTCTCATTTCTGCCCAGGTACAGTCCCCCCATGTACATACCCTAGTTTACATGCTATAACATTTCTTCCCAGGCATCCAGCAGGGATTTATCCCCTTGAGTGTCCATTCTGCAGATACATCAGAGCTCCATGAGTACTAGGATGTAGCATGTTCCTGGTCTCAGATGCACTCTGACACCATCCCATCAGCTTCTGCTTTCCTCATCTCACTCAAGTGCCAGAGAGCCAATAGCTCACTTGGCTCCCAGTCCTGAAATGCCATCTAACCAGATGGCATCTTTGACTGACTCATCATCTATCCATGCACCATTTTCTGATGTTTGCAACTGACTCCAAGATGCTGTTGAACCATAGTAGGTCAGGGGACTGTAGGGAACTACTTAATGATCAATAGCTAGCTTGTTTGTCACAGTGGATGCCATTAGCCAAGTTCCTGTACAAGCATGTAGCTACCTGGATATATGCATATACAAGTGGCTAACTTTGGCTGAGTTACTTACTGAATTGAACTGAATTGGTTGCATAGTCAAGGATATACAGGAGATTTTTGGCCACTTAGATGCCAAAAATGATCTTAGTTCTAAAATGGTTGAGTGTCCATTGGATTGTGTGTGTGGGCATGCATCTCTCTATCTATGCCATGTATGGGTACTGAAACATCACATCAATCCATGTGCGCACACTATGAATATGCTATTATCCATGTCATGTGCACTTGCCGAAACATCACTTCATATTGTATGTGTGCGACTAGAATACTTTCCCACTATATCATCCCTATTCTAGTTCTTCACATTAGATGACTTCATCACTGCACAACAGAAACACAATATTCACCCCCCAAGTTTTTTGTTTTTTAAAATATGCACTTCTCCCACTTCTCTCTTACCCTTTTTTTCGAGATTTTCAGGAGCGCGCGCGCGCGCGGGTGGTATGTTGCTATAACAAAAAACATAGCCCATGATAACCCTTTTTACATGTTTTTCACACGGGGATTGTCCCACCTGCCCTTTGGGGAGATTAAGCGATAAATGCCGAAGCCGGAAGATTATGATTATGTGGTTTGATCTGGGCAGGCACCCGAAGTAGTTCTCCTTTTTTTTCTATCTGTCCATTCTATTTTTACTCAAATGGAATTGTCTCGGGGTACTGTTGTTCAGGTCCAGGGACCCATATCTCTATCTTTTTTCCTTCTGTTTTCTTCTTTTCGTTGCTTCGTTTTTTTTTTCGTTTTTCCTTCTTCGGGGAGGTGGAGAATCAGAACAATCGACTTGGAACTTATCGTTTGGCAATCCACGGTGTGACGAGGCCTTTTCCCCATAATAATTTTAATTTCATCACATCCGATCCGATAAGCTGTATTACAACATGACTACAAATCAACAACGATGCAAGAAGGGCAAGAATCGCCAAGGCACAAAAAGGACAATGCCAAGCCAACAACACACTCGGGTAACAACGGACAATGGAAAACTCTGTGGAGGGAAAAATCACATTCCCTATCTCTTATAACACCATGTAAACCCAACTCCATGGCCCCATGCAAACGCAAAGACGTAAAACAAAAAATTGAGTTATGTACATAAAAGCAGCTAAGCATAGCTGGGTGCGATACGAGATATAGAACAATGAGGAGTAAAAACCACTCCATCATTTGATTTGACAACCCCCATCCTTGGTCTGGTTGCCATTATATAACGCGAAGGGGAAAATTATGACCGGAAAAAAAATTGAGACAAAAAAAGGGAGAATTGGGGGAGAAAACATAATGGGACGTAAAAAATGAAAGAGATGGACACGGAAAAGAAAAATATGAATCTAGAGATGGCGCTGGCAAACTAGATTTTGTCCGTAGATGTTGTGCAGTTGTGCAAAGGAGACAAAATGAGAAGACAAGTCCAACCAAGCCGAAAAATAAAGTAAAAAAACGCAAACGAAACAAACTCATTCATAGGTCAAGGAACTCCTCCTTGGTCTCTAGCCTCTCGCCTTTTGTTCCGAAAAGCGTGTCCCAAATTCTGGTTTGTTTCCCATAGTTGAAAGATTTGCGCCAGCCTATTCGATGATGGAGTTCACTGCAAATACATAGTGGAATGAGATCGAAACGCTTTGGGGAATCAGTCATCCAAAAATAATAACACAACTTACTGATCTTCCGTACACTGATCCATTCCCAAGAAACTCAAAGGCCAACCCGAGACAGGCGCCCGCCATAGAACACGCACACCAGAATGCGATGCGCTCTCGTTGAAGAGTGTATACAGGGTCGAAAACCACTATACGCGTCATGGGAAGAAAGAAAAGACGTCAATAATGCACGCACTCGGAGTAATAAGGCTTGATTTATAACTAACCCACGTGCCGAAATCAACTCTGTATGTAATGAGTGCAAGGGTGGGAACAATGAAAGCATCGAGCACATTGTGCTCCCAATCGCCAAACGCCGACATGGTCGGGATAGGATGCTTCGCCATATGATGCTAAGGGAAGCTGAATGAGCTTCGGATAGCTCAAAGGAGAAGTTAATAATTTTACGTACAACTTTGTGGAATTTCCACAGCCACTGGAAAAAAATCAATAAATTAGCCGTGGAACTTCTACGCGACCCTGTGCGATGGAGACGGTTGATGTCGACACTTACCGGGATCTCGTGCATGGATCGATGCGAGACACTGTATGTAAAGAAGCGCAGGGTCAGTTAAATGGGATACACCGTTGGAAAAGGGATGGGGATACGCACTAGAACCAAAAATCCATCACTACAGAGGATAGGAACAAACGGAAAGGTAATCCCAAGGCCCACCAGCCCCAATGAGCTGAATCCCATCCGCTGGCACCTCCCTTTGCTTCCCATTCATTCCAGAGCATGAATGTGCCGACGACGGGTCTCATCACAGTCAAGACGACAACTCCGAGCATCGTCTCATTTAGACGAGCATCTGGAATCACATCACGTTTGACGTTACCATCGAAGAAGCCATAGGTTTCTGCCAGTCGGTTAATAAGGAGGAGCATGTTTATCCCAGTGAAGTTATAGACTGTAGTGAAGAAGAGGACAGGAAGGACCGGACGGTATGTCGAGATAAATGAAGGTAGATGAGGAGCCAGGTAGGAAATAATAAAAGGAATTAGAAGTAGAGAGAGAAAAGCTCGGGGAATCATGAAGGCATCTGAGAGGTGATCAGTCCACGCCGAACGATCAAGGAGAGGAAACTTACGCGAAACCCAACCACTGAGTACAGGTACCTTGCCTGCTCTCTTTTCTTGCCGACCCTTGTACATGAGGGTGTAGGCGAGCCAGGCTAGAGGGTTACGGAGCGTCTGTTCGCGGATATGCCAAGTTGAATTCATGAAGCGAGGGACATCTGGAGTAGATGGTGAAGCTGGTGAACGAGATGCAGATTTGGGTGAGTCTGGAGCTTGCTGGAGCGGGATGTCGAAAAAGGCTGGAGCTGTCATCGTCGCTGATGGCGGGTAAAAAACGATGATGGTATGCTTAAAAGGACGGCTGAGGCTAGTCCGAAGGAGGATGTCTCAGGTCACGTCAATAGCAGAGACCAGGGGGGGTTATGGAAAAGGAGGGAAGGTTAGGTCTTTGAAGGAACGAAAAATGAGAAAGGAGAGCTGAAAGAGAAAGTATGGGTTACAATTATTGGAAATCCGTTGACGTGATGGATCCGCAAAAGGGGCCAAAGTTAGTTCAGAGCCAATTGCAATTTTAAATCCCTCTCAATTAGATCCCCGAGAATTATTTACTCATTATTTTCCCCCCGCCTTGTCTATGGCAACCATTGACAGTATGAGAGGCACAACGACTCTATGAGGGCTACAGTAGATGCTACCTCAGCCGCAAACCATGTTAGGAGGCTGGAGGGCACGAGGGGCGAGTTGAATAAGATGATCGTCGAGAACTCTGATTGAGTCGAACCTGTCATACCAGGGGCCACACAGGGCCACAACAGGTAGAGAGAGACAGTCCGTCAATGACGGGCCCACCGGAAGATGGATACCACGTCCGACGCCTAGGAAGGATGTATCTTTTCCAGACCATCAGCGCCTCTACCGCCTTGTTGCGATGCACCCATTCACACCCTCAACAATGATCGCTTGTTTCTCCGAATTGTACGTCAAATACCTCAATGGAAACCATTTGCATCCGCAATTCACGCCACAAACACGCCTTTTGCCGGATGATTCCTGTTTACATCCGCTCTATTGGATCTTACACGCAACAACAGCAAATGAGGCAGCAGAATTTGCAACTTTCGATCGCAACCAGCCTCTCGGACCTCTACTCCCAAGCATCTCCAACCGTATCATCGACCATACTGCAGCGATTATTTACCATAAAAGCGACCACCACCCCTGAAATCCTCCTGTCATTCTTTGAATTCACAGCAATATCGCGAGCTCCAAGCCGTCGGATATGCCCAGCCTCGTGTACCCAATTCGACAGGCCAAATACGTAATGCCCCTGCACATGAGTCAGTTGAACAATGCTTCTTCTGTCACATCCGGGCTTGAGAACATTTCCAACTTTAGGAGAACAAAGATAAGAAACTGAATCAGGGTGACGACTCACGAAGCTTATGAATCTTCCAAGAGCCTTGTGCTTTTGGGTCGCCCGCGCGCACACTCCATCAGGAATCAATTTGAATCTCATCACGTCAATGTACACATTCCACCCAACAAGCGATGAAATTCCCTCCCAATCTTCGATAACGTAACACGCACGGACGCAGTCAGTGAAGGGGCCCGATCATGCTCCTAAGGCTGGCAGTGCTGGAGCAGGAGAAAAGATTCCATTTGCATGATGACGATAGTAAACCTGTTCATCAGGAGGATATCCCCAAGTACCTCCGAAGGGCGATGCACCACGCCTCCTGGATAAAAATCCATTTCCCTGATGATGAAAGTCTCATTCGTAGTCCGTTCATCAGGAGGATATAGCAAGCACCCCCCGCTCCAACACAGGATAACCCCTCATCGTTTTACATTCAGCCCCCATTCACGCGACAATCCATTGCCTGTTGAAGTCAGTCAGCGGCTGGGAATTGCAAACATGAAGAAAGACCAAGGTGAAAGAGGGAGATGGTTCACCCGCTTGATGAGTGTCAGTGCGTTACCATTGTGTCTTTTCAACATGGGCGATTACGACAGGGATAACAAAAATCATCATCACACTCAAGCGGAGGCAAACGAAAAAAAAAAAAAGAGGACAACAGGAAAAGGCCAAACGGCATGCGACAGCCTGAGAATAGGAGATAAGGGGGAAAAGGCATTGGCTTACATACCACAAGACATCCATATGCAAACCAACACGTTCAGAATCTCCAAGCGAGATTCAAGGGTAATAAGAACGAAGCAGGCGCAACTTGAGAGAGTGCGCAGAAAGGATATCCCCGTTAAACTCCTTTATAGTTTCGGCATTTCCCGAAGAAGGAGCGGCTGGCTTTAAATCCACCAAGTGATAGGGTTCTGGACTCCACCTAGAAGCGCTCAAGAGTTCCCTATTGCTTCGAGCAGCTGAGCTTCCTCAATTACATAACTTGTCTTTGAAAAGATAATCAATCGCTGTGGGACCGGGAATCAACCATACGGGTCACAACGCGGTAGACACCGGCTTCTTATGACTTGACAGAAGCAATGTGCAGTAGTGTGGTCACCTCATTTCTAGCCACCGATGTTCAAATAGAATCATTTACTTCACACACCAATAATGACTGGACAATTATTATATACTTGATGTCGAATACCTCACGCCACACTCAAATCTTGAGCGGACTACCCCCGATCTTCTATATGTATTGATGATCAGTTCTATGGCAGAATACTCACTCTTCCACGTTACAGTGCCGCAGGACATGGTCCTATCTATGAACGTGTTCCATATATGTAGCGCCACTCCATTAAAAAACGATATGACCTTGTGTAATAGGCAATCAATTCCTTCCAACACAAGCACAAAGCCAACGTACGCTTCTGTTTTGAGGCACTTCTTTTTTCAATTTATTCATTTCTTTTTGGGAGGGGTGGGTGGAAGAGGATTCACACATCAACCGTGTTCGTTCAATAGATCGGTTCATCGTACCACTCGTCCCAACCCGTTCTTTTGCCTTTTTAAACGAAAAAGATCCACCATGCTGCATCTCTTCGTCGACTTCTTTTTTTCAGTTGCAAAAAGAAAAGGTATCATTCACATAATTATTCCCCCCCAAATTTGTACCCAAACTTTTTTTTACACCTGATCACACTGATCGATCCCGGCCGGGTGTCACCGAAGCACCAACACAAAAAAAGGAGGGGAACAATTCCTTTCCCTCCTCTCCGGCCCCGGTTCGGTACCACTCACGGATCATTGTTCATTAATAAAAATCCTTCGATACATCCTCCACATCCAATGGCACAGCCGCCCGCTAAATATTCTCCTTTCCTTACACGTGTACCCCTTTTTTGCCCTACATTCTCGGCCGAGACATTCTCGATGCCGTGGTATGGGCGCCATTTGTTGCCCATGGATACCCAATTCTAGTTGCTATGCCTGCCCGACCTCTCGGAATCACTTCCTAATAGCGGTCTTCCGGAAGTTCGGGCCAGGTGGGCCCGAGAGACGGACGGATCGATCACCTATCATAGCACAGTGTTACATTTTTTTTTGAGCTCAATTTACATGTATAGGACCTTATATGGGCCTATATCGGAAGCTTGATCCCGAAATTTTGTTCTTCTTTTCTCTCCCCATGGGTCAAATCTTGCATGTCACACTTAATTTTGGAACGGTGGAAATGGCCGGAAGCCGGAAAACACTGCCTTGCGCGCCTGAGCGGTCCTTTCAAATTTTTTTTTCTTATACATACGCACAAAGGAATCCGGCTTAGTGATCTTTGGTTTTTTTTTTTCTCTTTTTTAAGTCGAGAAGTGAGATCGATGTCAACTCAATGAGTTCAACCTAGTTGGAAAACATGCATGTTCTTCCGACACACTCGGGGGAGTTTTTTTGATGGAACTGACTGACAGATAGAGGCACAATGAGTTGATTCAACTCGGATGGCACTCCGTTGCATCCAAATATTTATTCTCATCCCCTCCCGCAAAACTTTCATTCATACAACCTTTAGGGGACTACAGATCTCCGGAAGCCCAAATTCAGAGCTAGAGATAAATATAGATCATGGTGGGCTTTCGGAGCAAGGATCCTACTACAGAACTACATAGAGTGCCTTGACTAGTTAGAGTCATGAGCAGCAAAAATCATTATTCCAGCAAAGATGGGTTTTGGATACGCACTGACTGAATCAAGAAACACCCCTTAATGGTGGGACTCATCAAAAGCCGATTACTGAAACAATGAGCTACATAAAGTCTGTGCAAAAAATTCCAAAAAAGAAGTAAAAGTCACCCAAGTCGGAGTCATTACTACGGCTCAGCCTCCAACAGGTCATTAGAAAGCGACCTAATAATCATTTTGGAACCGTTCAGCGATGGCCCCACTTCTCTCTGGACTATGCACCTTCCCCTCATACAAACCGATCAACTATGATGCATAAGTGTCAATGATGGCGAGGACATCACGTGTGACGAGTACTGATAATGACGTAAAAGTTACGGATAAACCCGGAGCATTTGGAGGAGCGAGGTTTATTAATGGCACCACTGGAATGAAGCCCAGAAGCATTTACATTCAGATCAACTGAGCACTCTACATTATGAATTGAAAGACACATTCCTACTAACGGCAAGCACCTTACCAGAGTCCACTAGATGGCCCCTCTTTGCCACAGTTTCCAAACCTTATGGCTGGGACGCACTACAAATATATTATCACCATTATTAGTAAGGGGGCGTTCATCGAAGTCTTTGATGACGGGTACTTTTCTATATTGATTATGCCGATCACAGCAAACCATTGGTGCTTAGGTGGGGACTACGTGACAAATTATGATGATATCTCTCATTCGTTACCACCCCGCGGTCGCGGCAGCAGTGCGGATCCCCGTGCTACGTGGTAGTTACATGAGCTACAGCGGTGGCACCGGTGACCCGTGGATTTGTATTGAATTAGTTTTTCAAACCTCGATTATAAATATTCTTGCTATCTGAAACCATTCAGGCACAGCCCGGAAAGGCTCGTACCTGTCGGTCCAGTAGCCCTAACCATCCTTTTCTCCTGCCCGATGAGCCTTGAGACATGAAACCCGTGTCCATCGCTGATGATGCAACATACTGCCGTCATTTGAACAGTGCAAGAGATCCTGCCAGATCGGAAGGTCGGAACCAAATTGGATGATGTAAGCTTAGACAATTTGTTAATCTTGACACCCGCTATAACGCACACACAAGTACCATGCATAGTACTGAGTGTAGCTTCCAAACAGGTGCTATTTTCAACACTTATCGGGGGGATCTGGATTTTTTTCCCATTGTTCAGCACTTGTACGTACTTATGTGATTACGTAAGCCGTCGCCAAAACGGTTAC
>WNFI01657167.1_pt1 | contig 10481 bp, 9 predicted proteins | sample 5400471 | NCBI WGS metagenome assembly WNFI01 (sample SAMN13153348, study PRJNA577476) | soil metagenome | isolation source: 100 cm saprolite on Douglas fir-dominated hillslope | place: USA:California | collected 2013-09-17 | reverse complement strand
AGGGCGGGCCTGCCGGGCGGCTCGACCGGCCGGCCCGGCGAGCCGGTGCTGGTGGCGCAGCGGGCCACCGGCCCGGAGCCTGAGTTCACGGAGTACGGCGACGACCAGGAGGAGGCCGCGGCGGTGGCGCGCAAGGCCGCGGCACTGGTCCGGTCCGGCACCGCCGCGCGGGAGATCGCCGTACTGGTGCGGACCAACGCGCAGACGCCGGCGTTCGAGCAGGCGCTCGGCGAGGCAGGCGTGCCGTTCGTGGTCAAGGGGGCGGAGCGGTTCTTTGACCGGGCCGAGGTGCGCCAGGCGGTCGGCCTGCTGCGGGCCGCGGCCCGTTCGGCGTCCGCCGACGACGAGCCGGCCGGCCAGGTCCGGGCGGTGCTGTCCGGCATCGGGCTTACCCGGGCGCCGCCGTCCGGCCGGGGCCGGGCGCGGGAGCGGTGGGAGTCGCTGGAGGCGCTGACCCAGCTGGCCGACGACTTCTTCGCCGGGTCGCCGCGGGCATCGCTCGCCGATCTTGCGGCCGAGCTCGCGACGCGCAGCGCCATCGGGCAGGCCCCGGCGATGGACGGGGTGACCCTGGCCTCGCTGCACGCGGCCAAGGGGCTGGAGTGGGACGCGGTGTTCCTGGCGGGGCTAACCGACGGCATGTTGCCGATCGTCTACGCGCAGACCGACGACGCCATCGCGGAGGAGCGGCGGCTCCTTTACGTCGGCGTGACCAGGGCGCGGGATATGGTCTGCCTGTCGTGGGCGCTGGCCCGGTCGGTCGGCGGGCGCCGGACCCGCAAGCCGTCCAGGTTCGTCGAGGAGATCCGTCCCCGCGCCCGCCGCGGGCGGCCATGAACCAACCGGGCGGGGCGGGAGAGGCGGGCGGGGCCCCGAAGGCGAGCGGAAGACACCGTAAGCGAGCCGGAGGGCGCGCGGGATCATGAAGACTAGTGCCGACGGCGGGAGCGTCGGGGTATCCCGGCAATTATCAGCAGGATGATGCCCACGGCGATCGCGATGTATCCGCGGATGTGATGGTGGACCTGCCCGTGGGCGGCATGGCCGGGGAAGAACGAGGGCAGTGAGTGGATGGGCTCTACCAGGTAGATGATGCCCACGACCACGGCCAGGACCCCGAGCACCACCAGCACGACCCTGACCGACCGCGACATCTCAGGCCTCCTTCTGTGGGCAGCTCAATGCTAGGCCCGTCTGCCGCAGGCGGGGGCCGGTTCGGCAGGTGGCTGGTATGGGCCCGGATGTGCCGCATGATCGTTAGCCTGCCGTGGTCGTCGAGGCCCGACGCAATTGGCGTGTCCTGCCGCGGGATGGTCGTGAGGAAGGCTGGTGACGCGAGTTATGAGCAAGGCACTCCAAGAGGTGGTCGACCTCCTCGACCTGGAACAGATCGAGGTCGACATCTTCCGCGGCCGCAGCCCGAAGGGGGAACGTCGGCAGCGCGTGTTCGGCGGCCAGGTCGCGGGGCAGGCTCTGGTCGCGGCCGGCCGCACCGTGCCCGCCGACCGGCCCGTGCACTCGCTGCACGCCTACTTCATCCGGCCGGGCGATCCTACGGTTCCGCTGATCTACCTGGTGGAGAGGGTCCGCGATGGCCGATCCTTCACCACCCGCCGGGTGTCGGCCGTCCAGCACGGTAAGACGATCTTCACGCTGTCCGCGTCGTTCCATCACGACGAGCCGGGTGTCGAGCACGCCGACCCGATGCCCGTCGTCCCGCCGCCGGATGCGATCACACCGACGGCCGAGCGGATGGAGAAGCTGTTCGGCCCGTCGGTCCGCGAGTGGTTCGGCGGCAACCCGATCGACATCCGGCACATCGGACCGCTGACCTTCGAGGCCGAGCGCGATCCCTCACTCCGGACGACGCGCGACCTGGTCTGGCTCCGGGCCGATGGCGAGCTGCCCGACGATCCGCTGCTGCACGTGTGCCTGGTGACCTACGCCTCCGACATGACGCTGCTGGACTCGGTGATGCTCGCGCACGGCCTGTCCTGGACCGACGGGCGCACGACCGGGGCGAGCCTCGATCATGCGATGTGGTTCCACGGTCCGTTCCGCGCCGACCGGTGGCTGCTGTACGCGCAGGACTCACCCGTTGCCCGCGGAAGCAGGGGGCTCGCGCGCGGCGAGATGTACACGAGCGACGGCGAGCTCGTGGTCTCCGTGGTGCAGGAGGGGCTGATCCGCACCACGTGATCAGCCGGAAAATTGTGGTCAGATTCCGCGAGAAAAAGGAGTTGCCCCGCCCCGGCAGGGCTACGTAGGCTGCTGCATGTCCAGCGGGTCTGTCGACGCTCCGTGGAGGGAGGTGCCCAGGATGCTGAACACTATCTCGGGTCCCGAGATCGCCGTTGAGGCGCGCGCCGGGTTTGGCATGGGTGCCGTCCTGCCATCAGGCGTCCGGACCGCCCAGCTCACGTGCACAGGTGTCGCGCCCGCGCGCCGCCGCTCGTTCTGGGCCGCCGATGTCTTCGGGCGCAGCCGCATGGCTGCTGACCTGAGCGTCGCGCTCGGGCAGCGTAATTCCGGCAAGCAGTACCCGCACACGACCCGCATCGCCGCGCCGAGCGGCGACGCTGAGGGTCCGCATACAGCGAGGGAACCGGTCTAGACCGACCGGCCTGATCCCCTCAAAGGCCGCGGACCCGAAATCGGGTCCGCGGCCTTCGTCATGCGAGGCCACCGTTTTGTCAGACGCGTGAGAGACCGTAAGACGAGTAGATGAGAGGGGATGGCACCGATGCATCGGCCCGGCACCACCGCCGTGCTGGAGGACCCGGCGGGGTTCGAGGCGGTATCCGAGCAACTGACGGCGATCGCAGGGGCGGTCCCGGCGCAGGCGGCAGGCGCGGTTGTCCCGGCGCCCCAGCCGGCCGCGACCATCCCGGTGACGATTGCCGGGGTGCCAAGCGGTCACAAGCTTGCGTGCACGGACGACCCGGACCTGTTCTTCGCAGAGTCCCCGGCGGACGTGGAGTGCGCGAAGCTCTTGTGCCGGGGATGCCCGGCGCGGATGGCGTGCCTCGCCGGGGCGCTTGAGCGCCGGGAGCCGTGGGGAGTCTGGGGCGGCGAGCTGTTCCTGCGCGGCGAGATCGTGCCGCGCAAGCGTCCGCGCGGGCGCCCGAGGAAGGACGAGGTAGCGGCCTGAGCGGCCGTTACAGCGGCATGAGCGAGCCGAAGGGGCGCGGTGCCCCGCAGGCGAGCGGGAAACACGTAATTGCGAACATCAAGAACGGTGGTGGCACAGATGTATCCGCCTCACGAAGTGGTGAGGGAACGACAACAGTCCATGCTGTCCGAGGCCGCGGCGAGACGTCAGGCGCTCCGGGCGCGTGCCCTCGGGCGGGCGACCCGGCGGGCCGAGCGGGCGCAGCGGCAACTGGCCCGGTCGCGCCATAGGGTCGTGCGGCTGCGCGGCGAGCTAGCGGCAGAGCAGGAGTCCTGAGCCGGGTTCCCTGCTCCGGCGGCGCAGGTACGGCGCGGGCCCGGGAGAATCGAACCTCCCGGGCCCGGGTCCGTGCCAGAGGCCGGGCAATTCTTCTGCTCACTCACCGCGCCTCGCGGGTCAGCGGGCCGCGGTCCGTCACTCAGCGCACGGCCGGATACGTGCCGGGCTGGGCGTCGTCTGGGTCATCGGTGCCCGGGCCCGGATCCGCCGCATCGAGGTATCCGGGCATCCACCTGATCACCTCGGCGCGGAACTGCCCTTCGCACCCGAGCTGGCAGAGCACGCCTATCCCGGCGGTGGAGACGCGGTGGATCAGCACGTACGAAGGCGGCAGGTTGAGGCGGCGGCCGACGGCGGCCGACCGCATGTCCGTCACCCGGGACGCCTCGGCCCGCAGCCACTCCCGGCTGAACGTGAAGGACTCCACCCGAGACGGCTCGGCGAGCGGCGCCAGATAGGCATGGAGCGCGTCGAGATCGACGGTGACGCCCTCCTTGAGGAAGCCATGGGCCCGCAACTCGTGCTCCACGGTCTCGATGTCGCGGTTCTCGTGCATGAGCCGCAGCAGCTTGCCGAAGAACGGAGGGAAACCGTCAGGGAGCCGGTCCACGGCGCCGAAGTCGAGCACTCCGAGCCTGCCGTCTTCCATCAGCCGGAAGTTGCCCGGGTGCGGGTCGGCGTGCAGCAGGCCGGTCCGTGAGGGCCCAGAGAACAGGAACCTGACGATCAGGATGCCGGCCCGGTTTCTTTCCTCGGGGCTGCCCTCGGCGATGATCCTCGACAGGGGCGTGCCATCCATCCACTCGGTGACCAGCACGCGGTCGGTTGCGGCGATGACATGCGGAACGAGGAAGTCGGGGTCATCCGCGCAGGCTTCGGCGAATGCCTCCTGGGAGGCTGCCTCGAGCCGGTAGTCCAGCTCCTCCGCGACCCTCTTGCGCAGCTCGTCGAGCAGCGGCTTGACGTCGAGCCCCGGCATCAGCACGCCGAACAGCCGACCAAGGCGGCTGAGCTGGGTGAAGTCGCTGATCAGTGCCTTTCCCGCCCCGGGGTACTGGATCTTCACCGCTACCGGGCGGCCGTCGTGCCAGATGGCACGGTGCACCTGGCCGATGGAGGCGGCGGCGGCCGGACTGTCATTGAAGTCCGCGAAGTTGTCCCGCCAGCTCGCGCCGAGATCGGCCACGAGCACCTTGTGGACGGCGCCGGCCGGCAGCGGCGGCGCGGACTCCTGGAGCCTGGTCAGCGTGGCCCGGTAGGGGCCGGCTATCTCGGGGGGCAGCGCGGCTTCGAAGATCGACAGGGCCTGCCCCAGCTTCAGCGCACCTCCCTTGAGCTCGCCGAGGACCTTGAAGATCTGCTCGGCGGTGCGCTGCTGGATCTCCTGGGCGACGAGCTCGGCCGGGCGCCCGCCCAGCCGCTTGCCGAGGCCCAGCGCGGTTCGGCCGGCCAGGCCGATCGGCAGGGTGGCAAGCTTCGCCGTTCGCGTCACGGCACGACGGGGCAGATCGCTCACGGGCGCCGCGGCGACGCACACCCGGCGGGCATGAGGCGCCCCTTCACCTCCCCAGCTACCTGGTCTGCGCCGCCGCCGGGGGGTTGGCGCCCGGCGCGGGCGCCTTCGCCGGGGGCCCGGGCGCCTTCGCCGCTTGCACGTGCGCCTTTGCCGTCGACCTCGGCGCGGACGCGCCCAGGAACGTCGAGGCACGGCGCGCCGCGAATGCGCAAGGCCTGCCGGTGAACCGCGAACCTCAACTCGTGCTCCCTCCGGGCGTCTATGGGTGCCGAGATCCCATTCTCCGCTACTCAAAGATATTGTGACCAAGCGAGCGGTCGTGATGACGTGGCCGTGCGCACTGGCTTCCGCCACCGAGCGAGCGGGGAGGTCGACGGAGGCTTCCAGCGTGCCCGGCTGGACCCCGACCCTTCAACATCGAGCTCGGCATGGCCTTCAGCGACGTGCCGGCCGCGTTCCGTTACGCTGTCGTGGTGATCATGCACGTGGCCGCGACGGCGAAGCCTGCGGCTGCCGTACTACGGTGCTGTAATGACTGTCACGCATCGCTATGAGACGAAAGTCCGGTGGACCGGAAACACTGGCTCAGGGACCAGCGATTACCGCGGCTACCGGCGCGATCATGAGATTCACGGGGACGGCAAGCCAGCCATTCTCGGCTCGTCTGATCCTGCCTTCCGCGGCGACGCTGGCCGCTGGAACCCGGAGGAACTTCTGGTCGCCGCGCTCGCGCAGTGCCACATGCTTTGGTACCTCCACCTGTGCGCGGCCGCGGGAGTGGTCGTCACCGACTACTCCGACACCCCTTTTGGCACGATGACGATGGACGCGACGGGCGGCGGCGGGCATTTCACTGACGTGGTGCTCCGCCCGGCCGTGACGGCAGCTGACCCGTCGATGGCGGACAAGGCACTGGCGTTGCATGACGAGATCAACGCGTTCTGCTTCATCGCCCGCTCGGTCAACTTCTCCGTCCGGCACGAGCCGACCGTGCGCGCCGTCGCTGACGCCTAGCGCCGTGGCAGGCGCCTAGCGCCGGCCCCTCATCCATTTCCGGTGGTGCGGTCACAGTCACTTCCGTAGCTGCCGCAGGAGCATTCCGGATGTGGTGGCCAGGTCCGGCGGCGCCACTGCCAGCCGGGCAGGACGAGTTCCAGGGTGCCGTTGGCCACGGCGACCGCGCCGGACGCCCGGTCGATGAATGCAAGCGCCTGGGACACGGCTTGGGCAGCGACTGCCGCCGCGAGTGGCGCGTCGCACGCGAGAGGGCTGGCCGGCCGCCCGGCCAGCTGCGCCATGATGAGCGGCCAGGCCGGGTCATGATCTGTGCGCAAAAGATCCAGGCACCTCAAGCACGCGGTGCGGCCGGGCATGACCAGCGGGCCTACGATGCCGATGGCCTCGCTCGCCGACGCGACTAGGTGCGGTACCTGATCGCGCATCAGGTCGGCCTGGAGTTCCGGGACGTGGCGGCCCGTCAGGACGGCAAGATCGGGCCTCGGCGGGCGTGCTGATGCCAGGCCGCCTGGCGCGGTCGCGGGTGGCTCGGTGGCGGATCCCGCGCTGGGTGATCCCGCCGGCTCGTCCGTATGGTCCGCGTGCGTAACGCAGCAGACGCCCGATGCCGTCAGGAGGCCGGCGATGCTGGCTCCCAGCCTCCCGCTGCCGTGGATGCGGACCTGCGCCGCGAGCCTGCGCGCCAGCGTGCGTGCTCCGCCGTCACCGTCGCCGCGGGCCAGGGACACGGTGGCCAGCTCCGCGGCAAGCCGGGTCCGCAGCGGCCGTGACAGCACCCGTAAGGTGGCGGCCGGGAAGTCGTCGAGCACGCCGGCCGACGCCAGCAGCACCAGCACCCGCTCGGCTGTCTCCGCGGGAATGCCGCGACGAGCTGCGGCCTGGATGACCTGAGCGCGGTCGCGGCTTCCGTCAAGGAGACTGATCACCCAGGCAGTGCCCGCCATGCCGGTCAGTGCCACGGCCCGGCGCGAGTCGATCCCGATCTGCAGCGTGTCACGATCTCGCCACACCGGCGTCAGCCCGGGCTTCAGCGCTGGTCTCACAAGCTTCAGCGTGACAGCCGATGCCGACAATCTTGCGCTATAAGAGCGCTGCAGCCGATCCTCGCGAAAGCGATGGCCGGGGCCCCCGGGCCCTGAAGCGGCGCAGCGACCTGCCGCTGGCTCCGCCGCGAGCCGTTCGGCCCCCTTCCCCGGAAGCGACGTGCGACCCGGAGCCCGGGGACTCCTGCCTGGCGAAGCTAGGCCGGGCACTCCCGCCCGGTCAATACCCCCCTGTGGATGACATTGTGGACAATGTGAGGATACGGCGGAGTGTTCCTGTGGACATCGGTGAACCTGGCTGTGACGTTCTTGGTCACCCAGGCATGTGGCACGCGGGCGTACCAGGGATGACGCCGTCCACCGCCTGTGGACGGGAGATTGGTCGCTCGTGACGATCAGCGCGGGGCGTCGTCCGGGGGATCGGGGTCAGCTGGGGGCTCGCCTTCCTTCGGGGGCGGTGGTTCCTCGGCCGGGGACTCGAAGGCGGAGATGTCGAGTTCAGGACGACCGCGGACGAAGCCGTCGGGGTCGTCGAAGTCGTCCGCGGTGGGTAGCAGGTCGGGATGGGCCCAGATCGCGTCGCGGCCGCTGATGCCGCGGGCATCGGTCAGTCCGCGCCAGATGACCGCCGCCTCGCGGAGCCTGCGGGGGCGCAGATCCAGGCCGACCAGCGTCGCGAACGTGCGCTCGGCGGGGCCGCCGCTGGCGCGTCGCCGCCTGATCGCCTCGGCCAGGGCGCCGGCCTGGGGCAGCCGCTCGGCGGCGGCCGCGTCGACCGCGGTCGCGACCCATCCCTCGACCAGGGCCAGCATCGTCTCCAGCCGGGCCAGCGCGGCCTTCTGCTGCTCGGTGTCCTCCGGCTGGAACAGGGCCGCGCCCGCCAGCGCCTCGTTCAATGCCTCCGGGTTGGCCGGGTCAATCTGCGGCATGGCCTCCCGCAGCGCATTGGCGTCCACCGTGATGCCGCGCGCGTAATCCTCGACCGCTCCGAGCAGGCGGGCTCGCAGCCAGGGCACATGGGCGAACAGCCGGTGGTGCGCGGCCTCGCGCAGGGCGAGGAACAGCCGTACCTCGTCATCGTCGACCGACAGCCCCTGCCCGAACGCAGCGACCCCGGCCGGCAGCAGCGCGGCCGTGCCCGCCGGCCCGAGCGGCAGGCCCACGTCGGTGGAACTGACGACCTCCTGGGCCAGCGCGCCCACCGCCGCGCCGGTCTGGCCGCCGACCATCATCCCGCCGATCCTGCGCATCATCTGGCCGAGCCCGCCGAGCGCGCCGCCGAGCCCACCGGTGAGGGCGCCCATCACGGACCGCATCTCGGGCGGTAGCTCCCCGGCGAGCTCCTCGGGATCATCGGCAAGCATCCCGCCCATGACGTCGACCGCCCTGGCCGCGATCGGGTCGCACAGTTTCGACCAGACCGGCAGGGTGGCCTCCACCCACTCCCCCGCGGCGGCGACGGTCTGCCGCGCCACGTTCTTGGCCAGATCCCAGTTGACCGGGCCGCCCTGCCAGGACATCAGGTCGGCAAACTGGCGGAGGGCATCGGCGAACTGCTGCGGGTCGCCCAGCGGCCCGAGCGGGCCCAGCGGTCCCTGCGGCCCGCCGGAGCCCCCTCCCCGGCCGCCGGAGCCGCCGGAGCCGCCGGAGCCGCCGCCTCCGCCCGGCGAGTTTCCCGGGTCGTCGCGGTCGCGGTCAGGGTCACCAGGCAGGCCGAAGCCAAAGGGAGGGTCAGTCATCTCGCTGCCTCTCGGGCAGGATGGAAGGGTCCACGTCCGCCACGTTATCCGGGAGCAACCCGCGGTGAGCAACCAAGATGCCAGGTTCGCCAACGGCGGAGCCTGGTGGCCTGCTGCCAGGCCGAGGACAACCGATGGGTGACCGCGACGCGCGCCGCCGCCAGAGCGGCCGCGCGGCGGTGCCGGGCGGCGCCGGGCTCGTGTCCCGACGCCAGCGATCCCAGCGGCCGCCCGCCCCGGGTCCTGGCTCCCCGGGTCCTGGTCCGACGGCGGTCGGCCCTGCGGCTCCTGGCCAGGTGGCTGCCGGCCCTCCGGTTCCAGGCACGGAGGTTCATCACGATCTGGCTACGGGCACGGGAGCCGAGAGCCGGCGGGAGCGCGGGCGCGGGCCGGTGGTCGCCGTCACGGGCGCGGCGCACGGCCTCGGCCATGCGCTCACGGTCAGGCTGGCGGCCTCGGCCCGGGTCGGGCGGGTTGTCGCCATCGACGGCCACCGGGGCGACGCGACGGGCGTGACCTGGCGGGTGGTCGATGTCCGCGACCCGGCGCTGGCGGGGCGGCTGGCCGGGGTGGACGTTGTCGTGCACACCGATCTCGACCTGGCGCCCGGTTCCGATCAACGGTCGCGGCGGGCGTTCAATGTCCGTGGCGCGCAGACCGTGCTGACCGCGGCGGCCGCCGGGCGGGTCGGGCGGGTCGTGCTCGTGACCAGCGCGATGGTGTACGGGGCCAAGCCGGACAATCCGGTCCCGCTGGCCGAGTCGGCGCCGCTGGGAGCCGACCCGGACGGCAGCGTGGTCGGCGACCTGCTGGAGATCGAGCAACTCGCGCAGCGCTCGCCGCAGGCCAACCCGGGCATGGCGGTCACGGTCGTCAGGCCGGCCGCGCTGGTCGGCGAGGGCGTAGACACCATGATCACCCGCCACTTCGAGGCACCGCGGCTGCTGGCCGTAAAGGGCTGCGCTCCGCGCTGGCAGTTCTGCCATGTCGATGACCTGGTGTCGGCGCTCGAGCTGGCCGCCACGGGCGAGGTGACCGGACACTTCGCCGTCGGCTGCGACGGCTGGCTGGAGCAGGAGCAGGTCGAGGAGCTGTCCGGGATGCGCCGCATCGAGCTGCCGGCCGGCCTGACGTTCGGCACCGCGCAACGGCTCCACCGGGCGGGCATAACGCCGGCTCCGGTGACCGACCTGCATTTCGTCGTCTACCCGTGGGTCGTCGACTGCCTGACGCTGCGCGAGGCCGGGTGGAAGCCCTCCTTCGACAACACCTCGGCGCTCCTGGTCCTGCTCGACCAGCGGGCGGGCCGCCATACCGTGGCGGGCCGCAGGCTGGACCGCAAGGACGCGGCGATCACGGCCGCCGGAGCCACGGTCGCCGTCGTCGGGACCGCGGCGATTGTGCGCGAGGTCAGGCGGCGGCGCCGCAGTACCTGAGCGCTCACGATAACTTGGCCCATGTGGATACGATTCGGCTCGCCGAGCTGCGGGACTCCCCGCTGTCGGTGGACGAGGTGCTGAGCGCGGTCTCGGACCCCGAGGCGGGTGGCATCTCGGTGTTCGTCGGCGCGGTCAGGGACCACGATCACGGCCGGGACGTGGTCCGGCTCAGCTACAGCGCCCATCCCTCGGCCGCGGCAGAGCTGCGGCGGGTCGCCGAGAAGGTCGCGGCCAGCTTCAGCGTCACCGCCGTCGCGGCCATGCACCGGGTGGGCG
>WNFI01018632.1_pt1 | contig 10482 bp, 12 predicted proteins | sample 5400471 | NCBI WGS metagenome assembly WNFI01 (sample SAMN13153348, study PRJNA577476) | soil metagenome | isolation source: 100 cm saprolite on Douglas fir-dominated hillslope | place: USA:California | collected 2013-09-17 | reverse complement strand
CATCGTTAATCGACGATAAGCGATGGAAGCGAGAGCCTGCAAGGTCCCACCCTGATCCGGTACTACGCCAAGGCGCTGCACCGCTCCCCACCTCAGGGTGGCCGACGTGGCGGCGTTCTCGGCCGAGCAGCGGCTGACCACCATTCCGCGATAGTTGCCGGCGGGCTATCACAGTTGCTCTTGGAGTATGAAGCGAAGCTTGATTAGTGGTTAGCGCGTCTCGCCCGGGCAGCGGGTTCGGGGTCGTTGCGCGCTGTGTGGTGCGGTCCGGCGGGCTTTCCGCCCATCATCTTGAGCATGGGTCCTGCGCCGGACCGGAAGAAGCGCACCAGCAGCGCGGCGGCTACCAGCAGGAAGATGATGTTCAGGATGGTGGTGTAATTCCAAGTGATGGCGGTCGCGGCTACCCGCGCGGTGCGGTGGGCCGGGATGAGGCCGAGGCCGCCGAACAGGAACTCGACGATGTAGCCGCCTGCCACCATGGTCGCGTAGAAGATCGCAAACAGGACCAACATCATCTTGGTGCCGTAGTACTTCCGGTAGATCACCAGGATCGGGATGATGATCAGGTCGGCGAAGATGAACGCGACGACGCCGCCGAAGCTGATGCCGCCGTTCCAGAGCACCGCGGCCAGCGGCACGTTGCCGATCGAGCAGACGAAGCTCAGCACCGAGATGACCGGGCCGATCACTGGTCCCCACAGCCGGGCGGCCAGCGGGTCGCCGGTCAGGAACAGGTGGCGCCAGAAGGTATTGGGGACCCACGCGCCGATCGCGCCGGCGACCAGCAGCCCGGCTGCGACGTGGCGGATGACGGCGGCCCACTCCATCACGAAGATGTGGCTGACGGAGGTGTATCCGTCGCGGCTGAGCAGCCGCCGCCACGGCCCGGCGCCGGAGGTGATGCTCATGTCCATGGCAGCGTGCCCTTCCATGGAGCCGGCCAGTCCCTGGTCTGCCTGCTCGCGGGCGGCCTGGATGAGCCGCCCGCGGACGAACAGCCGGAACGCCACGGCCATCAGGACGATCATGATCGGGCCGCCAATGAATTCGGCGAGGGTGAACTGCCAGGCGATGAGCAGCGCGAGGATGATGCCGAGTTCGATCACCAGGTTGGTGCTGGCGATCTCGAATGCCATGGTGGCGGTGAAATTCGCGCCCCGGCGGAACAAGGCACGGGCCAGCGCGACCGCCGCATAGGAGCATGACGACGACGCCGCGCCCAGGCCGGTAGCGATCGCGAGCGTCTTGGGCCGGTCATCGCCCAGCAGCCTGGTGATGGTCTGGCGGCGGATCACCGCCTGGACGATGCCGGACAGGGTGAAGCCCAGGATTAGGGACCAGGTGATCTGCCAGGCCATCGAGCCCGCGACGGCCAGCGCATGACCGAGCGCGTCAAGCGCGCGCATCAGCTGTCTCCCTGCGGCGAGGCGATGGTCAGCAGCTCGCGCAGGCAGTGTTCCAGCAGCGGGTGGGGGAACCCGTCGCTGAGCCGGTAGCAGGCCAGGCGGCCGGCCTTGCGGAAGCTGACCAGGCCTGCCAGGCGCAGCATCTTCAGCGCGTACGAGACCTGGTCGTCACTCACGTCCAGGGCGAGTGCCAGGTCGCCGACGCAGAGCTCGTCGGCGGCGGCCAGGGCGAACAGGATGCGTGACCGGACCGGGTCGGCCAGCATGCCCAGCAGGCCTGCGAGCCGTCCGGCGTCGGCTACCGACAGCAAGCCGGCCCTGGCCGCGGCGACCGCCTCCTGGCTGACAGGATGATCATGGTCAGCTGACCGCATTGCAACCTCCGTATATCCGTAAAATAGTACGGATATACGGGAGCGGTCAAGGCAGGTCCTTCCTTACCGATGCAGTGACCTACTGATGACTGGCTCGCCGGGATTCCCGGCACAGCATCCGGTGCCCGCCATTGACCAAGCAGGCAGCGTGCGGGGCGGCTGGCCCGCGATCGGGCAGGGACGTATTCCCGGCGGCATGGCCGCGCGCGATGGCTAGCCGTGACGCGAAACTGCCCGGGTCGGGTCCTCGGCACGCTGGGCTCGACGGCGCGCGGCGAGCACGGCGCGAGCAATGATAGGAGCCCCGATCGCGGCGGGCAGGAACCAGAACGTCAGTGGTGGCAACCGGTCCCACAGGGGCAGGTGCGGGCCGTTGTCGACATAGAAGGCGGTCAGCATCGCCACGTAACCGACGCCCATCCCGGCGATGTGGGCGGTGTCGCCAGGCCAGTGGCGTTTCCTGTGCAGATAGCCCATGGTGGCAGCAGCGAACGCGACGGTGCCGATGATGAGCAAGTGGTAGTCCTGGCGCCAGCGCATGACCGCCAGGGCGGTCGCGGTTGCGAAGACGACCGTGATCGCCCGGTAGAACAATCGGCCGGCCCGGATGTGGCGATGGCTGCCCTTACGGGTTAGAGCTGCGGCGGCGCCGGCCACGACGGCCGTGAGTCCGGCGAGGACGTGGACGGCCAGGAATGCCAGGAAGACGGGCGCAGTAGAGCCGGCCTGATCGCCGAGGATCCTGGCTGCGGTCACCATGCCATCGGCCTTCCAGTACCTGGCAGGCTCGACCGATACGTAGCAACGCTACTCATGGAGCTCACACTACCAAGAGAATTGCCTGGCCGGAAGGCCTAATGTAGCGTTGCTACTTATGCATGCCGAACAGCTGAAGGGCCATCTGGACGCGCTGCTTCTGGCCGCTCTGGAAGATGGTCCGCGGCATGGCTACGCGGTGATGGAAGCACTGCGGGAATCGACCGGCGGGCGGCTGGCTCTGCCGACCGGGACTGTCTACCCGGCCCTGCACCGCCTTGAGGCTGCGGGCCTGATAGCGGGCTCGTGGTCCGTCGTGCATGGCCGTCGGCGTCGGTGCTACACGCTGACAGATGCAGGTGAACAGGCGCTATCAGGACGCCGCGCCGAATGGCGGGATTTCGCCGCCGTCATAGGAGCAGCACTGGCAGGCAAACCGTGGCCGAGCACGGCCTGATAGCGGACTACCACGCGGCGCTCGCCGCCGGGCTCCCGGCCGAACTGGTCGACGAAGTGATCGACGGTCTGATCGAGGCTGACGCCAAGTACCGGCAGCAAGGCCTGAATGCAGAGAATGCGGCCCGGGCCGCAATCACAGAGTTCGGTGTGCCGTCCTTGGTAATCGAGGAACTCACCCAGGCAACCCCGGCGAAGAGGATCGCGCGCAGGCTGATGGTCACCGGCCCGGTCGTCGGGCTGTGCTGGGGGGCAGCGCTGATCGATGCGCGTGCGTGGCAGTGGCCAGTGCCCGGTCTCATCCGCCTCGCGCTCGGTGCCGTCCTGGCTGCCAGCGTTATCGTCCTCGTCATCGCGGTGCTGGCACGGCGCTACCGGCGCGTGCACCGGGCAAGCACGGTAGCGTGCATCGGACTGGCTGCTGTCGATGCACTCGCAGTCACCGCAGCACTGGCCGGCGCGCCGAGCTTTGGGTGGCCGCTCGCTCTCGCCGCATGCGTCAGCACTGCGCGACTGACCTTCGTCGCTCGCTCATTTCGCCGTGTCCTGGCCTGCTACTGACGGCCAGCGCGCCTAGTTATGCCCATCCGCCCTAGGACTACCCGGCGGGCCGCAAGGTGCAGGCCGCGCCTGCCCGTCCTATGCGGTTGCGGCCAGCAGATCGCGACAGGCGCGCTCGCACCGGCGGCAGGCTTCCGCGCAAACTCTGCAATGCGCATGCATCATGGCGTGCCGTTCGCACTCGTCTCCGCAGCTCTTGCACGCTGATATGCAGGCATCCAGCAGTGGCCTGGTGATGTTGGCGTCGTAGTCCGTTTGACGGCTCGTGACTGAAGCTGTAGTGGTGCAGATGTCCGCGCAGTCCAGGCAGAGCCGGATGCACTTGACCATCTCGGCGACGTCTGGCTCGCTCAGGTCGTCGTCGGCGTCGGCCGTGCAAGCCTGAGCGCAGTCGGTGAGCGCGTCGATGGTGGAGGCGAGGAGGCCGGCGTCGACGTTGAAAGTGCGCGGGTAGCTGTCTAGCAACTGCATGGCGTAGCTCATGGTTCCCCCGGTTCCGAGCAGTGACGGCATGTGGTTACCCGTCACCGCGCGACGCTAATCCGCAAGGTGCGCCAAGGCTGGCCCTCGTCGGCGACGGCTTTGCGGCGGCCAGCCTGGCAGGCGTCTTCGCCCTGGATGTTACCTTTATGCGGCCATGCACAGCTACATGCAGGATGGCCCGCTTCACGACGCCTTGCCGGACCTGACCGCCTCGGCCGCGTGGGTGACCATGACCTTGAGGATTGGCGAGCCGGGATCTGGGAGAGGCAGCGAGATTCGCCCTGCCGATCAGCTCATCATGCTGGCAAACATGCCGGGCTCGTAGGAGCCTCCCTGCTGGTGCACGATCACGGCGAGCCGGTTGGCCGCGTTGATCATGGCGACCAGGCAGACCAGCGCGGCGGTCTGGTCGTCGTCGTAGTGCTTGCGTACCCTGGCCCAGGTCTCGTCGGACACGCCTTGGTGGGCGTCGGCGAGCCTGGTGCCCTCTTCGGCGAGCGCCAGCGCGGCCCGCTCGGCCTCGGTGAACACGGTGGACTCGCGCCAGGCGGCGACCAGGTTGAGTCGCACCGCGGTTTCACCGGCGGCTGCGGCCTCCTTGGTGTGGAAGTCGATGCACCAACCACAGCCGTTGATCTGGCTGGCGCGCAGCGACACCAGCTCCTGCGTGGACGGCGGCAGCGGCGACTGCGCGATCACCAGGCTGGCGTTGGCGAACCGCTTGGCGAACTTGGCGGCGATCTCGTTGTCGAACATGTTGAATCGGGCGTCCATGACTTCGTCCTCGCTCGGGGAGTTGGGTGCCGCGCGGATCGTCCGGAGCGGCGTCCGTACGAACATGAGATGCCGGCGAGCCGATCCTTGTGACAGCCCGGTTTGTGATGAGCACCGCTGATCGTGGGATGTCACACAACTGCTGGAACCGGCGTCTTGTGTGTGGCACGGTCGAGAACGAACAGCCAGGAGCCAGGCATGAGCGAGCGCCGCAAGCGAGCAGTGGACGCAGCCGCGCCGCTCGCTCATATCGGCGGCCCGGACGCCGCCACCGATGCGTTCCTCGCCCACCGCAATCTGCTGTTCACCGTCGCCTACGAGATGCTCGGCTCGGCCGTCGACGCCGAGGACGTCTTGCAGGAGACCTGGATGCGGTGGGCGGGTGTCGATCTCGCCACAGTGCGGGATCATCGTGCCTACCTGGTCCGGATCACGACCCGCCAGGCACTCGCTCGGCTGCGTACGCTCGGCCGCCGCAGGGAGTCCTACGTCGGACCCTGGCTGCCGGAGCCGCTGCTGACCGCGCCTGACGTGGCCGAGGATGTCGAGCTGGCCGAGAGCGTCTCGATGGCGATGCTGCTGGTGCTGGAGACGCTCGCGCCGACCGAGCGGGCGGTGTTCGTGCTGCGCGAGGTGTTCGACCTTGGGTATGACGAGATCGCCGGAGCCGTCGACAAGAGCCCGGCCGCGGTCCGTCAGATCGCGCACCGAGCACGGGCACACGTCGCGGCGCGCCGACCGCGCGGGGTCGTTTCTGCAGCCGAGACCCGAGACGCCCTCGAGGCGTTCAAGCTGGCGGCCGAAACGGGCGATCTGCAGAGCCTGCTCGACATCCTCGCGCCGGATGTCGTCTTGCTGGGTGACGGTGGCGGAGTCAAGCAAGCCGTCCCGCGGCCAATCGTGGGGGCCGACAAGGTGGCCCGCCTGCTAGCCACCGGCCTGGGCAGGATCACCGCCGTAGCGTCGCTGCAGCAGGCACAGGTCAATGGCTACCCGGCGCTGATTCTCCGGCTCGACGGAGAGATCGACACCGTCGTGGCGGTGCGCGTCGACGACGGCCTCATCACCGGGCTCTACGCCATGCGCAATCCCGAGAAGCTGTCGCACATGCAGCGCGAGACCGCTCTCCGCCGCTGAGCCTGGGGCCGCTTGTGCGCTGGAGCCGTTGTGGATGGATCGCTGATATTGCCTACTGGTGATCCGCCGCGCTGGCATGGGCGAGCAGGCTGCTGGCAGAGGCTTTCAGTGACACTGGCTGCCGTACGGGCGGGCGGTACATTTGGCTGGTGGGGGAGATTTCGGGCGAGTTCGCCAGTCGTGGCGGTGATGCCGGCCGGGACCGGGCTGCGGTGCGGCTGCCGCCGAAGCGGTTTTCCTTTGTGGGGAGAACGGCGGATCTCGCGGAGATCGCCACCAGGCTTGGACGCTACGCGGTGGTGACGCTGACCGGCGTCGGAGGGGTCGGAAAGACCGCCCTGGCGATTGAGGCGGCGTGGATCGAGGTATCGGCAGGCCGGGCGGAGCTGGCGTGCTATGTCGACCTGGTGCCATGCCGCACCGATGAGCAGGTAGCTGCTGCCCTGGTTGAGGGGGTGGGGATCAGGGGGGCCGGGGCAGCGGCGGGGCTTGACGCTGTGGTCGAGGCGGTGTCGGGCTGCCAGTCGTTGCTGGTGCTCGACAACTGCGAGCACGTGCTGGAATCGGCCCGTCGTGCCTGCGATCAGCTGGCCAGACGGGCAACTGACCTGCGGATTCTGGTAACGAGCCGTATCCCGCTTGACGTCGAGCCCGAATGCGTGTGGCGGGTGCAGCCCATGGCTGTTCCCGGCGAGGCCGGCCAGCCCGTTGCGACCGACGCGGTGACGCTGTTTTTTGCCCGGGCTGCGATGGCCGGGGTGACGCTGCAGGCCGGGCCCGGTGAGCTGGCGCTTGCGGGGCGCATCTGCCGTCAGGCGGGCGGGCTTCCGCTGGCACTCGAATTGGTCGCATGCGCTGCTATCGGCCGCTGCCGCGGTGGTCTTCCGGCGGCTGAGCGTGTTCCCCGGGGGGTTCGATCTTGCCGCGGCCCAGGAGGTGGCGGGGACACCGCCGGTCGGGGCCGGTCAGGTCGGCGTCCTGGTTGAGCAGCTGGTTACCGCGTCGTTGCTGGAGGCAGACACCAGCGGGATCAGGACCCGGTTCCGCTTCCATGAGCCGGTGCGCCAGTACGCCGCGGCACGTCTGGCTGATGCCGGGGAAGAGGACCTGGCCCGGTGGCGGCATGCGCGCGCGTTCCTGGCCCGGGCCGAGGCGATCGAGCCGATGCTGTTCGCGCCGCAGGCCGAGCACCATTGCGACCTGCTCGAGTTCGACCGGCCCGATCATGATGCGGCCCTTGGCTGGTTCTTGTCCCGTGGCGCCGCCGCGGAGGCGCAGCAGCTGGCGGCCGCGCTGTATTTCTTCTGGTACACCCGCGGATGGTTCGTGACCGGGTTGCGGTGGCTGCGTGCGACGCTGGCCGAGGAGGCACAGGTCGAGCCGCTGGTGAGGCTGCGTACCGAGGTTGGGCTGGCGCAGCTGGCCTTCATCGCTGGCGACTACCTGGCTTCGTTTGCGGCCATCGAGTCGGCTTTGCCGGCCGCGCGGCTGCACGGTGACGATGTGGTGCTGGCACGATGCCTGGCGACCGCTGGTTATGTCTGGTGGTTGCTGGACCCGGAGCATTCCGCCGCGCTTTTCGAGGAGGGCCTGGAGGCTGCCCGCCGCAGCGGCGATGACTGGACCCGCAGCACCGGCCTGGCGGGGCTGGGCTGGGCCCGCCATTTCGCCGGACATTCCGACGCGGCGATCGGGCCTCTGCGGGACGCTATCCAGCTGACGGCCCGCTCGGGGCGGCGGCAGCAATTCGCGATGGCCGTGCTTGGCCGCGCCGCGGTTGAGTTGTGGCTCGTGCAGCTCGCCGCGGCACAGGCATCCGCCCGGCAAGCGCTCGGCGTGCTGCGGGCGATCGGTGATGTCACCTGGACCAGCGCGGCGCTGGCGATCGTGGCCGAGATCGAGCGCGCACGTGGCCGCCTGGGAACCGCCGGGCAGCATGCTGGCGAGGCCATCGAAGTCGCCGGGCGGGCTAACTCTGCCATCAACGTGATGATCGCCACCGGTCACCTGGGCCGCATTCTGCTGGCCCGCGGCGAACCTGGCGCCGCCCGCCATCTCGATCAGGCCGTGCAACTGGCCCGCGCTTTCGCGGTGCGGCCGCTGCTGGCCTGGTGGCTCGACTCACTGGGCGAGCTGGCCGAGCTGGAAGGCCGCTACGGCGACGCGCGACGCTGGTACGAGCAGGCCGCCGGCCATGCGGCCGAGTGCGGCCTGGCGGCCGATGCCGCCCGTGCCCGCCACCACCTGGGGCGGCTGGCATGGATGAGGGGCGACCGGGCATCGGCGGTCAACAGCTGCCACGAGGCGCTGGCCGGGCAACTCGAAGCTGGCGACCACCTGGGGCTGGTCGAAACACTGGAGACCCTCGGTGGCCTGCTGATTGATGAGCGACACGCCCCGCGTGGCCTGCCACTGCTGGCTGCCGCCACTACCGCCCGGGACGGGATGGGCTTTCCCGTGCGGCCGATGGAGGCCGACCGGATCGCGGGCTGGGTCGCGGCCGGCCGGGAGCGTCTCGGCGAGCAGGCGCAGACCGCGTGGGAACGTGGCGCCGGGCTCAGCGTCGAGGAGGCCGCCGCGATGGCCCGCCGGGGGCGGGGCCCTCGCCGGAGACCCGCGTTCGGATGGCCAAGCCTTACCCCCGCTGAGCAGGGCGTCGCCGATCTCGTCGCCCGCGGCCTCACCAACCCCGAGATCGCGGCCCGGCTCGGTGTCAGCGCAGGCACCGTCAAGGATCACGTGTCGAGCGCTCTGCGCAAGCTCGGCGTGCGCACCCGGGCTGAGCTGGCCGCCGCCGTCTCCAGCCACCCCGGGATCTGATCCCCCATCCGGGCGATGTTCTTCCCTCCGCGCCGCCGGATGCTGTCGGCATGCCGAAAGCAATCGTCAACGGAATCAGCATCGACTACTCGACGGCCGGCGATGGCCCGCCGGTACTGCTCATCTGCGGCACCGGCCAGCCCGCCGACCTGTGGTTCGCCCAGGTGACCGACCTGGCCGCAGCCGGGCACACCGTCATCACCTTCGACAACAGAGGCTGCGGCCGCTCCGCGGCGCCGCCCGCTCCCTACCTGGTCGCCGACATGGCCGCCGACACCGCGGCCCTGATCGAATATCTCGGGCTCGGGCCCTGCGACATCATCGGCTACTCGCTCGGCGGCTACATCGCCCAGGAACTCGCCGTGACCCGCGCCGACCTGGTCCGGCGGCTCGTGCTCCTGGCCGGAGCCGGCCCAGCTCCGGCCTACGCGGTGGCACGCGCCCGAGCCGCCGTCGACCTCGCCCGCAACCTTGACCCGCCCCCGCCCAGCTTCGACGTCGCCGACCTGCTGCTGTCGCTGCATCCCATGGCCCAGCTCCAAGACGACGACGACGCGGTCAAGATCACCATCAGCCTGATCGAGGCAGCCGAACCGTGGACCAACCCCGGGCGGCTCGGCCAGTACCAGGCCGACCTTGCCTGGCTCGAAGACAGCAGCCCCGTCGACCGGCTCGAGCTCATCAAGGTCCCATGCCTGGCCATGGCCTTCGAACATGACTGCTGGTTCCCCCCGCGGGCCGTGCGCCAAGCAGCCGAACGCATTCCCGGCTGCCAGTACGTCGAGCTAACCGGCCTGGGCCACGGCGCCCCCCTGCTGGCCGCCGACCAGGTCAACCCGATCCTCGCCGAGTTCCTTGCCTAAACAGACCGCGTCCTGGCGGACGGGAGGAGAAACCGTGATCCGTCAGCTGCTCCGCGCAGGCGCCGCCTTGGCTGCGCTTGCAATGACGGCGGGCAGACCGGTCGGGGATTCGATGCATGTGCGCGGGCTGTCGTTTCATCCCATGAGCATGCCGAGCGGGCAAGCTGGCGCCCAGAGGAAAGGAAGCGGCCAGCTAGGCAGGAGAGTGTTGGAGCTAGCTGAAGGGGCTGAGTAATGAGCATTCGCGCCGATATGGTCAGCAACTGTCACTGGGGCGCCGCGCATAATCCCGGTATTCACTACGCGGAAGTGCGTCCGATACCAGTTGGGCAACCCCCTCGGACCGTTCCGCTCACGACGGACTGCAGCGGCTGGGTGACCCTGTGCGCAAAGTGGGCTGGTGCTCCCGATCCGAACGGCCTGGGTTATAACGGAAGCGGATTCACCGGTACACTGCTGCACCATCTGTGGACCAGACGTAGTATGCGGCGGGCACGACGCGGCGACCTTTGCGTCTTCGGCCAGCCGCCCGGTATACACGTGGTCATTCTGCTCCAGACTGTCATCTTGCATCCCGATCCCCTTATCTGTTCGCACGGCTGGGAAGGTGAACCGGCGATAATGCGATTTAGCGAGGAGGCCGCAGGATTCCCTGGGCAGAAGCAAACCTTCCTGAATCTGCTGCGGAATGCCCAGGGCGCAGCTGTTGCACAGGCTTTCTCTGCCGATGCGCAGGCGAAGGGAAATCCGAGCGTTCATCCGCAGGGCCTCAAAGATAAGGAGAAGGGGATCTAGCGCACAAGCGATACAGCTAAAGATCTTCAATGGCGGGGGTTACGGCTGGTGACG
>WNFI01017047.1_pt1 | contig 10482 bp, 9 predicted proteins | sample 5400471 | NCBI WGS metagenome assembly WNFI01 (sample SAMN13153348, study PRJNA577476) | soil metagenome | isolation source: 100 cm saprolite on Douglas fir-dominated hillslope | place: USA:California | collected 2013-09-17 | reverse complement strand
CGACGGTCCCCAACTTTTCTCACGTCATTGCGGGTCAACGGGCCGCGACCATAAAGAGCGCCCCCTTTGCCGTTCCCAGGGACCAACTGGACGCCGTCATGTCGATCCTCAAGGAAAGAGGGCCGATTCTCCAGGCGCGCCCGGTCCGGAACCCCTCGGTGGCGGTGTTGTATTCCGACCCGGTGAACGGGGAGCGTGCCCACTCGCTGTTCGAAGGCGTGCTGCGGCAGCGGCTCGGAAAATTCGGGACGGGCCTCTCGTTCGCCCTGGCATGCGTGGAGGACGAGGCCGCCGTGGCCCGTTCCATCCGGCATCTGCTGCGCGCCAAGCCCACGGCGATCCTGATCGCGTCGACCACCGCCCCGGCTGGACCCGGCGATGTCGTCGGCCGTTCGATGGCTCGTGTGGGATGTCACCTCGAGCGCTTTCTTGCTCCCGTGGAGCCGGGTAATCTTCTGCTGTTGGGCTACTACGAGGACATCCCGGTCGTATCCGCTCCCGGTTGTTTCCGCTCTTCCAAGCCGAACGTGGTGGACCTGATTCTGCCCCCCATGCTGGCCCGCTACCGCGTATCCGGCTGGGAAATCGCCTGTCTGGGACACGGCGGCCTCCTGGCCTGACGGCGTGGCGCACGCACTCTTGCGGCGCACTCTTGCGTGCAGCGTTCACTCATGTGAACGCGTTTTCGTTACTGGTCCGAACACCGTAATCGGTCGCCACGCCCCCCGGTTTCACGCGCCTCCTCCAAGATTCTTGCACCCAACGCAGATTTCTCTTGGTGCCAAAACATATTCAGTCTAGAATGAATTTACCGGATTTGGGCTCACGCCCTGAAAGGAGAATCGAAGTGCCAACGAAGAAGAAAAAGAAGGCTGCTAAGCCCGCGAAGAAAGCTGCGAAGAAACCAGCCAAGAAGCCAGCTAACAAAGAAGCCACCGGCCCCCAAGCCACCAGCACCCAAGCCACCGGCGCCCAAGCCGCCGGCACCCAAACCTCCGGCGCCCAAGCCACCAGCGCCCCCAGCACCACCGCCGCCGCCCCCACCGCCTGTGGATCCACCTCCGATCACATACTAAGTCTCACCGGCCGGCGTGCACATTGTTCCCACGCCGGCCGAGTTGGACCCAACCCAGAACAACCACAATAACCGGAGCGTTCTGCATCAAAAGCGCTCTGCGTGGTCTGCCTGCTCGCTTCCTGTCCGTGGCGCCTACCCAGCGGCCAGACCAAGCCTCCTAGCCGGCAATGTCATATGAGCGTGTTTTGCCAAATGCCGCAAAGGATCCAGGTCGGAGCTGTCAGGACGGACTGCATTTGATCGTGCGACGCTCCATGCTCTGCGGCGATAGTGCCAAATCGCAGATGCCGGGCGACATTCCGGGTCGACTGTGCGGTCGATGATAAGTTCAAACTTGCGTCTGGGGATGTGTCGTCCACAGGCAGCGCACTCGACAAGACAACTCCGCAGCGCCATACTTGGCAGACTCAAAGCCGCGCCTTTCGCGAATCGATCGCCGCCCAACGCCGTAGTGTTCGTACCCTGGCGAACAGCTAATGCAACCGCCTGAAAAATCAATAAGATCGCCTGCCTATACCCCTATTTCGAATTTCGGGGTTTACGAGTGCAATTTATTTTAGAATCGATTTACCGCATTATCAGCTATTTGCCAAACCGACCCCCTGAAAACCCTTGACGCCCCTCTACACTCGAATCGGGAGGCTGCTCCATGCCCAAATCTCGATCCGGACAACTCGTCGACTACGTGACGCCGCAAAGAGTTACCCCTTTTCTTCTCCTTAACGCAGACCTCGCGATTTTGCGTTATCAAGACCCGTTTTACTCCCGTAAGAAGCACAAAATGAACAACTTTTTCCTGTGGTCGATTTGTCGTGAGGTCTGCGTTATTTAGCCCCCGTGCGGCCCCCCCCGTGTGAAACGATTACCAGCGTGGCGGCTAGCCTCCGACGCCTTTCCCACAACCCATACCCCACAACCTACGACGCGCCGACTGCGGGCTATACTGGTTCCATGCCGCAGCAACGCCGAGCGATTCGCGCCTGTTTCTTGCTGCTGGGGACCGGTTTTGGTCTAGGCGCTCAGCCGCATCAGATCCTTTTCAGCCGTATCGGTCCTTCTGAGATGGGCCTGTTTGTTTCCCGCGCCGATGGCAGCGAAGAGCGTCCCCTCATCAAATCCGAGGGTCTCGATTATAATCCGGCCTGGTCGCCTGATGGGCAATGGATCGTCTTCACGTCCGAGCGCGGCGGGTCCGCGGACCTGTACCGCGTCAAGCCCGATGGCAGCAATCTGGAACGTCTCACCGACAACCCAGCATACGACGATCAAGCCGCCTTCTCCCCGGACATCGAACAGATCGTCTTCGTCACCACGCGCGCCGGAGGCACAGCCGATCTCTGGACTCTCGATCTGCGCACGCACGAATCGAAACCTTTGACGTCCGGCCCGGGTGGCGACTTCCGGCCCTCCTGGTCTCCCGACGGGAAATGGATCGCCTTCTCCTCGGGCCGTGGAAGCACGCTTCCCATGGCCAAGGGGCGCTGGGAACATCTGCAGCTTGTCGACATCTATCTCATCCATCCGGACGGCTCGGGACTCAAGCGGCTGACCGAGCACGGCAACTTCTGCGGCAGTCCGAAATGGTCGGGCGACAGCCGGCGGGTGATCGTGTACTGTATGTCGGCGGAAGAAACCTGGACCTACCGTGGGCGGCCGGCGCGGCCAGGGTTCCCGGTCGCCGGACCCACGGCCGAAGGCGAGACCCATCTGGTATCCATCGACATCTCGAGCGGTGCCGTCGCCGCCGTTCCCGCGGGCCCGGGAATAAAGGTATTCCCGGTCATCCTTCCGTCCGGTGAAATCGCCTACCTCCGCAAGGATGTTCGCGTTCAAGGGCTCTTCTACGGCGCCGGCAAGCCAGGGCCGCCAGGCGCCGTGGGGTCTCCTTCCTGGTCGCCCGACGCCGCTCGCGTCGTCTATCACAGGGTGTTGTCGAGCGCAACGCCGGACTGGAAGAAGACCTTCAGCCGCGACTCCAACTATGAGCTGCTCCTCACCCACTGGCTGCCGGCGTTTGATCCCTCCGGCGCGCACCTCCTTGCCACCCAGGCGAGCACCGGAGGTCTCGTGCTGATCGAGACCGGCACGAACCAATCGCGCACGCTGTTCCAGCGGGAAGGCAAGAACGTCATGGCCGCGCAGTGGTCCTCCAGCGGCGATACCATCGTTTTCGGCCTCGGGTCTTTTTTCGAGGGCCGCAGCCAGGGCGCCCAGGTTGCCATGATCAAGCCCGACGGCGCCGGCTTCCGCGAGGTCACATCCGGCGCCAACAACAACGCGTTTCCGTCGTTATCTCCGGACGGCAAGAGCTTCGTTTACCGCACCGTCGGGCCGGAAGGTCAGGGCCTGCGTATCAAGAATCTCGAAGACAACTCCATCGCGACACTCACTACGAATTACGATAATTTCCCGCTGTGGTCGCCGCGCGGCGATCTGATCGTTTTCCTCCGGAAGGTGGAAGGAGATTTCGAGATATTCTCGATCGAGCCCAATAGAAAAAACCTCCGTCGCTTGACGAACTCGCCTGGCAACGAAGGTCATCTGGCGTGGTCGCCCGATGGAGAATGGATACTCTTCTCCAGCAGCCGCATGGGCTTCAAGGACGAAGTACTCTACACCGACAGCCTGCAGCCGTATGGCGAGCTGTTCATGATGCGATTTGACGGAACTCAGGTGCAACAACTGACCGACAACCAATGGGAAGATGCAACTCCGGCGTGGAAGCCGGCCGCGCGGATTCGAGCGGGCCGCTGAGCCGCGCCTGGTCCCTCCTCGGCGCTGCCGCCGTCGCAGGCGCGGGAGTCATGGCCTATGCCGTGCGCGGCCGATCGTCAAGTCTGCTCGCGCCGTCCGTGTACAAAGGCGTCACCGGCAGGAGATCCGTTGCACTGACCTTTGACGACGGCCCCAGCGAGTCCACGCCGGAGCTGCTCGAGATCCTCGACCGCCACCGTGCGGCGGCCACCTTCTTTCAGTGCGGGGCGAATGTGCGGCGCCTTCCGCAGGTGGCCCGAGAGGTCGCCTCCGCCGGTCACGAGATCGGGAACCATTCCGACACGCACCCGTATCTCTGTTTTAAGCCGGCGGGCTTTATTCTCGATCAGCTCGCGCGGGCGCAGGAATCCATCGCAGAGTCGGCCGGCGTGGCCCCGGAATTGTTCCGCGCTCCCTACGGCGTGCGCTGGTTTGGACTCCGCGAAGCGCAACGCCGGCTCGGGCTCCGCGGTGTGATGTGGACGACCATTGGCGTAGACTGGAAGTGGCCCTCCGATCGGGTCGCGGCGAATCTGGTTCGAGGCGCCAGGAATGGAGCGATCCTTTGTTTGCACGATGGGCGTACGATTCAGCCCCGGCCCGACGTTCGTATCGCGCTTCGCGCGGTGGAGCGTGTTCTGCCGATGCTGATCGATAGAGGTTACCATTTCGAGAGAGTGAGCGAAATAATATGCCCGACGATTTGAGCAAGCGAGTAATCTCAGTGATCGCGGCCACCCAGCACATCGCCGTGGAGAAGATTACCGAGGAGAGTACGTTTCAGGAGCTCGGCATCGACTCGCTGGACGGAATCAACATCCTTTTCGCGCTCGAAAACGAATTCAACATCAACATTCCCGACGACGAAGCCCAGACCATCCGCACCGTGCACGATGCCATCGAGGGCGTTCGCAAGCTCCTGGGCGGCGAGGGCCAGGAACCCGTGGCGCTGAGAGCCTGATGGCAGAACGCCGCGTCGCAGTGACCGGAATCGGGGTAATTTCCAGTCTAGGCCTCGATACCCACTCCTTCTGGAATGCCGTTTCGCACGGACGTTGCGGCATCCGCCCCATGCAACTGGTCGACCGTACGCAACTCCGGTTTCAGAATGGCGCCGAGGTTCCGGATTACGACCCCACTGTCTGGTTTGACTCCAAGGATATGGGGTTGCTCGATCGCTTCGCACAGTTCGGCGTCATCGCCGCGCGGGAGACCGTCAAAGATTCCGGCATCGAATGGAACCGTGAGCTTGGCGAGCGCACCGCCATCGTCACGGGCTCCTGCGTGGGCGGCCAGACGACCGAAGACGAAGGCTTCGTGGGCCTGTACAAGAAGGGCACCAATCGCGTTAATCCGTTTACCATTCCCCGCACCATGGAAAACGCCGCGGCGAGCCGTATATCACTCGAGATGGGCATCGTCGGACCGACCTACACGGTTTCCACCGCCTGCTCCTCGGCAAACCACGCCATCGGGCAGGCTTTTTGGATGGTGCGCAGCGGCCTCGTGGATTTAGCAATCAGCGGCGGCAGCGAGGCGGTTTTCAGCATGGGATTCCTGAAGGCCTGGGAAGCGATGCGGGTCGTTGCCCCCGATACTTGCCGTCCCTTTTCGAAGGACCGCCGCGGCCTGATTTTGGGCGAAGGCGGCGCCATGCTGATTCTGGAGCCGCTGGAAGCGGCGCGGGCGCGCGGCGCCAAGATCTACGCCGAGCTGGCCGGCTTCGGCATGTCGTCGGACGCCCACCACATCACCCAGCCGTCACCGGACGGAGCGGCCCGCGCGATCCGCGCCGCGCTCGAGGACGGCGGCATCGCCGCGGAACAGATTGGCTACATCAACGCACACGGCACCGCGACCTCGGCGAACGATGCGACCGAGTGCATCGCGATCCGCACGGTCTTCGGGCCGCACGCCGACAAGCTCGCGGTGAGCTCCACCAAGTCGATGCATGGGCACGCGCTGGGCGCCGCCGGTGCGATCGAGGCCGCCGCCACACTAATGGCCCTGCGTTGCGGCATCCTTCCGCCCACCGCGAACTACACCACGCCCGATCCGGCGTGCGACCTCGATGTCATTCCAAACGAGCCACGTCAAGCTAAAGTCGAAGCCGCGCTTTCCAATTCGTTCGCCTTCGGCGGCCTGAACGCGGTGCTGGCCTTTAAGGCAGTGTAGATTGGTTCAGGCCCGCGTCTTCATCATCCTATTACTGTTGGCGGCCGCGGCACTCGCCGGCCCGACCTTCAACAAGGATGTCCTGCCGATCCTCCAGCAGCGCTGTCAGGAGTGCCATCGGACCGGCGAGATCGCGCCGATGCCGTTTCTGACTTATCGGCAAACGCGGCCCTGGGTGAAGGCCATTCGTGAAGCGGTACTCACACGAAAGATGCCGCCGTGGTTTGCCGACCCGCGCTTCGGGCACTTCGCGAACGATCGATTCCTGTCGAAAAGCGAAATGGAAACCATCGCAGCATGGGCCCGCGCCGGAGCTCCAGAGGGCGATCTGAAGGACCGGCCACCCGATCGCGACTGGCCGCAGGGCTGGAATATCGGCCAGCCAGATGCCGTCTTCGAAATGCCCCAGCCATTCGACGTCGCCAGGTCTGGAGCGATCGAATACCAATACATCATCCTGCCGACTCATTTCACCGAGGACAAATGGGTACAGAAAGGCGAGGTCCGCCCCACCGCGCGCGATGCGGTCCACCACGCTGTGGCATACATCCGCGAGCCCGGTTCCGAGTGGTTGCGCGACCGTCCGATCGGAAAGATATTTTCACTGCAATCGACGCCCGATCATCGTCCGAATCCGCTGAGTTTCACGAAGAGCGACATCCTGCTCGTTTACACGCCCGGCAACAGCCACGATGCCTGGTCCGCAGGCATGGCAAAAAGGATCCCCGCCGGTTCCGACATTGTCTTGCAGGTCCACTACACCTCGAACGGCAAGATCAGGACGGACCGCACCCGCATCGGCCTTATGTTTGCCCGCGAGAAACCGCGGATGGCCGTCTACACGCTGCAAATGGGCAACGACCGTTTTACGATCCCGCCCGGCGATCCTGAATACAAGGCCGAAGTTTCGGGTACCCTGCCCAACGACGCTCTGCTGCTCGGCCTGTTCCCGCACATGCACCTGCGCGGGAAGGGATTCGAATACATGATGGCCGCGCCCGGCGGTCGGGTCGAGATGCTGCTCAAGGTCGACAACTACGACTTCAACTGGCAGCTCAACTACCGCCTCTCGACGCCACGCCTCCTTCGCGCGGGCACGAGGCTGGTCTTTTACGGATACTTCAACAATTCCTCGAACAACCCACGCAACCCCGACCCCACCGCGGAGGTCCGCTTCGGCGAGCAAAGCTGGGAGGAGATGATGATCGGCTTCTTCGACGTAGCGGTCGACTCGCGCCTCTCCAAGGCCGATTTCTTCATCCGGCCACGGTAGACGAAGTTAGGCCGCTTGCTGACCCGGCTACGGGCCGAGGCGCGCGCGGTTCCGTAAGTACCCGTGTGCAGGCTGCGGTGCAGAGTGGCTATGATGGTTACTCTGCCACAAATCAGAACGCAAGCTGTCGTCGTTGCGCTCATTGCCGCGGCGGCCCAAAGTTGCCTGCCGCGAAGGGCCACTGTCGCTCCACCGCCCGACGTACGCGTCGCGATGACGGCGGAACGAGTCGTGCGCGGCCGCTACATCTTCGAGAATCTCGCAGACTGCGATGGCTGTCACACTGGAAGCAACCGGACAGTCCGGGGCAAAGGCGCCGCTCTTCTCCCGGAGCAGGGAGTCCCCGGCAGGATCGTTGCCTCGAACATCACTCCGGATCCCGACACCGGGATCGGACGCTGGACCGACGGCGATGTGGAGGCGCTCGTCGCGTTCATGAATACCCTTGCGCCCGCGCGCAATTCAGCCGGGTCCATCCGCGTGAATCCGATTGTCAACGCCTACGTCAGAAGCTGGCCGAGGCCGGCCGGCAGCGTAAGCGCGCCAGACCGCTCCGATCCGCTTCGGTATGGAGAATACCTCGCGACCTTGGCAAGCTGCGTCAACTGCCACTCTCCGATGGTGCGTGGACGTCCCGTACAGTCGAAGCTATTCGCTGGCGGCCGCTGGTTTGGCGCCGGCCGCGATCGCGTGCGCAGCCCCAACATCACGCCCGATGTCGACAGCGGCATCGGCGCATGGAGCGAGGAGGGCTTCGTAAGCAGGTTTGTGAACAAGAGCTGCTCCGGATGGTCCGGCGCGATGCCGTGGTGCGGTCTCAGCCGGCTAACCTCGGAAGACCTGCGGGCCATTTATGCCTACCTCAGATCCCGGCCGGCCATTCGCAGCAAGTAATTCCCAGCCCAGCGTGCAGACGCCGCCGAATCCGAACTCGCGCGCCGGCATCGCGCCGACATGCATCGCGAGAAGCTTCGAAAACAGCCCGGACTCCGCTGCCAGCGCCCGAATCACGCGGCGCCGTACCCAGGCGCGCCGGTCCATCAGCAGCATGAGATTCCCCATCAGCGCGGGCATGCGCGCGATGCGCCGGTGCGCCGCCTCGTACGATGCCAGATCGTCCGCCTCGATCGCGTCCGCCAGCGCCAGCGCCTGCTGGAACGAAAGCGCCAAGCCTTCGCCTGTCACCGCGTCCACCGATCCCGAGGCGTCGCCCGCGAGTATCACGTTGCCCCGGACCACCCGGCGCAACTTCCGGCACTCGGTCACGGAGCCCCGTTCCGAATTTGCCGGCGCCAATGCCCTCAGGTGACGTTCGACTTCGGGGAAGCCTCGTAACGCTTCATCCAGACGCATAGTCTGGTGACGCGAGACAACCGCCACGCACACCTCATTGGCATTCACCGGTGTCACGTAGATCTGACATCCGCCGCCCCAGTGGACGTCCACGGTGTCGCTCCAGGGCGCAACCGGGAAATGCCGCCGGAAGCCGAAGCGCTGCACGCGGGCCGCGCACTTGCCGAAGCCCGCCCATTCGCGCACCCGTGAGTTCCTGCCGTCGGCCCCGACGATCCAGCGCGCCTGGGTTACGTCCAGTTCGCGCACGCAGGTGTTCCACCGCAGGCGGACACCAGCTTCGGCGGCGCGCTCCGCCAACAGCGAATGCAGCGTCGTTCTGCGCACGCCGATGCCGTACGCTTCGGGAAACTCCGCGCGCGCAGCCGTGCAGCCGTCGATAAACTGGATTCCCCGGAACCGCGCCGACTCGTGCGGATCGAGCCGCACCCCAAGTTTCTTGAGGGCCTCCACACCGTCGGGCATCAGGCCTTCGCCGCAAGCCTTGTCGATGGGCGGCTTCGCCGCATCCACTAGCGTTACCGGAAAGCCCTTCTGCCGGATCGCTATCGCGGCTGCCAGGCCCGCGGGACCACCGCCCACGACCAGGATGTCGCTCTTCACCACTTCAACAGCACCAGCTCGGAGCAGAATCCCGGCCCCATGGCGGCGAGCAGGCTCAGCGTTCCAGCCGGCGGCCGGCGATTCAGCATCGCGTCCTCGAGGACAAAGAGTACGGAGGCCGATGAAAGGTTACCGATTCTCCGCAAGCAGTCCCACGAGGCTTGGAGCGCTCCGTTCTTCAGACCGAGCGCCGTGCCCGTCGCTTCCAGCACTCGAGGTCCGCCGGTGTGCATGATGTACGTCCCGATATCGGCGCGCGTCAAGCCCATGTCGCCCAGGAAGGTGTCGACATCGCGGCCCAGGTATTTGATGATGACGTCCGGCACTTCGCGCGACAGCACGATCTTGAAGCCTTGCTCGGAGATGTCCCACCCCATGACGTGCTCCGAATCGGGATAGAACACCGAACGGTTGGCGAGCACCCGCGGCCCTGGCGATCCTTTCTCCGATCCTGTAATCACAACCGCCGCGGCGCCATCGCCGAACAATCCGGACGAGATCATATTGGCCACCGAAAGGTCTTCGTGCTGCAGCGTGAGCGTGCACAGCTCCACCGAAAGCAGCACCGCCGTCTCGTTCGGATAGGCCCGCACGTAGTCCGCCGCGCGCGCGATTCCAGCGGCTCCGGCCACGCAGCCGAGTCCGAAGATCGGAATGCGCTTGACGTTCGGCGGCAGCTTCATGCGGTTCATCAGCTTGGCGTCGATCGACGGGCTTGCAACTCCGGTCACGGTCACAAAGAACAGCGCTCCGATGTCGTTCACATCCAGCCCCGCCCGCGACAACGCGCAACGGATTGCTTTTTCGCCGAGGTCCTGCGCCACCTCAATCCAGACCGCATTGGCCTGGCCCCAGGTGGTGACCTCGTAGTAACGCTCCATCGGCATCGCCAGGTAGCGGCCGTCCACACGAGAGTGGGAATGCAGGCGCGAGAGGAACTGCGGATTCTCGAGCTTGTCCGACCAGTAGGCGCTCAACGCCGAAAGGATGACTTCCTGCGGATAATAGTGCGGTGGAAGAGCGCCCGCGACGCCGGCGATTCTCATGTTATTTTTCGCGCCCTACTGCAAGCGGGCAAGCTCCCTTGCGTACAGTCCGTTCTTCGGAAATTCCCGCGCCAGGCCGGCCAGCAGCTCTCGCGCCTTGTTCTTGTCCTTGTCGCGCATCGCCGCCACTGCCAGCAGCAGCCGCGCGAACGGCTCCAGGTAATGGCCCTTCTCGGCCGTGAGATGTAATTCCCTTATGC
>WNFI01003955.1_pt1 | contig 10482 bp, 7 predicted proteins | sample 5400471 | NCBI WGS metagenome assembly WNFI01 (sample SAMN13153348, study PRJNA577476) | soil metagenome | isolation source: 100 cm saprolite on Douglas fir-dominated hillslope | place: USA:California | collected 2013-09-17 | reverse complement strand
CCCCCCCCGCCGGCTTAACCCGCTGACCCCGACAAACCCCCCGCCAGGAGCCCCCCGAGATGCGCAAGATCCGCGGATTGCGCCATTCCCCGCATCGCACGATGCTGGTGCTCGCCGTGCTCGCGGTCGCGCCCGGCATTCCGCATGCGGGGCATCCCGCCGCGACCGCGGCACCCGCGGTCTCAGCGTCCGCCGCGGCCCCCGTGTCCGCGGACCGGAGCGCCGCGAGTCGGCCGGTCACCGCGGTGACCACTGCGGCACGGCAGCCTGCCCCCCAGGGCGGGATCTGCTCGGTACCGGGAATCGGCGACATCGCCAGCCTGTTCAGTCTCTGCCAGCAGGGCGGGCTGACCGGCGACCTGAACAACATCTGCCAGCCCTCGCTGCCAGATCCCGAGCCGGCCACGTCCGGCATAGACGCCATGGTGAAACCGCCGGCGTCACCGGGGAAGCAGCCCGCCACGCTCTACGGCAGTTACGGGATCGCCGGGCAGTACTGGGCGGCGACCAACCTGCAGTGCTCCGACATGACGTCGCTGATCGGCAACAACGTCGCCAGCATGGTGTTCGACATCGCGAAGTCGATCGACCGGGTCACGATCAGCGTCTACCAGTCAGCCGCGGGCAACGGCATACTGACCTGGCTGACGAGCGTCGTCGACAAGCTGATCAGCAGCCTCGGCCGCGGCGGCCATATGGCTGATCGGAAGGCCAGCGGACTTCACCGGGGCGGGCTCGGCGGTGTCCGACGGCATCAGCCAGACGCTGAACGTCGCGTTCGCGAAGCTCCCCGCTCCGAGCCAGAGCAACTGCCTGCCCGTGTCGCGCTCCGACCCGCAGGCCCAGCCGGCCAGCTTCGACACCTCATCGGGCAGTGCGGTCGTCGACCAGAACGCCAACGAGCTGTGGACCGTGCTCGTGTGCAAGCCCTGGCTGGCCGGCGAGTTCGGCACCACCGCGTTCGGCCCGGCGAGCGCGACGACCCCGGTGAACACCTACGGCAGGCAACTGCTGTGGGCGCAGGCCATCGCCGCCAACGAGAAGCCGACGACGGCCCTGGTCAAGGCCAAGCAGGCCACCTACTCGGGAATCGCGACGAGAATTCAGCAGCGGGATCCCGGAATTTACCCGCTGTTCCAGGGCAAGCAGTGGACGACGCGGCTGGAGATCGCGTTCGCAGGCCTGTTCGCGGCGGCGGTCGCCGGCGTCCTCGTGCTGCTGATCGCGGTCACGCTGATCCTGCTGAAGCTGGGCTTCCTGCTGCTGCTCGTGGTGGGGCCGTTCTTCCTGCTGATCGGCACGCATCCCGGCTTCGGGCGGGTGGTCGCGATGCGCTGGTTGGAGATGCTCGTCGGCGTGCTGCTCAAGCAGGGGGCGATCGCGCTCGTGCTCAGCGTGCTCCTCTACGCCTACTCGCTGATCATGGGCACCAGCGACGCGGTGCTCCCGTGGGCGCTGAAGATCCTCATGATCGCGCTCGTCACCATCGCGGTCTTCATCTACCGCCGGCCGTTCCAGCACCTGTTCTCCGCCGTCGGTTATGGCATGATCGGCTCGCGGGAGCGGGCCGAGATCGATCTGGAGCGCTCCCGCGCGACCCTGCGCGCGAACACCGTCGGCGCCGCGGCCGCGGCCGCGGGCAGTGTCGCCGCCTATCGCGCGGCCCGGTGGGCGCGGCGCAGAAGCGGCCGGAACGGCTCCAGAGGCAGGCACACGGGCCGGCGGCCGCGCCGGACTGGCGTCCCGCGCCCGGGCCTGGGCCGCGGTCTCGGCCGGTGATGGCAGCGGCCGGACCGCGCCGCCGCTGAAGCTCCCTTCCCGCGACGCGGCCGGGTCAGACCAGGCGGGCTGGGCCCGCAGGGGCGGCGCGTCCGCCGGGACCGCCCCGCCCGGCCGGACCGGGCCGGCCCCGGGGGGGACCATTCCACCCGGCCGAACAGCAGCGGACGCCGCAGCGGGGGGACCCGGGCGCCCGGCGCAGTCCACCGCGCACCCCGGCCCCGGCCCGGCGCGGGCCAGCCAGGCCGACCCCGTCCGCCCTCGCCCCGCGACCTCATGGCCCGCGCGGTCGTCCGGCGCACAGGGGGGTCCCGCCCCGGCCAGCCGTGCGCCGTCAAGCCCGTCGCCGGCGAGTCCCGCTCCGGCTCGCCCGGCGCCGGCCAGTCCCGCCCCCGCCAGTCCCGCCCCCGCCGTCCCGGCCCCGGCCAGCCCTGGGCCCGCGCCGGCGCCGTCCCGCCCGGCCGGCCCTGGATCGCCCTGGCAGCGCGGCGGAACCCCGCGGCAGCCCCAGGGACGCCCCGCGGCCGGCCGCGATCCGGTGGCAGGACAAGAGGCGCCGCCAGGCCGCCGCGCCCTCGGCCCGTCAGGGCGGCGCGGCTCCCGCCCGCCCGCCGGGTGCCGCTGCCGCCCGGGATCCCGGTCCTGCTGACCTGCCGCTGGCCGGCAGCTCCGATGCGGACGAGCCCGCCGGCCCGGCACCGTTCTGGCTACGGCCCATCCGGCGCCGGAAGTAGACCGATGCGGTCATGGAACTGACATCTGGCCAGCGAAAAGCGCTCTTCGCCCTGGTCGTGGCGGCCCTCACCGCGCTGGGCATCTACATGTTCGTGCCGGGAGCACGGGCTGCCCGCGGCAACGGCGGCACACCGGCCACCGCGCATTCCCCGGCCCCAGGGTCTCCGGTCAGCCCGTCCGCCGCCCCGGCGGCCAGCGGCACCGGGCCTGCGGCCGGCAGCGCGCCCCCGGCGGCGGCCACGCCGTCTGCCCCGGACATCTACCAGTGGCTCCCGTTTTCCCAGTCCGAGCTCGCCAGCGCCGCGGCCGTGGTCACGCAGTTCGGTAACGCCTACGGCACGTTCTCCTACAGCGAGAACGCCGCCGCCTACGTCGGCTCGATGCGGAACCTGATCACGCCCGATCTGTCGCAGGTGCTCGAGGGCGACTTTTCCGTGCCGGGTGTCGCGACCCAGCGGGACATCAAGAAGCAGGTCGCCACGGGCAGCGCAGTGATCAGCTCGCTGCGGGCGTTCGGACCGTCGAGCATGACCTTCGTCGTGACGATCAGCCGGGAGATCACCGACACCAGCGGCCGAAGCCGGGTCAGCGCCCAGTACGCGGTGACGGTCACCGGCGCCGGCCCCGGCTGGCAGGTCAACGACATCGAGCTGGCCTCGGCGGGCAACTCGTGAGCTGGCGCTGGCGCCAGGACGCGCTGCTCCGGGGCGGCCCGGACCGCGAGGGCCGCGGCCCGGGCCGGGGCGCGATGCTCGCGCTCGTGACCCTCGCCATCGTGCTGGTAGGGGGGCTCATTGTCGCGCCGATGCTCATCGTGGGCGGCAGCGGCCTGCTGTTCGAGTCGGGGAGCGGGTGCGCGGCCGCGCAGGGCCAGCAGCCCCCGGCCAGTTCCGGTGCCCGCGACTCGGTACCGCCCGACTACCTAACCCTGTTCCAGGCCACCGGGAGGAGGTACGGGGTGCCCTGGGTGATCCTGGCGGGCATCGGCAAGGTAGAGAGCGACGATGGCCGGTCCACCCTGCCCGGCGTGCACAGCGGCGCGAACGCCTTCGGCGCGGCCGGGCCGATGCAGATCGGCATCCGCGGTGCCGCGGGCAACCAGTGGGGCGGCGCACCGGTCCATCCGGCCGGCGAGCGGGTGAACGGCGTCGCGGCCGACGGCAACGGCGACGGGACCGCGAGCGTCTACGACCCCGCGGACGCCATCGCGGGAGCGGCGAAGTACCTGCTCGAGCACGGCGTGCAGAGCGACCCCGCGGGCGCGATCTTCGCCTACAACCACTCGGCCTCCTACGTGCAGCTGGTGATGTCCTTTGCCGGGACCTACGCCAGCGGCGGCTTCACGGTCAGCGCGGTGTCCGCCGACAACGTTCCCGGCTGCCTGCCGGGCCTCAGCCAGGTGGCGGACACGAAGGGCGTCGGCCATGTGCCGAACAACACCGTCGCCACGGCGATCTCGTTCGCCGAGGCCCAGCTCGGCAAGCCCTACCTGTTCGGCGGGACCGGGCCCGACGCCTTCGACTGCTCCGGCCTGGTGATGATGGCCTACCGGGCGGCGGGCGTGGACATTCCGCGGACCTCGCAGCAGCAGTGGTTCTGGGGGCCGCAGGTGCCCGCCAGCCAGGTCGAGCCAGGTGACCTGGTTTTTTTCGCTGGCGCCGACGGGACGCCCACCGCGCCGGGCCACGTCGGCCTGGTGATCGGCCACGACGAGATGATCGAGGCGTACGCCACCGGCTTCCCCATCCGCGTTTCCGCGTTCGGGAATTCCGCCGCCGCGCCGGGTGACGGACACCCGGTCGGCTTCACCCGCCCGTGGCAGCACTCCGGCGTCGGGTTTCGCTCCTAGATCATCGAAACCGGCCGGTCCGGTCCGCCCGCCGGAGCGGCCCGGACGCCGAGGTCGCGCTGTCGGCCAGCGCCGCGGACGGTGCCACCCGCTCGGCCTCGGCCGTCAGGGGCGGCACCAGTTGCTCGGCCTCGGCCGCCAGCTCCGACATGGCCAGCGGAGCCGGGATCTTGGCGGCGACAGGCGGCAGCGACGGTGGTGTGGCCCCGGCGGTCGCACCTGGCCTGTCCCGGATATCGGGGCCAGCGGGCCATATGGGGAACCCGGCGCTCGCAGCGGTTTTTACCGCGATCTCGGGGTTGGCCCGTTCATCGGCGAGCCGGTCGAGGGTGGCGGACCCGGCGGCGGCGGAGGCCGGCTCGGCCGAGGGAGCGTCGGCCGATCCGGCGGGGGCCTCGGCGGGCCAGGGCCGCGCGCCGATCGCGTCGAGCGCGGCGCGGGCCATCGCGAGCTTCTCGTACAGGAACAGCACCGGCTGGCCGTCCGCCATCGCGACGGCGGAGCGCAGGGCCTCCCGCGGACCGTGGGTGACGGCGCAGGTGATGTCCGGCCTGACCCGGCGCATCGCGCTGATGATGATGTCCGTCATCTCGCCGGGTGCCCGGCCGCGCTTGTCGGCGTCCTCATAGACGATGACCCGGCCGAACCAGGCGGCGATCGCCTCGGCCGAGCGGATGATCAGGTCGTCGCGACGGTCCCCGGGCAGGGTGACCGCGGCCGCCGGCCTGCCGCCCCAGACGTTGCTGATCATGCGTCCCATGGCGTCGAGCGCGGCGGCGTTATGGCCGTAGTCCATGATCACCGGGCCGCCGGCCGCCAGGTAGACGTTGCACCGGCCCGGGTTGGTCTCGCCGGGGCTGAACGTGGCCAGGGCGCGCCTGATGTCCTTGGCGCTCACCCCGATCCCGCGGCAGGCGGCCACCGCCGCGAGGGCGTTCGCAACCACATGCGGGGCGAGCCCGCCGTACGCGCCGGGCAGCTCGGTGAGGCTGAGCAGCGGCCGCTGGCTGGCGCCCTCAAACTCGACCAGGTGGCGGCCGCGGAGCTCGCAGGTGATCCCCCCGGCCCGCCGGTGCCGCTCGGTCACCGGGCTGTCGGCGTTCAGGCTGAAGTACCTGATCACGGGAGCGTGCCTGCGCACCCGCGGACGGCCGGCGATGGCGGCAGCCGCCGGGTCGTCGGCGTTGAGCACTACGGTGGCGCCGTCGTGAATCTCCTCCGCGATCAGCGCCTTGACGGAGATGAGCTCGTCGAGGTCGTCCACGCCGTCCATGCCCAGGTGATCGTCGGCAATGTTGGTGATCACGGCGACGTTCGCCTTGTCGTAGCCCAGCCCCCGGCGGATAATCCCGCCGCGCGCGGTCTCCAGCACGGCGGCCTCCACGCTGGTGTCGTCGAGCACCATCTCGGCCGACCGCGGCCCCGAGGCGTCCGCTTCGTAGGCCAGCCGGCCGCCCGAGTAGACCCCGTCGGTGGTGGACATGCCGACGCGCAGCCCCGCCTGGCGCAGGACGTGGCCGATCATGCGGACCGTCGTGGTCTTCCCGTTCGTTCCGGTGACCGCGATGACCGGGATCCGCGACGGAGCACCCGGAGGATACAGACTGTCGATGATCGCCCCGGCCACATCGCGCGGGGTTCCCTCGGCCGGGGACTGGTGCATCCGCAGCCCCGGGCAGGCGTTGACCTCAATGACCGTGCCACCCTGGTCGATGCCGCGGCGGGGGGCCGCGATGTCGGCCAGCCGCAGGTCGACGCCGCAGACATCCAGGCCGACCACCGCGGCGGCACGGCGGCACATGTCGGCCACGTCGTCATGCACCCGGTCGGTGACGTCCCGGCTGGTCCCGCCGGTGGAAAGGTTGGCGTTGCGCCGCAGCATGATGACCTGGCCGCGGCTCGGCACCGAACGGGCGTCAAGTCCCTGCGCGGCCAGGTGGCCGATCGCGCGGTCGTCGAGCCTGATCTTCGTCAGCGCACGCGAGTGGCCGTCGCCGCGGCGCGGGTCGGTGTTCACCTGGGCCACGAGCTCGCCGATATCCCGGCTGCCGTCACCGGTCACCGACGCCGCGCGCAGCTCGGCCGCGGCCACCACCCGGCCGTCGACGACGAGCACCCGGTAGTCGGTTCCGGGCACGAACCGCTCCACGATCACTCCCCGGCCGTCACCATCCGCGCCCCCGCCGTTCCCGTCCTGCGCGGTCGCCTGGGCATAGGCCGCGGCTGCCTCGGCCGCGGTGGTGACGCCGATGATCACGCTGACGCCGTGGCTGCCGTTGCGCGGCTTGATGACCACGGGCCCGCCGAGCTGCTCGAAGCCTGCGACGGCCTCCCCGGCGCTCCAGGCCACGACTCCCTCGGGCACCGGGATGCCGGCGTCGGCCAGCAGCCGCTTGGCCAGCATCTTGTCGGCGGCGATGTCCACCCCGATCACCGAGGTCTGCTCGGTGAGCGCCGCGTGCACCAGCCGGCGGTGGCGGCCGTAACCGAGCCTGAGCATGCTCAGGTCGCCGACCCGCCGGACCGGGATTCCCCGGCTGCGGGCCGCGGCGGCGAGCGCGGCCGTGCTCACGCCGAGCCGCTCTCGCTCCACGACCCTGGCCAGCCGGGCGATACCGGCCGCCGGGTCCTGCCTCCGTTCGGAGAGAAGGTCTTCTGTCACGGTTATCGCGAGCTTGATCAGCTCGGCGGGAACGGCGGACTCGGCCGGCTCGTCCTGCGGGCACTCCATCATCACGTCGTAGCGTCCGTCGGCGCCCGCCCACATGGTCCGGCCGAGGTGCACGTCGCGGCCGGCCAGGCTGGACAACTCCAGTGCCACGTGCTCGGTGACGTGCCCGAAGTAGGTCCCGCGCGCCATCGCCTCGGTGAACCCGCCAGGGCGCCCGGCCGCGCAGTGATGATCGGCGAGACCGGGCAGGACCGCGGCCAGCCGGTCGGCGAAGCCGGGGTAATCGGTGGTCTGCCTGCAGGTCAGCTCGTCGAGCTCGATCCGGGCGAGGCAGACCGGCTGGGCGGTGAAGACGTTCGGTCCGCTCAGATGACGCAGGTCTTCCAGGCGCACGTGACGCTCCCAGTGGCGGGCGGGTGGGCGGATGATTGACGGGTGAGCACCGGTCAGTACCGGTCGTGCGCGGGCCCGATGGTGGCCTCGCGCGTCGCGATGTCGAAGATGCTCCCCGCGGGCAGCAGGTGCAGGCGCACGTCGAACAGCGTGATCGGGTCGCCCTCACCGGCCGCGTGAACCACTGTGGAGTGCTTCGCGTCCACGACCGTCGCCACGCCGTTGCCGAGCACATCGAAACTGCTGCCCTGGACCAGGATCCCGGTCTTCTCGTCGATGCCGACGCCCAGCTGATCAGGGTCAAGCGCGACTGCGCTGAGCAGCCGCGGGAGCCTCCCGCGCTCGCCGAAGTGCATGTCGATGAGCACCTTCGGGATCAGGCCGAGCCCCGGGCCGGTCCGCACGGCGGCGGCGGACACGTCGGGTCCCTCCCCGCCGAGGATCATGGTGCGGCCCAGGGCCGTGGCGCCGGCGCTCGTGCCGGCGATCACCAGGTCGTCGTCGGCGCTCAGCCGGTCACGCAGGATGTCGTTGGCCCGCGAGCCGACCAGGGTCCGCAGCCGGGACTGGTCGCCGCCGCTGAAGAACACGCCGGTGGCGTCCTCCAGCAGCTTGGCCGCGTCGTCACCGTCGGCGTCGGAGCGTCCTCGCAGCCGAAGTTCCGTGGTGCGGTCCGCGCCGAGGCTGCGGAACGCCCGGTCGTAGTCGGCATGCACCTGGTCGGGCCGGCCGGTGGCCGTCGTGACCAGCACGATTCGCGCCATGTCACCGCCGCACAGCGCGACGAACCGCTCGAGCAGCCCGGCGCCGCGGCACCGGTCCTCCGCGCCCCCGATAATGAGCAGGCGGCCGGGATGCCGGCTGTGGTCCCCCTCGTCGTCCACGCCCCCTCCTCGACCAGTTGTTACCCTTCGTGGTCGAGAATGAACCAGGAGCAACTACCTTCGGGCGCCGCCACCCGTGGCTTGCACGCCCGCTACGGCCGGGCCGGGACCGCTTACTCGGAGTGAAGGACGCGGCGGGAGCGCCTGGCGGCATGCCGCGGAGCCGAGCGCTGCCGGGAAAGCTCCTCGGGCAGCTGCAGCAGGGGGTTCGTCGCGCTGGCGACCACGTCGGTCGCGATGTCGATCACCCGCCGGCCCCGGTTGCGTGCCGCGGATCTGAGTTGCTCGAACGCCTGTCGCGGGCGGATCCGGTGCCGCTCGGCCAGAACGCCGATCGCCTGCTCGACGCGGATCCGCGCGGTCAGCGCGTGCTCCAGCTGGCCGACGGTGGTTCTCAGCCGGTGCGCCTCATCCTCCATGGTGGGCCTTTCGCCCACGGGCTGCTCCGCCGCAGGCTTCCCCCGCGCCCGCTGACGGTCGGCCGGGCGGCCGGCGGCGGGTGCCGGGCCGGGCTGGGCTGGGCCGGCCTGCGCTGTGCCGGCGTCTGCTGGGGCGGGAGGAGCGGGCGGGACGGCGGGCTGGATCTCGGTGGGCAGCTCGGCGGCCAGCAGGTCGGCCAGCACCATTGCGCAGGTCAGGTCGGGCAGCTCATCATCGCCAACCCGCCACCCGTCCGGGGTGCGGCGAACCACGGCGTCATGGCCGGCCACTGGCATGGCACCGGAGAAGGCGACGCCGTGCGCACTCGCGCTGGCCCCACGGTTGCCCGACGGGCTCGCGGCGGAAGGATCGGAGCCGGGAGCGCCGGCACCTGGCACAGCCGAGGAGTGGGCGGCCTCGGAAAACTCGCGCCAGTCCTGCCCCGGTTCGGCGGCGGGATCAGGCACGCGAGATCGCCTGTGCCGTTTGTTGGACATCAGATCGCAGCCAATTCGCGCAGCCGTTCCTTCACCGTGGCTGCCGACGGGTTGGTCAGCGCGCTGCCATCGGGAAAGACAACGGTCGGCACGGTCTGGAAGCCGCCGTTCACGGACATGACGTAGTCCGCGGCCGCGGGATCCTGCTCGATGTCGATCTCGGTCATCTCGATGCCGTCGGCCGCCAGCTGACGCTTGAGGCGCTTGCAGAACGCGCACCACGGTGTGGTGTACATGGTCAGCGGCTGTGCCATCGGCTGTCCTCCCCTTCACTGCCGTCCTACTGAAGGTTACTAACGCGTAAACGCTGCTGCGCACTCCCCGCCTCATGTTGCCATGGGCGAGTCCCTCGGGACCAGTGACCATGCCCGGCGTCGGCGGGATGCGGAATGATGGCCGGCAGGCCGGCAGGGCGAGGCGGCGGGAGGTGTACCCATGGACTCCGCGGATGCTGTGCTGGCCGCGCTCGACCCCGAGCAGCGCGAGGTCGCCCTGGCCGCCCGCGGACCTGTCTGCGTGCTGGCCGGCGCGGGCACCGGCAAGACCCGGGCGGTGGCGCACCGGATCGCCTACGCGGTGGTCACCGGCGTGGTGGACCCGGGGCGGGTCCTGGCCGTCGCGTTCACCACCCGCGCGGCGGGTGAGCTGCGCGGTCGGCTGCGGCTGCTGGGCCGCCAGGCGCTGCCCGGCGGCGGGATAGAGCGAGTGCAGGCACGGACCTTCCACGCGGCCGCGCTGCGCCAGCTCACTCACTTCTGGCCGCTGACGGTGGGCGGCCCACCGCCGCGGGTTCTCGATTCCAAGATCAGGCTGATGTCGGAGGCCGCCCGCGGGCTGCGGCTGGAGCTCAGCCTGACCGATCTGCGCGACGCGGCCGGCGAGATCGAGTGGGCCAAGGTCACGGGAGTCCGGCCGGACGAATACCCGCAGGCCAGCTCCAAAGCATCCAGAGCGCTTTCGCTAGGCCCGGTCCCGCTGTCCCGGCTCTACGCCGCCTACGAGGAACTGTGCCGCGACCGGCACCTGATCGACTTCGAGTCCGTGCTCGAGCTCACCGCGGCAATTCTCGCCGAGCATCCGGCGGCCGCAGCCGCGGTGCGGGACCGGTACGCGTACTTCGTTGTGGATGAGTATCAGGATGTCAACCCGCTGCAGAAGCTGCTGCTCGAGGCCTGGACCGGCGACCGGGATGACCTCTGCGTGGTCGGCGACCCGCGGCAGACGATCTACTCCTTCACCGGGGCCACCCCGTCG
>WNFI01086771.1_pt1 | contig 10483 bp, 10 predicted proteins | sample 5400471 | NCBI WGS metagenome assembly WNFI01 (sample SAMN13153348, study PRJNA577476) | soil metagenome | isolation source: 100 cm saprolite on Douglas fir-dominated hillslope | place: USA:California | collected 2013-09-17 | reverse complement strand
ATCGTTCCGGGGTTCATGCACACGGCTGGCGTCCCCACACCGTTTCCGAGGACGTTGCCGTTGTTCAGCCACAACGTCGCGCCGATGAACTCACCCGTGATCGCATACTGGCCGCTCGAGTCAGTGTTGCTTGGCAGGGCATTGTGCGGTCCGAGCTGGACGCCGGTCAGCGTCATCGAGCCGGAGGGACTGGCATCGAACACGGTTCCCCAGATCTGGAAGCGCGGAACGTTCGAGGTACTCGCGTTGAAGGTCTCGCTCCACACGACCCCGGTGTTCGCGTTCGTGCTGGCGATGTAAAAGGCGACGCTGGTGCTCCCGGTGGGGACGAAGCTGGGCGCCACGAAGAACACGCTCCCGTCGTTCGGGAGCGACGAGTTGTTTGCTGAGAACGTGCTTCCCTGGTCAAAGACGAACTCGATCCCGTTGGTGCCGTCCGACGCCCCAGGCAGGTCAGTGATGCCGACCGCGGGCGAGCCGCCATACTTTGGCAGGCCGTTGGAGGTATTCGAGACCCACCCACCCGTGATCGTCAGGTTGGCACCCGAGGTGAAGTAATAGAGACCGTTCAGGAAGACATAGATGCTGCTGGCCTGTTCACCGTTCGACGGAATTGCCTGCGAAGTCGTGTACTTGCCGGGCGTGAAGACGTACACCTGCCTGGTCGTGCTGGCGTTGTAGATTGACACGCCGTTCACAACCTTGGTCGTTCCGGGGGCGATGTTGCTCTTGGTAGGGTTCAGCGCGTTGGCGGTGGTGGAGGTGTCGGGCGCCAGATAGTTCGGCTCCGGGTCGAAGGCCGTGCCGAAGCCAACCGGGCTCTGCCAGTACTGGTACAGACTGTGGTTGTCGCTTGCCTGGTCCACCGTCACCACGCCGTTGACGTTGAGTTTCGGTGTGTTCGGGTTGGGAACGTGGAATTTCGCGTTGCTGACGGCGTACCCGTTGACCGAGGGATTGCAGGCGTCGGCGCCATCCTGGCCGTCATCGATCTGGGCGAGGCCGTTCTGGTCATCGTTGATCGTGTTGCCACTGCCGCCGCTGGTGTAGGCGAAGATGGCGTACGTCTTCGCGTTCGTCCCGGCCTCGGCCGTCGCCGTCGCGACGATGTTGACCTGGCTGAAGCCGAGCACCTGCACGAAGGTCGCCACGGCGTTATAGCTCACCGTGACCTGGACCTGCTTGTTGTTGTAGCCGGTCGGTGCTACCACCGTGACTGTATAGCCGCCCTTTGTGTCGGTCACCGTACTGTTGACCGGCGCGGTGTAGACGGTGGAGTTCGGATCAGTGGTGGTCGGGGTCTGGCCGAACACGGAGAGGCTGTCCTGGATGGCGTAATAGAGGGCGTAGTTCGGCAGCCCGTTCGGGTTGGAGGTGGTTCCCACGAGGCTCTGAGCGCCGGCGAGGGCTCCGGCGTCGACGGCATCCTGCATCAGCCGGCGCTGGAAGTAGAGGCGGCCGGCATCGATGGCGAGCGCGAGCATCCCACAGATGGCGACCATGGCCAGCGCCATGATGACAATTGCCTGGCCCGAGCCGCGGCGGCGCATGCTGCTGAGCACCTCAGTACTCCGCCCTCATCGACGACCCCGCGGTCATGATGAAACTCGTGCCGGTCAGGTCCGAGATCATCGCGGTCATCGGCGCAAACAGGTAAGTCACCCGCACGGTAACCTGCGGATTGCCCGGGGTTCGGTTCGGCGAGATCCAGATGTACCCGGTGTTAGGTGCCATCCCTGATAACGACGGTGAGGTGCAGGGCGTCGGGTTCAACAGGCAGGGATCTTCCATCAGCACCATGCCGCCGCCGCCGATCTTCGCCAGTGTCGCGTTGATGATCACGCTGTCGGGCGGCGTGCTCGCGTAGTTGCTGCGCAAGACCAGCTGGCGGGCGCCCTCGTGGGCGGCCTCCGCGATATTGATGTAGACGGCGATCGCCCGCCCGAAGTCGAAGATGCCCATCACCAACAGGAACAGCAGAGAGGCCAGCAGGGCGAACTCGACCATGGCCTGGCCGCGGGATTTGCGGCAATTCTGCGGGTCACGCATCAGTAGTTCGTCCTCATTTGCACTGAGACGCTCATGTGAATCGGGTTACCCACGAGTTGCTGCATCAGCGGCGTGTAGAGCTGAAAGTCGTACTTCACGTTGACGGTCACGTAGTAGTTCTGGTTGGCCGCCGAGCCGGACACCCACTTGTCGACGCGGTTGCTAACGTTGGGGCAGCCAACCGTGGAGCCGGTCGAGTCGTGGGGCGGACATATGGTGACGGATGTGGGTGTGATGCCGCTGTAGAACAGCTCCTTGGTGACCGCGTTGTTGATGTTCAAGTCGGTCTGCACCGGGCAGGTGCTCAAGGTGGAGCAGTTGGGGGTTTGAGGACCGGTATAGATGTTGAGGATGGCAACCCGCGCCCCTTCGCGGGCGGCGTTGGTGACCGAGACCTGGAAGTAATAGCCGCGGCCAAAGTCCACCAGGCCGAAGGTGAGGAGGGCCAGGATGGGCAGGACCATTGCCATCTCGACAAGCGACTGCCCGGCGCGGCCCCGCCAGCGGTTAGTTTTCATGGATTCGTTACCAGGCGGAGAGTCGTCTTGGCGACCTACGCGCCTACTGCAGATAACGCAAACGGTAAGGGTCCTGAGCTTCAAACCGAATCACGGTTCCTTACAGGTCCCGTTACGGGTTGACACCCCCAGTGTCTCGGCGGGATGAAGGAAAACGAGCGGCTGTTTGCGAACAAATGTTCCGTATTGCGGCAGGCGAGGTCGGCCAGTAGAGTTCCACCTGCGACCTGTCAGAAAGCCAGCTAGAGAAGGAAACGACTCTAGTCGGTCGCTGACGAGGGGACCGCAAGGTTCCCACTCTCGAGCCGTGAGGCCCGAGGGCCCGGCCCGCAAGGGCTGGGGAGTCGGGTGTCGCAAGACGCCCGGTTCTGTCGGCGACGAAGGTCTGGCCCGCAAGGGCTCAGGCTGGGCGGCGGGATGAAGGCTCGCTGGATAACACCGGTGAGTTGTAAACCGTAACGTCAGGTCGTATTACTTTTTCTGGAGGGAATTACCCCCCACCCTGACCCGCCCCCGCATGGAGGGAGGGAATCGAGCGGTTCACCTCTTAGAATCAACCCGGATGGAGCCGGCGAATTCGGGCGCGCTCGAGGCGCTGCTCAAACGGGGCGAGCTGATCGAGTCGACGTCGGAGATGACGCCCGACTATCTCCGGGAGCTGAAGCACACGCTGCTCGTGTCCGGCGACACGGAACTGATCTCGGCGCCGGCCTACTACCTGGCGGCGCGCAAGGCGCCCAGCGTCAACGCCTTCATGACCGGGATCGCCATCATCCAGGACGAGCTCGCGCACGCGCATATCGCCTATCACATCCTGGAGGAGCTGGGGGAGAGCCAGGAGGCCCTGATCTTCAAGCGTGATCCCAAGGCCTTTCGCTACCCGTACGCGTTCGATGTGCCGCTGGAGAGCTGGACCGAGCTGGTGGTGGCGAACGCGATGTACGACCAGGCCGGTTTCTGCCTGCTCGGCGATATCCACGAGCACGGGTCCTACGGCCCCTGGAAGCGAGGGCTCGTGAAAGTCATGGCGGAGGAGAACTTTCACTTACGCAACGGCCGCAACTGGTCAAAACGCATCAGTCAAGCGGGCGGCGAAGCGCGTGAAGAGCTGCAGAAAGCGGTCGATTGGATGTTTCCACTGACGGTCGGATGGTTTGGCTTGCCCGACAACCTCAAGCAGCACTCTGCACAGCTGGATTACCGGCTGAAGGGCCTGACCAACGACCAGCTGCGGCAGCAATGGCTATCGACCGTCGTCCCGTTCATGGAGTCGATCGGCATTCGGGTGCCGGCGCACAAAGAGGGGGAGAGCTACGTACTGGACTATCCGTTTCCGTGCACCTTCGATGCGGAGGAGAAGCGCTGGGATTTCAAGGATCCGTGCAGCTGGGACGCGGTCCTCAAGCGCTGGCGCGCCCGCGGTCCGCGGAACGCCGAAATGGTCGCGCTCTTCCAGGAGAGCTTCGCCAAGTTCCAGGTTCGCGCGTGACGCTCGAGGGCATCGTCACGCCGTCGCTCGAAGCGCGCCTTTGGTCGGCGCTGGCCGAGATCAACGACCCGGAGATGCCGGTCAACCTGGTGGACCTGGGCTTGATCTATGGCGTAAGCGTGGAGCAAGGCCGCGCTTGTGTACGGCTTACCTTCACGGCCATGGGCTGTCCGGCCAGCGACATGATCATCGGCGACATCCGCGAGCGGCTACTCGCCGAGCCCGGCGTCGACGACGTGCGCCTCGACGTCGTCTGGGACCCACCGTGGACCTCCGCCCGGCTGACCGCCGACGGCCGGGAGGCGCTCCGAGCCTGGGGGCTTTCCGTCTGATGCGGTATACACGCGTTCACACGGACGTTCACGAGTACGACGTCTTCGCCCGCAAGACCAGGATCGAGCCGCTGCACCAGGTCGGCTCCGTGGTCGCGCCCGATGACGACCTCGCCATGGCGTATGCCCGCGCGACCTACGACGAAGAGCGCTGGGTGGAGATGATGATCGTGCCCAAGGCTGCTGTAATTAGCCTTTGGGCGCCGGGCGGGGACAGCTGAGCCTCTACTCGCTCGTCAAGAGCCTCGCCGACAACAAGCAGCTACTCGGGATGCGGTACGCGGAATGGTGCATCGCCGCGCCCACGCTCGAAGCCGACATCGCGGCGGCCGCCATGGGTCTCGACGACATCGGCCATAGCCGCGTCCTCTATGGGTCATTGCGTGAGCTCGGTACCGAGGACGGTGCCGTGGATGATGCCGCCAACTACGCGAACGTGCCCTACCTGGACCGGCCCTGGACGGAATGGGCGGAGTTCGTCGCCGCCAACGCCGTGCTCGACAGCGCCTTCACGCTGATGATCGAGGCGCTGGCCAACGGTAATGTCGACGTCCTGCGCAGCCGGCTCAAGAAAATGCTCCAAGAAGAGCGCTATCACACGCTGCATGGCCGTAGCTGGATGCGCGAGGTGAAACCCCGCGCGGCGCTCGAGCGCGCGTGGAGGGAATCGCTGGAGTGGATTGGCCCGGAGGACGGGGACGTCGACGAGCTGCATCGCGGCGGCCAGCTGGCCCACGGCGTGCGCGACCTGCGCCGACTGCTGGAGGAGCGGCTCGACGGCCAGGCCCCGCAGGCCGCGATCGAATGGGGAAGCTGGGAACCGATCCGCCGGCGAACCCAGACGGGTGGCATCGACCAGGCGACACTCGACATGCTCCAGGGTCTCGCGGAAAAGCGATACATGCCGGCCAGTGGATAAGCCCCCTCCGCAGGCGAGTACCGGGTCATCGCCGCGCTGCCCGTTCTGTGGGTCCACCGATACAAAAGTCATCTCGCTGTTTGGGAGCCAGGTGATGACGATGCAATGCAAATGCCACGCCTGCGATAGCTTTTTCGAAGCGAGCAAATACTGATCGACTTAAAGGAGAAAGGCGTGGATGACCCGCGCGCGGCGAGCTGCTTTTCGGTCGGCAGCGTCGCCGGCACGTATGACGAGATCTACGTGCCTCGGATCTTCATCCCATGGGCGAGGCTGCTGCTCGAGCGCGCCGCGCTTCGACCGGGCGAAGCGGTTCTCGATATCGCGACGGGTCCGGGAACCGTCGCCCGTCTGGCGGCCGAGCAAGTCGGTCCGAGAGGTCGGGTCGTCGGGGCGGATTTCAGCGAGGCGATGATCGCGATCGCGAGGGCAAAACCGCCATCAGCGGGCACAGCCACAATCGAATATCTTGTTTCGCCCGCCGCACCGCTTGCGGGCGAGGATGCTGGCTTCGACGTTGTCACCTGCCAACAGGGCCTGCAGTTCTTCCCCGACCAGGCGGAGCCGTACGGCGCGCCCTTTCGCTGGCCGAAGGCCGCAGACCTGGCGGACGCCTTCCGTGACCAGGGGTTCGCCGGCGTGTCGGTCGCCGAGGTGCGCCATCCGCTGACCTTCGAAGGTGGCATCGCGCAGGTCATCTCGACCCTCGCCGCCTCGCCCGTTGCCACCACCGTTGCCCAGCTCGACGCCGAGACCCGGGCCCGGCTCTGGAGCGCGTCGGAACGGCGTCTTCAGCCACTGGTCGTCGAGGGCCAGGTTCGGACACAAATGGTGTCGAACCTCGTCACTGCGCGTAAAGCCGGGTAGGTTCCGGGCCGCGTTAGCGCCTGTTTATCTGCGTGCGCCACAGTCGGAACGTGCCGTTTGAGCCGCACATGCGTTCCATGGATGAGAAATTCGGAACATCGTTCACGACTTTCATCCCCCAACGGGTGATGTTTTTGCCGACTGCGAGGGGTAACATCCAAATTAAATGACCGGTAAGAAGGAAGTAAACCACTCGGTCAGAGCTTTGCGGGAACCACTGCGCATGGGGTTGACCGTGATGGTGCTGGGCGCCGCCGCTCTTTCGCTTCAGGCCTGGCTCTCGAACCGGCATGTCTGGCGCACGGCCGGATTCGTCGCGGCAACGGCGCTGACCAAGGTCGCCGTCGTGCTCGTGCTGGTGCTCGTCGTGGCCGGCGTCCTGGTTGCGCTCCGGCCCAAGCGGACGGTGCAGCAAGCGTTGATGGTGATTGCCCTCGCCAACGTCGTTCTCGGGATGCTGACCAGCCGCCCGGTCCTGGCGCTCGCCGGGGCCATCGGATTCGCGCTCATCGTCATCGCTCGCTCCCTCTGGTGGGAGCTGAGCGACACTCGTGCCAGTCGCCTCGGCCGCTTCGTCCTGCTCGCGGCGACCGGGCTCGTCGTCGCCCTGTTCCTCGTCCAGCGGCCGAAGGGCACCCTGATCGCCCTGTTTACACTCGTCTTCCTGATCGCCCTTGGCGCTGGCCTCTGGGGCTTGTTGCTCCTCGTCCGCAACGCGCCACTGCCGAGCAGTATCGGGCCGCTGGCGACCGTCTACGAGGAGTACGCCCGTGCGGGGATCAGCCCGTTCACGCTCATGCACGACAAGCGCTACTTCTGGAACCACGAGGGCACGGCGTACCTCGCTTACGCGGCCCGGGCCGGCGCCGCGGTGGTTCTCGGTCCTGGAGTCGGACCGGCAGCCGCCCTGGACTCGCTCTATGCGGAATTCCGCGAGGAGAGTCATCGGCGCGGATGGCGCGTCGGCTTCTACCAGGTCCCTCAGGCGATGGCCGACGAGTTCGGTTGGGGACACGGATACCGGATCGGGTCCGAAGCGATCGTGGACCTCGACGGCCTCACCCTGGAGGGCCCGGTGATGGCGAAGCTGCGCCACGAGGTCAGCCGGGCGCGCCGTAACGGCGTGACCGTCACGGTGATTCCCGACGCCGCGATAACGACGCAGACCCGCCGGGCAATGCGCGGCCTGACCGAGATGCGGATCCAGAACAGGCATTTTGGCGAGATGGGCTTCTCGGTCGGCCGCAATGATGACGTCCCGGCGGTTCCCACCACGGTCGGGCTGGCGCACAACGCGGCCGGCGAGCTGGTCGCGTACGTGACCTGGCTCTCGCTTCCGGCCGCCCGCGGTGTATCCCTCGACGCCATGCGGCGTCGCGCCGATGCGCCGGGCGGTACGATGGACCTCCTGCTCTACACCGGCCTCGAGCACTTCAAGGGAAGGGCGTCCTGGGCCAGCCTGGGCCTGGCGCCGGCCGGCGGTCCGTCGGCCTGCGGCCTCTCCGCCTTCAAAACGAAGTTTCGCCCCGTCTGGGAGCCGCGCTATATGGTGGCGGAGCGCTTGGTCGATTGGCCGGTGGTCGCCGCCTCGACCCTGCTGCTCCATTACCCGCGCCTGGCCCAGTATGTGACCGGGCGTGTGATTGCGCCCGTCAAGTGGTTGCGCGCCGCCTGACGACCCTCCGCGCACGCGTGGCCGGCATACGGCCGCGATCGATCGTCCGCCTGTGGCCGCTCGGCGTGTTGGTCAGACCTGGTTGGCGGGCGCGCTCTTCGCGTTTGGTGCGGCGCTGATCACCGGCCGCCCGTGGTTATCGAGTGCTGGCGCCGTGGGATTCGTCGGCGTGACGTACATCCTGCCGCTGGGGGCAAGGCTCATCCGGGAGACGCCGACGCTGTTCGGGATGCGCGAGCGCGTGTCCGCCGGCGCGATCCAGCATAACCAGGTGGTGGCCCTCGCCGTGACCTTCCTGGTCGCCGTGGTGGCCGCCTCGGTCGCGGACTTACTCGGTCGGGAGGTGCGCCGCCACCTTCTGCAGCGAGACTCGCGTACCCGGGCGCTCCGCTCCGGCCTCCTGGCCGGTGCCCTGGTCGTCACGGTCGTGCTGGCCAGCGGCGTCGACCCACTGCTACGAATCGGACCGGACGCCGGCGTCTATTCACCCGCTCCGGTTTCCGTGCGGCCGGTCAGCGCTTCCGGACCGCCGGCACCCGGCGAGCCGGTACCGACCGCCGGCGAGGTTCGGCAGGGGACCTATTACAGCGCGGCCATGCGAGAGGATCGGCATTTCTACATCTATCTGCCGCCGAGCTACAACCTGAGGTCGGCGGCGCGCCGGCAGTATCCAACGCTGTACCTGCTGCACGGAGACCCGTCGAATCCCACCGAGTGGCTTCATTACGGCACCCCGGCCATGTTCGATGCCGGGTTCGCCCACGGCGACCTCCCCGAGCTGATCCTGGTGCTGCCCGACGGGAATGGCCATGCAACGGCGGCCACCCAGTGGGCCAACAGCCGCGATGGAAAGGACCGCGTCGAGGATGCCCTCTTCGAGTTAGTCGCGTTTGTCGATCAGCACTACCGGACCGCCGCTGATCGCCAGTACCGCGTGATCGGCGGGCTGTCGTCCGGCGCTTATGGGGCGGTGAACATCGCGGCGCGCCATCCTGATGTGTTCGGCGTGGCGATGGGCTTCTCCGGTTACTACCTCGCGCGCGGCCCGGTCTTTGGCGTCGATCGCGCCTACGCCGACAGCAACAGCCCGACCGTCGTCGTCCAGCGCAGCGCGGCGGCCCGCACCGTTCATTATGTGGTGACGGTCGGCGCCACCGACGTGCTTCGCGCTTATACGGAACAGTTCGTGAAGGAGCTTCGCCGGCTCGGAGTGCCCAATGACTTTGAGCTGATCCAGGGCGGCGGACACAGCGGTCGCCTCTTCTGGGAAGGACTGCTGTTCGGGCTCAGCGTCACCAAAGCGCAGCTGGCCGCGGTGCCGGCACCTCCCGACAACCTTCCGTAGGCCGACGGCGATCATCCGTTTGCGAACCGCAGTTCGGAGTTGCGGCCGAAGACGCGGGCCTCTACGCTACGCCCGCGACCTGTCAGAAAGCCAGCCGATGAAGGAAACGACATCGGTCGGCTCCCGAACCCCGGGCCCGCAAGGACCCGATCAGTAAGGAGCGAAGGTCCTCCCGGAAACGGGTGGACTGGGCGGCGGTAAGGGCTCGTTGGGTCACACCGGCGGGTTATCAACCGTAACGATGGGTCGCTTCAATTTTCTACAGGTTCTGCCGGCTTTGCCTTCCCGAGCTCGGCAGACCTGTGTGCCAGACGATTTCTCGAATGTGGCTGAATCCCTGTCTCTTGTTTTCTGATCCTTAATCGTCTATCGTCTCCACAGGCCCCGGGCGAGGGCGGCGGGCGCCGTCCAGGGGCAGGTCAAGGAGGGATGCACTTGAAGAGACGCAGTCTGCTTTCGCTTGCGATTCCGATTTTCGTGGCAACCTTCTATGCTGCCCTGCCGGCTTCGGCCGGCCTGGGACCGGGGGTCGGCAACGTCCCGCAGGGCACCCAGGACGACGCGACCTATGCGAGCAGCTTCCAGGCCAACCACGTCACGAACGTCGACGCCACCACCCAGGCGACTAGTTGCTATACGCCCGAGGTGCCGTATGCCGCCAACAATGGTCCTGCCGAGGGATACAGCGGCGAGTCGGCTTGCGGTGGGGCGTCCACAACGGGCGAAAATCTCGGTCCCTACCCGACCCAGTCGACCAGTAATCCTGGTTTCCCGGCGACGACCCCGATGCTGGTCAAGGACCACTCTGAGTCGGACATCCGCGTGGATCCAACGAACCCCCAGCACCTGATCGGCTCCTCCAAGTGGTTCGTCAGCCCGGAGGGCTACAACCACGTGCTCGGCTTCTACGAGTCCTTCGATGGGGGCAAGACCTGGGACATCCAGGGGCACATCCCCGGCTACGAGGGCTGGACGGATAACACCGACCCGGTCGGCGCCTTCGACGGGTTCGGTAACTATTACGAGTTCCTCCTGAACTATCAGTTCTTCTACAACTCGGACGGGAGCCATAACTTCACCCTCGCCACGCACAGCGAGCCCAACCCGGATGAGGCGGCGCAGGTGGTGGCGGTGGCCGTCCATCCGCACGTCTCAAACAGCAAGAAACAGACTGCGACCAACTGGATCACGACCCACAACAGCGGGCCCGACTTCGTGGCCACCTACGACGCCATCGGCAACGAGCCAGACAAGCAGTGGATCGCGATCGACGACAACCCCACGAGCCC
>WNFI01060822.1_pt1 | contig 10483 bp, 13 predicted proteins | sample 5400471 | NCBI WGS metagenome assembly WNFI01 (sample SAMN13153348, study PRJNA577476) | soil metagenome | isolation source: 100 cm saprolite on Douglas fir-dominated hillslope | place: USA:California | collected 2013-09-17 | reverse complement strand
GCTCACCACCTCGGGCGGGGAGAAGGGCGCTCTGGCAAGTTCGCCCGATGGACGGTTGATCTCGTTTCTCAGCCAGGGGGATCTCTGGCTCTTGCCCGCCGCGGGCGGTTCCGAAGAGCAGGCGACGCAGGTAGGCAAGAAGCCCATCGGCGCGATTCCCCTCGGCAACTATCATCGGCCCGACGTCGAGATCGGGGGCGCCGATTGGGGCGAGAGCACCCGCTACGCTTTTTCGCCCGACGGCAGCACGGTGGCGTTGCATTACGTCGATCGCACGAAGGTGCGTCAATTCCCCATTCCATACTATTTGACCGACGACGCAATCCTCAATCGACTGCGCCGCGGCGCGCCCGGCGACGTGAACGAGACGCGGACGGTGGGCCTGCTGGACATCAAATCGCGCGCTCTCAAGCTGCTGCCGCTGCCGAACTCCAGCGGATGATCACGGCGAGCAGCGCATCTACAATGACGTTGCCTCGACCTGGGGCCCGGACGGCAAGAGCATCGTGATCACCGGCGACCTCGATGATCGCTATCGCCTCTATTCGATTCCCGTCTCCAATCTCACTGAGAAGCAGGCCTCGGGCTTCGGGCCTCGGGCCTCGGGAACTGCAGACCTCGCACCCGCCCCGCTGACGCCCGGGCCATCCGACGTCGAAGGTCCGGCCATTCCCGGCGGCGCTTCGCTCTACTTTGTCTCGTCGGCGCCGCGCCCGTCGGAGCGGCAGGTGTGGCGCATTCCCGGGAACGGCGCAGGTCCCGTGAAAGTGACTTCGCGACCTGGGATCCACGCGCCGTTTCCCTCCCCGGATGGCAAGTCGCTGGCGATCCTCTCCAGCGACGACGTGACCCCGCCGGAGCTCTACCTTCTCGACGCGAATGGCGGCAACGAACGCCGGATCACGCACTCTCCGCCGGAAGACTTTGCTCGTTACCCATGGGTCAAAGGCCGTTATGTGCAGTTCAAGAGCACCTCTGCCGGCGTCGACTTGCACGCGCGGATCCTCGAGCCGTCGAACCTCGATCGGCGCCTGCGATACCCGGTGATCTTCGGGCCCACCTATACCAACCGGGTGCGCAATCGCTGGGATGCGCGCTGGAGCCTGCTCGAGCAGCTCCTCGTGCAACATGGATATGTCCTCGTGCAGCTCGATTCCCGCGGCAGCACCGGGTATGGCCGCGCCTTCCGCGAGAAGTTCCTCTTCGATTGGGGGAGCGGCGACCTCGACGATTATGCGGACGCGGTGGGTTACATGAAGTCGCTTCCGTTCGTCGACCCGGCGCGCATCGGGATCTTCGGCAGCAGCTACGGAGGGCTGGTCACCGTCTTTGCGCTGTTCAAGAAGCCGGGGCTGTTTGCCGCCGGCGTCGCGGGCGCACCTGCCACCGACCCGCGCTATTTTGGCAGCGACGACGTCGCTGTGGCGCGCAGGCCGCAGTCGCATCCCGAGGTGTTCAGCAAGGGCCGGGCCGCGCTCTATGCAAAGAACCTGAGCGACCATTTGATGATCATTCACGGCATGGCCGACGACGTGGTGCCCTTCCAGACCTCGGTGCAACTGGCGGAGGAGCTGATCAAGCAGCGGAAGGAGTTCGATCTGGTCCTCGCTCCCGCTGCCACGCATCGCTGGGCCACGCGCCCCGACGACGCGGTCTATCTTTTCAACAAGCTGATCGGCCATTTCGACCGCTATCTGGGGCCGGGACCGCGCGCCTCCGATCAGCCGGGGATACCTTCATCCCGGCAATGAGAGCGCCTTCAATGCGGCCAGCCACGCCACCAGATCCAGCGCTGCGCGAACGTGATTGAGCGCCATCCACTTCGACGCCATGGCCGAGCTCTTTTCGAGCGGCATGGTTTCCGCCCGCATCAGCTTGATGGCCGTGGGAATGAAATAGGAGAAGGTGCCAATTCTCTCCAGCAGGGTGACCAGGGCTGCGCCCAACCACCATTGATGTCGCGGGCCCTGCGATTGCCAGGCAAGCACCAGATTGGCGAGCGTCAACAGGGTCAGCGGAACTGTCGTAACGGCCGCCCAGAACCTCCGCCCGGTATCGGTGCTGCGCATGGCTTCGCTGTTGACGCGAACACTCGTTCCCGATGAGCGCTCGAACCACAGAGGAAGGACGATCCTTCGTTCATACAGGCCGGCGCCGAATGCGATGCCATGGTTGATGACGAACAGCCAGAGCAGGATTTCCGGGAAAGACCAGGTCATGAATGCTTTCTCAGCCAATCACCGATCAGCGTTCGAGCTTCTGTCTCGGACAGTTTTTTAGCTGCACTTCGCACATCCTTGGTAACCCATTTGGGGAACGTCGTAGTGACGAGCTTGTGGGCGCCGGAAGTCGTGTGCTCCTCGCGAATGGCATCGAGACGCCCGGGCCCGATCTCGTCGGCGAGGCGCACCAGCGCCGGCAAAAGGCGGCGATGGACGTAAGTGATCTTGCCTTCGATCAGCCGGCAGACGAGCACGTCAGCTGAATCGCGCACCGCGCGAGTCGCACGAAAGATCGCGCGCCCCTTCGGGTGCCCCCACCAGCTTCCGCGGATCGATTCACCAACGATGGCCTCGACCAACGACGGGACCGGCCCGCGACCAGCCTCCAAGACCACGCCGTGCTCATCGACGAAAGCGAGCGCGCCTTGTGGTGAGGAGAAATCGTGGCGCATGGAGCCTCTTGTAACAGGTACAAGCGTCGCTAAGGACCCGATGGCGCCGCGACTAGGCCCAAAGCACTTGCAAGCGGCCGTACGTATTGATACGTACAAGGCAACCTCAAGAAGAGGGTAGCCATGCTGCACAAAATCCTGATGGAGAATCGCCAGGAGTTGATCCAACGCACCCGCGCCAAGGTTTCTGCCCGGTCGGCGCCCCAAGCGACAGAGGAGGAGTTGGAGCACGGAGTTCCGCTCTTTCTCGACCAGCTGGCGGAGACGCTGAAGCGGGAAACCACTCCTGCTCCATTCTCGCCGACGGCCATCGATGCGAGCGCGATGTTGCACGGCTACGAGCTCTTGAAGCTGGGGTTTACCGTCGGGCAAGTGGTTCACGATTACGGCGACGTATGCCAGAGCGTGACCGAGCTCGCGCTCGAACAGAGCCTCCCCATCACCACCTCGGAATTCCACACGCTGAACCGGTGCCTGGACAACGCCATCGCCGGCGCCGTCACCGAGTGGGGACGCCAGCGAGAGATCGACATCTCCAACGAGGAAGCTGAGCGGCTCGGCGCGCTGGCGCATGAGCAGCGCAACCTGCTCTCCAGCGCGATGCTCGCGCTGCAGATGTTGAAGAAGGGCACGGTGGCCATCGGCGGCAGCACCGGGGCCGTCCTTACCCGAAGCCTCGAGCGTTTGCGCGCCATCAACGATCGCTCGCTCGCGCAGGTCCTTCTCGCTTCAGGAGCCCAGACGCGGCGCCGCATCGTCCTCGCGGAGTTCATCGAAGAGGAGGAGGTCGCGGCCTCGATGGACGCGATGGCACGCGGCATCCATCTGACCGTCGTGCGCCCCGAAGACGGGCTGGCGGTCGAGGCCGACGAGATGAGCCTCAGTCTGGCGCTGGTGAACCTGGTGCAGAACGGATTCAAGTTCACGCGCCCGTCCGGAAACGTCTGGCTGCGGGTCCGGGCAACCGACGGACGCATCGTCATCGAGGTCGAGGATCAGTGCGGCGGTCTCGCGCCGGGAAAGGCGGATGAGATGTTTGCTCCGTTCACGCGGCGAGGGACGGAGGGAAGCGGCATGCGCCTCGGACTTTCCATCGCCCGCAAGGCAGTGGAGGCGAACGGCGGCAAGCTTTCGGTGCGCGACCTCCCGGGCAAAGGCTGCGTGTTTTCCATCGATCTCCCTGCGGCCGCATCGCAGCATTCCGGAGTCGGGGGTCAGACGCATTAGCCCCGGTTAGCGCCGATCGTGCTCGTGCTGGTGCTCGTGCTCGGCGTCTCAAGCGAGCACGAGGACGTTCACGAGCACGGCCTATCTGAGCGGCATTGGCATTAGTCCCGGCCGCCGCAGGCGGCTACGACCGGGAGATGATTCCGACCCTGATCGCATAGCGTACCAACCCCGCGATGCCACGGATGCCCAGGCGCTTCATCAGCTCGGTGCGGTGGGTCTCGACGGTCTTGGCGCTGAGGCGGAGCCGCTGGGCGATCTGTTTGGTCGAGTTCCCCTCGGCGATGAGCTGCAGCACCTCCCGCTGTCGTGGCGTCAAGAGCTCGAAGGGGCCCTCCGGTCGTCGAGGTGCATGGAGAGGATGATGGCGCGCGTGGGCCGGCGCTGGCGGCCTGCCTCGGCCACGACCTCGATGCCGTTGAGCTCGGGCATGGAGATGTCGAGGAGCGCCAGGTCGGGCTTGAGGTCCTCGATGACCCGCAGCGCCTGGCGGCCGTTGGACACCTCGGCCACCACTTCGACGTCGGGCATCTCTTCGAGGATGACGCGCAGGCCGGCCCGAACCAGGGCGTGATCGTCGGCCAGGAGGATGCGGATCACGTTCCACCCGGTCCGGTCTCCCCTGGGCGCGCACCAGGCATCAATGCAGGGGCCGCCTCTCCGACAGAGCGGCGGCGAGATATTCTCGCGCTGTGAGGAGATTCGATTGCGCGAGCGCCTCGCGCGCCGCCTCCACGTCGAGGCGCGTACGCCCGGAGAGCACCGCCTCGGCGAGGCCGAGCTCGTCGTCCACGCCCTCCCAGTTGCCGGTCGCGAGCAGCGCATCCGCGTGCCGCAGGGTTGCCAGCGCTTCCAGGGTCGCGTCGTGCTGTGCGGCCTCTTGCTCCGCCTCCCACTGCCGCCGCGCCTCTTGGTCGGCGGCTTGCTGCTGCAGCGCCGTGAGGTGGTCGTCGATCTGCCCCAGCTGCTCGTTCTCCTGCCGCGACTGCGTGACCAGCTGCTGGAGCGCGTCTACTTGACCGTCGGGCGGCGGCAACACCGCCGGGGCCGGAGCGGCCGGTGCGTCGGGCGCGTCCAAGCTGACGAGCTCGGAGCGAGACGAGGGCCTTCCGCCTTGCGGCTGCGAAGGCGCGCTGCCTTCGAGCACCGCGGGCGATGCGGCTGTCTCCGGCGCCAGATTGCTTGCGGGCGAAGCCGCGACTGGCCCGTCGGCGAAATGCGCGCTTGCGCGGGGCTCTCGTGGAGTGCTCATGAGCACCACGACCACGGCCGCCGTCAGCGCGGTCACCATCGCAGCAAGCGCGATCTTCATGGGACCGGACCCAGCACTGGCCCGGGGTAATCGAGGTCCGGCCCGACGTTCGGCCCGGTGCTCACATCCGGGCCCGACCCGACCACCGGTCCCGTCGACACGTCCGGCCCCGCGCCGCTCAGCGTGCTGGTGTCGCCCATGGGCGGAGGCGCGTCGGGGAAGATGAGCTCTCCCGAGGGCGTGATGATGTAGCCCGGGGGCGGCGTGATGACGTACCAAGGGTACTCCGCGGCCCTGCGGCGATCGTGGTAGGAGCCCATGATGTCGTGGGTCTCCCTCTCGGGCGCCCTATCCGAAGCGGAAGTCCTGGGGGCGTCGCTGCCTTCACGCGCGGGCTCCCGGGCATAAGCTCCGAGGGCCAGCAGGAAGAGGACTAATGCTGGTCGGCGTATATCGTTCAAACCGAGCACAGTAGCGATTGAGCGGATCATCGGTCTTTCTCCTTGTTCTGGCTGGAAGCTACCGACCTCGATGCAAGAACGCCGCCTGGATCCGGCGAGCGGCCGGATCCGGGCGACGAGGCGCCACGGATCTCCGACCATTTCCGCCTGCTCTCGATGCCCGTTGTCGGATCGGCAGACAGTTTTGCCCAGGCGTTCGACAGGGCCGTGTCAAAAGGACCGAACCGCAGCGCCAAAGGCCTCTCCGTCGCGCGTGGAAGGCACGTTGGCTGCGGCTTTGCGGAAGGAACCGTGGCCCGAAGGCTGCAGTACCTTCCGGGAGGTATGCCCGAAAAGCGTCACACGCAACGTCTGGATGATGGCTGGGATATCCGCGGCTACCCGCTCGGGATCTGCGTGATGACGATCGTCCCTTTGTTGTATATCGCCACCGAGTACCTGGGGACCGGGGACCACGGGCGGACCGTTTCCAAGATCGCCGCCTCGATCATGGGCCTGCCCATCCTCATCTGGGCATCGTCAACCGGCCTTCGCTGGGCGGCGGTCAAGCAGTTCCGGCCGCTCTGGCTGCTCGTCGGCGGGATGCTGTCTGCGGGAATGCTCTACGCCATGCTCCTCTATGGGATGCACGTCGCAAGCTTCTTCATCGCGATCCTGCAGCCGGCGACGGGAGCGTGGGGACCCTTCGCTGCGTTGCGCGTCGGATTCGCGATGGGCGTGACCAACTTCGGCCTCTGGGCGCTCGCTTTCGTCTTTCCCTTCGCGATCGAGGACGCGCGCTTTCGAGCGCTGGAGGCGCAACAGCTTCGCACCGCGGCGGAGTTGGCCCGTCTCAGCTCGCATCTCGAGCCGCACTTCCTGCTCAACACTCTCAACGCCATCGCCGGGCTTACCACCGAGAACCCGCGCGCGGCGCGGCGCCTGCTCGCCTCGCTCGGCGACCTCCTGCGCGATTCGCTCCGCGACGAAGGCGAGATGCAGCCGCTGGGCGAGCAGATCGACTGGCTGCGGAACTACGCGCAGATCCTCGAGGAGCGGCACGCAGGCCAACTCGCTTTCGCCTGGAAGGTGGCTGCCGAAACGCGTGCAGCGCTTCTGCCGCGGCTCTTGTTGCAACCGCTGGTCGAGAACGCCGTGAAACACGGCGCACTGAGGCGCAAGGACGGCGGAAGGATCGAAGTGCGAGCCGAAGTGGTGGACGCGAAGAAGCTCGTCTGCACCATCGAGGACAATGGGCTGGGAATGCCGGCGGGAAAGACGCGTCCGGGCGCGTTTGGCCTCCTCTCCGTGCGGCGGCGCCTCGCCTTGCAATACGCGGAGCGGGCGAGCTTCCGGCTCGAGTCTTCGGCATCGGGGACGCGATCGATCGTGGAGATCCCCAGCGAGGAGCCCCGCTCATGATCCGGGTTGTGCTCGCGCGTGCCGCGCCCGGGCCCGCGGGGCCGGCGGCAGTTACGCCGCCGGCGTACCGCCGGGATGTTCACTTCACGAGCCCTGTTGCGCCTGCGGGAACTTGTCGAGGATCGCCGTGACCGCCTTCCAAAGGTCCTTCTCGTACTGCGCCTCGTTATCCGAGACCGTGGCCACTCCCTGTCCGCGCCAGAGGAGCTCCTTGGTGTTGGGATCGACCACGTCGACGATGACGGTCCCCTGGGTGTATTGCGTGACCGTCGGTTCGTAAGCGCCGAAGCCGGGGCCCCATCCACCCCACCAGTGCGGATAGTAGGCGTACCCATAATTCCAGTAGGTGACGTCCAGCTTTTCCTTCGTGCTTGCATAGTACGCGACTGCGAAGTCCGGCTTGTCGGACAGGACATAGCCGCGGCTTTCGAATCCCTTGACGAGGTCGGCGCGCAAGGCGCGGTTGGAGATCGAATTCACCAGCATCGGGTCGTTCGACGCCTGTGCTACTGGGGACCGCGGCTTGGCGTTCGACATCACTTTGAAGGTGTGCAGGGCGCTCAGATTCGCGTCGGGGCTCGTCACCGCGCGCACGTCGACGGACGCGCAGGCGGTGAGCGCAAAGATGGCCGCGAGTGCGGCCAGGGGGAAACGGGTCATGGAGTTCTCCAATCGTTAAAGCCGCCCGAAATGGGCGGCGCGACACGCTCGATGTGCAGATGGTGTGCCAGCGCCGATCCGCTGCGACCAAACCGCTCGCTGTCGCCGGCGCTGATCGATCGGCGACGGTTCGGCGACACCGCTGTCGGACGGCTGGACAGCGCGAGCTCCTCTTCGGGCGCGGCGCGCGAGCGGATCGGCTGAGGCCGGCCGTTGGCGCGCCGGCTGCAAGGACGGCGTCGGCACTGCAATGAACGAGCGGTCGCTCGGAACAGGTGACCGCAAACGAGAGAGGGAATTTGAAATGGCATTCCGCACGTTGGGAAAGGCAGCTCTGATCGTCCTCGGTGTCGCAACGGTCGGGGCCGGCGCGGAAGAGATTCAGAAGCGCGGCCAGACGAGCTTCATGCCCGTCGATCAGACGGAGCTCTTCGCCTCGATCTTGAAACGGATGACGGCCGACAAGCCGGCCGTCGAGCGACGTCATCAGTCGGTGCTCGAGCAACGCTACGATCTGTCCAACCGGCCCGCGAAGGGCGCTGCAATGTTCCGCGGCAAGCCGCTCCAGGAGGGCGTGCGCGCCAGGCTCCGCGAGGGCGTGTCCTGGCAGTCGCTCGTCGCCATGACGCCCGAGCAGATCCGGGAGAAGAACGCCTTCCCCGACGCGTTCAGGCCGCTGCCCCACCCGAACCACGCCGAAGGCGGCATGGTCTTTCCCAAGTTCGAAATCGACGAGATCAAGCGCCAGGAAGGACGCGACCTGACGCGCTTCGACCTCGACTTCGATCTCCCGGACCACTTCATGCCCGAGTTCCCGCCGGCGATCTTTCTCACCACCCGGCCGGACCTGGGCGACGTCTCGCAAGGCAAGCTGGTGACGATGATGAACTACTACGAGCTGTTCAACGGGATCCTGAACCCGAAACAGCTCGAGGGCCTCCGCTTGCTGGTCACGCCTTTTCCGCAGCAGCAGTTCAACCAGACGGACGACCGCAGGAGCGAGTTGCCCTCTCGCGGGGTCGCCTGCCTCGATTGCCACGCCAACGGGCATACCAACGGCGCTCCCCATCTCGTCGGCGATCAGAGGCCGCAGTGGTTTCGGCGCCGCATCGAGCCGCCCAGCTTGCGCGGCATGTACGCCCAGCGCAGCTTCGGCTCGCAGCGCGCCATGACGAGCGTCGAGGACTTTACCGAGTTCGAGCAGCGCGCCGCGTACTTCGACGGCGACGAGGTCATCGCCACCAAGAAGGGCGTCAACATCCTGGAGCGCGGCAGCCAGGTGCACTTCATGGCGGAGGTGCAGAAGCTGTTCGACTTCCCGCCCGCGCCCAAGCTGCGCGTCGTGGACGGCAAGCTCGACCCGGCCAAGGCCTCGCAGGCCGAGCTGCGCGGACAGGACGTGTTCTTCGGCAAAGGCCAGTGCGCCACCTGCCACACGGCGCCGCACTATACCGACAACACGATGCACGATCTGAAGCTGGAGCGCTTCTTCAAGCAGGAGATGGTAAACGGGCTGGTCATGAACGGCGATGGCCCGATCAAGACGTTCCCGCTGCGGGGCATCAAGGACTCACCGCCCTACCTGCACGACGGGCGCCTTCTGACGCTCGACGACACCGTCGAGTTCTTCAACCTGGTGCTGGAGACGAAGCTGACCGACCCGGAGAAAAAGGACCTGGTGGCGTTCTTGCGAACGCTGTAACGAGGAGGACACATGTACCCGACGAAGAACGACATACCTGAATCGACGCGGCGGCAGATGATCGACTTGTGCAACGCGCGGCTCGCCGACGCCATCGATCTGCAGACGCAGACGAAGCAGGCGCATTGGAACGTGAAGGGTCCGCATTTCATCGCCTTGCATGAGCTGTTCGACAAGGTGAACGAGGACGTCGAAGACTACGTCGATCTGATCGCCGAGCGAGCCGTTCAGCTCGGTGGCGCGGTCGAGGGGACAGCGCGGTCTGTCGCCAAGCGATCGACGCTCGCTGAATACCCTGTGAAGGGGGGCGGCGGGCGGCAGCATGTCGACGCCCTCTCCTCCGCGCTGGCGGCCTTCGGCAAGCTCATGCGCACCGCCATCGACGAGAGCGATCGCGCCGGCGACGAGGATACCAACGACATCTTCATCGAGATCTCGCGAGGCGTAGACAAATGGCTTTGGATGGTCGAGGCGCACCTCCAACCGGAGGGGTAATGGGCGAGGCAGGCCGCTTGACGGGGTTGCGCGCCCCGTCAGGCGGTGCCGACCAGGCGGCCAGGGCGGAGGAAGCGATCGACGAGGTTCTCGCCGATTCGTTTCCCGCGAGCGACGCGCCACCGTGGACGCTGGGGATCGATTCTCAATCGGTTTATCTCGATCGTTCGGAAGAGCCGGACGCGACGCATTCGCCGCTCGACGGACAGCAGTAAGCGTCTCGGGCTCATCATCATCAGATAGATTTGCCCAATCCGATAACAGGCTGTCGAACGACTGCGCAGCGCAACGCGCGAACGCCCCGCTATGGGCTGTTTCCGAGAAGTTCGCACTCGGCACATCGGCTGCATCTGCCGGACGAAACTCCGACAGGGGATCCCGATGAAACCAGCCTCGCATGTGGTTCTTGTCCTCGCGCTGTTCCTCGCGCCCGCCGCGTCGTACGCGATCAGCGTGCCCCTCCCTTCCAATGAGGCGACCCTCAACCTGAACCTCCAACTCCAGCCTCAGTTCATCGTCAACCAGGCCGGTACTCCGGATGGCATGAACCCGAGCTACGACCTGTTCCTCCGGCGAGCCCGAATCGCCATCAACGGCACCGTCGGCAAGGA
>WNFI01658536.1_pt1 | contig 10484 bp, 13 predicted proteins | sample 5400471 | NCBI WGS metagenome assembly WNFI01 (sample SAMN13153348, study PRJNA577476) | soil metagenome | isolation source: 100 cm saprolite on Douglas fir-dominated hillslope | place: USA:California | collected 2013-09-17 | reverse complement strand
AATGGTGGCCGAGTCCGGTGTGGGACAAGGGCGGCCATGCTGAGCACGTTGCTGCCGCGACGGGTTCACACCCCAGAAAGCGGCCCCGCTGGCCGGCGGCCGTCATCTCCGGTATGGGCCCAGGCTGTGTGAAAACGAAATCTGATTTGGTCGTAATGCCGAGCGAAGGACGAATTCTTGCGTTTTTTTGCTCTGAGCGTGATCACAAGCCTCAAAATTCTGGGTGCGGTTATACCACGCAGGGTTTTCACACAGCCTGGACCCATAGCCGACATCCGTACCGCCAACTTAGGTCCAGGAGGCAGCGCCTTCCTCGGATCGATCAGATGCACAGCATGACGGGCAGAAATGTCGAGCCTTATTGCCCCTACTCCGGGAAAACGTAGTTGGGACAGTAGCGAGATAGCTGGCGCCATACGTTTGCTAACTCCGCTTTCGAGTGCTTCTCCTCGATGTTGTGAGCGGTCGCATTGTCCAGGTAATTGTTCTCCCTGCGCATAACGGCGAAGTCACCGCCAGATGGAGGCTGAAACAATACCAGGTAGCCGCAATCTCGATCCACATTGGCAAATTGGCCGGCGAGATCGACGGCGACATAAATCCCAGCAGACGGAGCCCGAGCAGGGTCCTTTGTCCAGGTGACCTTCAGAACTCTCCAGAACTTTAAAGGTCCGGCCAGTGTTTGGAAGTTTTGTGCGTTTTGAATAAATTGCACAAGTGTTTGCTCACGCTTTAAGAGCTCCGCTTGCAGCCCGTAGGCTTCAGCGTAGCGGCCACTTTCAACGGCATCGAGAAACACTTGAACAGCCTTCATGGCGCGCTGTCGCTGATCGGCCGTCGATGTCCAGCCTGGACTCGAGTCAGCTGTTACGTTGATTTCGTCGACTATCCCTGGGGATATTTCGAACGTAGCAGCGGCGGCTATGGGCGCCAGTACCCCTATAGAGAGGACCAGCATTCCAGGGAAGACCAACGACTTCATCACGCGTTCTCAACAGCCAAGTTTGCCATACTCTTGTACAAATGCACGGTGCAGTCGACGTGGCATCGCGGTGGCGCCCTCGGAATGAAGGACATTCACAATCACAAAATCATGTAACGGATTGCGATCAATGCGTCTGCAATTGGCCCAACTCTGCCGTCGCTGACACCCAGCTGGGACGGAAGCTATCCGGGCATAAGCTGCCGGCCCGCAAGAACCGCCACGGCCATCGAGACGCCACCATGATTCTCATCGCCTACCGGCATGGCCTCCGCGCCGCCGAGCTCGTCGACCTGCGATGGTCCCAAGTCGACCTCGACCAGGCCCGCTTGCACGTTCAGCGGGTCAAGCGGGGGACACCGTCAGTCCATCCATTGCAAGGCGACGAGCTCCGGGCGCTCCGGAGGCTGAAGCGGGAATCGCCGGCATCGGATTTCGTGTTCACCTCGGAGCGCGGCGCACTGTTCTCAACGGGAGGATTCGCCAAGATGGTCGAGCGGGCTGGCGCCACAGCGGGGCTCGGCTTTAAGTGCCATCCTCACATGCTCCGCCATGCCTGCGGCTACAAGCTCGCGAACGACGGCCACGATACCCGAGCGCTGCAGCACTATCTTGGTCACCGCAACATTCAGCACACGACGCGGTACACCGAATTGAGCGCGACCCGGTTCACGAATTTCTGGCGGTAGAGGCGACGCCTACCCAACCAACACCGGGCTCGGCCGTGTCGCCGAGCCCTTTTCTTTTGGTCGCCCAGCGGGCGCGTCGGCGGCCCGGCCCGCAAACGCGCACAGGCGAGCACGGCACGCAAGCGGCGAGGCCGTTTTCGCCCCAGTGTTCGATTGCGCGCGAAGCAGGAACGCGCCGCGCCGATCCGGCGTTGAGGGCGGCTTGGGACGCAGCCTGCCCAGGGTCGCGTGGCCCGGCGCTCTTTGAACAATTTCCGTAGGAGACGAGATCATGTCGAACAGTACTACGCCGGTGGCTGCGGCGTCTCTGGTTCCGCACCGGCGGCATACGCCGGGGTTTACACCTATGGCTGGCCCTACGGCGTCATAGGTGACGTTGGCTGCCCCGCTTACGGTTATGCCGGCGGTGGCGCCTACGGTTACGCGGGCGGTTACGCCGGCGGTGGCGGTATCGGGTATGGCGCCTACGGTTACGCCGGCGGTTATGGTCCTTACGGTTATGCGCTTAACACTGACGCCGGCGGCTGCGGCGGTTATGGTGCTTACGGCTCCACGCCGATTTACGGTTTCGCCGGTGCCTGCCGCGCGCGGCGCAACCACGGCTATGGCGGTTATGTTGAAGCCCGCGGTATAGCTCCGAATGGCTCAATGAGCCGTCACGTTGTTTCTGCGAAGTAAGCTGCGTATCTCGACCGCTAAACGCAAGGAGACGAGCACGTGCTACAACACGCTGGCGATGCGGTTGCGGCGCCGCGCCGGCGCCGATGGGGCGTTGCGGGCGGAGTTGGAGCGCCTTGCGCGGGCGCTCCTCCTCTGCGCCAAGCTCGCCGCCAGGCAACGAAGGCGCTGACGTTCCCAACGAAAAAAAGGGGCGGCTCGAAGCCGCCCCGAAGGCCGCTTGGTGAGGCTCCCGAGCCGGGCGGGCTTGCCCGTCGCATCTGGAGTCGGGGTAACTCCGGACACACCGGTTACGTGGTCGGCAGGTCCGCCCTTGACCCAACTCGGACATCGGCGGTTGATAGCGACATGTCTAATTCGGCGGCCCCAGATCGGCGTTGCGCGCGTCACGGGTGCGCCTACTCACGTCTTTCCGGCAAACAGCTTCTCGACTTCGTCCATCAGTTCGTTGGTGAGTCCGGCCTTGCGCAAATCGGCAAAGTCCTCGAGGATCGCCGATCAGGAACCCCGACCTCGCCCCGTCCCGCTGGGTATCTCCGCACGGTTCACAATTTAGACGTCGATCAGGTTGTGTCATCCAGGAACATTCTGCCGTGAGCTACAAATAGCTCTGGAAACTGGAAAAGCGAGCCGTGACCGGAATCCGGATAGACAATCAATTGAGCTCTCGGAATCTCCTGTGAAAGAGTAAATGAGTTGATTGTCGGGATCATTATGTCGTGGTTTCCATTCACCACGAGAGTCGGCTGCCCGATGTTCTTGAGCTCCGAATATCGTTCCCCGCGAACTTCCCGCCACGCAGTGATTGCTGCTCGCTGAGCCGCCATCGTCTGCGGCGAACTTGGAGGATCGACGTCATTCTTTCGCAGATGACGCCGATCCCAAAAGGCCTTGCCTGCGGCCTGGCTCGTTTCCGAAGGACGGAAGAACAGATATAGGAAGGCCTCAAGCCCAGTCTCGCCAGTCCTCGGATCTGTCGATGCGCCGTATTCTGCGGATTTCGGATCTTGTGATGGCTCGCCACCGCGCGGGCCCGTGCCTACAAGCATGAGGCGTCTGACAATGGCGGGATGGCGCAGGGTCAGGTTTTGCGCGACGTATCCGCCGATCGAGAATCCAAGAACATCGATTAGCGAAAGCCCGAGCGCAGCGACAAAGTCCGCGGCGTGCTCTGCCATTGCTTCCACCGTGTCGGGGGTTTCGCCGCTCGAACCCGCGACACCGGCGTTATCGAACAAAATAACCGGCCGGCTCGCGGCAAATCCGTCAGTGACCGCAGGATCCCAGTGGTCCATTCCGGCGCGAAAGTGCGGCATGAAGACCAAGGGTACCCCAATGTCCTGTCCGAACCGGCGATAAGCAAAGCGAATCCCGCTCGCCTGCACGAATTGGGTTGGGGCGCTAACGTGCGTGTGTCTCATGTGCTGCTTCCCTTGCCATTCTCTTAAAAGGAATAGCCTTCACCTTACGCCGAGAACGCATACGCGCCACATCGGTCTTGGACCCCGAAGTCCGGCATCGAATCAGGTTCTTCCTGTCGTCGCCAAGTCCGCAACTCTGGGGGCATTGTCCGAGATGTGGGCTCGCTGCGCCAAGCCCTGACCGAAAGATATGTTCTCGCCCGGGACCTCGTAGAGCGTGATCAACAGATCATCCGGAGAGATTCCCGCGGCCGCGGCCACGTTGTCGTTCAAGGCCTTCAGCAATCCCAGCCGCTTCTCCCGGGGACGACCGGAGATGAACGTGACCTCCAACAGAATCAGGTCATCCGAATATTTGAGGTCCAGGAACGACGGTGTATGTCGGAATTGGCTCCGAGGCAGAATGTGAATGATCTGGAAGAAGTCATCCGGCGGTACGCCAAGCGCACTCATGAGCGCATCTTGCACCGCCTTTGACACCTTGCCGAGCCGAGCCTCGTTGTATTGTTCCGCGAGTACGTGAATCTTTGCGACCGGCATGTTTCGTCTCCTCCAAGTTGATGTTGAGCGCTAACTGCGCTGATCATGCCGGGCCTCGACGGCGAGGCCGCGGCCGATGCCGGATCCGCCACGTGTGATGAAGATCGTATTGCCTGGAAGTTTCATGGTTCGTTCTGTTGCTTGAGGACCGTGCGGTCAGGCCGGGAAACGGTCGCCGAACATCGGCAGGCCGCTGACGGATTGCGCTTCGGTCACCTCGTCTTGAAGAACGTCCCAGTGCTCGGCGAGCTTACCGTCTTCGAAGCGTACGACATCGGCGGCGATCCACGCCGCGGGACGACCGTGGCCTGAAAAGCGCCCATGAGCGATTACGTAGTCGCCTTCAGCGAGGATCACGTGATTTTCGTAGCGGAGTGTGTCGGGAAGGCCGCGAACAAGATTGAACAAGCCATCGCGGCCCGGCGGAATATGAGCGCTGTGCTGGATGAATATGAGCGCTGTGCTGGATGTAGCGATTCGACCAGAAGCGCTCCGCGGCGACATAGTCGCGTTTGTTGAACAGCGTGTCGAACGTTTGGAGCACAAGTGCCTTGTTCTCTTCTGGTGAGGTGGTGGTCATGTCGTTCTCCGCGGCAGTGTTCCGTTCACACCGGCCGCTTCAAACCGGCGGTGTCGATCGGCATCCTGCGCAGGCGCTTGCCAGTTGCTGCAAAGATCGCGTTGGCGACTGCGGGGACGATCGCCGAGGTCCCGGCTTCGCCCATGCCACCCGGCGCCTCCGCACTGTTCACAATATAGACGTCGATGACTGGCGCCTCATCCAAGCGCAGGATTTGATAGGTGTCGAGATTAGCTTGCTCGACGCGCCCGTCCTGCAGCGTGATCTCGCCATACAGCGCCGCCGTGATTCCGAAGATCACGGCCCCCTCGACCTGCGCCCGGACGGTATCCGGATTGACGACGATGCCGCAGTCGACCGCACAAACAACCCGCCGGACTCGAACCTCGCCATCCCCGGACACCTCGACCTCTGCGACCTGGGCCATATAGGTCCCGAAGACGAACTGGAGGGAGACGCCACGGCCGACCCTTTTAGGCAAGGGCTGTCCCCAGCCGGCCTTTTCCGCCGCAAGGTCGAGGACGGCCTTGGCGCGGGGCGCGTTGTCGAGGAGAGCCCGCCGATAGGCGACCGGATCTTGCTTAGCCGCTTTCGCAAGCTCATCCATGAAGCTCTCGACCACAAACACATTGTGCGACGGCCCGACGCTGCGCCAGAAGGCGGTCGGAATACCCTGGGGTTCCACCCGCAAATATTCGACATGCATGTTGGGCAGGTCATAGGTCAGATCGATCGCGCCATCGGTGGTGTCGGGGTCGAGGCCATTGTTGAACGCCGGAGGAAACCATCGGGCCATGATCGAGGAGCCCGCGAAGCGATGGTTCCAGGCGACCGGCTTTCCCTTTTCGTCGAGACCAGCGGACATTCGGTCGAAGAAATAGGGCCGGTACATGTCGTGCTGGATGTCTTCCTCGCGGGTCCAGACGACCTTGACCGGGCCGTCGACATGCTTGGCGATCTGGACAGCGCGAATGACGCCGTCGATCTCCAGCCGCCGGCCGAAGCCGCCGCCGATGAGATGATTGTGGACTACGACCTTGTCCAATGGCAGCCCAGAGGTTTTCGCGGCCGCCGCCTGTACTCGCGCGATGACCTGGTTGCCGACCCAGACTTCGCAGCCATCCTTGCGGACGTGGACCGTGCAGTTCATCGGCTCCATCGCAGCGTGAGCGAGGAACGGAACCTGGTAGGTCGCCTCGATCTTGGTGACGGCGCTCGACATGGCGCCGTCGATATCGCCGATATTCTGCGCAACCGATCCCGAATTGAGCGTCGCCTTTTCGAGCTCGCGCGCGATCTCTTCAGTGTTGAGCTTGGCATGCGGGCCGTCGTCCCATTCGATCACCAGGGCCGCCAGCCCTTTCTTCGCAGCCCCCATATGGTCGGCCACGACGGCGATGGCGTCGTCGAGCCGTAAGATCTGACGCACGCCCTTGACGGCCTTGGCCGCCGCATCATCCACGCCCTTCACACGACCGCCGAAGACAGGCGATTGCGCAAGGGTCGCGATCTTCACGCCCGGCGGCCGAACGTCGATGCCATAGACAGCCGTTCCGTTGACCTTCGCCGGCGTGTCCAGGCGCTTGGCCGGCGTGCCGATGAGCCTGAAATCCTCCGGTCGTTTGAGCGTCACTTGCTGCGGTGCTGTCATGCGAGCTGCGTCGGCAGCCAGATCGCCATATTTGGCCCTTCGGCCTGTCCTCGCGTGAAACACTTCCCCCTTTTGCGCACGACAGGATTTCGGATCGACATTCCAGCGTTTTGCCGCAGCCGCTACCAGCAAGATTCTCGCAGTCGCACCCGCTTGGCGCATGGGCTCCCAAACCGCGCGCATCGTGGTCGAGCCGCCGGTTACCTGTATGCCGCCGAAAAAGGGGTTTCCGAAACGCTTTTCGTCGGGAGGCGCATGTTCCAACAGCACCTGCTTGAGGTCTACCTCCAACTCTTCTGCGATCAGCATTGGGATGGACGTATATGTGCCTTGGCCCATTTCAACGTAGGGCATGGTCAGGATCACGCGCCCGTCACGTTCGATGCGGACGAAGGCATTGGGCGAAAAGCTGTTCGCGTTCTCCGCTTCGGCTTCACCGATCAGAGCCGGCAGGCGCACGCTCAGAAGCAAGCCCCCGCTCGCGGCAATTCCGGCCTGTAAGAACGCGCGCCGGGAGGGGCCGAGCCCGCGCATAGGATCGGGCGTGGCGTCGGCGGTATCGATTAGGCGTTCGAGATTCATGACTTACCTCCCTGCATGGTGGACGAGGTCTCCCGAGATAGGGCGGGTCGAAGCATCGCTAACGGGTCGGGCATTGCGCGCCCGCCTCGGCCCAGCCGCGAAGCAGTTCGCCGAACTGCGCATTGGTGCCCGGAGCTGGAGTACGACCAGGCCCCGGCGACCAGGACCAGATAACCTTGCTGTCGGTCACCACATGGTCGAGGATCGTCGCGATGTCGCGATTGCCGTTGCGCGCCCGATCCTTCAACTGCTCGCAGATCTGTGCGAGCGAACGACCTTCCCATGTCATCGAGGCCGGTGCGAGATGCCAGTCCTCGCTGCCGGGGACTCCTGCCGGATCGAAATTATTTGCGTGATGGCAGGTATTACACATCATGCCGGGCGCACCATGGCCTTCGGCGCCGCGCACGACGAGGGGAATATGCAGGCGTCTTCCGTCGGTTTGCCTCGGACGGTCCGTGGCGGGATGGCAATTCACACAGCGCGGAGACTGCAGCACCTTGCCAGCCTCTTCGAACAAGGCAATCGAGCGGCTGCGTTGATCCGAGATGCCCGCGAAACTCGCCGCCGGACGTAGTTGGTTGGCCGCGGGCGTCTGCGGGACCTGACTGGTCGCTTCGTTCCACGTTGATGTCGCACCCGTGAGGCCAATGCCGATTGCGAGGAGGGTCAAACAAAGATAGCTCGTTCTCATGGTGAGTGCCTCATGTTCGACCGGACAGTGCGCGGGCGGCGTCGTGAATCGCGGCGCGGATGCGGATATAAGTTCCGCACCGACAGATGTTGCCATTCATGGCGAGATCGATGTCGCGGTCGCTCGGATTCTTGATTTCCTTGAGAAGCGCGATTGCGCTCATCACTTGGCCGGACTGGCAGTACCCGCATTGCGGGACTTCGTGGGCAATCCAAGCCTTCTGTACCGCACCGGCCTCGCGCCCAGTCACCGCCTCGATCGTGGTGATTTCGGCTTTGTCGAGCGCCGAAACTGGTATCGAGCAGGAGCGCAGCGGCCTGCCGTCCATAAATACCGTGCAAGCGCCACACTGAGCGACCCCGCAGCCGAACTTGGTTCCGGTCATCCCCAACACATCGCGGAGGATCCACAGCAGAGCCGTATCACCGTCCACATCGACCGTATGAGCTGCACCATTGACTTTGATCGTATAGGGCATCGGCTTCTCCTGAGTCTCACGCCGCTCGTAGTGAGGCTACCGCACGGGGGTTCGATCCCGCTGGCGCCGACCACGGTCGTCAGATCGATCGAACAGCATGGTCAACCTCCCTGTTCCGCCGGCAATGTGGATGTCGCGGCCTGCGTGATCGCTTCGCGTATGCGGACATATGTGCCACAGCGGCAGATATTGCCGGACATCGCCTCGTCAATGTCGGAATGGCTTTGGCCACCTTGTTTCTCCTGTTCCTGAGCTCTAGGCGCCCGCGATCGTCTATGATCGAGCGCGTGCCGCTGGCGCTGATTTTTGCTAAGCTGCTTCTGCCCCGTGACACCTTCAATTGCCGGAAGGGTCAAAGTTTTAGCCGTAAGGGACAACGATATGCTTGCAAGCGGGACGAGCGAGATCGGAATCGTGGTTTATCCAGGCGCACAAATGGCCGCGGTTCACGGACTTACGGATTTGTTCAGCGTCGCCGCCAAGATAGCGCTCGATCAGCGGACAGGTCGGCCGCCGCTGCGCGTCACTCATTGGCGACCGGCGCACAACCGCGATGCCGAACTTTCCTGCGTGTATGACAGTGCGCCGGGCGGAAAGCCGCGGCCGCGTATCCTGATTATCCCGCCGACTATGGTGAATCTTCCTGATCCGGATATCCCGACGGGCGTAGCGTCGTGGCTACGGGATAGGCATGCCGCCGGTGCCACCCTGGTTTCGGTGTGCTCAGGTGCCTTCATCCTGGCCAAAACAGGTCTCGCCGACGGACGTGCGGTTGCGACCCACCAGATTTGCCAAGACGCGCTTGCGGAGCGGTTTCCAAAAATCACTGTCGATACCAATCGGCGCATCATCGATTATGGCGACATCCTCACGGCGGGCGGATTCCTGGCGTGGGTCGATGTCGGCCTGTATCTCGTTGACAGGATTCTTGGCGCGGCGATGAAGGCGGAGACGGCCCGCTTCGTGCTGTCCGATCCCGCCTCCAGCGACGCGCGTTATTTTGTCGGCTTTCCCCCTCCGCAGACGCATCGCGACAAAGCGGTGCTGAAGGCTCAAGAGTGGGTGCATTTGCGGGACGGACGCGGCGTCTCGCTTGCCTCCATGGCGGCAATTGCGGGATTGCAGAGGCGCACATTCCTCCGCCGGTTCGCAAAAGCGACCGGCATGACGCCACTCGAATATTGCCGCGGGGTTCGTATCGCGCGTGCGCGCGAGCTCCTGATTTCCGGCGACACACCGCAAAAGGCCATCGCCCAATCGCTCGGCTATAAGGACGTAGCTTCATTTGCACGTGTGTTTCGCAAAGCCACGGGATCGACACCGGGAGTCTACCGCAACCGGTTCGGCATCCCGCCTGGAGAATTTGTATCGAAGCCCAACTCACCGCAGAAGCGGCCGAAGCTACCGTTCAGCGAGCGCATTTTAGCGGCAGAGTGAAGCGGCAACGCGTGCTGAGGGTCAGTCGCGTCGATTCAACGACGCCGCCGGCATGTCCGCACGACCCCAGACAGCGGCTGTGTTGCCGGGGCACCGCACTGGCGTTCCGGGCCATGAACCGACATCGCGGCCTCTTCCCTGAACCGAGAGGCTAATGACCGCTTCTGGCCCGAAAGGTTAGCGCTCGGTCTCGCCAGCTGGTAAGATGCCTTTATTCGGACCAACGTGCGCGACAACGCTAAGGGCTCTTTGGTCCCCGAGATGCATGTCTTCCCGGGATGGTAGATGGCGCACGACTCCTTTGTCGTCCGCGCCCAAGCGCATCACGCATCCAAGGCCTCTCGCAATCATTCCGGTCACCGTCTCGCCTGGGACGCCGGCTTTCTACCAATCGGTGCGGCTGGCGATGCAGAACAGCAGGATGCGCTCGCGAATGGTGAGGTTGGATCTTGGGGTGGGCGCTTGGTCATCTGGCATAGGTTGCTGTGGCGCGACTTCCACATCCGTGATTGTCAAGCAAGGTAGCTCGCTCGCGAACGTGTGATTAGGGGCCAGGAATCACTCGCGAACGTGTGAAAGGATGGTCAGGAACAAGAACTCGTCCGACGGACTTTCTGTGTGGCGGCGGACATACAGCAAATCATCGGGCGCTGTGTTTTCCTTGGGGGGAGGTGTCCCATGTTGGATGCATGGAATCGCGCGGATCATTACCGCGACCTCGCCGAAGAGTGTCGCCGTCTCGCAGAAACTAG
>WNFI01303361.1_pt1 | contig 10484 bp, 7 predicted proteins | sample 5400471 | NCBI WGS metagenome assembly WNFI01 (sample SAMN13153348, study PRJNA577476) | soil metagenome | isolation source: 100 cm saprolite on Douglas fir-dominated hillslope | place: USA:California | collected 2013-09-17 | reverse complement strand
GTGTAGCCGCGCTCGAGCAGTACGCGCGCGCATTCCGCGCCCGAGGGACCCGCGCCGATCACCAGGATCGAATCGTCCGAGCCCTTTTTCGGAAAGCGCTCCGGGTGCCAGCCGCGCCGGTATTCCTCGCCGGCGGTCGCGTTCTGGGTACAGATCATCGGCGGTCCGCCGATCTCCCAGCGCGAGATGCAGACGTTGCATCCGATACAGACGCGCACGTCGTCGATCCGGCCTTCCTCGATCTTCTTCGGCAGGAAGGGATCCGAGATCGACGGCCGGGCCGCCCCGATGATGTCGGCAATGCCCTTGGTCACGATCTCGGTCATCTTTTCCGGATCCGTGAAGCGCCCCACGCCGAGCACCGGCTTTTTCGCGACCTGCTTGATGAACTTGGTCCAGGGGACCTGGTGCCCCTGCTGATAGAAGCGCGACGGCCCCGCGTCCTCTCCCCACTCGGCGATGTCGCCGACATCGACGTCCCACAGGTCGACCAAGGGGTCGGCCATCTCGACGAATTTCATCCCGTCGACCTCGACTTCGAGCTGACTCGGCCCGTACAGCGTGTCGACCGCGAAGCGCGTGGCGATCGCGCAGTCGTGTCCGACCGCCCGCCGCACCTTCTCCAGCGTCTCCAGCCAGAAGCGGGCGCGGTTCTCCAGCGGCCCGCCGTACTGATCGGTGCGCTTGTTGTAGTAGTGCGAGAGAAACTGCAGCGGCAGGTACGAGTGAGCGCCGTACACGTAGACGATGTCGAAGCCGGCATCGCGCGACCGCAAGGCCGCGTCCACGTAGTACTGCTGGACCATCGCGATCTCGGCCAGGTCCATTTCCCTGCAATAGGTGAGCGTCTCGAACTCCGAGGCGTACTGGCTCGGACCGCGCGGAGTCGCGCGCGACTCCATGCAGGGTGCGTGCGAGCCGCCGTACCACATCTCGACCCCCGCGAGCGAACCGTACTTGTGGATGTGCTCGGTCATCGCACGCAGATTGCGCACATCGCCCTGGTCCCAGATCCGCGCCGACAGCCGGTGCGTGTCGTCCGATTCCGGGTGAATCGAGCAGTACTCGGTGTTGATGCCGGCCCAACCGCCCTCGGCCTTCAGCGAGCGGTGGGCGGCCTGGAAGCCGGGCTTGTCGGATCCGGCGCCGATGCAGTGCGGAACCTGGTAGAAGCGATTGCGGAGCGTCTTCGGGCCGATCTCGATCGGTTGGAACAGAACGTCGTATTTCGGATCGCGTGCCATATCGAATCGCCCTCGTCGATTGTCGAAAACCGCAATTTCTTTTCTGCTTTGCGGCGATTATCGAGACGCGCTGATCCATCGAACAATGCTCATGATTGATTACCACCAAAGTGTTAGCACCGTTCCGGGCTCGTCGTCCGTGGTGCAGCGCGGCAAGCAGCGCGAGATCCAATTTGGTGCGCCGCACCCTTACCTCCTTGGTCGTAACTCGTCGTGAGAATTGTTCGGGGTGCAAGGAGCGGCACAAAATTCGGGACGACGTAACTGAACCCGCGCCCGACCCGGCGCCCACCGCGCGATGCTGCACTGCTCGCGCGCGGAACCCATGGACACGCGAAGCATCGAACGCCAGTCGATCCTGAATGCGAGGCACCGCGAGCTGGGGTCAGCACTGGATGGCGAGTTGTGGAATCGGATGGCGCTGCCGTGGCGCTATCGCACCGACCCGCACGAGGAGGTGATCGCAACGCGCACGCGGGCGGCGTTATACGACGTGTCCGCGCTGAATATCATCCATGTACGGGGGCCGGATGCGCAGGATGTGCTGAACCGCCTCGTCTGCATCGAGGTCGCACGCCTGATGCCGGGCAGCGCGCGGCTGGGCGCCGAAGTCGACGAGGAAGGGGCGCTGACTGACGACATCATGCTGATGCGCGATTCGCCCGACGCGTTTCGACTCTCGCACGGCAGTGGCGGCACCCCGGCCGCGCTGGCCACGCTGGCGTCCGGCAAGCGGGTGACGATCGAACCGGACACGGACGTGCATGTGCTGTCGCTGCAGGGTCCGGCCTCGCTCCGGCTGCTGGCCCCGCACTGTCCGGCCCCGCTGGCCGAGCTCGGCTACATGAACCACCTGAGCACGACGCTGTTCGGATTTGCCGTCGTGATCGGTCGCGGCGGCTACTCGGGCGAGCGCGGCTACGAAATCTACTGTGCGTCGCGTGACGCGGTCCGGATCTGGGACACGATTCTGCAGATCGGCGCGCCGGCCGGAGTTGTCGCAGCCTCGTGGTCGGCGCTCGAGCTGACCCGGGTCGAGGCGGCGCTGCTGTTCTATCCGTTCGACATGCCCGAGGGTGACACCACGCCCTGGGAAGTGAACATGCACTGGGCGGTGGACCTGGACAAGACGGCCGACTACATCGGAAAGAAGGCCGTGCTCCGATTACGCGGCCGCGAGCGGTTCCGGCAGGCGGGCCTGGCCGTCGAGCACACCGACGCGGTGCCGGCCGGATCGGAAATCTTCATCGGGCGCGACAAGGTCGGGCTCGTCACATCGAGCTCCTACAGCCGTTTCCTGATGCAATCGCTGGCGATGGTCCACCTGGCGCCGAGCGCCACCCACCTGGGCACCCGCGTGTCGGTGCGCAGCGAAGGGATCGAGAGGCCAGCGACCGTCGTGCGGACCCCGTTCTACGATCCGCTCCGGTTGCGCACCCACCCGGAAGGGCGCGGCCGCTGAGCCGCCGGGCCGCCATGCAGCGGCGCGAGAAAGGGGACCAGGCGGAGCGGGCCGTGCCGGGCTCACTCGTCGGCGAATTCGCAGTGCCCGGGCCCGAGCCGCTGCCGCGCCTCCAGCGCCGCCTTGCGTGCCGCGGCGATCATCATGTCGGCGCTTTCGTAACGCGCATTGCTGATGGCGACCCCGATGCTGGCGGTCGGTGACCATGGCCCGCCGTCGAGCGATAGCGGCGAGGCGACCGCACGTGCCAGCGAGCCGGCGATGTTGGAGCACGCCGGCATGATCTCCTTGTCCTCGGGCACCGCTCGCTGGGCGCCGCCGCGCCGAAAGTCGGTCAGCAGCAGAGCGAATCGTCCGGAGCCGAGCCACGCGACGGTGGTGCCGGGAGCCTGCGCGCCGTCGATCCGGTCGGCCAGCAGCGCGACCGCCTGATCGGCGCCGCGCGTCCCCAATTGATCGCGCGCCCGCTCGAAGTCGTCGATGTCGATCCAGAACAGCGCGCACGGATAGCGGGCGGCGGCCGAATGATGCAGCACGTACGAGAGGGCCTGGCGCAGATGCGGCTCGTCGGCCGGCCCGGTGCCGGGCTGGATGCCCAGGCGCCGCAGCGCCTGCTGATCCGCGCTGGCGCGCATCCGCACGCCGGTGATGAAGCCTTCCAGCGCCAGCACCTCCCCGGTGGACGAAAATACGCCGCAGCCCTGCTCCCACACCCAGCTTTCCTTGCCCTGCGCGTCGACAATCCGGTAGGTCATTCCGAACGGTTTGCGCAGCGCGAGGTTCGATTCAACCTGCTGGCGGACGAACTCCCGGTCCTCGGGATGGATCAACTGTGCGTACGAAGTGCGGGCGTTTTTCACCAGTTCGAACGGCTCGAAGCCGGTCAGCTCCAGGCTGCCGTCGCTGACGAAATCCATCGTCCAATCGGCGTCGTTGCGGGCCCGGTAAACCATGCCCGGGAAGTTCGCCAGCAGCGTCGTGGGCCGCCCCCGCCCGGCCGTCGCCGATTCCTCGGCCTTCTTGCGCGGCGTGATTTCGTGCAGCGTGGCCAGCACGCCGATCACCTCGCCGTCGCCGAGCACGTACGGATGGGCTCGCAGGTCCATCCAGTGCACGCTGCCGTCGGCCGAGATCAGCCGCGCCTCCCGCGCCAGACTGTCGAGCCGCCCATTGATAAGTCGCGAGAAATCCGACTCGACGGGATCGCGATCCTCGGGGTGCAGGTAGGCCCGGAACACGCGCCCGCGCACGTCCACCTGGGGATCGCCGGCCAGGCGCTCCCAGGCCCGATTCGCGTAGGTCATTGCGCCGCTCGAATCGGCCTGAACCTTCACCGAGCTGCCGTCGGCCTTAAGCATCCGCAGCACGGCCGGCGTGCCGGCTCCTTCGCAGTCCGCACCCGCGGACAGCAGCACACCCAGTCGGCCCTGATCGAGCGGATGGACCAGGTTGGAGATCGGCAAGCCGATCACCTCGTCCCGCCGCCCGCCGAACTCCAGCAGGGCCAGGAAGGCCCGATTGGCGTGCCGCACCAGGCCAGCCGCGACCAATGCCGCCGGAGCAGGTACGGCCTCGCACAAACCGGCCGCAACGGCGGCCGGATCGGCCGCGTTCGCAGGCCGCAACGGGCGTCGTGTCTGACCGAAATTCGCTGCCTGAAGGACAATGGCGCCGAGCATCAGCGTTCCAACGCCGAGCGCAGGTGCCGTCGGGCCGCCGGTCCATGCTCCGATCACCGCGCAATAGAGCAGCACCAGGGCCCATGCTGAAATCAGGTACAGCGCCATCAGGAGTTTCCGTGGTCTGGCTGCAGCGCCTCAAACGGTACCCGCTTTTTGCCCGCCTGCTGGCGATCGCGGGCGGCATCACGGTGGCATGCGCATTGATGTTCTGGGGCACCGTGGTGCTTCAGAACTTCTTCACGGAGGATCTGGCCGCAATCGAGCGGGCGTGCACGCTGTCCACGCAGTCCTCCGGGCAGGTCTGCTCGGCCGTGCAAATGCTGCAGAAGACCTGGCGCGAACGCCAGCCGATCATGCTGCTGCTGCAGGGCGGATGCCTGGTGATGGTGGTCGCCGGTGCGCTGCTGTTGCTGTCGGGCGCGCGCAACGCGCTGATCCGGCGCGCCGACGCGGCGCTCGCATTGCTGGCGCCGCCGAACGGCCAACGCCCCGGCGACGAAATCGACCGCCTGGTGACCAGCTTGCGCGACCTGGCCGGAAGGCAGGCCGGTCTGGAAGCCGAAGGGCGCTGGCTGCGGCACGCCAGCGGCGAGATGCTCAGCGCAAAAACGACCGCCCTCGATAACCTGTGCCGGGCCGCGAAGCTGCTCGGGGAAAGCGACATCTCCGAACTGCACGCGCTCAGCGCACTGGGAATACTGGAGCAGACGCTGCAGGCCCCAAGAATGGAACGCGCACCCTTCTGATCCCCGTTCGTAAGGGCGACTTTGCCGTCGGCATGCTGGCAGCCGAGCTGGACGCGACGGCCGCGATGGACGACACGCGCGTGCAGTTCGCGGAGAGCTTCGCGCGCCTGCTCGGCGTCGCCCTGTCCACCGTGATCCGCAGCCACGAGGCGCAGCGCGTGGCCCTGCTGGAAGAGCGCAGCGCGATCGCTCGCGAGCTGCACGATTCGCTGGCTCAATCGCTCGCGTACATGAAAATCCAGGTGGCACGGCTGCAGCACAGCCTGGATGCCTGTGCGCCGTCCGCGGGCGCCGCCGCAACGGCCCAGGAATTGCGGGACGGATTGAACGGCGCGTATCGCGAGGTCCGGGAGCTGATCAGCGCCTTCCGCACGCAGGTCGGCCGCGGCGGCATCGCCACCACGCTGCAGGACCTCGCAAACGAGTTCTCTCAACGCAACGACCTGGTCGTTTCGCTGGACAACCAGCTGGCCGGCTGCCGCCTCGGAATCAACGAGGAGTTCCACGTGCTGCAGATCGTGCGCGAGGCGATCACCAATACGGTCCGGCATGCCGACGCCAAGAAAGTCCACGTGGCCCTCAGCTACGGCCAGGACCATCGCGTGCGCGTCGTGATCGAGGACGACGGGCGCGGCCTGTCGGCCCTGCAGCCGGATGATAAGCATTACGGATTGAGTATCATGCGGGAACGGGCGAACTCGCTGGGAGGCGAGCTCGTCTTTGAGCCCAGGGAAGGCGGAGGAACGCGGGTCTCGGTCACGTTTGCGCCCGACCGGGTGACGCCCGAGCCGGCGGCTCGAGGCGATGGTTGAGCCGATGTCCACACGCGTGCTGCTGATCGACGACCATGCCCTGTTCCGGCGGGGCGTCGCGCAACTGATCGAATCGGACCCGGACCTGGAGTTCGTCGGCGAGGCCTGCGACGGCGTGCGCGGAATCGAACTGGTCAGCCAGGTCGAGCCGGACATCGTGCTGATCGATCTGAATATGAAGGGCCTGTCGGGCATCGCGACGCTGCAGGGCATCAAGAAGCTGAACCGTCGCACCTGCTGCATCATGCTGACGGTGTCCGACGACGAACGCGATGTGCTGCAGGCGATGCGGGCCGGCGCTGACGGATACCTGCTGAAGGATCTGGAGCCCGAGGACCTGTGCTCCAGGCTCAAACTGGCGGCCCGTGGCAGCGTCGTTCTGGAGAGCCGGATCGCGGCCGTGCTGACGCGCGCCTCGGCCGCGGCGCCGGCCTCGGACGAAGCCGAGCTCACCGAGCGGGAAAACCAGATCCTGGCCAGCCTCGCGCTCGGGCACAGCAACAAGGAGATCGCGCGCCAGCTCGGGATTTCGGATGCGACCGTGAAGGTCCACATCAAGAACCTGCTGCGCAAGCTGGTCACTGCACGCACTAGCCCCCGGCATGGCGAAGGGCGTAACGCGAGCGGAACGGCACTGGTCGTTCAGCCAGCGCTCGGGGCGGAGGGGCCGGGTGCGGTGGAGCGAGGTCACTGCACGCACTAGCCCCCGGCATGGCGAAGGGCGTAACGCGAGCGGAACCGCACCCGGCCCCTCCGCCCCGAGCGCCGGCTCCGCGGATGCTCCAACTCCGAGTAGTCAGCGTTCGCCAGGGGAGAGATAAGACTCAAGCCAAGTGGTCCGGGAGCCCGAGCGGGTCCAAAGAATCGGAAAGAAGCTTTCATCCATCGCGTCATCGCCGATGCGGTGGTATCGACTGTAGATGGTGCTCACCTCGGTCGGATGAAATCGCGCTTCGGACGCCAGGCAGTGCGTCACCAGCGAACGGCGCGGCCGGCCCGACCGGTTGGCATCAGAGCCGTGCCAGGTTGCCCCGGCATGGATCGCACAGCCACCGGCCGGGACCTCGACCGGAACGAGGTCGACTTCGGCACCCACGGATCGTGCGGCGGCCCTGAGCGCCTCGCGGTAGTCGTCCGGCGCGTGGAACTGCCGGATCTTCGGAAACACCCCCCAGCGATGGGAGCCGCGCGCGTACTCGATCGTGCCGCCGGCGGCCGTCGTGTCGTCCAGTGCAATCCAGCACGTTGTGAAGCCCATCGGGATGACCCAGTTGCAGTAACTGTCGTCCTGATGAAAGCCGAGTGCCTTGGCGCCGGGCGGCTTCCAAAGGACGTTGTCCTGGCCAATCCGGGCGCCCGACCAGCCGGCCAGCGTCGCGCACATGCGACCGATTTCCTCTTTGAGAACGATGCGGGCAATCGTCCGGTCCGACTTCCAGCCGTTGCAGATCTGCCGCGTGCGATCGGGAGGATCGCGCCCCTCGCACCAGTTCCACTCGTCCGGACAGAGCCCGGTCTCGAATTCACCGCGGAACAGCGGCTCGAAGCGCGACCGGGCCCGCTGCACTTCGTCGGCGCTCAGCAAGCGGTCCAGAATGAGAAAGCCGTCCGCTCGGAACTGCTCGATCTGACTTGGCGTGATAGCGCGCATCGGTGAAGGCTAGCCGCGAGTTGCAGGGCCGCCAAGCGAAACGGTCAAATCTCAGGCATGCGTTGCGCGCATGCCTGAACCCTGAGTCCCGGGCGCTTGTGCACTTCGACCTAGCCTTCAGCGGGCCGGGGCAATGGATGCACCAGCAGCTCCCGCACCGGCTCGTCCGACCGGTGCGAATCGCCGTCGAGCTCGCGCCGCGCCATCTCCAGCAGCGCCTGCTCGTGCGCGATCATGCTCTCGCCGATCGCGCGCAGCGGCGGCGGCAGCGCGGCCGTCAGCTCGCGGTAGCGCGGCAGCCAGGTCTGGCCGATCGACTGCTCGAGCGCGCGCATCTTGTCGTTCCAGGTGGCATCCTGCAGCTCGCGCGCGAACCGCTCGCCGCGAGGCCGCATCTGCGGATCCTCCTGCAACGGCAGGCCCTGCGCTGCCAGATGCGGCCGCAACCGGGCCTTGGTTTCGGTCTCCAGCTGCAGCATCAGAGCGATCTTGTAACGCTCGGAGTCGTCGCGCGCCGAACGCAGCATCGAATCGAACATCGCCTCGCCGAGGATTTCGCCCTGGTAGAACTCCTGCAGCGCGTCCAGGTGCGGGGGCGTTGGCGCGGACCGGTCCATGCTAGCTCCACTCGAGGTGGGTCGGCGGCAGTCCATCGGCCGACCCGGCGGCGCCGTCGCCGAGGCGGAGTACCACTTGAGCGTGGTGCCGCGAATGATCACGAGGTCGGCCTCGCGCGCCGCGGTCGCCGCCAGAAAGTGCCCGGTCATCCGCCGGCACTGCGTGCAGTGGCAGGCGACCACGGGCCGCAGCGGACCGCGCACCTCGTAGCGGACCGCCCCGCACAGGCATCCGCCCGTCGCGCGCACATTCATTCGCCGCCGCCCGCCTTCGCGCCGACCAGCTGGCGCCTCGCGAAATGCAGATGGCGGGTGATGATCCCGACTGCCGCCTCCACGTCGCGCGAGCGGATCGCCTCGTACAGCGCCTCATGCTGGTGGTTGTACTCGGCGATCCGGTCCGGCGTCAGGACCTTGTCCTTCATCGCGGCCCACTGGCCGTGGGTGCGCACCGCGTTGATCTGTCGATAGACCCACACCATCAGCGGATTGCGTGTCGCCTCCGAGATCAGCTGATGGAACTCGGTGTCCCAGAGCGTGAAGCTCTCGCTGTCGCCGCTGGAGCGCTCCATCCGCGCGATCGCGTTGGCCAGGCGCTCGATGTCGCGGCCGGTCGCGTTCAGCACCGCGAGCTGCACCATGTTCGGCTCGATGCCGAGGCGCACGTCGATCAGCTCGAGCGGGCTCGTGAGTTCGGCCATGTCGTCGGCGTCGCCCGGGTTCTCGTAGTTCACGAACGTGCCGGCGCCGAGGCGCCGCGTAACGAGCCGCTCGGTCTCGAGCCGGATCAGCGCCGAGCGGATCGTCGCGCGCGAAGCGCCGAAGGCGGAGGCGAACTGTCGTTCGGCTGGCAGCTTCTCGCCGTGCGCGTAGCGCCCTTCGAGGATCGCCTGCCGCAGTTGAGTGGTGATCCACGCCGAGCCTCGCACGGGATCCGGCATGCCGGTGGCAGCGCTCGGGGCGGTGGTCTGACCACTATTGGCCATGTTTGAGCCTCTTAGGCTAATTGGATCAAAATTGGTTTGAAATTGGCTCCAATTTGTGCCACCATCTTCGCGCCGCGTCAAGCCCCGAAGACGATAGCGGGTCGGCGCAGCTCCATTCCAGGGGGTGACTCCAATGGCGTTTCCGACCCGGACCAAGTATTTGATCATCGGCGCCGGCATCCACGGCCTCAGCACGGCCTGGCACCTGGGCGAGGCGCTGCGCAAATCGGGACGCGGCAGCGGCAAGGACATCCTGGTGGTCGACAAATCCGGCATCGCCTCGGGCGCCTCCGGAATCGCCTGCGGCGTGATCCGCAACAACTACTTCCAGCCGGCGATGCGCCGTCTGATGGCCCACAGCGTCGCCGTCTGGGAGAGCGACCCGAAGGCATTCAGCTACCACCCGGTCGGCTACATGCAGATCAGCCCGGAAGTGATGCACGCGCAGGTCGCCACGATCGCGCAGCAGCAAAGGGAGATCGGCTACGAATCGGTCTTCATCGAGGGTGCGAAGGACTCGATGGCCTATATGAAGGGCCTGTTCGACGACTGGCAGGCCGAGGGCATCACGTCGGTGCTGCACGAGAAAAAGGGCGGCTACGCGAACAACACCGCCTCGATGCACGGCCTCGCCGGCAAGGCAGAGCGAGAGGGCGCGAGGATCATCACGGGCGTCAAGGTGACCGGTTTCGTGAAGGACAACTCGGGCGCCGTCAAGTCCGTCGTGACCGACCAGGGCAACATCGACTGCGACACCGTGGTGGTCGGCGCCGGCCCCTGGGTCAAGCAGATCTGGGACATGCTCGAGCTGCCGGCGGCGATCAGCGTCAAGGGTCGCGACGGCAAGGTCCACGAAAACGTTCCGATGTGGACCTTCTGGTCGCTGCAGGAAGGCACACTGGGCGTCGATCCGAAGCTGCAGCGCACCAACGATGGCCGGATGCCGCCCGTGATCCACGTCGATACCGACGCGACGCTGTTCTCGGACGTCGACCACTCGGTGATCACCGACCGCCTCTGGGGCATCTACTACAAGCCCGACTTCCACTTTGGCGGCGTGCAGGGCGGCGCGATGCCGTTCAAGGCGAAGGCCGACCCGGCGCAGGTGCGGATCGATCCTTACGGACCGGAGTCGCCGGACTTCGTCGTCGGCGCCGACTTTGCCCACATGTGGTGCTCGGCGCTGGCGTTCTGCCAGAAGCGCTTCGAGGGCAAGACACCGCTTTACAAGAAGGAGCCGTCGGGCGGCATCGGCAGTTTCACGGCCGACAACTTCCCGGTGTT
>WNFI01191710.1_pt2 | contig 10484 bp, 9 predicted proteins | sample 5400471 | NCBI WGS metagenome assembly WNFI01 (sample SAMN13153348, study PRJNA577476) | soil metagenome | isolation source: 100 cm saprolite on Douglas fir-dominated hillslope | place: USA:California | collected 2013-09-17 | reverse complement strand
GGGTCACGTCCGAGCAGTACGACCACCAATTCACGACCAAGACCCTCACCCGCTCCTCGCGCCCCACCTCCTGGGCGAGCGCGGAGAGGATCGCGGTCTGCCCGCCGCCGTGGCCATTCACCAGGATGAGGTTCCGGAACCGGTTGCGGGCCAGCCCCACCAGCACCGCGCGCACGTAGGCCCGGTAGGCCTCCTCGGGGACCGTGAACGCCCCCGGGTAGGCGTCCATCGAGCCCGTGAAGCCGTAGGGAACCGCGGGCGCGACGAGGGCGTTCAGGCGGGGGGCGATCTCGCGGGCGATGGCCACGGGAGCCAGAATGTCCGCCCCGTTGGCGGTGACGCCGTGCGCCTCCAGGGTGCCCAGGGGGAGGAGGACGGTCTGGATCCGGCCCGGCACCCATTCGCGGAACTCCATCCAGTTGATGCGCTCGAGCTCGCGGGTGGGGGGGGCGGTCGGCTCCGCCGCCGGGACAGGGAGGGCGGCCAGGAGGAGGGCGAGGGCGAGGATGGTTTGGCTCATGGCGGCGAGCTCCGCGGATCGCGCGTCAACCGGCGACGATCCTATCTTTCGTGGCCCGTTCTTACAAGACGCCGCAAGCGGCCAGGAGATGCCGGAGGTAAAGCAGGGCCGCCGACAGGGGCAGCCCGAACGCCGTGCGCCACTCCCGGTTCCTCCCCACGCGCGCCCACTCAAAGCGCGAGGCGCGCGGCCCTCCGGGGGTCAGCCGGGGCAGGAAGGCGGGCACCTCCGCCGCCCAGCCCCCGTATTCGACCGCGAACTTCTCGCGCAGGAACGCCGCCTCTTCCCGGATGACCGAGGGATAAAAGGCGGCGAAGTAGGCAGCGACGGCCAGGACCGCCCAGAGGCTGGCCGAGGCCACCGCCAGCCCCAGGGCCAGAAGGACGCTCCCCAGATAGAGAGGGTTGCGGGTGAAGGCGTAGGGGCCGCCCGTGGCCAGGCTCTTGGTCTTGTCGATGTGGCCCGAGGCCCAGAACCGGATCCCCTCCCCGATCACCCCCAGGGGCAGCGCCAGCAGCACCGAGACCGGCGAGGGGCGGGACAGAACAAGGACGAGGAGGCCGACGGCGTAACCGAGCGGGACGCGGAGCCTAGACGGCAAGGCTCTCGGGACCGCTTCGGCCCAGCCGGCGAAGCGCGGCCTCGAGGACCGCGGCGGGCGGGATCTGTCGCATCACGCCGTCATGGATGGGGCACCGCCGCCGGTGGCAGGGGGCGCAGGAGGGGGCGCGGCGCACCACCAGATCCTTCGGGGAGAAGGGGCCGTTGCGGGCCGGGTCGGTGGGCCCGAAGAGGCCCACCACCGGCGTCCCCAGCGCACAGGCGATGTGCAGGGGACCGGTGTCGGCGGCCACCACCAAGCGGGCGCGCCGGGCCAGCTCCACGTATTCGAGGAGCGTCGTCGGGAATGACGGGGCGGCCGCGCCCAAGGACGCCGAGACCACTCGCCCGGCGAGCGCCTCCTCTCCGGGGCCGAAGGTCACGAGCGGGATGAGGCCGCGCTCGCGCAGGCCCCGGGCCAGCTCAGAGAAGCTCTCCGGTGGCCAGAGCTTGCTCGCCCACCCGCCCCCCGGGTTCAGGATCACGAAGTCGTGGAGCCGGGAGGCCCTGAGGGCCGTCTCCACGCGCGCCGCCTCCGCCCCCGAAGGGGGGAGCGGGAAATCGCGGGCCCCCACGGCCTCGATGCCGAGGAGCCGGAGGAGGGCGAGGTTCTTGTCGATGACGTGGGGCAGGTCCGGGGGCAGCGCGACCCGTTCGTGGGCCAGCAGGGCCGAGAGCGGCTCGCGGCGCCCTCCCGGGGCGTAGCCCATGACGCGCTTGGCCCCGGAGAGGCGCGCCCAGGCCGCCGACTTCCACAGCCCCTGGAAGTCGAGGGCCACGTCGTACTGTTGCCGGCGCAGCTCCCGCAAGGTCGCCCAGGCCGCTCCTCCCCGGAAGGCGCGCGCGGCGGGGGCGGCCGCGACCTGGGAGAGGAAGGGATGCCCTTCCAGGAGGGGGCGGGCGGGGGGCTCCACCACCCAGCCCGCCTCGTAGCCGTGCCGGTGGAGGGCGGCCAGGGCGGGGAGGGTGTGGACGACGTCCCCGATCGCGGAGAGGCGCACCAGGAGCGCCCTCACCCCCGGATCCTCGCCAGGAGCGCGCGCGTGTCGTGGGTCTTGGCGTCCCCCACGATGGCCACCCGGCCGCCGTACGAGCGCACCACCGCCCCCTCGGGGACCGTCTCCGGCGTGTAGTCGGTTCCCTTGCAGTGCACGTCCGGGCGGAGGGCGAGGATCAGCCGCGCGGCGTCGTCCTCTTCAAAAATCACGACCTGGTCGACGCTCTTGAGGGCGGCCACCAGGAGGGCCCGGTCGGCCGCGGGCAGGATCGGCCGCCCCCGTCCCTTGAGCCGGCTCACGGCCCGGTCTCCGTTCACCCCCACCACGAGCAGGTCGCCCTCCTCGCGGGCCCCGGCCAGATACCGGACGTGGCCCACGTGCAGGAGGTCAAAGCAGCCGTTGGCGAGGGCGATCGTCTGTCCGGCCCGGCGGCCCGACTCCACCCGCGACCGGACCTCGTCGAGGCTGCTGATCTTGGCCGAGGCGATGCGCATGCTCCTCACGAGCGCTTCCGGACATCCTTGGCCCCGCCGGCCGCCGCGCTCGGGGGGGCCAACGCCGCCAGCAGCTCGGAGGCAGAAACGGTGGAGGTGGCCCGCTTCATGACCACGATGCCGCCCGCAAGGTTGGCGAGCACGCTGGCCTCGGCGGCGCTGGCCCCCGCGGCCAGGGCCAGGGTGAAGGTGGCGATCACGGTGTCCCCGGCTCCCGTCACGTCCGCCACCTCGTCGCGGCCATGGATGGGGATGTGCACGGTCGGGCGGCCGGGCTCAAAAAGGGCCATGCCATCGCTGCCGCGGGTGATGAGCACGGCCTGGGCGCCCAGGCGCCGGATCAGAGTGCGGCCGGCCGCCTCCAGGTGCCCCCGGTCGTGGCCGATCGTGATCCCGAGGGCGGCCTCCACCTCCGGCTCGTTGGGCGTGACCGCGGTCATGCCGCGGAAGGCCAGGAGGCCGTGGCGCGAGTCCACCGTCACGGGCACGGCGCGCCGGCGCGCGAACGTGATCGCGGCCTGCACGAGGTCGGGGGTGAGGAGGCCGAAGCCGTAGTCGCTCACGAGCACACCGTCCACCCGTCCCCGGAAGCCGGCCAGGGCCCGCCGCACCGCCCGCCGGGCGGGGTCTCGGGAGTCCAACCGGGTGGCCCGGTCGATGCGCACCACCTGCTGCTTGGTGGAGTGCGCGCCCCCGGCCAGGATGCGGGTCTTCACCGGCGTGCGGTAGCCCGCCCCGGTGAGGACCCGGGCGGTCGCCACACCCTTCTCACGGAGCAGCGCGCGGAGCCGGCGGCCATGCGCGTCTCCGCCCAGGATGCCCAGGGGGAGGGGCGTGCCCCCCAGGGTGCGGATGTTGTGGACGGCGTTGGCGCCGCCCCCCAGACGGACATCCGCCCCGTCGTGCTCCAGGATCAGGACCGGGGCCTCCCGACTCACCCGCTGGACGCGACCGGCCTCCAGCAGGTGCTCCGCCACCAGATCGGGCGGGCGGGGCGCGGCCGGCGCATGGTAGGCGAGCTCGCCCCGGCCGTAGCCGCTCCTCACCAGCGCCCCCCGCGCGCCCACGCTCCAGGCCAGCTGGAGGTCCGACATCCGATCCCCCACCACCCACGAGCGGCCGAGGTCGATGTCGAGCTCGGCCTCGGCGCGGCGCAGGAGGCCCGGACGGGGCTTGCGGCAATCGCAGTCCGCCCGGTAGGGCGGCTCCCCCACCGAGGGGTGGTGCAGGCAGACGTAGATCCCGTCCAGCCGGGCGCCCCCCGCCTCCAGGGTGGAGCGGAGGGCGGCGTGGACTTCGCCGATCACCGACTCCGGGAAGTAGCCGCGGGCCACCCCCGCCTGGTTGGTCACGACCACGGCCCGGAAGCCGCCCCGGTTCACCAGGCGCACCGCGTCCACCGACCAGGGGAAGAGGCGGAAGCGGGAGGCGTGGTTGACCATGCAGCGATGGTCGATGGGACACTCGCGGAGCAGGCAGGGCGCGCACTCCACGTCCACCCGTACGAGCCGGGCCCGGTCGCCCACGGGGGCCGTCTCCCTCCAGTCCGTGGAGCCGAAGACGGCGACCACGGGAACGCCAAGGGCGGCGGCCAGGTGCATGGGCCCGGAGTCGTTGGTCACGAGGGCGCGAAGATGGGAGAGCACGCCCAGAAGCTCGGTCAGGGTGGTCTCGCCGCAGAGGACGCGGGCGGGCACGCGAAGGCCGGCCGCGATCTCCTGGCCCAGCGGGCGGTCGGCGATTCCGCCCAGGATCGCGACCTTGGCCCCCGTCCGCCGGCCCACGAAGTCGGCCACCGCCGCGAAGCGCTCCGGGTACCAACGCTTGGCGGTCCCAAAGAAAGCCCCCGGGTTCAGGCCCAGCCAGGGGCCGGGGGCGCCGAGGATCTCCTCCCCCCGCGCCCTAAAAGCGGGCGGGCAACGCATCGACACGTCGGCGGGAGGCGAGGTGTCGAGGCCGAGGCCGGCGAGCATAGCGCGATAGTAGTACACCTGGCTGCGGCCCCGGACATCCGGGGGGACGCGCGGCCGCCGGGTCAGGAGGGGACCGCGGCCGTCGGTGGCGTAGCCCCAGCGCTCGGGGATGTCGGCGGCCCAGATGAGGAGAGCGGTCGCGAAGGAGTTCGGCAGGAGCACGGCCGTGTCGTAGTGTCCCCGTATGGCCTTGACGTCGACGCGCAGGCCGCCGCTCACGCGCAAGCCGTCCACCTCGGGCAGGGCGCGGTAGAGGTCGGCTACCCACGGCCGGGCCAGAACCTCGAGACGGGCACCGGGAAAGCTGCGGCGCAGGTCCCGGAGGGCGGCCAGGGAAAGCACCACGTCTCCGACCCAGTTGGGCGCGCGGACGAGCAGGCGCTCAGGGGACATCTCGGCCGTCCCCCCCCGAAGGGGCCGTCTTCCAGCGCCGGTGGATCCACAGCCACTGCTCGGGCACCCCCCGGACCCAGACCTCGATGTGGCGGGTCAGCTCCTGGGTGAGGTGCGCGATGTCCGCCTGGCGGTCGCCGGAGGGCGACCAAGCAACGGGCGGGTCATAGATCATCCGGTAGCGTCCGCCCCTCCCGACCTCGGTGTGGCAGGGGACGAGCGCGCAGCCGGTCTTAACGGCCAGGGCGGCCACCATGGTGGTGGTGGCGGCGGGACGGCCGAAGAAGTCCACGAAGATGCCGTCCTTCTCCTGCACGTTCTGGTCGATGAGGATGGCCACCCCTTCCCCCTTCCGCATCGCGCGCAGGACGGAGGCGACCGCCTTCCGCTTGTAGATCACGGTGTTCCCGCCCGCGCTGCGGAAGGCGCAGAGCCGGCGGTCGAGGTCGGGGTTGTCGAGCGGTCGCGCCACCACCCCGATGGGCCCGAAGGTCCAGCCGTGGCCGAGGCCGTGCAGCTCCCAGTTGCCGATGTGCGCGGTGGCCATGATGGCCCCCCGACCCGCGGCCATGGCCGCCCGGACGTGCTCGCCCCCTTCCACGTCGATCAGGGAGAGCACCGCCTCGCGGGAGCGCCCCCGCAGCCACAAGATGTCCAAGAGCACCTGGCCAAAGTGGGCGTAGACCGCCCGGGCCGTGCGCAGGAGGCGGCTTTGGTCCCAGTCCGGGAAGGCCCGCCGCAGATTGTCGACCGCGATGGCCACGTGCCGACGGTCCAGGTCACCCAGGACCCGGCCCAGGGCCCGGCCGAGGGCAAGAGCGGCCCGTCGCGGGAGGGGGGAGACGATGGCGCTCACGAGCGCGGCCGCCTGGTCCACGCGCGCGGGCTGACTCAGGCCACCCTCCGGGCCGCCGCCAGGAGCCGCGCCCGCAGCCGGGGCTCGTCCGCGATCTCGGCCGCGATGCGAAAGACGAGCAAGGGCGGGCCGGGGGCGGTCTCCGGCAGCCGCACCGCGTCCTTGGCCGTGGTCACGAGCGCGTCCGCTCCCGCCGCCCGCGCCCGCCGGGCCGCCTCCGCCAGATCCCCCTCCGAATAGGGATGATGGTCCGGGAAGAAGGCGTGCCCCGCGACGTCGGGCGAGAGCGCTTTGACGTCGGCTTCGAAGCGCTCGGGCCGCGCGATGCCGGCGAGGAGGAACGGGCGGAGGGGGACCGGCCGGGGCTCACCCTGGGGACCGAAAAACCCCAGCCCCCGCCGCCCCATCCGAAACGTTCGCTCCCGGCCCAGAAGCCCCTCCCACGCGGCCACACCCGCCTCCTGGCCCCCCGAGGGTCGGGTCAAGAGAACGAGGTCCGCCCGCCGGGCGGCGGCGGGAGCCTCGCGCAGCCGACCCGCGGGCAGGGGACGGTCCACGAGGTCCGCGGCGTCGAGGCAGACCAGGTCCAGGTCGCGGTGGAGCCGCAAGTGCTGGAACCCGTCGTCCAGCAGATGCACGCAGGGACCGAAGCGTTCCTCGATCCGCCGGCCCACGACGTCACGATGGGGCCCGACGGCCACGATCACCCCGGGCAGGGCCCGGGCTAGCATGACCGGCTCGTCCCCCGCCACCACCGCCGCCGCCTGCACGAGAGTCCCGTCGCTGACCAGGAGGGCGTCGCCCCGAAACGACCCCCGATAGCCCCGGCTCAGGATGGCCACCCAGCAAACGCCTCACGCGACCAGGCCGGAAAGGGCATCCACCGTGCCGCGCAGGGCGCCCCGGTTCCGATCGATGAGGTTCCGCGCCCGCTCCCCCAAGCGGCGCCGCCGTTCGTCATCGGTAAGCAAGCTCAGAACCTCGCGGGCCAGCTCCTCCGCGGAAGAGACCTCGACCAGCGCGGCCTCCGCGCGGAACTGGTCGGCGATCTCCTGGAAGTTCTCCATATGCGGACCCACCACCACCGCCTTGCCCGCCATGGCCGGCTCCAGGATGTTGTGTCCGCCGGCGGGCACTAGGCTGCCCCCCACGAACACAACCGTGGCCAGCAGGTAGAGCTGGGCTAGCTCGCCCAGGGTGTCGAGGAGCACGACCTCTCCCTCCCGCCAGACGCCGGGCTCGAGAGCCGTCCGGCGCAGGCAACGGAAGCCGGCCGCCTCGATCAGGGCGGGCACCTCGGCAAACCGCTCGGGGTGGCGCGGAGCCAGAATGAGTCCCGTCCCCGGCTGGCGCTCCCGCACGCGGTGGAAGGCCTGGAGGATGATCTCCTCCTCCCCGGCCACCGTGCTTCCCGCCACCCACAAGGGCCGGCGGCGGTGGCCATCGCCCAGGATGAGGCGGGCCAGACGCTCCGGCGGCCGCGCCGCCTCCACGGCGTCGAACTTGAGGTTGCCCGTGACGCGCACGCGCTCGTCGGGGGCTCCCATTTCCCGGATGCGCTGGGCGTGGGCTTGGCCTTGCATCAGGAAGAGGTCCACGTCGGCCAGGACCCTCTTGAGGAAACGGCGCACCCGGCGGTAGCGGGAGAACGAGCGCGGGGAGACGCGGCCGTTCACCACCGCCACCCGCGTGCCGCGGCGACGGGCCTCGTGGATGAGGTTCGGCCAGAGCTCCGTCTCCACCAGGACGAGCAGGGCCGGGTTCAAGGTGTCGAGGGCCTTCCGCACCGGCCCCGGCCAGTCGAAGGGCGCGTAGAAGAGGCCGTCCGTGCCCCGCACGTTCTTTCGTGCGACCGCGTTTCCGGTCATGGTGGTGGTGGACACAAAGACCCGGTGGGCGGGGAAGCGCTCTTTCAAGGCCACGATCAGGGGCCGGGCGGCCAGCACCTCGCCCACCGACACGGCGTGGATCCAAATCGAGCGGTCGCCGTCCACGTTCAGATAGACGGGAAGCCGCCCCATCCGCTCGCGGAACGTGCGGAGATACTTCCCGGTGGCCCGGCCCTTCCAAAGGAACCAGGGCAGGGCCAGAAAAAAGGCGAGCGCGAGACCAAGGCTGTAAACGTGGTACACAGGCGTCTCCGCAGTCCCGCTTCCGGGCTGCAAACAGCAAAGTATAGCCTGCAGCCGCCCCCGCGCGGGAGTCGGTCAGACCGCCGCCCATATCGATGAATCCGGCCCGGGGTTGAAACCGGCGCCGGATCCGCTACCTTTTACGGACGTTTGCTCCCCGTCCCGGGGGCCCGAGGAGCTCCATGAAGCCAGCGTTGATCGTTCACGGCGGCTGCGGCACCCCGCCGCCCGGGGAGAAGGAACCGCGCCGGGCGGCCTGTGAACGAGGGGCGGACGCGGGCTGGGCCATCTTGGCCGGCGGGGGCAGCGCCCTCGATGCGGCGGAAGCGGCGGTACGGCGCCTCGAGGACGAGCCCCTCCTCAACGCGGGTACCGGAAGCTACCTCCAGGCCGACGGCGTGGCCCGGATGGACGCCAGCATCATGGCGGGGGAGGGGCGCGCGGGAGCGGTCGCCCAGGTACCCGGACTCAAGAACCCCGTGCGCCTGGCCCGCTACCTGCTGGACCAGGACGCCCACGTCATGCTCACGGGGGCGGAAGCCCTACAGTTGGCCCTGCGCCTCTCTCACGAGCCGGCGGTGGTGGCCACACCCGGCAAGATCGCCTACTGGCAGGAGCGGCTGACCGAACCCTACCGCCGCCTGGACTACGCGGCCATGGCCGCGGAGTGGAGAGGCGGGAAAGAGCGCCTGGGCACCGTGGGCTGTGTGGCCCTCGATGCCAAAGGACGATTGGCCGCCGCCACGTCCACGGGAGGCACGGGCCAGTGCTATCCGGGGCGGATCGGGGACACCCCCATCATCGGGGCGGGGACCTATTGCACGCCCAGGGTCGGAATCTCCATGACGGGCGTGGGGGAGCGCATCATGGTCCTCCTCTCCGCCAAGCGGCTCTGTGACCTGGTGGCCGACGGGGAGCCCCTGGATCACTCTCCCTGGCTCGGCCCCGCCCAGGGCACCTCCGCCCGCCCGAGAAACGCGCACGTCGCCCCTACCGAGCCGACGCGGCAAGGTCCGGCCGTCTCAGGGCCCCGCCGTGCCCCGCGGCCTCCCCGCGCGGTAGAGAAAGGCGCAGATGAGGAGCGTGATCAAGAAGGCAGCCCCCTCGCCCAGGGCCCCGGGCAAGCGGGGGGGGATCGCCCGGGGGGCGACCCGCGCCGCCACCAGCGACGCCACGATCACCCCCGCCAGCCCCTCCCCCGCCACCAGGCCCGAGGCGGCCAGGATTCCCGGATCCCCTCCCGGGCCGCCGGCTCTTCCCTGATCACAGAGCGCGCGCACGCAGCCGCCCACATACAGCGGCGCCATGGTGGCGAGGGGCAGGTAGACCCCGATGGCGAAGGCCAGGCCCGAGACCCCGCACAGCATCGCCCCGATGGCCAGCCCCCCCCCGGTCAGGACCAGGCCCCAGGGGAGCGCCCCCGCGAGCACCCCCTCGATGATGGTTTTCATGAGCGTGGCCTGGGGCGCCGGGATGTCCTTAGAGCCGAAGGTGTAGGCCGTGCCCAGCAGCATGACCGTGGCCGCCACCGCCCAACAGGCAAAGGCGGCCCCGATGAGCTGACCGACTTGCTGGCGAGCGGGGGTCGCGCCGACCAGATATCCGGTCTTGAGGTCCTGCGAGATGTCGCCGGCTTTCGAGGCCGCCACCGCGACGATCGTGCCGACGGTAAGGACGGCGGCGCGCAATGCGCGCCGCCACCGCCACGAAGAGGACGCCGAAGACGCCCACGCCGGCCGCGCAGACGGCCCGGGGGACCGGTCCCATCCCCCCCGCGAACACGCCCGGCACCAGCCCGGCCACCCCCACCACGAGGACGATCCCGCCCAGGATGAACCCGGCCGGCAAATCGCGCTCGCTCGCGGGAGCGGGGCCACGCCCCGAGGCTCCTCCGCGCCGCAGCCCTCGGGCCACGGCGAGGAAGGCCCCCACCATGGTGGGTAGCCCGCGGAGCACGGTCAGGATACCGGCCGTGGCCACCGCCCCCGCCCCCACGTAGCGCACGTAGCGCGACCAGAGATCGGCCGCCCCCATCTCCGCCACGAGCCTTTGCGTCTCTGGGTAGAGGGGAGCGGGCAGGCCGGCCCCGGTCCCGGCGATGAGGGGGATGAGGACGAGCGCGGAGACGAGGGCTCCCGCCACGCACACCGCGGACTGCCGATAGCCGAGGATGAAGCCCACCCCGAGGAGGGCGGGAGCCAGCTCGAGGGCCAGCTCCGCCCGGGGCAGGACGGGCAGGGTCGCGCTCATCTGGCTGGGCAGGAGGAAGGCGAGGGACACGAGGAGCTTGACCCCAGCCCCCAGCGCCATCCCCCAGAAGATCCAATGGCTGCCGGTCGCGCCCTCCGCGGTGGCGCGCAGGACCTCCGCACAGGCCGTCCCCTCCGGGTACGGCAGCTCCTCGTGGGCCTCCACGATCAGCAGCCGCCGCAGGGGGATCATGGCCGAGACGCCCAGCACCCCCCCAAGCAAGCAGAGGGTCGTGACCTGGAGGTAGGAGGGCTCGAGCCCCCACAGG
>WNFI01060966.1_pt1 | contig 10484 bp, 8 predicted proteins | sample 5400471 | NCBI WGS metagenome assembly WNFI01 (sample SAMN13153348, study PRJNA577476) | soil metagenome | isolation source: 100 cm saprolite on Douglas fir-dominated hillslope | place: USA:California | collected 2013-09-17 | reverse complement strand
CCGGCGAAGCCATCACAAGACGCTGAGGAAGCTGTGGCGGTGGGCCCACGATCTAGGTCATGTGGAAAATGATCCAATGGCGAAGCTGAAGCCGTTGGACACGTGGGGTGTTAACAATGAAGTGCTGAGCGTTGAACTGTTTCAACCGTGAAACGGTTTTACGTGCAGACACCTGAGCCTGGGGTCGGAAAGAAATGGTTTAACCTTCCCGAGAAAACGTTTCTGGGTGCTTCACCGAAGATTGCTCAAAAGCGAAAAACACTATCAAACGTCTCGATGACAAATTGAGCAATCACCTGAGCCTTGGCCCGGCTGAAAGAGGTCAAAAACTATATAAAACATCGAGGCCCACGATATAACCTGGGCCAAGCGTACCGGCTCGAAACACTTTAACATACTCAGCGCCGGCTTTTGCGGCAGTCCAAATTGCCGTAGGAGTCATGGAACCTACCAAAACGGGCATATGGTATGTAAGCGACGAAATGCTCACCAGCGGTGGATCATGAGGGGTAGGCATGCCTTTCAATGTGATGGGCACACGAAATGCCTTGGGCGGCTAACTGGTTCCCCGGTGGCGCAACCGGTCAAGGACGACTGCAATAATGATGACAACCGCGGCGATTATCAAAAGCTCCATGCCGGCAGCCGTCGTCGGGTCCCCCACGGTGAGATAAGAAAACTGCAGCACGCCCGCCACGCCCGCAAAGGCGAGCCCGACGACCCAGATTAGCAGCTTAGTGTTTCGCAACGACACTCCGCACAGCCGAGCAGTCATCTCGTTGGAGCCGATCGCAAAGATGTGCCGCCCAAAACGCGTGTAACGCAGCATCAGGGCCGCCAGGACTGCCAACAAAATCATCAACCACACTCCGGGCGGGAAAATCATCCAGCGGTTGTTTGGGCCCAGGCTCTGCAGCAAGCCGTTGAGCCAGGTTGACGGCGCAGAGACCATCTGCTCGCCGGCAAGCCCTTTGGCGGCTCCGCGCAAGGCGCCCCACATACCCAGCGTGACAATAAAGGGCGTCAGGTGCAGCCGGGTGATTAAGAGCCCAATCACCGCCCCACAGGCGGAACTGACTGCCACCCCGCCCACCGCCGCAGGAAGCGGAGGCACACCGTGGGAAAGCAGAAGTGCAACGGTCACTGTGCAGAGCGCGATGTTCGAGCCAATGGAAAGGTCGATCCCACCCGAAATGATGATCATGGTCATGCCCAGCGCCGCAGTGGCCACCACGGTCGTTTGCATCAGCATGATCTGGAAATTGTCGACAGCTAAGAATGTGGCCGGACGCAGGATTGAGAAAAGTACGACCACGAAGACCAGGCCGATAAGCGGACCGAGCTTCGCCCGAATTGAGACCCAGTCGATTCGCTTCGGGCCGGCTAAATCTTGTGTGGTTGCAGTGCTCATGCGGCCTCCTTGGTAGCAGTTGCTTCAGTCATAATCTCGTGCTCATTGATTTCGCTCACCGCTCGCGCACGGTTAAGCTGGCCTTTGCACATCACCGCGATGCGGTCGCAGATGCCCAGCAGCTCCGGCAGGTAACTGCTGACGATCAGCACCGCCTTTCCCGCGCACGCCAACTCGTCGATAACGCGGTAGATTTGCGCTTTGGAGCCGACGTCGATGCCCCTTGTGGGCTCGTCGAGCAAGAGCACGTCCACACCGTGCTCCAGCAAGCGCGAGATCGCGACTTTCTGTTGATTCCCACCAGAAAGGTTTCCCACCGGTTGCTGCGGCTCGCGGCAACGAATCGCCAGTCGTTTGATCCAGCGGTGGCTCGAATTGGCCTGCGCCGCGGGGTTGATGAACCGTCCCAGGCTCGAGAGTGTCAGGTTGTCGGCGATGCTGAGCGACAGAGCAAGCCCTTCGATTTTTCGGTCTTCACTCACCATGCCCATGCCGCGCGCCCATTGCTGTAGCGGCGACGCGGGGCCGCTGTAAGCTTTCAGCTTGATCTGCCCGGAGCGGATCGGATCGAGACCAAAAATCGCTCGCAGCAGTTCTGTGCGGCCCGCCCCGACCAGCCCGGCGATACCAAGCACCTCGCCCCGATGCAGCGTCAGCGAAGCAGCAGATGGCTTTTTCAAGCCGGCGATTCCGGTCAGATCGAGCACCACTTCCCCCACTGCACGCTTCGAGCGCGGGTAAAGATCTTCCACCAACCGGCCAACCATCATCGCGATAATCCGTTCGTTGGGCGTTGTCGCTACATCGCCAGAGCCAACGCTCTTTCCATCCCGCAACACCGTCAATCGGTCACCGAGCGCGCGCACCTCTTCGAGAAAATGAGAAATATAGATCGTGCCGATCCCTTGGGTTTTGAGCCGGCGCACCAAGTCAAAAAGCAGCGCGATGTCAGTGCTCCCGAGGCTGCTGGTCGGTTCGTCCAGCACCAACACCCGGCACCCAACCGCTATGGCACGGCCTATTTCCACTAACTGCTGCTCGGCGATCGAGAGCTTGTATAAGGGCGTCTCGGGCCGGATGTCGCTGCGGCCAAGCTGCGCCATGGCCTCCGTTGCTCTGCGCCGAAACTCGGGCCACTTCACAAAGGGCCCCGCAGTCGGCTCCATGCCCAACACGATATTTTCCATCACCGTCAGGTGCCTTGCCAGCGAGAGTTCCTGGTAGATCATCGACACCCCGGCGTTGCGCGCGTCGTGCGGATGCTCCGGACGGTAAGGTTCGCCGTTAAGCCACATGCGCCCTTCGTCGGGCTTGTGCGCCCCGGAGAGCACTTTCATTAATGTGCTCTTGCCCGCGCCGTTCTCGCCCACTAAAGCCAAAACCTCACCAGCCCGCACCGACAAGTCCACCCCGTCCAGCGCGATGGTTGCCCCAAAGCGCTTCCGAACGCCTTCCATCCGCAGCAGCTCGGTTTGCTCAGCCATGGGAAAGTTATTACGGGTTCAACAGTTTTTGGATTTCCGGCGTGCCCACGTTCTCCTTGGTTATGAGCTGTGCGCCGCTGTCTGTGACAGGGGGTACTTGCTCCCCATGAATATAAGCCACTATCGCTTTCACTCCCAAATAGCCCATTTTCTTCGGATTCTGGGCCACAAGCGCCTGGATCTCGCCTTTTTTCAAACCTTCAATGAGCGGTGGGGACGTGTCGAAGCCGACTAGCTTAATCTTGCCAGCAAGGTTGTTCTGTTTGAGCGCCAGCAACATCCCGAAAGTGGCTGACTCGTTCGGACAAAAGATGCCGTCTGCTACACGTATCTTGTCGATGATGTTCATCGCCGTCGATTGAGCTTCCGCCACCGTCGCACCGGCATAGCGGTTATCGAGCAGAATCTGCATGTCTGGATGCTTTTTGATCGCCTCCAGGAAACCTTCCTCCCGCTGGCTAGTGCTTGCAGAACCTTCCTGATAACGCAGCAGGATAACCTTCCCCTTGCCGTCGAGCAGCCTGGCAAGCTCTTCGCCTCCCATCGTCCCGCCCTGTTTGTTGTTCGTGCCGCAAAAGCCAATGAAGTCCTTACCCACCTCGCCTTTGAGCGTCGAATCGATAATGATCACAGGGATCTTCTTTTCCATCGCGGCGTCAACCGGACGGCGCAAGGCGTTCTCGTCCAGCGGCGCTAACACAATACCGCTTCGGCCTTCAGAGACGAATTGTTCCACGATCGAGATCTGTTGCGCCCGGTCGTCCTCCTTTAGCGGGCCTTTCCAGATCATGTCAATGCCAAGCTCCAGGGCCGCTTGGCGCGCGCCTGCTTCGACCGATTTCCAGAAAACGTGAGTGGTTCCCTTTGGGATGACTGCGATGTTCAACTTCTTGCTCTCTTGCTGCGCGTGGCCTGGAGCCAGGAACAGGGCAAAAACGGCTGTGCCAACCAGATGAGAAATGAATCGTTTAGGTAAGAGCATAGGGATGTTGGGCATTAGATTAACCAATATGATGCTATTCCCTGAAAGGGCAGGAGCCAGCTCGGTCTATAAGCCGATTCGGAAATTGACATCGCACTTTTGGAGCGAAAGCACCTCGCTAACTCGTGATCTTCGCGGCCGGCGAAGGCAAACCTCGCACATGTGTTCTTGCTCCAGCGCAAATCACGGTTCGAAGAGTCGGTCTAACTTAACTAACTCGGTCGTGCTCACGCCGACTGCAGGTCCTTCCATCTCGTCCGAATCGCAAAGTCGGGTCGATAGGTCGCCTGCGTGAAAAATCACGCTCAAAGATAGGCATCAAGCTCGCCGGAGCGCATTCTCCATTCGCCCGGGCTCACTCCGGTGCATTTTCTAAACGCACGGGTGAAATCCTGCTGCCAGAGGTAGCTGAGTTCAAAGGCGATCTCTTTGACCGAAAGGTCGCTGGTGAGCAACAATTCCTTGGCCCGATCCATCCGGAGCCGAGCCAGCATGCCTCGCGGGGAAATCCCAAACAGTTTCCGAAATCGGTGACGGATCGAATCGTAACCGGGATTCAGATTGAAAAGCATCGGTCCATGAGAGATCGACAAAAACGCGTCCCGATGAATCTTCTGCCACAGCTCAAAACATTGCGGGTCCAGCTTTTCTCTGCCATCCACAAGATCGATCTCGGGATGCGCTGAAAACCAGCGCGTCACATCAATCAATTGCAAAGCCAGCAAGACAGACGCAGCGGTCGCGTGGAGAGGGTGGGCAACGCTCTTCTCAAGGGCGATTTTTTGGCAGGTATTGCAAAATCGATGCTGCTGGCCGGCGGAAAGCTTGAGCATTCGCCGTTCAGGCGAGCATTCAAAAAGGTCGCGGAATTCGACCCTAACCTCGGAGCTGATGCGAAACTCAAGCGAACAGAGGCGAGCGACGACACTCCCGAAGTTCCAGACACCATGAATTTCGGATTCCGTAAAAAGAAAAAGGGTGCCGGGTTCCGGGCAGACTTTGCTGCCGGCGTGTCCAACGATGGGCATGCCGTCTGAGACCAAGCAAAGTTCGTCATGCAAATGAGAATGCCACTGCACCGTATCCGGCACCGTAGTTCGGCTCACGACGCATAATGGGGTCAAAGTTTCAGACATCAACATATTAGATATTGAATATTAGATATAGTAAATAGCAAAACCTAAAACGTCAAGTAATATATCAACTTTTCAAAGAAGACTCAGCAAATCCGCTCTTCCTGTTTGGTAAATGCGAGCAAAACCTCTCTATATCAAGGCTTGAAACTCTGTCGAATCCTAATATATTATCTTTCTAATGCTTCCACAACGTCCGAAATATCAGCAGGTGTTTAAAGCGATTGAAGAGGGCATTCTCTCGGGGCGATATTCGCCTGGTGAAAAGCTACCAAGCGAGACTGCCTTTCTTCAGGAATTTGAAACCTCGCGGATCACAATCGTGCGCGCCCTCCGCGAATTGCAGCACAGGGGGTTGGTGCAACGTCGTGCCGGATCAGGCACTTACGTCGCCGACGGCACCGCGACGAAGGCCAATCTTTTGTTTGGATCGTTGATCCCGAACTTGGGGGATGCCGAAATTTTCGGACCGATCTGCCAAAGCATCGCTGAATACCTCCAATCTCGTAAACATGCCTTGTTGTGGGGAAACATTGCGCCCGGTCCGCAAGCAAAAGAAACCCAAACCTTGGAACTTTGCCATCAATACATAGCCCAGGGGGTTGCGGGTGTTTTTTTTGCCCCTTTGGACTTGACCTCACAAAACGACCGAACAAATCAGGCAGTAGTATCGGTGTTGGAAAAGGCCGGCATTCCGATTTTGCTACTGGACCGCAGTTTCTTGCCTTATCCGGAACGCAGTCCTCACGACCTTGTCTCGATTGACCACCGGTGTGCCGGGTACCTGGTCACCGAGCACTTTCTCAAACTCGGCTGCCGGCGCATTGCCTTTGTGGCCTATCGGAATGCCGCGCAGAGTACCAAATCGCGCGTTGCCGGTTACCAAGAGGCCTTGCTTCGAGCCGGCGTTCCGTTCGAACCCTCCTTGCTACAGGCACTCAGCAGCGATGACCCATGCGAGATCGCACGGTTCATGGAGAGGCTGAAGCCGGACGCGATCGCTTGCGCGAACGACCGAACCGCGGGCCACGTGATGCACAGCCTTATCGGCCTAAATTACCGGATCCCAAAAGACGTGCGAATCATCGGCTTCGATGACATCCAATACGCAAACCTTTTGCCGGTACCCCTAACGACCATTCACCAACCGTGCCACGACATGGGGATCGCCGCCGCCGCGGCGATGTTGGAGCGGATCGCCACGCCGGACATACCCACCCGCGAAATGCTCCTAGATTGCCGGCTGGTGGTGCGCGATTCCTGCGGGGCGCGTGCATCCGGGGATCGATCAATGTTTCCAATTTCGGACGGACTCACGGCCGTCTTCGGGTAAATGACTTGTGTAACGCAGAAAGGCTTAGCTCGACATCAGCAACGTCCGATTACGCAGCGCGCCACCGCCCGAATCCCCTCGGTCTACATCGACCGATCCGCCACAACCTACAACTCCAGAACCTCCGTCAGGAGGGCCAAGGCGGCTTTTCGCCCGTTTGCGCGAGGAACTCGGAAAAACTCCCAATCCTTGACTAACAAACGCTTAAAACCGTTGAAATCGCCGACTCCGGCACTTAGGACGGCCTCAAATTGGAAAGTTCGACTCTCCTAACACTTTTTCCTAAGGAATTCGAGGTCATTGATTACTGTCCGTAAACGTCCGTACATCCGCCGACCTACTTGGCCATGATCCCTGCCCTGTTTACTCGTATGCGTAGCGGCTGGCCGAAGGCGAACGGGCGCTTCGAGCACCTGGGTGATGTTGCCCAACCCCGGCGACAAGTTAAGCGACACCAGCCGAGCATTCGGTCCGAGCTGGGTCGCGAAGGGATAGTTGCCATCGGCGATTAGGATCTTCGAGCTGTGGCCTGCGCGGCCCAAGGCCTCTAGGATCTCGGGGTGAAGAAGGCATGATTTTAGCATAAGTAGCTACTCCTTGGGCTCATGTACACGATTTCATTGATGGAGGTTGGCTGTTAGCGATTCCTCAACTTCCTGCGCAGCTGGTCGAAATAGACCGCACCGATCAATACCGCTCCCACGGCAACCTGCTGCCAGAAAGGTGGGAGCCCGAGGACAACGAAACCGTCGAGCAGCATGACGGGGATGATGATGCCGATTAGAGTGCCCATCATCCCTCCAGAGCCGCCGAAGAGACTCGTGCCGCCGATCACGACGCCGGCGATAACCTGCAGGTTGTCCGTCGAATGGCCGCTAAGGGTGGTCGTGGCGAACCTGGCCAGTGAGAGGTAACCGGCCAGGCCCGAGAGCATCCCGGCGAGCATGTAGACCTTAATCAGGTGGGCCGTGACATCGATGCTGGCCCGACGACACGCTTCGAGGCTCGATCCGACGGCGTACGTGTAGCGACCGAATCGCGTGAATGTCAGCACGAGCGCCCCGATGACGAAGACCACGGCAGTGATCACGACAAGAATGGGGATCCCGCCTACCCGACCAGAACCCACCGTCAGCACCAGGCTCTCAGGCACGTCCGAAATGTCCACTCCACGAGTCAACAGCAGCGCAAGTCCAAGCGACATCCCCATTGTTCCCAACGTTACGATCAGTGCCGGAATCCTGGCCTTCGCGACCAGGAAGCCGTTCAACGCGCCCCATGCTGTGCCCGCCGCGACCCCAGACACGAGGCCGACGAACAAGACGCCCGGACTATCTCCGCTGCAGGCGACCATGGCCATCGCCGCGATCACGCCAGAGAAGACGAGAACGCCGTTGATGGATAAGTCGATTCCGCCCGTCAGGATAACGAACATGCTACCAACCGCCAGCACGAGAAGGACGGAGGCGTTTGTCGCCATGTTCATAACGTTGCCGACCCTCGGGAACGCATCGGGGCGTAATACCGAGAAGAACACAGCGAGTGTAACGAGGACGAGAAAGAGGGCCGCCGACTGGCTGCTGAAGATGCTCCGGAGCCGCCCAAGCATGCTAGCGACGTTTCGTTCGTCGGGTGGAAGCTCGGTCGTGGTCGTCAATCCGCCAAATGGCTCGCTTGGCTCGCTCAAGCGGCGCTCCGGAGCATGCCGGACCTGGAGCTTGCCGGACATCATCGCTCTGACGAGATCATCGACAGAGGCTGCCGAGGCTGGGACCTGTCCGACCGTCCGACCCTGGCGCAAAACGACAATTCGGTCCGTAATCTCCAAGATCTGGGGCAAGTTGTGGCTGATAACAACCACCGCCGTGCCGGCATCTCGCACCCGCCCAATCAGATCGAGCACGCCTTTGGTCTGCTTTACACCGAGGTTGGCGGTTGGCTCGTCCATGAAAATCGCATTCGTGGCCCACATCGCAGCGCGGGCCACGGCCGCGCTCTGCTGCTGTCCCCCGGACAGAGTGAATACCTCGACCGACGGGCAGATCGTTACACCCAGCCTTGCCATCGCCTCGCTCGTTCGACGGACCATCCTCGATTTGTCCAACACGCCGAGCCGTCCCAGAAGACCAGTTCCCACAAGTTCCCGCCCCAGGAACACGTTCGCGGCGGCGTCCAGGTCGGGGGCGAGGGCTAAATCCTGATAGACGGTCTCAATGCCGACTGCGCGTGCATCCTGGGGTCCGTTGAAGTGCACTAGCTGGCCGTTCACACGGATCTCTCCGTCATCCGGGCGATCAGTGCCGGAGAGGATGCGAATAAGGGTGCTCTTGCCGGCGCCGTTGTCCCCGATCAAGCCAACTATCTCACCCCGGCCGACACTGAAGTCAGCACCTTGCAACGCCTGGACATGCCCAAAATGCCTGACGATGCCCCGGGCGTCGATTAGAGGGACGTCTGACATGAGACAGGATATACTGCTTTCACGGATTGCCTTGCGGCTCTCGCCTTTGGGAGAAACTTGCGAAGTCGGAAGGTAAGACGATGGCGGACGCACACAATTCGAGCCTGTGGCATGGCAAAGCCATCCGAACGTCAATCTCGCTTAAGTGTGTACAAGGCCTTTTGGATTTCCGGATCCTGCAGATTCTCTTTTGTGATAGTCACTGTGCCGGTCGTTACCGAATGTTCCACGGGTTTCCCGGTCAACGCGTTCGCGATTGCATCCACCCCGTCGACGCCGATCTGATAGGGCCGCTGAGCGATGAGGGCCTGGACAAGGCCGTCCTTGAGTTGCTTGATCTGCGTTTCACCCGCGTCGAATCCCACGACTTTCACCACGCCGACTTTGTCCGCAACCCTCAATCCCGTGGCGGCACCTTCCGCAGATCGGTCGTTGCTGGCAAAAATGCCGGCGAGGTTAGGATACGCGGCCAGCGTTGACCCCACCTCGGCGGCAGCTTTAGATGGGTCATTGTTGGAGATCTGGAATCCGACGTAGTGGATGTTTGGGTACTTCTTGATTTCACCCTCGAATCCCTTCTGACGCTGATCGGAAGTACTGGCTCCAGCCTGAAACGCGACCACCATGACCTCGCCCTTCTCGCCAATGAGCTTTGCCAGTGCGTCAGCGGCCGCCGCGCCTCCAGCAGTGTTGTCGGTAGCAATCGCGGCGATGACTTTCGAGGTATCATCCAGCGTCGTGTCAACCAAAGCCACCTTGATACCGGCATTCACAGCTTGAGAGATTGGGACGAACATTGCCTTGGAGTCGGTCGGCGCAATGAGCAGACCGGCAGGTTTCGACGCCACCACTGCGTTAACGATCGGTGTTTGGAGCGTTGGATCGAATTGCTGTGGACCCTGAATGTCGATCTTGAAGCCGTACTTGGCCGCTTCGTCCCGGATCCCACGCTCCATGGTTACATAAAACGCGTTGCCCATAACACCGGGTACGAAGGCAATCGTCTTGCCTTGGGTTTCCGAGTCAGCCGCTCGAGCGGCAATTATCCATGCAGACAATATCACGATGGCTGCTGACATGGCCCGCATCACTAACAAATATTGTTTGATGGCGTTCATGAGGGTTGCGACTACCTTGCTCGCCGCCGCGAAGGCGGAACGAAAGCCAACTTTGCAGGTTACCGGCCCTACGGGCGTCGAGTTCAGGGGGAAACTCGTCTTCATATTATTCAATTCTACTTCTAGGATTTGTTTGATGGCAGATAGATACAATCGACTGAAGTGACCGGGAGGGGAATCGGGGCATAAACTCGGTCGATTAGCACAGTAAGAAAAAAGGCCAGGTGGCGTAAGCTGCTAATTTACGCCAGAATTATCGCAAAATGCGCCCAAAACCTCGCAAGAGAACCATCCTGCTGGCACTGACTTCCACTCATCATGGGTTCTATCGAGGCGCGGCCCGCTATGCCACCGAGCACGATTGGCATGCGTCACACTACCGTAAGCTCCTTTAGCTTGCACATGATCGAAACTTCTTTGGGCCAACGACTTCGCGAGTTGCGGGATGGGCGCGGAAAGAGCGAGCGACTTTTCTGTGTCTAAGCTCGATCAAATCATAGATGCGCGGCTAGGAAAATGGACTGTAATCACGTGCAACTTCACTCGCGAGGAAATCGCGGAA
>WNFI01479599.1_pt1 | contig 10485 bp, 15 predicted proteins | sample 5400471 | NCBI WGS metagenome assembly WNFI01 (sample SAMN13153348, study PRJNA577476) | soil metagenome | isolation source: 100 cm saprolite on Douglas fir-dominated hillslope | place: USA:California | collected 2013-09-17 | reverse complement strand
AAAGACGCTCGAACTGCGGGTGGATCATTAGATCACGTTTGTGAGCGCAATTGATGCGTCCAGTCTCAAACTCCCGAGCTGAGTTTCCTGAACGCTAGCGCTGCAAGCTCCTAAAGACTCGGCTGAGAGGTGCCATAACGACATTCCCTTGGCCCTACGCCTTGAAGGCATGAGTTCTCCGTGAGGTGCAGAGACTGACAAATGATAACCATTCTTCCACAAGCGCGGCCTTGGGTTCTTCAACGTGGTGGCTTGACCGCCTGCCTAGTCATGTCTAGTTTAGAGACATAGCCAGTGAGAGACCTTATAGTATATGTGACACGCCTACAAATTTCCGAGTCGGAGTTCCTACTGGGGACTGATCGCACGCGTTAGGAGGAGTAGAAGGTTCTCGAGTACACCCACTTCCGGTAGGTAAGATGGCAGGCAAACACGCACGCAGCCTGGAATCTAGAGGACACAATTTGCATCCGCCTGCGACCTAGGCATGGGGAGGGCCGGGGTTGGCGAGAATATTCCAGAGACTGCGAGGAAAGTTCTTTCCGCCATACGAAAACGCCCCCTCCTTCCGCGCCCATTTGGGACATATAATTGGATGATCCGGATCCGCCTGTGTATCATTAGTGTCAATGCGGACTTATGTGCATCTGACCTACGCAATATGTCCAGAAATATTCACCCACGCTCCGCCTACACATCAAGGTTCACCCACGCTCCTTCACCATCTATGGGCACGATCCCCATCAACGGCCGGCGTGTCCCACCACGTAAGACCCCGGTGACACTAGCATCCGTGTGCGCGCAAATAGATAATCTCCCACAGGGCCTGAGTTTGATCATGGTGTCCAAAGTTGCGCCGGCGGTACTCGTAAGGACCCTAGCTGAGTGTCATGAAAAGAGTCTGGATATTGGCAGCGGACATAATACACAAACTGCGTGGTCATCAATGAGAGAGTCAAACGATCCAAAAGAAGAAAGAATAAAAAATATGTGACAGCGTCGCTACAGCGTGTAAAGGTCCTCTCCCCTCTGCGGAGTTATCATGCACCATCGGCCCCTGATGGTTCGAGTTCGTTCGTCAACCAGAATAAGATGTCGGCTTGGATACTCAACTCACCACTTTCCTTTGTCCATTCTTCATGTTTTCTGATGTCCTCTTGGGTGACCGTTGGTCGTACACTCTCCAGCGATTTGACAAAGTCGGTGAAACGTAATGGCGGCTCCTGTAGTTCGTCGCTCTCAACCTGTGCCCAGTTCTTCTCGACAGCATCCGCGTCGCCTGGTGAGCACGGTGTCCATTTGATGATGGCTGAGTCTGGGTCGGGTTGAATGGGTTTGAAATGTGTGGCAGATAAGACTTTCCGGACGGGTTGCATGAGAGCGTCGCGCACAACGACAGCTATATCTGAGCCGGAGTAGCTTGTAGGTAAAATTTGAGTTAACGAAAATTCACATCATTGGTATCGAAGACGTACCCTTCGGAGCGTAACGCTAATGAGCGGTAATCCGCTGGCGAAAGCTCACATGGGGTCGATCCAACATGTATCTGGAACATATGCTTCCTAGCGTCGGTACCAGGGAGCGGGATGTGTATTCGCTTTTCGAATCTGCGGAAACGACGACGTTAGTTTTCAAAAACCACGAACTAGAAAAAAAAGCTCACCGTCGCTTGACGGCGGGATCTAATTGCCACGGGATGTTCGTGGCACCAAGCACAAGTACTCCAGTGTCGTCATGGCCGACACCGTTCATCTGAACGAGAAACTCCGTTTTAATGCGCCGAGAACCCTCAGACTCTCCCTCATTCCGAGTGCCTGCGAGGGAGTCCACCTCATCTATGAAGATGATAGCAGGTTTTGATTCGCGCGCCATCTGAAAGAGTTGCTTGACGAGTCTGCAGCGTCGCACGCGCGTGATGAGGGGAAGAGGGGAGGGGGGGGGAAGAATTTCCATCTCAACGAGTCAACGAGGGAAAGATGCAAGGACGCGTACCGCTCCGAATCACCCTGCCATTTGCTAACCAAATCACTAGAACTGACGCTGAAGAACGTGCTCTTCGCCTCCGTCGCTACCGCCTTGGCAAGGTAGCTCTTCCCTGTACCTGGCGGCCCATAAAGCAAGATCCCCCGCCACGGTGTGCGCTTGCCCGTGAACAAATGGGGGAATTTGATTGGTAAAATAACGGCCTCCTTTAACGCCTCTTTGGCGGCCTCAAGACCCGCGACGTCATCCCAGCGGATGTTGGGTTTGTCAACGAGGATCGCGCTCGTGAGACCAGCACGGAGCTTTTTCACCTCGGGATCTTGGTCGCCATCGTCATCGTCCTTCCTGAAGTTCCGCGCGCATTGCGTCGTCGGTAATATACAGCAAAGAGTAGGCGTGGGAACTCACTTCTTGCCCTCACCACCAGGCCCCCCATTCGCCATCCCATTCGCTCCAATTGCACGTCGCGCGCGCTTCTCGCCGACCTGCGACAGGTGTTCCTTGAGTTGTTCAGCGCGGCCGAGGTACTCCGCAATCTTGGCTTTGATCAGGGTTTTTGACCGCTCGTTCTTCTCATCTACACGTTCAATTCCGGTATCTTATTTGGATTACAACACAGTGGGAGGGAGGACAGACAAACATTTAAGTGCAAGCATGAAATAATCGAGAGCATTCTGGTATTGTTTGTACGCTTCGGTGTAGTTCTGTTTCTTGTCTTCGTCGATTGCCACTTGCACAAGCTCGATCGCACGCTAGGAATACCATCAGCCCGAAGCGCATGGCGGACAGTGATATAACATGTTTACGTCTAGATTGGCACTTGACATGTCGACGGAAGAAGATGGGCACTTACACAGATCAAGCCCTCCGCGGACGCAGTCACAGGTTAGACTTGGTTGACAGTCCACAATTATTAATCTTTCCCGGAACGCCCGGGCCGCTCCCCCCTTCAAATTTCTTTAGCATTTCTTTACGGCCATTGGCCACTCTGCCACCTGCGAGATACTGTATCCCGTAGCTTGTGCGAATACCCTGGAACCTGTGTGCTGCCCAATCTGACCTGACTGCCAAAATTATCTATTCAACTAGTGAGTAGGGTGATCAACACGGTCAACGCGGGACAGAACCGTGATCAGATTTGCAGGAGCACTGGCTTGCTTGCCGCGTCGTACCGTGCTGTACTGTACATCAATCAGGAATCCGCCACCAAAATCACGTAGAGCCAATGTTCGGAACCGCTTTCGCGCCGTTTCGGAACTCTAGGCACTGTACTACATACAGCACGGTTGCATCATTTGCATGCATATAATGGCAGCGCCGCAGATTTGCCGAGAGAAGTAGCCGCGCAAGTTTCGCACTCGTAAGTTCTGGAGCAATTTTACTGTACCGTAATTGCGTTTCTTTTTTCACTTTCCTGGTCTATAGTTAGTTTATCGTAAGCGGAGAAGAGACGTATCGAAGCGACGCTGGCGTGGAGAAATCCCGCAGAAATTCACATACTTACCAAATGGGCTCCCAGTGTGATTAATCACACCAGGGGCTCATTTGGTGACTATGTAACCGCAAAAACGACTCTCCTGCAACTCGCAATCTGCTGCCCGTGGTCACGTTCCCTCCTCCAATTGGCAAGTGCCGTAGTCATTTGACATCCCCCCACCAGCGTGGAAGCCGTCAGTCGGAGGTAACCGGCATTTCACAGGGGTGATTTCTGGCCGTCGCACGTTCATGTTGTGTGAGCAGGGGCCGTCATGCGAGCCCTGATCGTTGGGGGGCTAGACCGAGTGGGGGGGCGAGACACTTTCGAATCCCATCTCAGTGAGGTACAAGGCTACAGTGGTAATGGCCTTTCCATCCCTTCTTTTCACAGTGACCACATGCAGCAGCAATCTGATTATCTTCCGCTGGCATCTCGATGCTACGTAGGGCTCAAGTTTATTATTGGATCGATCGAATGTCATTCTACCTATCTCCATACCTCATACTAAGACGTTGAGTATCGAATGAGAAGCACGATGAAGAGTGAATCAGGCACTTAGTCAACAATGAGGGGTACAGGTTTCAAAACCCAAAGCTATTAAGTACACCGAAGCAATGAATGCGACACGGGTCAGCAAACCTGGAGGTCATTGCGTGTGGTCTAAGAAGGGATAGGAAAATTCGGAGCGAAAGAAACAAACGGAAACACTGTCGAAGATAGTCAGCGGCCTCACCCACGCATTGCGGCGTGCGCGAGGCTCTCTGCGTACACATGTTTATGCGACGGCTTCGGGACGATATGGCACACCTCTATCGTCTGCACCCATGAATGTGACATACACTCGTCAATCAACGCACGCTGCTTCGGGTCTGGCTCAAGCATACGACGAATGAGGGAACGGCACGAGCGAGGATTGAGATTTTTAATTGTCGGGGGCGTAGCGCTCTGCTGAGGGTTTGCACATGCAGACGCATATGCTGCATACAAGCTATCAGATGCCTGTGCAGCACGCCAAGGCAGTTCTTCGAAGTGCAGGCAATAGTATACAATGCCGACTGCCCAGATGTCGACTAGACGGGCGTCATACGCTGCAGGCGTTGTAACACGGTCAAATGGGTGCAAAGTCATAGTATGTTTTAGCTTACGTTTCCCAAGGAACTGTTCCGGTGCAATGTAAGGCTCACTACCACATAATCCCGAGGACATATGTACGGTTGCTTCCCAGGGTAGACGATATACTGTCGACGCGCCGTAATCTCCAATCTAATTGGGATAAGCGGGTAGAATTCGCTCAAACTACCATGAAACCTACCTTCAACTGCCCCTTCCCATTGAAGAATATATTCTCAGGCTTGAGGTCGCGATGAGCAACACCCTGACAGTGAAGGTACGAAACACCTTGCAGTATTTGCCTGAAGCAACACTCGATTTCGCTCGGTGACATGTGCCCTTTCTTGATAGCCGCATAGAGATCGCCACCTGGACAGAATTCCATGACCTCGCACCAGTGCTGGTTTTCGTCTTGAACAAGGTCGACGGTCTCGACAATATTGACGTGATGCAGCGTAGACGATATACAAAATTCGGCGGTGAGCTTCTTCACATATTCTTTCTCCGATTCATTCTTGCGCCGCTTTCTGAATTCCTGCAAGTCACCATCAGACAAACTAAAAATCAGGGAGAACACAGAAAATCTTCACCTTCACAGCATATAGCTTTTCTTCACTTCGATCCCATTTATGCGCAAGGCGCACAACAGAAGTAGCACCCTTACCAATAGCCACGCGCTCACAGGTGCCATACTTCTTCAAGAGACCCGTGCTCTCCCCAGCAGTTGATTTTGGGCCTCCTTCAGAATCGGATTTCCTACTGCTCGCCGAAGAGCGTGCCGATGATTTACGGGAAAGCCTAGGCGCAGATCCGAGGAGATCTTTGAGATTAAATTTGTGGCTACCATCGGTGGAGTGGACGGACGGGGGACTCTTGGAGCGAGGCACAGGACTTGCTTCCACAGGGGTAACTGGGACTGCCCGATCCTTCTTGGACCCCTTAGGAAGCGCAAGAGCAGGTGATGCTAATAACGACGATAGATCAGGTTTAGGACTGGACATGCTAGGCGCCCTACTCGGAGCTTGGCTAGGTGGCTGACTTGGGGGGGCTGTCGGGGGAGCACTCCATGGGTTGCTCTCTGATGCAGAAGGTGAACTCGTGGGTGATGGTGAAGTGGACGTCGTTGTAGAATGAGAGGCGCCCAGTTGAACGGATGGAGGGGGAACGACGAGGGGCTGCAAGTCTCGGTGGCTATTACCTGGCCCCCGAAAATGGGAATTGAGCCCGGGTGAGAAAGATGAACTAGATGTCTTCGGTTGCGTAGGGCTGGCGTGGCCATTGGCGAGCGGATGCGGTTGCAAGTCCTTCTCAAGGAATCGGGCCGGTGTCATGGGCATAGCGACGCCGTTACGGTGTGAAGATTCGGGGGGGCTTTGACTTGCGATGAATGGCTTTCTGTCACTGTTGGGGGGTTCTGAACTGTCCTGACCGTCTCCTTCTGAGGAGGCCTGAGTATCGTCGGGAGTGTCAAGGAGAGCCATGGAAGTAGAGGAGAGAGGATAGAGTGGAGATGGATAGAGTGGAGGGGAAAACGCTGAGTGGGTTTAAGACCCGAGGGTGTTGGACAAAAAGAGGAGTCGTCAAGGGATTATGGAGCCTTGTGGGTGTGTTTATTGAAGAGTCATGGTGAAGGTCACGTTCAAGTGATGCAAGCTGTGTTGTGTCGAATCGAGTCGTCGGGAAACTTTGATGGCGCTGAATTCCCTCTCGAGTCGAGGGCAACAGAAAGGTGTCATCTCCACCCCTCTGATATAGAATATATAATTTTTACGGAAATATTAACACGAGGGACTTTCTAAACTCCGGCGCGGGGGTGTATAAACGTTACAGTAAATATTTACACGCAAATAGCTCCGGCGAGAAATCTATTATCGACTCTTACTAGCAGTGGCACTGCCTCCAAAAACTCCACGTCACCAGTGTAAAGCAGTTTTTCTTTCTTTTTTCCTCCTCCTCATCCCGGGGACATTCTCACGAGCAATTTAGATAGCATATATGTATGCTACACGATCATTTGCAATTGAGAGTGAATTTTGCCTTTCGTCAATAGAGCCAATGATATGCCATGCTGAGGGCGAGTGACCTGCCCGACTATACCCGGACTGGCAAGGACAGCGGACCGGTCAGCTGTGGGAACAACTGACTAACAACTGTCAAGTTCTAGGACTAAGGTTTAGCCACAGCTGTGGCGACCAGACAGGAAGGCGACCACCAACAAACAACCCATACTCGCACTTCAGGACAAGGTTAGCTGGCGTTCATCCTCTGCTCATATACCCCTCATACTCACTTGATAAACAAGAAACGCGATCATGGTCAACCTTCGCTCACAAAAGCGGCTTGCCGCATCCGTCGCTGCCGTCGGCAAGCGCAAAATCTGGCTCGATCCCAATGAACAGTCAGAGATCGGTAATGCCAACTCGCGGACCCACGTAAAGAAACTTATCAAGGATGGACGCATCATTATCAAGCCCACAACTGTCCACTCTCGTGCTCGCACCCAACTCCTCCTTGCTGCTAAACGCAAGGGCCGTCACACGGGAGTAGGAAAGCGGAAGGGTACAGCAGAGGCTCGTATGCCAACTAAGGTTCTTTGGATGAGACGGCAGCGTGTTCTTCGGAGATTGCTTCGAAAATATCGTGAGGCGGGAAAGATTGACAAGCACCTGTGTGTTCTACTTTTTATCACGCGAGCTGTCTTTCATCTAATCACACGATCTTTCCATTACCGAAAGCTATCACTCTCTCTACCAGAAGTCCAAGGGTAATGTCTTCAAGAACAAGCGTGTATTGATGGAATATATTCACAAGGCAAAGGCGGAGAAGTCCCGCACAAAGGTGCTTTCTGACCAGATGGAAGCTCGCCGCATCAAGAATAAGGTGCGCCAACTATCCCTCATGCCCCGATCACATTCCTTTTCATACTAACGAATATCACATCCGTGTCTCAGGCGGTTCGTGAGCGTCGTGCTGCTCGCATCGCTGAGAAGAGAGAGGCTATTCTTGCGGTGGAGCACGAGGGGGCCAAAGCATGAGATATATTGATGTTTTGTGTTGTTCCTCATTACTTTATGCCACGCCATTCTGTATACACGCCACCATGAAACCGCACTAGGTCACTGCTGTGCTCGTCTGGATTACGACTCGACTCGACGTCGATGAAAGTTACCGGCGTCTAGCTTTGTTTGTGAGTGAAATAGGAAGGTATTGGTGTCCTAAGGATCACGACCACTATGAGCCCTGTCGCGATACACGTCTCTAAAGACGGTGTTAACCGTAAGTTCTGACTAAAATCGTTGTACTTTCTCGTGAAAACTCGGATAGGAAAAGCCCACGTTCTCGACCGACGCCCGGGCGAAGTCTTCGTGCACTACCTCGGCACGGACAAGCGACTTGACGAATGGATTTCTGCGGACACCACCCGTGCAACTACTCCACCGCGGGATTCCACGTCGCCTAGCCGTGATACCTCTCCGCCGCGTCGCGTGAATGGTACCAGCACGCGCAAGCGGCGACGCTCGGCATCGCCTGCGAAAGCACCTGATACTCGGGAAACGACCCAACCCCTCACAACCCTACCTACGATGGCCTCTGCCCGGCGCAACTTTGACAAAGTCAACTTTGGGACCTGGCAGATCAAAACCTGGTGAGTGCATGCGCCCTTCCCTGAGGGGGGTTCTTAGGGCTGAGATGACCACGCGTCTCACCCTCTGCCCATAGGTACTTCTCGCCGTATCCACTCACGGACGGCGACGGCGAGGATGTTATCGGGCATGGTCGCACGATGGACCTCTTCGCTGGCGCGGTCAATCGCGAGAATGCAAGCGACGTCTTGTGGGTGTGCGATCGGTGCTTCAAGTATATGACCGATGGCACGTCGTGGGAAGTACATATGGTGTGTTCCTGTTCTCCGTTCGCCCAGGCCATGGAGGGAAGCCATGTTAACGTACACGCGCGGCGCGATTGGGTGGTCGTAGAGGAGGTGTACGCGCAAGCATCCGCCGGGTAGGAAGGTGTATCAGCGAGGTGCGCACACGATTTGGGAGGTGGACGGCGCGAAGGAAAAGGTGCGCACGTACGGGTCCCCTTAGTCGTCAAATTTCTTTTCTTACGCCAAGAGAGTAGTTATATTGCCAGAATCTGTCACTATTTGGAAAATTGTTTATCGACATCAAGACACTTTTCTTCGACTGCGATAATTGTGAGCGCCCGCGTCTCCGTCGACTGTAGGACATTGATCATGCACTCGGGCAGTCCTATTTTATATCTTTACCGACGCCGACTCCCAACGGGACCATGTCCTTGGTTTCTTTTCGAAGGTAACTCGTGGACTCACTCGTTTGAGTACCTTATCTGACCTGACCTTTCGACAGGAAAAGATATCCTATGACGACTACAACCTGGCGTGTATTGTCGTTCTTCCTCCATATCAAAAGAAAGGTTATGGAATGCTTTTGATCGAGTTCAGTATGGGTGTATCACTTCCTCTTCATAATCATGGCCGACCTAATACATAGGTTACGAGCTTTCTCGCCGTGCTGGTCGCGTTGGAACCCCCGAGCGTCCGCTCTCCGATCTCGGTTTGCGAAGCTACCTTGCATACTGGGTATCCACCATCATCCGCTTCCTCCGGTACGTGCTCCAGTTTCTATCCACCTTGTTGCCCGCCTCGCCCTTACTCTCGTATTCGACCAGCCAACTTCTGTCCACGCTTCCGCCCGACTTGCCTCCAATCGAGACCGTCGGCCACCTTCCCGACCTCTCTCATGTCCGAACAAATGTAGACACGACATCATCTCCGCAGAAACGCGCCAAGCGCACCAAGGGCTGGGATGGTGAGTCCGCAACTCCCAGCTCGCCCGAAGGTGGCGGCAGCGCATCGCCCGCAACACGCGATAGCTTTGGTTTTGGTCCATTGGGACCCGCGGCAAACGTGCCGCTCGAAAGGACGTACGAGACCGTGCCTGCGCCGGACGGGAGCGCGGCGGTGCACACTATGGTGCGCTGTACGCTATCAGATCTGGCGCGCGCGACGAACCTGCGCGTCGAGGATGCCGCATTTGCGCTGAATGAGTGTGGGCTGCTCGTTCGGAGGGAGGGCGAGGGCGACGCGATGACGATCGCTATCACGCGGGAAATGGTTGAGACTGTTGCGCGGGAGCGGAACGTCAAGCGGATGTGTATTGATTTCACAAAGGTATTGCTGTGAAGTCCGCTTTTTGCACTCGCCGTTGTATGTAATAGGATACAATCGTTGCCCGAATGCGTCTGAGTCGGCAACGCTGGCCATCGCCGAAGTGCGGTACCATCGCAAGGGGGAGAAGTCGGTAAAATCTGCATGACTAGGCTCTTTCTACACATACCATCATGCCCCACAAACAAATCCCTCTCTCCCGGACTACCCCCACTCTGGATGATTCCAGAGCCTCATTCCCTCCAGCTCTCAAATTGGCTGAATTTGTACCAGGTCCTTGCCTTGTACTCTTACCAGAGACTCATAAGGCTACCCAATGGACTGTGTTCTTACTTGCCCAAGTTGTGGCTATTCAAGTTGAGGACCTTGAGGTCAAAGGTTGGCAGGCATCACCACATCAGTTAACAGGTGTGATACATGGTTACACTTACAGTGACTTACTGTATACATCAGGATACCAGGATTAGGATTGGCCGCACTGCACTCATATTCTTATTCTCAATTTCTCACCCCCCCTCCTTATAAAATTGCTTATGTCCCTAAAGTACATCTCATCTGGGTCATCCCTTAGCAAAACCTTTAACCTTCTCAACCTTTTCTCCTTCTTGGCCCCTTTCCCCCATGACTTTATTCTGGTAATAAGTATTATACTGTCAAAATATTAGCAGGCAGATGTAGGAAAGATATCACAGATCAGTCCAGTAGAGGTCTACAAACTACT
>WNFI01123955.1_pt1 | contig 10485 bp, 9 predicted proteins | sample 5400471 | NCBI WGS metagenome assembly WNFI01 (sample SAMN13153348, study PRJNA577476) | soil metagenome | isolation source: 100 cm saprolite on Douglas fir-dominated hillslope | place: USA:California | collected 2013-09-17 | reverse complement strand
CTGCCCGGAGGAGGCCATCTTCATGAGCCGCGAGAACGACCTCGTGGGGACGAGCCGGGAGGAGCTGATCATCGACCGCGACCGGCTGATGGAGCGCGGGCAGTTGGTCGAGTTCGGCCCCGGGTACCGCCCCGACCAGCACGACGTCCGCCGACCCGTGCGCATCGCCGCCCTGGAGCGGCTGAAGAAGGAGCACGGGATCGTGCCCGGGGCCTAGGGGACGGTCGCGGCCTTCGCTTTCTGGGCGTAGGGGTCGACGGGCCGGCTGTAGAGGTAGCCCTGGCCGAAGCGGACGCCGATTTGGCGGAGGGCGTCGGCCTCGTCCTGGGTCTGGATCCCCTCCGCGATCACCGTGGCCCCCACCCCCACCCCCATCTCCACGATGGCCTTAACGACTTGCTGGCTGACGCGCTTCTGGTGCACGTCCCGCACGAGCCCCATGTCGATCTTCAGGTAGCTGGGCTTCAGGGTCACCACCGTCTCCAGCCCCGAGTACCCCGCCCCCAGATCGTCGATGGCGAAGGAGAAGCCCAGGTCCATGAACGACTGCATCGCCTCTCGGTACAGGTTCAGGTTCTCGATGACCTGGCGCTCGGTGATCTCCAGGGTCACGAAGCGGGGGGAGAGGCGGGGCCCCAGGTAGTCCAGCACGCCCCGGCCCAGGAAGCTGTTGTCGCGGATGGTGGCGGGGACGGTGTTCACGAACAGGCGGCCGGGGGCCCCGAAGATCTCCCAGTCCACGAAGGCCTGGCGCCGGCAGGAGCGCTCCAGCTCCTCGGTGAGGCCGTGGCGGGCGGCCCGGCCAAAGAGCGCCATGGGAAGCTCGAGGTCGGTCCCCCGGGGTCCCCGCGACAATCCTTCCCAGCCCATGGCCTGCCGGCTCTCCATGTCCACGATGGACTGGAAGGCCGTCCAGATGTGGCGGTTGTAGATGATCTCCAGCAGCCGCTCCCGCTGGTCCCGATCGCGCAAACGCCGCCTCAGATCGGCGGAGGTGATGGCGTCATCGATGACGCGCAGGACCAGGCGCTCCTCGCTCTCCAGCGGGCTCCAGAGGACGAGCCCGTAGCCCACGTCGACGGAGGGTCGCTCGCGAAGGTAGGGGGTGGTGAGGCGGCCGATGCGGGGGGTCAGGAACTCCTCCACCCGTTCCGCCAGCTTGCGCAGGTCGGCGGCTACGAAGATGGTCTCTCCGTGCCGGCGCCCCCCGAGGAAAAGCAGGAAGCGGTCCCCCTCCCGCTCGTCTCGGGTAATCAGATCCCCCTGGCGGAAGCGTTCCCGCATCTCCTCCAAAACGGGATCGATCTGGGCATAGAGGCTCTGGAAGGTCTGGCCGCCGAAGCTGCGCTCGATGTGGGCCAGGGGTCCGAGGTCCACCAGCACCGCCCCCAGGCAGCCGTGCTGGCGTAGGATCTCGCCCACCTGATCCTGAACGTCCCGGAAGGTCGGGATCCTCATCGCCCCAATTGTGCGCCCGCCCCCCGCGATTTCAAACCAGGGAAGGCGGCTCGCCGGCCGCCCTCCGCCCGCGTCCGGCCACGACCCAGAGTCCGGCCCCCGCCAGGAGGAGGACGAGGAGCGTGCGGGCCTGGGTGACGGAGCGGGTCAAGAGCCAGGCGCACGAGAGAGCGCCCAGGGCCGCGATGGGGACGGCCCCGGCCAGGCGGAACCCCGGCGCCTCCTCCGGCCTCCGCCGGCGCAGCACGGGCAGAGCCGCGCAGGTGAGACCGTAGGTGACGAGGCGGACGAACGCGGACGCGGTGGCAATGGTCTCGAAGGTCCCGGAGACGGCCAGGCCCAGGACGAGCGCGCTGTACACGAGGATCGCGACGTGGGGCGTGCGGAAACGGGGGTGGATACGGGCCAGGATCCCCGGCAGCTCCCCGCGCTCCGCCATGGAGAAAAGCACCCGGGGAGACTGGAGGGTGGTCCCCGTGGCATAGCCGGAGATCGAGACCATGGCCGCCGACGCGGCCACGGTCACCCCCAGGGGGCCCAGCAGAACCGCGTAGGTGGCGGCCAGGGGTGCCCGCGCGAGGGCGACCCGGGGCAGCACGCCGAGGATCACGAGCTGAACGAGTAGGTACACGGAGGCGATGATCCCGAGCGCCACCAAGAGCGCGAAGGCGCTGTCGCGGCGGGGGTCCCGGGCCTCGGCGGCGGGGATGAGGGGGGCCTCGAAGCCGCCGTAGGCGAAGACCAGGAGGAGGATGGCCCGGATCCAGTCGGGCTGGGGTACGGTCTGGGTGGCCAGTACCTCGGGGCGTATGTGGGGGAGCCCGAGAGCCACCAGCAGGGCCAAGGGAGCCAGCTTGGCCACGGTGAAAACATCCACGGTCCAGGCCGCCTGCCGCACTCCGATCACGTTGATCGCGGTAATCACGCCGACCACCGCGGCCATGACGAGGGCGCGACCGGGGGGCGAGCTGGCGGAGGGGAGCAGGGTGGCCAGGTACTCCACGAACACGTTGAGGCTGGCGGCGAGGGCGGTGACGCGGATCCAGAACGTGAGCCAGCCCGCCTCGAACCCCACGAAGGGACCGAAGGCCTCGCGCGCGTACAGGTAAGGACCGCCCGGGTCGGGAAAGCGGCTGGCCACCTCCGCGAAGCACAGCACGACCGCGAGCACGCCCAGCCCGACGACCGCGATGAGCAGGGGGCTCAGAGCTCCGGCCGAGGCGGCCAGGGCCGCGGGCATGCCGAAGATCGAGCTCCCGATCACGGCGTTGACCACGGCCGCGGTGAGGTCCCAGCGCCCGATGGCGCGGACGAGGGTCGGGCGGGGAGCGACGGAGGGTGGCATCGATGCGGCCCATCATAAGCGAGAGGGCGCGGGGGGGAGGGGGATGGCATAATGCCCCGCGTCCTGGATAGGGGAGGGGGGAACGCGCGTGAGGAGGCTGTGTCTGGCGGTGGCGGTGCTCGCCCTGGCTTCCGAGGCCGCGGGCGAGGGCGGGGATATCATCCTCGTCCACTTCGCGGACGGGAGCAGCCTCCCCCTGCGGTCCTGGTCTCTTTCTTACGAGTACTCCGCCTGGCGGCGCGGGGAGTCTCCCGCCCTCGGCACCACCGCCCGCAAGGAGGCGAAGGAGATCTGGGCTGGGAAGCGCGCCATTCCCGTCGCCGGCCTCACCCTGGAGATCCAGTACCGCCAGCTGGAACGCGGCCAGGAAGTGGAGGGGGAGATCCGGCCGGTGGTGATCGCGGTGGCCAAGAGCCTGAGCATGGTGGCCGCGGACGGGAAGAAGACCGTCTTCAAGCCGGAGCCCCCCCAGCGCGACCTCATCGCTCCCGGCCCGGAGGGCACGATGGTGCAGGCGCGCAGCCTGGACCTTCGGGGCGAGACCCTGACCGGCACCAAGCGCGACGTCTGCCTGCTCTCCTACTCGGCCTTCGTGCAATGCTCAAGCGACGCCGACCAGCGCGTGGTCAAGATCCAGTTCCCGCCCTGACCCCCTCAGCCCTGCCCCTTGCCCTCCGGCAGGCGGTCGGCCGCGCGGAGAGCGCGCCGGAGGAGGAACTCGATCTGAGCGTTCAGGCTGCGCAGATCGTCGTTGGCCCAGCGCTGGACGGCCAGCAGGACCTCAGGGTCGATTCGCAGCAGGAACGTCCTTCGCTCCGCCACTCCGTTACTGGTAGATGGTGCCCGTGTTCACGACGGGCTGGACCTCCCGGTCTCCGCAGAGCACGACCAGCAGGTTGCTAACCATGGCCGCCTTCCGCTCCTCGTCGAGCTGGACGAGCTTGCTCGCGGAAAGACGCTCCAGGGCCAGATCCACCATCCCCACCGCGCCCTCCACGATCTTCTGGCGGGCGGCGATGATGGCCCCGGCCTGCTGCCGCCGGAGCATGGCGGCCGCGATCTCCGGGGCGTAGGCCAAGTGGCTGAGGCGGGCCTCTATGACCTCGACGCCGGCCTTGGCCAATCGCTCCTGGATCTCGTGCTTCAGGTCCTTGGCCACCTCCGCGGTGCTGCCCCGCAGCGAGACCTTGTGGTCCTCGTGGGTGTCGTAGGGGTAGCGGGTGGCCAGGTTGCGGACCGCCGCCTCGCTCTGCACCTTCACGTAGTTCTCGAAGTCATCCACCTCGAAGCAGGCCTCCGCGGTGTCCACCACGCGCCAGACCACGACCGCCGCGATCTCGACCGGGTTGCCGTCGGTATCGTTGACCTTCAGGTGAGAGCTCTCGAAGTTCCGCACGCGTTGGGAAATTCGGCGCTTGGAGTAGAAGGGGTTGGCCCAGCGGAGCCCCGGAGTGGTGACCGTGCCCCGGTAGTCGCCGAAAAGCTGTAGGACCAGGCCCTCGTTGGGGTTGACCACGAAGAGGCCCGGGAAGGAGATGACGACTAGCACCAGCCCGGCCAGCCAGGCCAGAACCCCTCCTAGGGACTCCGCGCGTGCTGCCCCGACGAGGCCCCGGCCCAGTACGGGCAGGAGCACCAGCAGGACCAAGACTGCGGCCAACCCCGAGAATGCGGAACGCTTTCTCTCCCGGATCATGGTGAGGCCTCCTTGTGATTTCGTTATGATATCACAAAGATAGCAATTGTCAACCCGACCGTGCGAGCCGCGAGAGGGATTAGGGGCAGGTCTCGGCGATGGTGTTCACGCGCTTCCGCATGGCCTCCAGGCTGGTGCGGCCGGTGACGGTTCGAACGCTGCCCGCCACCGCGTCCAGGCGCCGGTTGGCCTCGGGCAGGGCCGCCTTGACCGCGTCGCAGTCACCCGCGGCCCTTACGACGGGGTTAGCGGCGGCGTTGACCTCGTGCATGGCGTCCGTGTCCGAGACCACGTCCGCCGCCTGGGCCCCGATGTCCTTGGGCGGGGGCGCGGCGCCCTCCGGTTTCTTCTGACAGGCGCCGAGGAGCACGGGAAGCACACCGGCGATGAGAGCCGTCCTGGGCACCTTCATTTGATCGGCTCCCCCCCTTCGACCCGGGTCAAGTACTGGAGAAGCGTGGGCTCCTTGTGTCCGAGAGCGCGCGCCTTCCCCGCCGCCTTTTTGAAATTCTCCGCGTCCTTGAGGCCGAAGTAGGCCCAGGCGAGCGAGGCCTGGATGCGGGCGTTCTCGGGGGCGGTGGCCGCCGCCTTCTGCAGGGCGGCAATTGCTTCCTTATAGTGCTTGGCTCCCAGCTGCGCCTCCCCGAGATAGATCCAGGCCTCGGGCCGGGTGTAGCCGGGATCGCCTGTGATCTTGGTCAGCTCCGCCACCGCTCGGTCGTACTGCTTGAGGTCGGAGAGCACCGCCCCCAGGTTGGTGCGGTACTCGATGTTCGCCGGTTCAGCCGCCACCGCCTGCTCGTAGGCGGCGAGGGCCGAGGTCGGGTCCCCTTGGAGAGCGTGGAGCACGAAGCCCAGCCGGAAATGGGCCTCCGCGTTGGTGGGCTCGAGCTCGATGGCCTTCTTGAGCTCCGCCACCGCCTCCCGCCCCTGATGTTTGGCGATGAAGACGCGGGCCAGGCCAACCCGCACCTCGGCCGCGTTCGGGTTCTGGTCGCGCAGAGCGGTCAAGTCCTGGACCGCCAGCTCCACCTGGTTCTTGGGCAGGTAATCGAGAGCCTTAGCCACCTTCACCTGCCGAACCAGCCGCTGAGCCTCGGGGTCGTTCTCGGCCATGGCGGCCGCCGTGGCCGCGTCTCCCTCGGCTTCCGCGGCGCGGTTCAAGGCCATCTTGACGCGGGCCGATTCCTTGTAGGCCTCGATCGCGCCGGGGGCGGCCTCGAGCACCTTCTTGAGGAGCGGGTCCGCCTCTGCGGCCCGGTTGGTCTTCCGCAGCACGCGGGCTAGGCCCAGGCTAGGCCCGACCCCGCCCGGCTGGGCCGCGAGGGCGGACCGGTAAGCCGCCTCCGCCGCGGCGAGGTCGCCCTGCGCCTCCTGGGCGTAGCCGAGGGCCTCCGTGGCCGCCATCCCGCCCCCGGCCCCGGCTTTCCGGGCTAGGGCCACCGCCTCCTCGCCCTTGCCCTCGCGGGCCCGCGCCCGCGAGAGGGCCAGCGTGGGCCACACGCCTTCGGGGTCCGCCGCCACCGCCGCTTGGGCGGTCGCCGCGGCCTCCGCCATCCCGCGCAGGCCCTCCACGACCGAGAGGCGGCCCAGGGCCTCGCCCTTGGCGGCCCCGCTCAGTTTCTCGGCGGCCGCCTTGTAGGCGTCGATGGCCAGGTCGAGGTCGTACCTCGCCTCCAGAAGGCGCCCCAGACGCAGGGACGGCTCGCCCGTGGCGCCGGGCAGGGCCGCGGCCCGCCTGAGCAGGTCCAGGCCGGCGTCCACCTCCCCCGCCGCGGCCTTTTCGTCCGCCTGCTTGATGAGGTCGTCAACGGTGGTGCCCGCCTTGGCGGGGGCGGGTTTCTTCTCGTCCTTCTTGCCCTTCTCGTCCCCGCCCGCGGGCAGGGCCACAAGAAAGGCCAGGAGCCACACCCATCGCTTCATGGCATCCTCCTGGTTCGTGAAGGGACCGCTTCGCCCGGGGATCGTAGGCCCCCGCCGGCGCCAGCGTCAAGGTCAATCGATGGCGTTCAGGATGGCCTGGAAGTCCTGGCCCAGGCGCAGCAACTCCTCGATGGCGGGGCGCATTTCCGAGCGATGGGCGCGCAGGGTCTCCACCTCGACGCGCTTGAGGGTGCCGAGGAGACCCTGGATCGCCTCCAGGGGCGACTGCTGGTTGCGGTGGGCCAGGTAGTCGAGCTCCAGCTCGGCCATGGGCCGTGCCTCCTCCGGCCGCTCGGGGTCGAGCTGCTGGGCGAAGCTCGTCTTGTGTTGGTCGTCGTAGCGGGCCATGCGGGTCCAGAGACTGACGTCGTCCCCGGAGCGCAGGACGTTGCGGTTATCCGACCCGTAGGCTCCGTTCCGGGGTTTGGCGAAGGCCCAGCGAAAGAGCACCTCCTCCATCTCCGAACGAAGCCACAGGGCATCCTCCCGCAAGCCGAAGCGCTGACGAGCGTAGCCGGGCTCCAGGAGGCGCTGGAAGTAACCCTGGTCTTGGTCCGCGAAGCCCTCCCCTTCGGGCAGACGGCCTTCGAAGCCATCCCGGAAATGGCTGAAAGCGACCGCGGTCTGGATGGACCGTCGAGCCTTCCAGAGGGAGATGCTCACGAGGCCGGCGACCTGCTCGAGGATCGCATCGTCGAGCCGCAGGGGCACGTCGCCACAAGCGGCGTGGAAGTGGTCCAAGTAGAGCGAGTAAATGTAAAGGTTGGTGGCGTAGGGTTTCCATTGCTGGGCGTGGGTGATGTGGCGGACCCCCAGCAGGCGGGGCAGCAACTCCCCGAGCTCCCCCTCGTCCCGGGCCGCCAGGGGATGGACCTCGAGCTCGTCGGTCGCCGCGATCACGCGGTCGTAGCGAGCGACCACCGCTTCCTGATCCAGCGCCCGGCCGGGGTCCAGGCTCCGGTGGTCGCGGGCCCGGGCCAGGCGCGCCCTCTCCCTCTCGTAGTTGCGGCGGATCGTGCGGAGGGCCACCGTCCGCGTGTTGCCCTCCACCACCAAGTAGCGACCGGGGGTCGGCGGCGGCTCCCAGACGAGGATTGCGTCCACGGGGGTCCAGCCCATGCCCAGGATGGAGTTGATGAGGGCCCCCACCCGGTACTTCTTCCGGATTTGCTGCTCCAGCTCCGCCTGCACGCCGTCTTCGAAGAAGGTGCCCGGGTTTCCGTAACCCGGCCGATGCTCGTTGGCCAGGCGCGGGTTGTTGGGATCGAGGAACAACCGGTCCAGGGTCACCTTGATCGGGTACTTGAGGCCGGCGGGCATTCCTGAATCTCCTCCTGGCCACGATTCTATCCCTATCCCGCGCGGAAGGGCGCTGACACGCCGGCGCCCGGTGTGACACCATAGCCGGCGGGCAGACTGCATGGCCGACACGCGGACCCATTTCCGCACCTGCAACCTCTGCGAGGCCTTGTGCGGCATCGCCATAGACGTGGAGGGCCCCCGGATCTTGGCGATCCGCGGGGACAAGGAGGATCCTTTCAGCCAAGGCCACATCTGCCCGAAGGCGGTGGCCTTGAAGGACGTTCACGAAGACCCCGATCGCTTGCGCCGGCCGCTGCACCGCACGGGGGCGGTCTGGCGCGAGGTGGGCTGGGACGAGGCCCTGTCCTTTACGGCTCCCTGCTCTTCGGCCAGCTCCTCCTCCGGAGCCTGGGCACGCGCAGCCGCTTCTCCGCCACCTCGGTGGATCAGCTCCCCCACATGCTGGCCTCCTACTTGATGTTCGGCCACCAGCTCCTGCTGCCCGTCCCCGACCTCGACCGCACGGGTTTCCTGCTCATCCTGGGCGCCAACCCGGTTGCCTCCAACGGCAGCCTCATGACCGCGCCCGGCGTGGAGAAGCGGCTGCGCGCCCTCCGCGCCCGGGGCGGACAGATCGTGGTCGTCGACCCGCGTCGATCGGAAACGGCCGCCCTCGCCGACCGCCACCTCCCCATCCGCCCGGGCGCGGACGCCTTTCTGCTCCTGGCCGTCCTCCACGTGATATTCAAGGAGGGACGGATCCGGGAAGGGCGCCTCCTCTCCCTCACGGACGGGCTCCCGACGGTGGCGGAAACGGTGGGGCCGTTCTCCCCCGAGGCGGTGGCCGAGCGCACGGGAATCGATGCCGGGGCCATCCGCCAGCTAGCCCGGGACTTCGCGGCCGCCCCCGCCGCCGTGGCCTATGGCCGGGTGGGTGTGTCCACCCAGGAGTTCGGCGCCCTCTGCTGCTGGCTCATCAACGTGCTGAACGTCGTGACCGGCAACCTCGACCGCGCGGGGGGGGCCATGTTCACCCGCCCCGCTGCCGACATCGTGGCCTTCGCCGATCGCATCGGCCAGCGCGGGCACTTCGACAAGGGGCGCAGCCGCGTCCGCGGCCTTCCGGAGTTCGGCGGCGAATGGCCGGTGGCCGTCTTGGCGGAAGAGATCGAGACCCCGGGTCCGGGCCAGATACGCGCCCTCGTGACGAGCGCGGGCAACCCCGTCCTCTCCTCCCCCAACGGAGCCCGGCTCGACCGCGCCCTCCCGGGGCTGGACTTCATGGTCTCGATCGACGTGTACTTGAACGAGACCACGCGCCATGCGCACCTCATCCTGCCCCCCACGTTTGCCCTCGAGCATGCAAACTACGACCTCGTGTTCCACGCCCTCGCCGTGCGCAACACCGCCAAGTACTCCCCCGCCCTCTTCCCGGCGGAGGCAGGAGCGCGGGAGGACTGGGAGATCCTGCTCGATCTCTCCACCGCCCTGGAGGCGGCCCGCGACGGGCGGCGGCTCCGGCCGGCCCTGAAGCGCGCGCTGTTCAAGGCCATCGGGCCCGACGGGGTCGTGGCCCTCCTCCTGCGCGGCGGACCCTACGGAGCGGGCTGGCTGCCGTTTCGCCGGGGCCTGACCCTGGGGGCGCTGAAGGATTCTCCCCACGGCATCGACCTGGGGGCCCTCGAACCCTGCCTGCCCGGACGTCTCTACACGCGCGAGAAGCGGATTGACCTGGCGCCCGCCCGCCTGGTCGAAGACGTGGCCCGGGCCCGCCACGCCCTGGCCGTCCCGAGGTCGGCGGGCCTGCAGCTCATCGGCCGCCGCGACCTGCGCAGCAACAACTCCTGGATGCACAACAGCCTGCGCCTCACGAAAGGGCGCGATCGCTGCACCCTCTACATGCACCCCGCGGACGCCCGCGACCGCGGTCTCACGAGCGGCCAGCGCGTCCGCATCACCTCCCGGGCCGGCCCCGGGGTGAGCCTCAACGACCTGACCGACGAGCGCCTCGTGGACGGACTTTGCGGAAATGCGGGTTTCAGCGGAGTGCCCGTCCAGGTAGCCGCTTTCAGCTGAACCATTTACTCACCCCTGCAGATTGTGCTACATTGCCGATAGTTCACAACATCTAGGGGTCTCATATTGCCTTCGATGCGCGTGGAGACGGTCGAGATCATCGGCTTCAAGAGCTTCTGCGACCGGCAGGAGCTGTCCTTCAAGGCCGGGGTGACGGGCATCGTCGGCCCCAACGGCTGCGGGAAGAGCAACATCTCGGACGCGATCTCCTGGGTCCTGGGCGAGCAGAGCGTCAAGAGCCTGCGCGGCTCGGCCATGGAGGACGTCATCTTTGCGGGCAGCCAGTCCCGCCAGCCCTTGGGCATGGCCGAGGTCAACTTGAAGGTCTCGGGCTTGAACGGCACCAGCCCCGACGGCAACCCCGAATGCGTCGTGACCCGACGCCTCTACCGCAACGGCGAGAGCGAATACCTGATGAACGGGCACGTCTGCCGCCTGCGGGACATCCACGAGCTGTTCATGGACACCGGCCTCGGCTCCAAGGCCTACTCCATCATCGAGCAGGGCAAGATCGGGCTCATCCTCTCCAGCAAGCCCGCGGACCGGCGGGCCCTCATCGAGGAGGCGGCGGGGATCACGAAGTACAAGGCGCGCCGGCGCCAGACCTCGCTCAAGCTGGAGGCCGCCCAGCAGAACCTCCTCCGCGTGAACGACATCGTCCACGAGGTGGAGAAGCAGCTCGAGA
>WNFI01058036.1_pt1 | contig 10485 bp, 6 predicted proteins | sample 5400471 | NCBI WGS metagenome assembly WNFI01 (sample SAMN13153348, study PRJNA577476) | soil metagenome | isolation source: 100 cm saprolite on Douglas fir-dominated hillslope | place: USA:California | collected 2013-09-17 | reverse complement strand
CCGAGCCGCTGCATGCGCGCCGAGAGGCCCTCGAGACGAAACGCCGAGGCCAACGGCACGCCCCGTTCTACGGAACTGCCGCCGGAGGCTGGCTGCCCGATCGGCGCGTCATCCGGGTGGTATTCGAGGTGTGCCAGGTCTTCGGCGGCAAAGACCCAGGACGTGGCTGAGGCGTTCTGGCGCAAATGCGCGATGCTGCGGAGGAACTCGATGGCCGGAGCGTTTTTCGCAGTCGGCACGTAACGGAATTCCACCAGCGGCTTGTCATCGGCAACGGCGCGCCGGCCGATGGCCGCAAGGATCGCGTGCTCCACGCCCTTCCCGAGCGCGCGACAGCTCAGCAGGAATGTGTCCACACGGTAGCCGCAGCTGTCGATCTCGTACAACGCAAGGCCGACCAGCCCGTAGTCCCCGAACCGATCCGATACCCGAGCCACCAGACCGGCGGCGTGGTCACGTGCCAGGAAGTCTCGCACCTCGATTTCGAACCGCCGGATCGTCGTGAAGTTGAACTGGTTTGTTCTGAACGTCAATTGCGACACGCGATCCAAGTCGGCCGCCGCTGGCGCAGCAATCGCGACGCGAAGCTCAAGGCCTTTGATGAAGTCGTTCAGCGCCAGGTGCGTCCGGCTCTCTTCTCGCGCGACGTTCTGACGATAACTGCGCGTGCGGTTGCGATCTTCGGCCGTCGAACTCGCGCGATCAAAGACCCAGACGTGGTCGAGGAACGCAGGAATGTCGTCGGCGTTCCTCGGCAGCAGCAGCGTCAAGACGCCGGGGCAATTGACCTCGATTTCTGTGCACTCAACGGGATTGTCATCGACAAAGATGAAACTCTCCAGCCCGAGATTGAGCTCACGCGCAAGGGAGTGGAGGTTTTCAGACTTGCTGCTCCAATTGAGCCGGCGCGAGACGAAGTGCTCTTCCCTGAGCACCATATCCGTTCGCTGCTTGAACACATCCAGCACATCACGTTCGTTGTTCTTGCTGCAGAGGCAAAGCAGGCGGCCGGCGCTCGCCTGCCCGACCATGAACTCCTGCAGCGCCCGGTACGGCGGCGTCACCTCGACGCCCAGGGGGCCGTCCTCGCCGCAGACCCCTTGCCAAAGCGTATTGTCGCAGTCCAACACAATCACTTTGAACGGATCCCGTTTCAGATTGAACATCACACGGGACAGGGCCGTGCCGATCGCCGCATATCCCTCCGACGTGTACGGGATATGCCCCAACTGATGGCTGTGCGGATCGGCATGGTGATCGAGCTGATACCTGGCGACCAACGATGCCGATCTGATTGTGTGCACCTGCGGGATCTGCGCTATTTCCGTGGCCAGGCGTTCCTCTGCCGCGTCGAGAGCCGCCCTCAGCGCCGGATCGGTTCGCGACGCTGGACTGGCCGGACAGAAACCGAGGATGAGGGGCACCCTCGAATGAAGCATGAAGGATCGGAGTGCACCGCAGAAGTCGTCCACATGTCGCTCGAGACTGCTGGTTGACTGAGCCTTGCTGTCACGAGGCGGAGCGAGGTCTTCATTCCGCTCACGCTCGCCGCGAATTGCCGAGACCGTGAAGAGGCCCGACTGCGCGAGCGACGGGTCCTGGTCGACGACGCAGCGGTAACCCCTGGCGATCAACAGACGCTCAACCTGGCTGACCTTCTCGCGCGTGCGGTCGTGGACCTCGATCACGATCTGCTGAATTCGCGGCCAGTCGTCGTCGTTGATGCCGGCCAGGATCTCGAGCTCGCTCTTTTCCGCGTCGATCTTGAGCAGATCGATCGTCGCGATGTCGTGGTCCCGGATGATTTCCGACACCGAGGTCGTCCGGCACTCGTAGGTCTTGCCACGGAGCCGGTCCCCGGCGAGCTCGCCGACGTAACCGTCGACCTCATCAGGGGCGATCCCCGGGTGGCTGTTCAGGATGTTGCGGACGACGGCGTGAAGGGCCTGGCGGTCTTCGACGGGATCGGCATGAAAGCCGGAGAACACTGAAGAATGCTCATAATAAGTGAACGTCGCTGTACCGGTCGCCGCTGCCACTCCGACGTTGAAGGCGCGAACATCCGGTCCGTATGCCTCGCAGTTCGCCCGCAACAGGTCTCCTTGTAGACATAGTCCGTCTCGTACTGGTTGACATGGACGATGTCCAGACCATTGGGCAGGACGCAGCGCGTTCGACTCCCGAAACACTGCTGCGCGCGGTCGTCGCTGAGACGCATGACTGAAAAGCGATTGCCGGCCCAGCCTTCCAACTCCAGCAGGATGACGTTGGCGCCGTCAGTGTTCTGATGGAACCCGCTTCCCGGATCCAGCAGCTGCTGAAAGATCTGGCTGTAGGGGGAAAATGTCAGTTCGATCGGCGAGCCGAACTGATCGGCCCAGAAGTTGAGCGAATCAGCGACCGGCTCCGCGGTAAACGTCGCGGCCACACACAGCACGGGCGCGGACCGCCTTGCCGCCGGATCCGCGCGGGCAAGAAAGGTCAAGCGAACGCCGTGCAGCTCGAAATATGTCCTGCCCGCGTCGTCGACGACCCGTACGTGCCCAACTGATCCACTGCCTTGAAGGTCAGGCACCCACGTGGCGCGAGCCCACAAACGATCCGGGTACGGGAGGTCCGGTATGTCGACGCGTTCGATTGTGCGAAGGATGAACGTCTGACCCTGATCGACGATGAACGCCGACAGCAGTTGGGTCGCGACATCGAGCAACTGGGGACGGCACGAGCGCGCTTCGCTCTCCGTCTGCTGCGGTGGCACGGTAATTCGGGCGAGTGCGCGATCGCGATCTTGCCAAATCGACGACAGATGCTGAAAACCAGGGCCGTACTGGTTGCCGATTGCCCGCAGCGCGGTGTAGAACTGCTTCGCATCGAGGACGACCTGAGCCGTCGCCTGAAATGTCTCGACTGACCATGACTCGCTGGGCGTCTCGCGCGATGGCTCTCCCAGGGGGTGAAGATCGAGCCGGGCCGCCGAGTTCGAGAGGATGATGGGACTCTGAAATACCGCGTTGCGCACCGTTGCCGATCCGCGCCCGAAACGTTCGCGGTGTAGCGACAGGGCCAGGTCGATATAAAACGATCCCGGGAGCACGACCATGTCCTGAAAGCCGTGATCGGCGAGATAGGGAAAGGTGCAAACACCGATCGCAAATACCGCGTCGGCTCCGCCGTCGGGAGTGGGCGGGAGTGGGGTATGGCCGTCCATGCTCAGCATTGTTGAGGCTTGCGGACCTTTGTCTCCCGAATCGCGACCTTTTCTCCGACGAAATGGAGCCGTTCCTAAAAAGCGGGCTGAAAGGGTCGAACACGCCTAGAAGTCATGTCTTGTCGCAATACAAATGCCACTGTGTAACTTGCAGAGCTTGGCCGGGTTCCAATGACCCACGTCAGTGAATCCTCTGAAGTCGAACTACTATCTGGCAGGCGGATGCCGCAATCGCATGAGAGGACCGCGATTTTGTTCGAACCGATCCCTCGCCTCGTCCCACCGGGTCCTCTGGGCCACGCGGAAGTGCATCTCTGGTGCATTCCACTCGAGATCGGGTCCGACTCGTTACGTGGTCTGCGTCGCGTACTTTCCGATGAGGAGCAACAGAGAGCGGAACGTTTCAGGTTCGAACCGGATCGGCGCCGCTATATCGCCGCGCGCGCCGCGCTTCGCACCCTTCTCGGTCGATACGTCGACCAGCCGGCGGAACGGATCGTTTTCAGTTACTCGACGGCGGGAAAACCGTTTCTGCAACGCGCGGACGGCGGGAGCGGACCGCACTTCAACGTCTCGCACTCCGGAGCGATTGCCCTGCTGGCGTTCTGCGCCGACGCGGAGTTAGGCATCGACGTGGAACTCGTTCGCGACATCGAGGACACGGAGAGCATCGTCCGCCGCTTTTTCTGCGCGGCGGAGGTCGAACAGTGGATGGGGTTGCCGGGGCACCTTCGGCAAAAAGCATTCTACGATTGCTGGACGCGTAAAGAGGCGGTCGTGAAGGCCATGGGCGGGGGACTCTCAGTGCCGCTCGACGCGTTCCAGGTCTCCTTCTCTCCGACAGACGCTCCACGCGTTCGCTTCCGGCACGACGCCGGCGTCACGCCGTGGTCCCTCTACGACGTGAGCCCGGCTGCTGACTACTCAGGGGCCCTCGCCATTCGCGGCGCCCGGTGGGACCTTCGCTGCTGGCTCCCGGCGGGGACTTGACCGCAAGGGACAGCCGGAATCCAGCTCCGTCCAGGCTACTCGACGGCGTATCCAAGCGCTTCTGCGTTTTCCCGCACCCGAACGTCCCGCGTCACGACCGTGATCAGCGGCGGGGGTTCGCCGAGCAACTCCGTCGTGGCAAGATGCACCGCATCGAGCGTACGAATCGGTTCGACTGGAAACGGCCGGCGGACGCGGGCGAGAACGGCGTCCGTCACGGCGACCAGATAGCAGCGACGCTCAAACCGCTGTAATGCCCGTACTGCCGCGCGCTCATCCTCCAGGGACAACCGCGCGGCTGCACGGGCACGAAGAATCGCCCGCGCGGTCTCCGCGATCGTCAGAGCCGATGTCACCTTGCGTCCCCGACTGCGCACCGACTTCAACGCGTCTGCGTCATGCTCCAGCAGCGCGGCGACCAACGCACTGGACTCGATGTACCGAGTACCTGCGGTACTGGAAGCCGGTGCTTTGCCGCTACGTTTCGCCACGATCCGCGTCGATCAATTCGGCGGCGGTTCCAGCGGGAAGCCGAATGTCCGGCCACTCTTCGGTCGGATCGCCCGCCTCGAGCGGTGGGCGAATCACTCCAGAGGCGACGAGCTCGGCGAAGCGGCTGGGCGCGCCCTTCGCGTGTGCGCCAGGCGGAACAAGCTCGGCGACCACTCGGCCGTGAGCCGTGACCGCAATACGCTCGCCGGCTTCAATCCGCCGGATATACCGGCTCAAGTTGTCTTTCAGTTGACGGATGCCGGTGGAGGTCACAGTCAATTATAGCCACATGTGGCCACATCGGGCAAGCGGGGTCTCGGGCCGACGTTTTCGCTGAGGACGACTTACGGCTGGCGCGTGCGCTTGATCGTTCGGGAGCCCGTTGGGCGGTTCAGGCAGCGCGCGCCGCCTTCAAAGCCGCCGTCCACCATAGCAGATCATCGATCAGTGCATTTGCCGATCTCTCGAGCTCCGCCAGTCCTTTGCTCACGTCGCCCCCCTGATAATGCGCCAGAAGAGTCGGAACCGGAATGTAAACGGCCGAGCGGCACGATGCCATCTGAACCTCCACCAGACTCTCTCGGAGTTGCTGCACGCCGCGCGCGCCGCCGACGCTGCCATAGCTCACGAAACCGGCAGCCTTGCGGTTCCACTCGGGGTAGACCCAGTCGATGGCATTCCTCAGCACTGCTGAAGGGCCGTAGTTGTATTCCGGGGTCACGAACACGAACCCATCCGATGTGGCGATTTCGGCGGTCCAGCGTTTGACCACGTCATTGGCATAGGGTGCCCGGCCCGGCGCCGCGGGCGTGACGGCATCGTCAAAGAACGGCATCGGAAAATCACGAAGGTCGAGCAGCCGCCCTTCGATCCCCACGCGCTTCCGGAGGTGCTCGAGAATCCACTGCGCCGGCTTCTCAGCAAACCGGCCGGTGCGGGTGCTGCCAACGATGACAGAAATAATGGTCATGTCCTGGTCCTCCTAATAGTTACAGGTCAATTATATTGATATCAATATACTTGATGTCAATGCTATAATCATGAGAGTGCAGGACACCTCGGGAGTTCATGTCTGGTTGGTACTGGCGAAGGCCTTTCACGCCCTGGCGGTTGTCGCGGCAAAGAGCCTGGACGCGAAGGTGACGGGCCTCGGGGATTCGGAATTTCGCGTGCTCGAAGTGCTGCTCCACAAGGGCCCCTTGCCGGTCAACACGATCGGCCCCAAGGTGTGGCTGACGCCGGGATCGATCAGCGTCGCCGTCGACCGGCTGGAGAGGAAAGGGCTCGTGAAACGGAAGAACACCGAGGACCGTCGTGTGCGCCGGGTAGAGCTTACCCCCAAGGGGCGCACGCTCATCACCAAGACCTTCCGCGAACATGCCGCCGCGATGGAGGAGGTTGCGGCCATCCTGTCGAAAGAAGAACGGCTGGTCCTGCAGCGGCTCCTCAAGAAACTCGGAAAGGGCGGGGAGGACGAATCTTAGGAAGCGGGCCGATGCCCGGGATCCATTCGATCAGACCCTACGTCTAACCAGCGAGAAACAGGATGACGACGACGGCCGAGCCGGCGGCGACCGCCCCCAACCAACTGGACGCGTTCCACGCCCTGTTGCCTGCCCTTGCGGGTGCACTCGACATCCGCGACGTGTTTCACCAACTCAGCACGGTCGCTTCGCGGATCGTGGCGCACGACGAAGCGAACCTGGCGCTCGCCACCGAGGACGGCACACAGTTCCGTTTGTATGCCAGCACGGGTCAAGGCGCCCCAGAGCTGGTGTGTTGCGAGGATCACTGCGTCCTGCAGGAGCCGCGCGCGCCCAGGCTCATCGACCCGGTGCCCGGGCCCGAGCGCGGCCTTCGCTCGGGGGTGTGCGCGCCCGTCCTGATCGGCGACACCGTTGTCGGAGTGTTGGGTCTGTTTTCCCGGCGTCCGCACGCGTACTCCACCGAGGACCTTGCCCTGGTGGAACGGCTGGCAGGCTATGTCGCCGTGGGACTGTCACACCAGCGGCTGGCGGAAGCGGCGCGCCACGCCGCGGTCGATCGCGCACGCACGGCCAGCATCGAAAGCTCGGTGGAGCTCCTGCGCACGATCTCGGGCGTCCTCGACATCCGCACCGTCTTCCCCCAGATTTCCGAGATCGCGAACAAAGTACTGCCGCACGATCTGCTGACGATGATGTTCGACGATCGCGGGCAGATCCTGATCGAGGTGGCCTCCGGCGATGGCTTCTCTGACGTGGCACGGCTGATCAAGACCAACGAACCGAAGCCGAAGGACGGCTTCATCGTCATCGACGACTTCACGACGGCGACGTTGCCGGTCGTCGAGCCGGCCGATCTCCGGAACCGCATCGTCGCGGCCGGGTATCGCTCGTTCCTCGTGGTGTTCACCCGCGCGCGCGATCAGGAAATGGGTCTCGGTTTCTGGTCGAAGCGCACGCACGCGTTCGGTCCACAGGATGTGCCGGTCGCGCGCCGTATCGCCGACCACGTGGCGCTGGCGGTCTCGCACGAACAGCTCGCCGACGCGGCGCGCCAGGTCGCCGAGGCGCAGGCCCGCGCCGAGCGGCTCGAATCGCGGCTGCAGTCCATGGTCGAAGAGCTCGAATCGAAGACTGGCCGCTCGTCCGTCGTCGGTCAGTCGCCCGAGTGGATGGACACCCTGAGGAAAGCGACACAGGTGGCGGAGACCGAGACGACGGTGCTGCTGACGGGCGAATCGGGCACGGGCAAGGAAGTGATCGCCCGCTTCATCCATCGCGCCTCGGCGCGAAAGGGCGGACCGTTCATCGCCCTGAACTGTGCCGCCCTGCCCGAGCAGCTGCTCGAGTCGGAGCTGTTCGGCTACGAGCGGGGCGCGTTCACCGGCGCCCAGCAATCCAAGCCGGGACAAATCGAGCTGGCCGCCGGCGGGGTGCTGTTCCTCGACGAGGTCAGCGAAATGAGTCCGTCGGCGCAGGCCAAGTTCCTGCGCGTGCTGCAGGAGCGGGAGTTTTCGCGGCTCGGCGGGACGCGATTGCAAAAGGCCAACGTCCGGGTCATTGCGGCGAGCAACCGCGATCTGCGCAAGGCGGTCGAGCGCGGCGATTTTCGCGAGGATCTCTTCTACCGGCTGCAGGTGTTCGATATCCGCCTGGTGCCGCTGCGCGAGCGCACGAGCGACATCCTGCCGCTCAGCGAGGCGTTCCTCCATGAGATCGCGAAGTCGTTCGGCCGTCCGCCCGCCGGCCTGACCAGCGACGCGCGAAAGGCGCTGCTGCAGCACGAGTGGCCGGGCAACGTCCGGGAACTGCGCAACGCGCTCGAGCGCGCCGCGATTCTGTGCGAGGGCGGGCTGATCAGCGCGCAGCACTTGTCGCTCTACACGCCGCGGCGGCCGGCGCAGCCGGCAACGACCGATCTGAACGCCGTCGAACGGCAGACCATCGAAACCGTGATGCGCGAATGCCGAGGGAACAAATCGAAGGCCGCCAAGCGGCTCGGTCTGTCGCGCACGCAGCTGTACGGGCGCCTGCGGAAATACGACCTCGATCAGCCGTCCGCGTAGCGCACGCCGGCGCGGCGCGACACGAGGAACAGTCCGAGCCCCAGGGCGGTCCACACGACGACGCGAGCTTTCCGAACGAGCGCGAGTCCAATACCGGCTGCGCCGCCCAGGTGAAGAGCGGCCGCAACAAGGCCCGTCCCAGCCTCGTCGACGCCCAGCCACATGGGCACGAATTGAAATGCAATCGTGATGGTCCGATTGACGAACTCGAGCACGAAGGCGGTGACAAATCCAATCGAGCCTCCGGTAACGAGCGCCAACGTGAGCCAGATCTCCAGCATCCCGACGGCGTGATAGGCCGCTTCCAGCGCGAGCAGCGGGGGCAGCCGGCCGGGATGGCTTGATGTGAAACCGAAGACCTGGTCCTCGATGCCGCTGACCTGTGCGCGCCGGTTCCCGATCGCGCGGTGCAGACGCGGCCACGACTCCAAGGCTGCCAGAAGGGCGCTGGCGACGCGCACCCGCTTCGCCAGCACGACGATGGTCAAGAGCCCGACGCCAAGGGCGGCCGCCAGCGTCAGATAGGCGGTGCGGCGAAGCGCAAGGCCAACGTCGAAGGAGAGGAGCAGCGCGCTCGTTCCACACACGAGGACGATGAGCACGGAGGCGATGTAGAAAAGGTTCTCGAGTGTCACGGCCGAGATGGTCGTCCCGACGCCGAGGCGCCGCCGGACAAGGGCGACCTTCGCCGGCTCGCTGATCAGCGCGCCAAAAGGGGTGACGTTGGCGAGTGCGTCTCCGACCACTGACGCGCCGAAGGCGGCGCCAAGCGGCAGTCGGTGCGGATCGTCGAGGCACATGCGCCAGGCAACGGCGCGCAGGACGTATCGCAGTCCACCCAGCGACCAGATGACGACGAACCACCAGCCGACCCGGCTGACCCCGTCCAGCACTCCTGCGGTACCCGCCGCACGAATGGACGACACGAACAAGACGGCTCCGCCAGCACCGGCCGCCAGCATGGCGAGACGCAGTCCCTGTGTCCGACCCATCGACGCTTGAGCAGGGCAAGCCGGGTGCCACGCGGCTGAATGCGAAACGGCGGGGAAAGATCCGAGAGTGACTGTGCCTGTCCGCGCACGTTGCGTGATCCCACACACTCGGCGGATGCTCCGATGCGCGCCCACACCTCGCCAGCAACTGCCGTAACCTGCGAGCACTCCGGGCGATAGACACCGCGGCGCGCGCTCGACGCGCCGCTGGCTTCACGCTTGCCGTGACGCACGGCGAGATGTCCACCGCGATCACCCGTCATCCCGCGCCACCGACAACAGCGAGCCCGCCGCTCGGCCTCGCCATTTCCCTCGCCCAGCTGCGCGGCGTGGCGCTCGCTGTCGTGCTGGGAGCCGCGGCCCTCACGCGCACGGCGCATCTCGACACCTACGGCTTCAGTGAAGACGAGATGAACAAGGTTCACGCGGTCGAGGAATACCGTCAGGGGCGCTTTGGCGGCAACGCCGAGCACCCGATGCTGATGAAGGTCGCGATGTGGGGCAGCGTCGCGCTGTCGGAGCGGTGGAACGCGGTGGCGCCGCCGGAGCGGGCGATCTCGCTGGAGACCGCCCTCAGGTTGCCGAATGCGCTGGCCGGTGTGGCCACCACGCTGGTGCTGTTCGCCGTGGTCGAGCTCCTCTTCGGGGCGCCGGCGGCAATCGCCGCCTCGACACTGTGGGCGCTCGACGTGAACGCCATCGCGATCAGCCGGATCGGGAAAGAGGACACGTTTCTCCTGTTGTTCTTCCTGCTCGCGGTGTGGGGCTACGAGCAAGGCAAGCGGCAGGGTGTCACGGATCCCTCAGGCGCCCAGCGCTGGTATGCGGCGAGCGGCGCCGCCTTCGGGCTGATGCTGGCGTCCAAATACATGCCGCAGTACCTCGGCATCTACGCGTTGTTCAACACGATTGCCGACCGCGAGCCAGGCGCCAACCGTCCAAATCGCCGCTGGCACTTTGGCGCCATGGCGCTGGCCTTCGCGGCCGCCAACGTTGCCATCTTCTCTCCCGACACCTGGCGCTACTGCCTGGCGTACGTGCAGGGGGACCTGCTCGTGCATCACGGGAGTCCCTATGCTGGCGGTCTCTACGTCACCAACATTCCCGTGTCGCCGCTCGGCATGCCGGCCACGTATTACCTGAGGCTTATCGCAACCCACGTCCCGCTCGCGGTGCTTGGCGCCGCGTTTGCCGGCGGGATCGAGCTCGTTCGCCGCCGTCACGAACGGGGATTTGTGCTGCTCCGCGTCCTG
>WNFI01102447.1_pt1 | contig 10489 bp, 7 predicted proteins | sample 5400471 | NCBI WGS metagenome assembly WNFI01 (sample SAMN13153348, study PRJNA577476) | soil metagenome | isolation source: 100 cm saprolite on Douglas fir-dominated hillslope | place: USA:California | collected 2013-09-17 | reverse complement strand
CGGCTCGATGTCGTGGTCAATAATGCGGGGTACGCCAACGTGGCATCTATCGAGGACGCCTCCGAAGAAGACTGGCGCGCCCAGATCGAAACGAACCTGTGGGGGGTGATCAACGTGACGCGAGCCGCTCTGCCGATTCTGCGCAAGCAGCGATCTGGACACGTTGTACAAGTCTCCTCGATCGGTGGTCGTACGGGCTCTGCGGGACTGGGTCCCTATCAAACCGCGAAATGGGCGGTGGAAGGGTTCTCCGAAGTCCTCTCACGCGAGGTCGCGCCACTTGGTATCAAGGTGACACTGATCGAGCCGGGCAGTTTTCGCACCGATTGGGGTGGTTCCTCGATGGCCTATATGGAACCGAGTGAGGATTATCGGAGCACACTTGAAGGCCGTTTGGATTATCATAATCAAGCTGGGAATGAACCAGGTGATCCGGCGAAGGCTGCTCAGGCGATCATGACGATTGTCAATGAAGCAAACCCACCACTGCGTCTCCTGCTGGGAAAGGATGCTGTCCTGCTAGCTCGAAGGATTGATCAGGCCAAACTTGCTGAAACTGACCGCTGGGAGAAACTCAGTTCCTCCACCAACTTCGATGACAGCGAGGAGCAGCGTTGGACACATCTTGGATTACCATCATCAAGCCAGGAAACTACAAAGTAATCCGGCCAAGGCGCTGCTCAGGCAATCCCTTCGCGTATTGACAAGGGGCCTCTGCTGTGGTACAAGTACGGCCGGGAGACCACCTGTGCTGGAGGTCCGTTCCCTGATACCCAACTTTGTCCAGACGCAAGTTCGTGCTGGGCATAAGGCCGATGGCAAACGCAATGTAGTTGAGCGCTGGATAAACCGGCTCAAGCAGTTTCGCCGCATTGCCACTTGTGATGAGAAGAATGCCGTCAATTATCTCGCAATGTGGTTGATTGGAGCCATGCTGCACTAGTTATAGTTGGCACACATGTGTTTAGATGAGGAGAGATTCACGAATGGAGACGATCCAGGTTTGTTCAGAATGTGGGGCGGCATGGCATGAGGGGAAAACATGCCAAGATCACTTTCATCACATGCTCTTTTGGGAAAATGAACATCCAAGCTATGGGGAAGTGCATCACCTCATGGTGTTGTGCTATCACCTGCAACATCCGAGTTTGTACTCTCCTGAAGGGTTAAGTGCAGCCATGTATCTGTTAGGTGATTTTTTGGAACGCGGTGTCACGACAGAGGAAGTGCGTAAGAGATATAGTGCTACCGTAGACTCAGGCAAGCGCAGATGGAAAATTAAGGGAACGCCTGCTTCTCACGGGGTCTATGACCCTCTAATTCAATGGACAATGACTGCAGCAGATGTAACAGCGGGTGGGGTGGACAACTATTGTGAGAGTGTTCGGACATGGGCACGATCAGTGTACGAGACGCTCAAGACTTCGGGAAATTTCTCGTCTTACTCCTTCGCTCACGTCTATACTGAATAAATGCCAACGTTTCACTCATCCGTTGAAAGCGATGACGGTACGGTGATGGCTAGTACACCGAGGCAGAAAACCTTCTGTAGTTCAGGCTGTTAGTGCTTTGACCTGGTAAATCCACTTGAAAGGCTTGGCCATCGTGCGATTGTCCTACCAGCGGTCTTCACAAAAATTGAGCCATTTTCAACCTGTTCATTTTAGGAATCAGTGTCGTACTTGGCTCTTTTCTTCTCTTCGCTGTTGGAGATGAAAGGTTCTCGGCATCCGTGCGAAACGAGGAGCGGTTGAGGCGCGTCAAAAACCGTTGATTTGATGAGACGACAAAAAAGCATGAGAATATCGTGGTGGGAGAGCATGAAGTCACGTCGCATCATCACGTGCATAGTTATGCATGAAGCAAGGATAACAGCAAAAAGGCAATACACTGAAGAGGAGAGTGATAGGAGGGATGCAGTAAATGATCACTGCAGCCCTCCCCATACTTTTCTCAAAGCATGCGACGCCGTAGTTGCCAATAGGTCATCGCCGTAACCAAAACCGTCAGGCCAAGCAACAGCGCTGTGGTTACAAGCTGTAAAGGCCAGAAACGTTCATCAAAGCGTTGGTATGCAACGAGTGGTTTGACCTGGTGTTCATTCACACACTGCTTCACTTTTTGATCATACTCTCCGGCACCAGTATTTGGCGCAATACCACAGTACGCATTCATATCGTCAATGATTTTTCCGTCTGGCTCTGCGTATTGTTGCGATACAATCAGATCTTGAGAGTTGTCGCCAAACTTCCCGACGAGATGTTGCTGCTGTATCTGGTGGTAATAATCAAGCTGGCTTGAGGGAGGCAGCAGGTAAGGATATCCGATGCTGATCCCAGCTTGGATGACCAGCAACAGAACCAAAGTGAGAGCCATCGATGGAAGCGTGCGGCGAATGAATGTCCCAATCATCACACCAACCATCAGACCCAACAGCGCCGTCGCAACTGGCACGCTACCTCGTATGGTGAATGTATCCCAAGGCGAGAATGCAATATTGTCTTGAACAAAGCCCCACCAGGTTGTGACACAGGAGAGCAATCCGAAGCCAATGAGTGTAGCTCCCCCAATCATCACCAGTTTGACACTTAACCAACGGGTAGGCGACATACTTTGTGTCCAGGCAAAGAGATGTGTATGCTGATCATATTCTCTTGGAAGTAAGGGGGCACCGAGAAAAACGCCCACAACAAGAGGAAGCAGAGGCAACACCATACCTGCAATCGTACGCCACTGCCAAGTGGTGTTGGGTACAATCATGATACCGCAGGGAAGAGCGTCCGGGCTAAAACATTGCGTAAAGTGATGTTGTTGCAGCGCTGCGTTCAGTGCATGTGCATCCATCACAAAGACAAGGCTCAAGGCAACGAGGACCACCATACCCATGCCCATTGCGACACGATATTGTCGCCAGATAAGCCAGATCATCGGATAACCTCTTTCATAAATTGTACTGGTTGGAGTGGTGTATGAGCATTCTCATGTGAAGCCAGATAGGCAAGAACAATCTCTTCAAGTGAAACATCCTCTATCTGCCAGACCGGGTCAGTCACGGGGAGCCTCGTGCGCACCAGCGCGATACTCTGTCTTCCCGTATGGCTGGCCTGGATAACTGTATGGGATCTTGCGATTGACTCAAAGCTTTCACGTGGGCCGATAAGCCGTTTGTGCAGCTCTCCCATCTGCTCCGTACTTTCGGCTAGCTTCACCTGAGAAGGAGTGAGGATAATGAAGTGATCACAGATATTTTCGAGATCAGAGACGATGTGCGATGACACGACAACCGTGAGAGGCTGTTCCACAGCAGTTTCCATCAAGATCTTGGTGAGCTCACGCTTCACAAGTGGATCGACATGAGCAAATGGCTCATCCAGGAAGAGGATCTCGGGCCTTTTGGCGAGAGCCATGACCAGGGCAACCTGTGCCTGTTGCCCGCCTGATAACCTCCCAACGAGTTGTTGACAGGGAAGTTTGAGACGTTCAATGAGCCGGTGGGCATGGGTCTCATCCCAGGATGGATTGAGTTTTTTTCCCATTATGAGCGTATCGCCTATGGTGAAGTGTCGATAGAGTGAGCGCTCTTGCGAAACGAAACCGATATGTGGGAGGAGGGCTGCTGGGTTTCGTGAAGATGTGCCCAGAACGTCTATGGTTCCCTCGGTTGGCTTGAGCAAGCCGACCGCAAGGTGCAGCAGTGTGGTTTTTCCTGCACCATTCAGCCCAATCAGTCCTGCAATGCATCCTTGTGGAATGTGCAAGGTACAGTTATGCAAGGCCCAGCGTTTGCCATAACGCTTGCCAAGCTGGTTCGTTTCCAATGCATAGATCATAGATGCTCCTTCACAAATAATTTAGGTTTCTCACCATGAGAACCGGGAGAGCAAACGGATAAACAGGTCCATTGAAGCCTTCTCTCTTTATGTGGTGGGCGTCGATTCTTCCTTTTGCAGAAGGTGAAGCGTGTTAGAAAAGAGCGCAGCGATGCTCTCCGTATCCAAACCAACCGCGAACGCTCGACGCAGCCACTGGATCAAATCCTCTCGCAGGGCCTCCTGCTCGGCAGGAGAAGAACGGGCAAGACTCTTGAGGACAAAAGTTCCTAATCCTGGACGACTTTCGACGAGACCTTCGTGCTCCAATTCCCGATATGCCTTGAAGACCGTATTTGGATTGATCGCAATCTGCGAGACGACCTCTCGTACGGTTGGCAACTGATCCCCAGGCTGAAGCAAGCCGAGCCGTAATGCCTGTCTCACTTGCTGGACCAATTGCATATACGGGGCCACCCCTGTGCGTTTTTCTAAGTGAAACTCAATCATGTTTTGGCCTCGCCTTTTTCAATGATGAATTCAGATAATCCTTTACTAAAGTATTAAATAACTATGAACATAGTAGAAGTATAGCAGAAGCTGGGGTAGATTGTCAAGCAAACAGAATTCCGCCACTGAGATATCTCAGAAAACGGCCGTTATGTGACACACTTTCTCATCCACTCATGTGGGGGATCGCCCATACAAGCGGGTCAAGGCAATATTAGAGCCATATTCGTCAACAAAGACGAGTTTGCCCGCATCAAGGGCTTGGGCTTGTTCTCGCCAGGCTGCGCGCTCTGCTTCCTTCTGTTCACTCGCACTGAGCGTCTTTTTCTTTCGGGTCCAGTCCAGGCGTTGGATCGCACGGCTCATTGTTGCGGAGCTTACCTGGACACCTTGGGTGGTTTCCCAGATTTGGCAATGTTCTTCAAGTGTTGCATCTGGATATGCATCGAGTTGGGGTTTTAGCCCCGCAAGCAGGGCGACCCCTTTCTTCNATCCATCCAGACTTGTCATACTGCTTCTCGTAGACTGAGGTGTAAAACCTTCTGTAGTTTAAGCCATCAAAGCCTTCCCCCATTTTTTTATTGAGGTTGAGAAGCGTGTGACATAGTGCCCAGGTAGGAGAGCATGGCGGCGCCGGTTTTGATGCCCATAAAGAAGCGCGCGACCTCCATATTCTCATTGGGGGCGTGGTTGGACTCGTCGGCGTTGGCGTAGGGAACGCCAAAGGCCGGGATGCCCAGCGTTTTGGTGAAGACGTAATTGGGCAGGCTGGCTCCCTTGGCAGGTACGAGGAGCGGCGCAGCACCCTGGGCAGCGATAATGGCCAGGCGTAGCGGCTCGGCAAAGGGCGAGTCCAGCGAAGTTTTCGAGGGGTCCATGCCTCCATAGCTGGTGACGCTGACCTCCGGGGCATGGCGCTGGACGTGGGCTTTGACTTTTGCCAGGATCTCCTCGGCGGTCTGGGCCTCGACCAGGCGGATATCGCACTTGGCTATGGCTTCATGCGGCAGGACGGTTTTGGAGCCGGGACCACCATAGCCGCCATGGATGCCATTGATGGTCAGGGTAGGCCAGGCCACCAGGCGTTCAAAATAGTCACGTTCCTGCGGCTCATCGAGGCGCTGCAGATCGAGCGATTGTTTGATCTCATGCACATCGATAGGCAGCTTTGCCAGAGCCTGGCGTTCCAACTCGGTCAGTGGCTGAACGTTATCGTAGAAACCGTCGATAGTGATCTCGCCGCGCTCGTTTTTCATCGTGGCTAGCAGGTGAACCAGGGTCCAGAGGGGATTTGGCACGATACCTCCCCAGTGGCCCGAATGGAGATCCCGGTTAGCTCCCCGGGCGCGCAATTCGATATCAAGGACACCGCGCACACCAAAGCTGATGGTTGACTGTCCATTCTCGTGCACTGGTCCGTCGCTGACGATCACCAGATCGGCCTGTAGTTCATCACGGTGCGCGCGGATGAACTCGGGCATATGCGGGCTGCCCACCTCCTCCTCACCCTCAAGCAGAACTTTTACATTGCAGGGCAGCGTGTCCCGGCAAGCCAGGAGGGTCTCCAGGGCCATTAGCTGGGCGAAGTGCTGGCCTTTGTTGTCGCCCACACCGCGTGCGTAGAGGCGACCATTGCGGATAGCAGGCTCAAAGGGCGGAGAGATCCATTCATCCAGCGGATCGGGCGGCTGGACATCGTAGTGCCCGTAGAGCAGAACAGTAGGCGCGCCGGGTCGGGCGTTATATTCGCCAAAGACCATAGGCCAACCGTTGGTGGGCATGATGCGTACCGCAAGGCCCATCTGGCGCATCACACCTGCGATATATTCCGCGACCTCACCGATCCCCTCGCCATAGGCACTGATACTTGGACGACGCAGATAATCGATCAGCCGCGATAAAAAAGGCTGGGAATGTTCATCAATGTAAGCGAAAATATCGTTCAGGTTGGGGATGAGCGGAGTATTCATGTAGGCGTTCCTTCCTTTACTTCCTTCGATGGAAGGTGTAGCTGGACAGATGGTAGCGTCTTTCCGGGTTTTAGTAGCAAAGAGATAATTTTCGATGTCAGCTTCGCGATTGGCCTGGACAACGAGGTTTATTTATTTTATCACAAGAGGAAGACCTTTCACTGGCAAGAGGACCAGTTTACTCGCCACCGCTCGTTTCCTCGAACGCCCCCAACACCCGTAGCGTCTTCTTCTGCTCCTCGGTTATTCCCCTAATCCCCGTGATGTTTAGTCGCTCGTAGGGCCGGTCGCGTCGCAGCGTGCGCACATGCTCGCCCCTCGTGAGGTCCCAGAGCAGAATGACCCCGTCATCGCCACAACTGGCCAGGCTCCGGCCATCGGGACTCACGCTGAGCGACTGCACTGCCCCCTGATGCCCCTGCCGCATCATCAGGCACTCCCCACGCTGCACATCCCACCAGCGCATGCTCCCATCGCTGCTGCCACTGAGCAGCACCGCTGCGGTCGGACTCCAGGCGAGCGCATACACGATCGCGCTCGGCTCGCTCAAGGTCTGCCGGCGTTCCCCGCCAGGCACCTCCCAGATGAAGATCTCCCCACTGCCTCTGTCTCCGCCACCACTGGCCAGCCGCGTGCCATCGGGACTCCAGGCCACGCTCATGACCATGCCCCGATGCCCCTGCAGCGAAGCTCTCACCGTGCCGTCTGAAGTATCCCACAGGAAGACACTGCCATCATCGCTGCAACTGGCCAATCGGGTGCCATCCGGACTCCACGCAACCCGAGTAGTTGCAGCGTTTGTATGCCCAATCCACTGCCGGGCGCCAGTGTTCACCTCCCACACCTGCACCCCACGAAACGTGCTCGCACTGGCCAGAAACTTTCCATCGGGACTCCACGCCACACCAAAGATCAAGGTGTCAATGTGGTCGGGGTCCTGCAGGGTTTGTACGCCAGTTCCTGTGGTCGCGTCCCATATCCGGATGGCATTGTCCCACCCGCAACTGGCCAGCATCTTCCCATCGGGGCTCCACGTCATCCCTTGCACAACCCAGCTATGACCGCACAGTACTCTGGGGAGCGCCTGACTCTCCACATCCCAGATAGTCACGAGTGTATCGGTCCCTGCACTGGCGATTCTTTTGCCATCGGGACTCCAGGCGACATCGTAGAGCGAGACCGCATAGCTCTGCAGGCTGTGTACACACAGCCCACGCTCGACGTCCCAGAGCCACAAGGTGCCATCGTCACTGCCACTGAGCAGGTGGCGACTGTCAGGGGTGAAAGCGATCGTGTACACACCCGCCCTCTGCCCATGCAGTGCCGCCCGATACCGGCCGCGTTCGACGTCCCAGAGCCAGATCATGTGGTCCCGACCACTACTGGCGAGCAGGCGCCCATCCGAGCTCCAGGCGATGGCGAACACCGGGTTCGTGTGCCCGGTGAGCGTCTGGAGACAGCGCCCGCTTTTCACTTCCCACAGCTTAACGGTTCGATCAAAGCTTCCGCTGGCCAGCGTGCGTCCATCAAGGGCAAAGGCCAGCCCTGTTACCCAGGTCGTATGTCCTGCGAGCACCTGCACGTCGGCGTCAGGCTGTTCTCCAGGCCGTTCCCATATTCGCATGCCTCCATCGTGGCTCCCACTGGCGAGCAGGCGCCCATCCGGGCTCCAGGCCAGTGCCTGCACCGGGCTGCTCTGGCTGGGGAGTGCCCGCAGGAGGGTGCCGGAGGTTGTGTCCCAGAGCCGAATGGTAGCATCATCTCCGCCGCTGGCCAGCGCCCGTCCATCGGGCGCAAAGGCGATGCGCTGGATCTTGGTGGGAAGCCAGTTTGCCCAGAGCAGAGCGCCGCGCTCCAGGTCCCATAGTTTGATGGCTCCATCCCAGCTCCCCGTGGCCAGGGTTGCTCCATCCGGGCTGAAAGCCAGGGCTCGTACTGTGTCGGTATGCGCCTGCCAGGCCAGGTGGAGGGTCTTTCCTCCCTCGCGCCACACCCGTGCATTTCCCCGCCTGCTGCCTGTCGCCCAGAAGTGCCCATTGGGGCTGATGGCTACTGCCCTGATCGCATCAAAGGACTCGGTGAAGACGGCGTCACGCAAGGTGGCCCTGGCCAGGGAGGCATCCTGCATCTCAACGCCTTGCAGAAATGCCCCGCGAATGGCAAGACGCGACAGATCCAGGCCACGCAGGTTCCCCCGCAGCACGCGCAGCAGCGCCACCAGATTGGCCGGTCCATACCCCTGGGCCTCCTCACCCCGTCCGCGGAGCTGGTCGAGCAGCCAGAGGAGCCGCTCCTCCACGTCGACTCGCCCCTGGTATGTGCTCTGCAGCAGGGTGAGCAGTGGAACTACAAGCAGTTGCTCCTGGGTCTTACGTACGTATTCCTTCGCCTGGGCCTGGCAGAGCGCATACTCGTTGAGGCGCCAGAGCCGACCCTGCTCGATCTCGCTGCGCGCCTCCGCGATGAGCCGCGCGGTCGCATACTCCAGCACCACCGAATGCAGCGTGAAGCTTCCCGCACGTTGCCCGCGCTCGACCAGGCTGCGGCGGTGCAGCCCGTCAAGGGCTTCCAGCACCTGCACAGAAGGCCTCGGCGTGCTGAACACCGCCAGCAGCTCCTCCAGATTCACCGGCTCGCGCATAATCGCTAGCCAGTAGAACACGCTCTGCTCGAGAGCCGAGAGGCGGGCGAATTGCTCGTCCAGCAGCTCCCGCACACCCCCAAAGACCACCTCGCCCTGCTCCAGGAACGGGACGATCTCGCCCCCGAAGAGCTCCACGATGGTCTGCGCCACGATCTTTAAGGCCAGTGGGTTGCCCCTATACATCTCCACCAGGCGCACCTGGTCGTGCGGGGAACCGACCACATCTTTCTCCGCCAGCAACTGAGCGCCTGCACGGCCGTCCAGCCCTGCCAGACGTAAGACACGCACCGGCGAGCGGCTGCCCTCCAGCGGCGCAAGTTCAGCCGGTTTCTCCCGGCTGGTGAGCAGCAGGCAACTCTGGTGTGCGGTCTCGCCTATTCGTCGCAGGAGCCGGGCATACCCCTGGAAGCCGGCACGCATGCGGCCCGTGCCCGTGCCTTCCTCCAACAGCATCTCCAGGTTGTCCAGCACGAGGAGCGCACGCTGGTCACGCACCTGCTCCATCAGGAGATTGAGGCGTCCTTCCAGGGAGTCCGGCATGTCCCGCAGCGGTTGTGGGGCGAGCCCCTGCAGGCACTCCTCCAGCAGCGCGGAACATCCGGGGGCATCGCGCAGGGAACGCCAGATCACCACCTCGAAATGCGTCGCCACCCGGTGCATCACTCTCGCCGCGAGCGCCGACTTGCCGATGCCGCCCATGCCCAGCACACTCACCACCCGACAGCGCTCCTCGACCACCCACTGGGAGAGCAGCGCCAGTTCCCCCTCGCGCCCATAGAAGGTGGGGACATCCAGCGCGTCACCCCAATCCACCCGCAGCTCACCCCCAGCGGGAGGAGCGCTGACCACGTCAGCGCCACGGGGCTGCTCGACCCGTACTGGAACCAATGGGGAAGGCTGCTGGCTCAGCAACCCATGCAGCCACGGCTCATCCAGGAGCACCTTCTGATGCGCCGCATGCCAGAGCGCACGGATCTCCTCTGCCTCGCGCCCAGACGCAAAGATCTGCTGCTGGAGACCTAGTGCAATGAAGTGTTTGAGATGGTCGGCATGGGGATAACTCTGGCCGGCCTCCCACCCTCCCACCGCATGCCGGGAGACCCTGAGCAGGTCAGCCAGTCCTGCTTGTGTCAGTCCGCTAGCCATTCGCAGCGTCAGCATCAGCTGACCGAAGGCATAGTCTCGCTCTCTATAAGAAGATCTCTTCACGAGCCGTCTCCTTTCCGCACGACCCACCCGAGCACGGCCATGGAAGGTGATGGTCAGTGAGATGGAAGGTGATGGACAGTGCTGTCCCCAACTCCCTCCGCTATGCTGATCTCTGTCGGGCGTGTGCGCCATTCGGGTCAACGCCTGTCTGGGAGATGGAAAAGCTGCCAGGCGACTCCATCTCTCCTCTTTGATTCTCACCCTCTATGATAGCAGGTTTGCGGGCGAACGACGAGCCTCTCGCCCATGCTCGGTTGGGGTCTGACTCCCAGCAGGGAAGCAAGGTGAGGTGAGAGGTGACATGCTAACTGATGGCCAGTGATTTCTCCAGAGCATCCTTCTATACT
>WNFI01164881.1_pt1 | contig 10490 bp, 8 predicted proteins | sample 5400471 | NCBI WGS metagenome assembly WNFI01 (sample SAMN13153348, study PRJNA577476) | soil metagenome | isolation source: 100 cm saprolite on Douglas fir-dominated hillslope | place: USA:California | collected 2013-09-17 | reverse complement strand
ACGCGTTTTGCTTCAAATGGCTGAATAGAAAAAGAGTTCTGTGACATAGTTCTTTGTCCCTTTCTTTGAATGATGTGCATGGTTGGTTTGTACACGCTCGGCTGCAGCCTCACGACATCATTCGTTCTCAACTCAAGCCACACTTCTCAATGTCAGGCAAAAAGACGACCCCGATACGTCCGGAGCACAGGCACTAGGGAGCTTTCTCTCACTTCCAGGCAATACCATCACCTGAACATGTCCTCACAAAAGTATTTTAAAAGAAGAGTGCAAGCGCAACCGCACCCGCTCTCTCTCCATCCACCCATCATACGAGAAAAGTGTTCGCAAACCCATACAACCTATTTCACGCGTAATTGGCCTATCAGTGTGATCCTGACGGAAAAGGACGGTGTACCATATAACTAGGGTTGAGTTTATTAACGAAGTGCCTCTACAGGCTCATGTTCACACATTAAGGACCCGCAGTTCGCTGTAAGAAACAACCAGGTAACGTGAGATGGTCACCAGAGAAAACGCCTTCTACACAAGGAAGAAAAACCTGCTTTCCGTTCTTAAATATGAACTACTTTACAGTCCGTGGGCTACGCTTTTCGCGAGGAAATGATCTGAAAACACTTGAGGTTCCTGTCCGCTTGCTTATAACATCGCTTGCCCAGTGGTCTCCAAGGTAGATACGCGAAGGACCGACCAGAACAACAAAGAGCGCCGATACCACCAATAGGGCAATACGCCACCAGCGTTTCCCTTTAAACAATATGATCCCAAATGAGAAGAGCAGTCCAAAAAACGCGAGATAGGCCATGACATGCCCACTGGGGAAGCTCTGGCCCGAGGAAACCTGAAATATTTCGACCAGGTTAGCCGTCGGGCGAGGTCGAGCTACAATATATTTGAGTAGTACGTTCAGAGCTGAGCTTACTGCTGAAAGAGCTACGATGAAAATTGCCTCCAGTCGCAAACCCACTACCCAGAATACGACTGCGGCCAGCAAGATCAGTATAAAGAGAAGTGGCGAACTGCCAGGATAGCTAATGATAGCCATACTGATATTGAGCCAGGGAGAGGGATTCTCCTGAAATTCGCGTGTGATCGTAACATCTAACGGTATTATGGGGTAGAGATGAACCCACCAGGCTAATGCAGCGAAGAGGGTAAGTTGGACAGCATAGACAATTAAAAGAATACGAGCTATTCTGCTCAAATGATACCATGGCTGACGCGAAGCACTAACCTCCTGCTTCGCTCCCTCAACCACAGTCTGTACTTCTTGATTGATTGGATTTTCTGGCATTGTTTTTTCCTGTCCTAAACATATCCTTGGGGCTACCTTGAACACGCGCAAGGCAATACAAACGTTTCTATAGCTAACTCTTGTATACGCAATCTCTCCTATGTACATGTTATAATATCCCTATGCAAAACACACTCTTCCAGCCACTGCGCCTTGGGCAACGAGAGATGCCCAATCGCATTATTTTTGGGAGCCATACCACCAATTTTGCCAACCACAACGTACTGAGCGAACGGCACGCTGACTACTATGCAACACGAGCAGCAGGCGGTGCCGGGGCTATTGTGCTGGAAGAACATATTGTCCACGCCTCCGATCTGCCCTATGCAAACGCCTTGCTGGGCTACCTACCCGGAACGGGACAGGCTATTGCCAGGGTTAGCGAGCGTATTCATGCCCACAATGCCCTGGCACTTGTCCAACTCAATCATAACGGACAGCAAGCGGTGAGCGACTACCGCCAGCAAGAGCTATGGGCACCTTCTGCTGTGCCAAATGTTTCCTCGCGCGAAGTGCCTAAAGTCATGGAACAGGCCGATATCGCGGCTGTCTGCTCGGACTTCGCGGAGCTAGCCCAAACCGTCCGGCAGGCAAGGGCCGATGGCGTCGAGCTAAATATCTCTGATAGCTCCTTACTGCGCCAATTTCTTTCACCACTGACTAATCAGCGCACTGATCGCTATGGCGGCACACTGGAGAACAGGCTGCGTTTTGTGCAGGAGACCATCGAGGCTGTACATGCCGCCCTTGGGCCAGATAGGATATTGGGCGTGCGCTTCTGCGGCGACGAACTTGCTCCCTGGGCCGGCCTTACCCCAGAGCAAAGTAGAGAAATAGCGCAAATACTCACGGCAACTGGACGCATTGACTACCTGACCATTACTATGGGAAGCATCCTTAGCACGCAAATGTTCCCCTTTCACGCCTCGATGCACATCCCACCAGGCTATGCAGCTCAACTCGCAGCCTCAATCAAAGCCGCGGTAACGATTCCTGTCTTTGCTGCTGGCCGCATCATGACGGCTGTCCAGGCCCAACGTATCCTGGCCGAAGGACAGGCCGATGGTGTCGAGATGATTCGCGCCTTGATCGCTGATCCCGACTTGCCCCGTCTCTCCCAGCAGGGACAGGCAGATCAAGTGCGCCCCTGCATATCCTGTAACCAGGGCTGCCAGGTACGCACAGTAATGAATGTTCCCCTTGGCTGTGCCGTAAATCCTGATGTTGTACCTGGCCCATCTCTTTCAGCCACACCGGCCAGAGCGCGACCAGGGCGGGGCAAACAAAGCCCACAGATCTTTATTATTGGCGGTGGACCTGCCGGAATGGAGACCGCCCGCACCGCAGCTCTGCGCGGACGGCGGGTTGTCCTCTATGAACGCTCGGATGCTCTCGGTGGAGCAGTCGCCTTAGCCGCCAGGGGAGCGGGACGAGGTGAGCTACAATTGATTACTGACTATCTCCAGGCGCAGCTCAAAGAGCTGGATGTTGCCATACACCTGGGTGTTGAAGTAACTGCTGAGATGCTCCTGGCCCAGCAGCCAGAAACCATTGTGATTGCAACAGGTGCGCAGCCTGGTTATGGCCTGTTGATCATTCCTGGTCATGATCTCCCTCACGTGACCAATACCCGGCATATCCTCCAGGGTGAGCAAGTCCAGGGCAAAAAAGTTGTCATTCTTGATGAAACCGCCTCCCATGGAGTACTTTCCGCTGCTGAACTACTGGCTAGCGCGGGAAATAGCGTTGAGGTTATCACAGAAGATTGGTACGTGGGACGTGACCTTGTTGCGACCCATGATATCGTTTCATGGATGCAGCGTGTGCTGGCTGCTGGCATGCGAATGACGCCTCACACAACGGTTACGCGTATTGAGCCAGAACAGGTGATTGTCACCGATCGTTTTCTAGCAGGGGAACGCGCTATTCCGGCTGACGTGGTTGTACTAGGCACCTACGAACGGCCTGACCAGGCACTGTATTACACCTTAAAAGGTCGCGTGCCGCGCCTCTATCGCGCCGGTGACTGTATCGCCCCTCGCCGCATCGAGCAGGCTATCATGGAGGGACGGCAAATAGGGAATGTGTGTTAGGCTAGTAGGTTTTGTGTAAAATCGATGAGAAGCGGTTTCGTTCCCACAGGGGCGGACGGTGAAGCCTGAGGATGGAACATGGCAGGACAATATCAATATCTCTTTACACCCATTCGCATTGGTCAGACCACCATTCCCAATCGGGTGGTCTTCGCCGCGCACCTGACCAATCTAGCCGAAGAAAATATGCCCGGGCCACGCCTGACTGCCTACTATGCGGAACGCGCCAAGGGTGGTTGCGGGTTGATCATCACTGAAGAACAATCGGTACACCCCAGCGATTGGGCCTATCAACCGCTTATCCATGGCTTTGATCCCCAGGTCATCCCTCATTATCGGCGTATGACGCGCGCCGTTCACGAGCACGAGACACGCATGTTCGCCCAGATCAATCACAACGGGTTGCAGGCCAGCAGCATTTATTCACGGCGGCCAGTCCTGGGTCCCTCGAACACGGTCGACCCCATTCACCGCGAAATGTGTAAAGAGATCGAACCAGAAGAGATCGCTGAGATTGTGCGCAGCTACGCGCTTGTCGCTCGACATGTGCGTGAAGGTGGCTTTGACGGGGCTGAACTCCAATCCTCGCATAGCTCATTGATGCGCCAATTCTTCTCGCCCTACTATAACCGCCGCAGTGACGCCTATGGCGGCTCGCTGGAAAATCGCGTGCGTTTTGCCGTGGAAGTAATTGCCGCTATCCGTGCCGAGATCGGGCGAGATTTTACACTGGGCATCCGCTTGTGTGGTGATGAGCTTATTCCGGCCGGACTCACACTTGACGATGTACGGGAAATTGCGCGTCGCCTGGAAGCCACCGGCCAGCTTGACTTCATCAACACCAGCATCGGCGAGTTCCACAATCTCTACATGGTAGAAGGCTCTATGCATACGCCGCCGGGCTACCAGTTATTTGTCTCTGCCAATATCCGCGAGGCGGTCAAGCTACCTGTCTTCTGCACCGGGCGCATCAAAGATCCGGTGCAGGCTGAACGTATCTTGCGTGAAGGACTGGCCGATATGGTAGATGTCGTACGTGGCCAGATTTGCGACCCGGAATTTACACGTAAGGCGCGCGAGGGCCGCACGGAGTCGATTCGCCTGTGCATCTCTTGCAACCAGTACTGCATTGGTCGTATGGGACTCAACCTCAGCCTGGGCTGTATCCAGACACCCGCTACAGGTAACGAACAGCGCTTCCCACGCCCTATCTTTCCTCAGGTCACACAACAGATCAGGCACAAACCCACGCTTATTGTTGTAGGCGGTGGTCCAGCGGGCATGCAAGCCGCGAAAGTCGCCAGCCAGCGCGGCTATCATGTCAAACTCTTTGAGCGGCAGCAAGAACTGGGTGGTCAAATTAACCTGCTTGTGCGCGTGCCTGGCCGTGTCGAGTTTGGAGACGCCTCGCGCAACTTGCAACGTGAACTGCTCGAAACCGAGGTGGAGACCCACCTGGGCCTTGAGATGACGGCTGAAATGGTTGTGCAAGAACAGCCCGACGCGGTGATTATTGCCACCGGCTCACGTCCCAGCCCTGCAGGGGTGCCTGGAGCAGACCTGCCCCATGTTGCCAGCACCTGGCAGGTGCTGCAGGGCGAAAAAGACGCGCCGCCAGGATCGTATGTGCTTGTCTACGACCAGCTCGGTTTTCACCAGGCCACCAGTGTCGCTGAACTACTGGCCGAGCGCGGCTGCCAGGTCGAAGTAGTTACACCCCAATTCTATGTTGGCGGTGACCTGGGTCTGACTCTCGACCTTGAACTCTGGTATCGCCGCGTCCTCGCCAAAGGCGTACGCCTCACGGCCAATTATTTCCTGGCCGGCCTGGGACCAGACAGCGCGACCATCATCAACAACTACACTGGTCAGGCTCGTCAACTCGATCAGGTGGCCCTGGCAGTCATTGTAGCACCACAAACAGCCCATGATACGCTCTATCATCAACTACAAGGCAAAATTCCACAGCTTCACCGCGTAGGAGATTGCGTCGCACCACGTCGCGTCGAGCATGCTATTCTCGATGGTGAACGCGCAGCCCGAGCCCTGAAAGACATACGATAGAGTCGTAGCTTGTAGAGGAGACATGAATAGTTGCATGTCGGTGGGCTTACAAACTTGACGCCGCGTGCAAGCAGCGTCGCATACATCTTAGTACAATCAACCGTATCAAATATGCCACTGACTCCATATCCAAACCAGTGCCCACTATCTCTCTCGATCTCCTGACTGCGCTGAATATGCGGAAGTGAGGCATCCGGTATAGCCAGGGCTATCTCTGGCCTCCTCTGGCCCCTGGGAGCAACGGTCAACCAGCGCATTCCCGGTCCAAAAGTGACATCAGTACGTTTCTCCAGGCCGAGCTTCTCCGTGTAGAACTGAAGTGCTTCATCCTGATTATCTACAAGAACTGATATGATTGCAAGAGGCATGTTTTTCTTCATCAAAAACGCGGCATGGAGACCCGTCTCCGTTTACGGGACGGGAGGAAATGCCGCCCTCCTTTCTATGAGACGGGCCGAAGCCCTCTGGACACTCTTGAGGTGTTTGTAACTCGCGCTGGCATGAATCTGTGTCCCATTGAGGGTACGCAGATCAAAGTAGCCCGAACTGCGCCTGCCAAACACAAAGCAGATTTTGCCTTGATACTTTACGCCATCAAAGAGACGAAATCCATGGACATACTTAGGAGCCGTGTTCCGCTGCCGCTTCCCACCTTTCCTGATCGTTGCCTTATGCAGCTGCCGATTGTTTCTTCTCACCCACTTGATGAGATACCAGGTCCCATCAAAGGATGCCAGAGGATGACCACTGATGCAACGGGCATCAACCAGATGTGACTTCTCTAGCCGGTGGGTTATGCGCGTGTGCTTGGTGAGGTATCCGTAGGTCAGGTGAACATTGGGGAACATCTCTTGAGCACGTTCATAGATACGCCATCGCAGGATGCCCATCTGCGTCGCATCGCGGAAACCGTTGCCTTCCCGTTGGATCTTGTGTTCCTGATGGGTGCGATGGATCAGATCATGACACGTTTCACACAAGGTTACCAGGTTATCAGGGCTCTCGCCGCCTGTTTTTCTCGATTCGATATGGTGTACATTTAAAACCCGATCCTTTGATTTGCCCTGACACCATTGGCAGCAATGACCATCTCTCGCTAGCACATACTCACGCACATTCCAGAACCCGCATTGCGGGCCTTGCTGGTAGGCTTTCCCTTCGATCTCAGGATAGCGGAGTTTCTGGAGATCAAACTGGGCCACCTCGATAGTGATCTTGCGTACAGGCAAGATCGTCTGCACCATCCTGATGGTTTTGAGATGAGCTGCTACCTTGTGCGCAACAGAAGGAGCAAGCCAGCCCTCCGGTCTCTTTCTGTTGAGAAAGCGTGCCTGGCGATAGCGCGTCTTTCGGCTCCGTCTTGCGCGACGGAACTGGCTCCGGGTAGCCACCAATTCCTGGATATCCGTTCGCGGCTTCACTTCTGCCTCAAAGAGCACCGCGTGCTCCGTCGTGGCTGAAACACCGATATGCTGGGTTCCTGCATCAATGCCCAGCGAAACCTCCTGCTTGTAGCCGGAACTTCCATAGAGCAGTTGCAGGGTAAAGGGAACCATTTTGACGACCTGAGCTTTTCCCGCTTTGAGCAATACTCCTGCCTTGCGCGGGGTACAGGGCATTAAGGGGTGCCCGTGACAATTCAAGATGTAAACGAACACAGCGTTTACCTCCTTTTGGGAGTAAGGTGCTCTTCGCTAATGTTTTGTAGGCTTGTTCGCTCTGCAACACTGTTCCGACCCATCAGAACTGTTTAATCGCAAAGGATAGAGCTACAGGCTAGAGCAAGCACCCGCAGGTATCGTGACCTACAAAACGGAGTACGTATACGTACCAAAGCTAGTCAAGCGAGGCTGATGCAAGCCTCTCCCCTTTTAGGGGATGGGTTCCTGACACTACGCAATCCGCAGCAGCCGTTCAAGAATTTCCACCAATACCCCTATTTTTACCACGCCTACATTATATAAAACATTTGTTCTAATTACAAGAGGCAGTTTCCCCCCTTTTCCGCGCTTCTTCCCTCCCCGCCTGACTCTCCTCGCAGCCCTCGAGGACTCGTTCCAGCCGTTGTCGTTGTTCGCCAACGTCCGGAAATGTTCAACCGAGTTCAGCGGCATTGCTGTCAATGCTACTGTCAACTCTGGAGGAGTTCTATCAGTCTGGGAAGGGCGTTGAGCAAAGCAAAGAGCTGTCTCTCTTCGTGCGACACGGTCCTGTAAAAGCATTCTTTTTAACGAACGGCAAGGTGGTTATCTCTGGTCAGCGTTACGTGGCAGTTGTCTCCTCACACGCTCAAAAACAGGGGTGGAAACGTCACTACTGGAAAGAGGCGAATGTTCATTGACCATGGCAACCAGGGATGCGCTCGAGCGAAGAACCAGCTCACAGCTGGGATCGGGAGATTGGTACCGGGAACCGTGAAGACGCCTATAGGCAAGCTGCTCTTGTGATTGGCAGTCAATGCCAGGGCAAGGAGCTTGCCACTAGGCCTGGGCAAAATCTGCTTCATAGAAACTAACAAAGCAGTACCAGGTGTCTACCCTCCGTTCAGTACGATATCCATGGTTGCCAAGCTCTGAAGCGCCCGATAAATCCATTCAACACCCCCTTCTGTCTTTCCTGTCATCGGATCATTCTTGCCAGCAAGGACGAGGCTCATATTCGTCGTCATATCATTGAGCAAAGTTAAGGCTTGCAGTTGTTGCAGTTGTTCTTCAGTCATGGCTATCAGTTGTTTGGCATCCTGACGGACATGTTCGAACCAGCCATTCACCGTACCCATGGCCAACAGGATCTGTGCAACATGTTCCCGCAGAAGCGAAGTCGCACCAGGAGATGAGGTCAAGCCATTCAAGTGAAGGTCAATATGTTGGAGGTATCCAGGCGGGTCTTGCTGCAGATCAGCCTCGAGCAGCCCGATTCGCCCCATTCGCTCATCGACGAGCACAGAAGAGGAGAGCGTTGATGGCAAGTCTCTCCCCACATAGGGTATCCCATCCAGGTAATCCAGCATGCGTATGACGCCTTGTCTAATCGCGCTAACGTTGGCGGCCCTGCCAGCTTGCCAATCGTCCCTCGCGCTAATGGACCACTCATAGACTGCCTGGGTATTGCGGTACAGCCAAATGGCCAGACCTCCGGGAAGATTATGTGCTCTGAGCTTAGGATCATTCGCCAGCAAGTGACGAAGATGATCCAGAAGACTATATTGCCCTTTGGGAGGTACAGTTTGTGGAATCTCGGCAGAATAGCGCCAGTCGCTCGCAACAGGTGAGTAGGAGAGCGGCGTGATCGCCGCATCTTGCTCAGTAATGAGCAGACGACTGGTGTTGGCAAGCAGGTTCGTATTATGTGGGTCGCTATAGGAGAGATGGCCGGATCCTCCGCTCATAGTGATCTTGCCAAGCAGGATCACTGGATTTTCCGGCGCATCTTCATCAGGCAACAACCAGGCATAATAGCTCTTACCAACGGAAGGATCTGGAAGGGATGGCAGATCCAGCTGTACTTCATCGGCAATGCCCTGGCTGCTGGTATCTCTCGTCTGTCCAGAACTGAGGAAGTACAGGTGTCCCACGACCGAGTTCGCTGTCGTGGAACTTGTCCGAATGAGGAGGAGCGTTCCCAGCCCAGCAGCGACCAGGATGACGAGTACGAGAACAAACAATGCAAGTAACTTCCCTCTTCGTCGTGGCTGTGGCTGCCTTGGTTTCTGTATGGAAGAGGGAGGAACTGATGTGGGCATTGCCGTGAAAGTAGGAGGCATAGGGGAAGTATGAGGTAACTGGAAGGAAGGGTGTTCCTGAGAGAAAGGCAGTTGATCAACAAGTGGTGAGAGACTGCCAGGAGAAGTAATAGGGCCGTCATTCGTCTCTGGCTTCCTGTTCAGGAATGGATCAGCCTTCGTCTGAAGCATTCCTACCTCTTCCGCCGTCTTGCCAAAGACTTCACATGCGGACCTTGCTCCAACGTTTGATGAGTTCCTGGATATTGGCATAGACGTGCTGCGAGCCTCGGCCGGTCAAAGTAAGCCCAGCCAGTGGCTGATGGATGCGCTTGAGCATTTTGAGCGGCGCTGGGCAAATTTGCGCCGCAGCGTATTCAGTATCATGCTCTCACCGGCCAGGCATGGCCGGGTCATCGATAGCCTGTTCACTTCCACGAATCTACTCGAATTCGGATCCTGGTTTGATCAGAATGAGGCTAACTCGGCAATTGCCCTGGTGTTCTCAATGATGTATGAGCAACGGCTGAGTGATTTTGAGGAATGGACGAAGAAGGCACAGACAAAAGAGGATGTCCCATTGCCCGTATATGTGGCCCTATTGGATGAAGCGCACCGCATCGTACCAGCGGGTGCTGGGGGAGGCGATGAGAAACTTGTCTCGGCCGCAAAAGAATCGTCTACGCTGCTCAGTCAGATGATCGCCGAGTGCCGGGCACTGGGTCAGGGCATCATCGTGGGAGAGCAGAGTGCGAGCAAAATCGATCCCAACGTCTTGATTAATACCTCGACTAAAATCGTGCACCAGGTCCTCTACGGCAGGGATAAAGAGTTCCTGAGCTCCGCGCTGTCCTTGTCTCCATCCGAACAGGACTATCTCGCATACCTTCGCGTTGGTGAAGCTTTAGCCTTCACCACGGATACCTACCAACCGTTGTATCTGCGCATCCCCGAGTTTGGGAAAACATAGGTATCGATGAACATCCAAAGAAGTAGGCTACCAACCCAGAAAAACAGGCATAGTAAACCTTGCAGGGCAATAAACAACTGGGCTATGATGAAGATGGAACTACTCCAGATCATCTGAGGAGGAGACCAGGCTATGCCTGAAATATGGGCGGTCCTTGAACAGCGCGACGGTATACTTGCAGAGCAGAGCGGCGAGCTATTAGCCGAACTGGCAGAGCTGATCCAGCGCCAACCGGTAAAGGCTACACTCTGCGCTCTCATCCTTACCTCGCCTATTAAGCCGGAACCCGCTATAGCGCTACTAGCAAATACTGGAGTAGAGCACCTGTACCTGGTTGCCCACTCCCAG
>WNFI01140159.1_pt1 | contig 10490 bp, 11 predicted proteins | sample 5400471 | NCBI WGS metagenome assembly WNFI01 (sample SAMN13153348, study PRJNA577476) | soil metagenome | isolation source: 100 cm saprolite on Douglas fir-dominated hillslope | place: USA:California | collected 2013-09-17 | reverse complement strand
TCGGGATAGCTTTCATTGCCGCCGAGCCCGAGGCCGGCCGCGATATTGAGCGACATCTGATGGCCGCCATGCGGAATGCAGCGGCTCGCCGACCAGCCTTGGGTATGCAGCATGGCGAGCGTGCGCTGGTATTCGCACAGCCCATAAGACAGTGCGCAGTCGAACTGCAGCCAGTCGCGGTCCGGCCGCATGCCGCCGTAGCGGATCAGGTTGCGCGCGTCCTGGTGGCTGAACAGGTTTTCGCCGGTTGCCATCGGGCCTGGATAGAATTCCGCCAGTGCCGCCTGCAGCGCAAAGTCGAGGGGATCGCCGACCTCCTCGTACCAGAACAACGGATATTCCCGCAGCATTTTGGCGTAGGCGATCCCGGTCTCGAGGTCGAAGCGGCCGTTGGCGTCGACGGCTAGCTGCGCTTCCTTGCCGATCTCCTTCAGCACCGCCTCGATGCGTCCAGCGTCTTCCGCGATCGGCGCGCCGCCGATCTTCATCTTCACGACATTGTAGCCGCGATCGAGGTAGCCGCGCATCTCGCCGCGCAGCGCCGACAGATCCTTGCCCGGATAGTAATAGCCGCCGGCCGCATAGACGAACACGCGCGGGTTGGCCGCAAGGCCGTGACGCTCGGCGAGCAAACGAAACAGCGGCTTACCCGCAATCTTCGCCACCGCATCCCACACCGCCATGTCGATGGTGCCGACCGCAACCGAGCGCTCGCCATGACCGCCCGGCTTCTCGTTCGACATCAGCGTCGCCCAGACCTTGTCCGGATCGAGATTACCGCCGCTTGAGTCCAGCAGCGTCTTCGGATCGGCCTCCTTCAGCCGCGGCGCAAAGCGCTCGCGGATCAGGCCGCCCTGCCCGTAGCGGCCGTTGGAATTGAAGCCGTAGCCGACCACCCGCTTGCCGTCGCGCACGACGTCGGTGACCACGGCGACAAGGCTCGTCGTCATCTTGGTGAAGTCGATATAGGCGTTACGAATCGGCGAGGAGATCGGTTTTGTGACTTCGCAGACGTCGACGATGCGGACGGACATGGCCTTACGCCTTGTCGCGGAAATATGGCTCGACCGCACCGTGCACTTTGATGGTCAGCGGGTTGCCGTAACGGTCCTTGGCATTCCCCGCGGTGACCCGCACCCAGCCCTCGCTGATGCAATATTCCTCGACATTGGTCTTTTCGACGCCCTTGAAGCGAATGCCGACGTCGCGCGACAATATCTCTTCATTGTAGTACGGGCTGCTCGGATTGACCGAGAGACGGTCGGGGAATTGGTCGCTCATGATTTTGCTCGTTTCGTTCAAAGGTGAGCCTCGATTTCTTTTCGCATGCCTTCGGGCGTCGCGGTCGGCGCATACCGACCGACCACCTTGCCGGATCGATCGACCAGAAATTTGGTGAAATTCCATTTGATCGACGATCCAAGCAGGCCGGATTTTTCACTTCGCAGATATTGATACAGCGGATGCGCGCCGGAACCGTTGACGTCGATCTTGGCGAACATCGGAAATGTCACGGCATATTTGGTCTCGCAGAATTGTTCGATCTGCTCGGCGTCGCCCGGCTCCTGCGCGCCGAACTGGTTGCAGGGAAAGCCGAGCACCGAAAAGCCGCGAGGCCCCAGCTCCTGCTGCAGCGCCTGCAGGCCCTTGTATTGCGGCGTGAACCCGCAGGCGCTCGCGGTATTGACGATCAGGAGCACCTGCCCCTCGAACCGCCTAAGCGGGACGTCTTCGCCTGCGAGCGACTGCGCCGTAAAATCATAAATGCCTGGCATCGTGTTCTCTTTGTTGGCGCGCCGGTTTGTCAGCCGGCCGGATCGATCGCCGCCGACGGCGTGCCGCCGGCCTCGATCGCCTCGCCCGCCGCGAGGCAGAGATCCTCGCGAAAACGGCCGGAGACGATCTGAACGCCGACAGGAATTCGTCCCACCAGTCCCGTGGAGACCGTTAGCCCGGGAAGGCCCATCAGGGGAATGCCGATTTGCGGCATCTGCGCATGCCAGACCCGGGCGAACGACGCTTCGTCCTTGCGGTCGAGCTGATCGGGGAACGGCAATTCGCCGGACACCGGCATCAGCAGCACGGCGTATTGCTCGAACAACGCCAGCCATTCCCGGATCAACGTCAAGCGCCGCGTCAGCGCTTTCGACAGCGCCGCGCCATCGAACGGAAACACTTTCGACCGGTTGCCGCGCAGGCAGGCCAGCGCGCCGGGATCGCCTTCGCGCTCGGCCATTTCCAGTTGCGCCTCATAGCCGTCGCCGAGCCACAGCTTGGTATTGATCTCGGCGGCCTCGCGCAGCGGCGGCGTGTTAGTTATCTCTTCCACCGTCCATCCGGCGCGTTCGAGGCGCTTGGCGGCATCCGCGACCGCGGCCTTCACTTCCGGGACCGGATCGAGGCCATCAGGGTTGAGGCACAGCGCAGCGCGCTTCGGCATCGGCGGACCCTCTAGCGGCGCCGGCACCCACCAGGGATCGCGCGCGTCCCTGCCTGACATCGCCGCCAGCGCAATCCGGATATCGCCGATAGTGCGCGCCAGCGGGCCGGATACCGCGCACATCTGCGGACCGGGCGGGCGTTCCGGCAAGGCGGCGTTGAACGCCGCGACCCGGCCGAAGGTCGGCCGCAACCCGTGCACGCCGCAGGCATAGGCAGGATAGCGGATCGAGCCGGCGATATCGGTGCCGTGGGCGATATGACCGATGCCGGCAGCCACCGCGGACGCGGCGCCACCGGACGAGCCGCCCGGCGTGATACCGGGGTCGCGCGGATTTTTGGTGTCGCCGTGGACGAGATTGGTGGTGAACCAACGATAGGAAAATGCCGGGCAGTTGGTGCGGCCGAGGATGACCGCGCCGGATTTTCGCAAATTGTCGACCACCGGGTTGTTGCGCTTGGCAATGGTATCGCGCTGCAGCTTCAGCCCGTTGGTGGTGGCAAAGCCTTCCTGGTCGACATTGACCTTCACCGTGATCGGCACGCCGGCGAGCGGTCCCAACTCCTCGCCCCGCCCGATCGCAGCATCGATGGCGGAAGCCTGCGCCAGCACTTCCGCCGGCCTGTGGTCGATGACGGCGTTGAGTTTTGGATTGACCGCATCCAGCCGGGCTAGCGCCGCCTGTGCCGCCTCCTTGGCCGAGACTTTCTTCGACTTGATCAAGCCGGCCAGATCGGTGGCCGACAGACGCCAGATATCCTGCATTTGAAACCCCGTTTGACGCCCGCTTGTAGCGCCGACGGGAGGGCAGCGCCAGCGGGGGGCATCTCCCTCGCGCCGCGCAAGCGCGGGGTTGGGCGGTGGTTTCAGTGCACGCGGGCGATGTAATAAGCGAGATCGGCGATCTGGTCCTTAGGCACCGCGCCCATGACGTCGGCCATACTGCCGTCATAGCCGTGACGGCTGTTGTCCTTGTATTCGCCGAGCGTCTTGGCGAGGTAGTCCTCGCGCTGGTTGGCGATGCGGGGGACGTTTTCCTTGCCGGAAAAATCGCCGTTGTGGCAGGTGTTGCAGAGGTATTGCTTCGCCAGCGCCTGACCGCGCTGCATCCGCGCCGGCTCACCGGCGTCGGCGGGCGGCGCCGGCTTCGGGATTTTGGCGATGTAATCGGAAAAATTGCGGAGATCGTCGTCAGTCAGCACCTTCGCGACGTCGTTCATCGGCTCGAAGGTGCGCAGCTTCTCGCGAAAGAAGGTGCGCAGCTTCTCGCGAAACATGAAGAGCTGGATCAATGCATAGGGCGCCTGCTGGCCGCCGAGCGACGGCGTGTTTTCGATCTCGGATTGCCCTTTTTCGCCGTGACAGCCCTGGCACGTCGCGAAGCGCTCGTCGAGCGTCTCGGCGCTGGCGGAAGCTGCGATCAGCGCAAACGCCAGCGCCGTTAGTGTCTTACGCATCGGCCAACTCCTGGCGAAGGCTCATTCCAAAAAATGATCGAGGGCAGCGTGAGCCGCCCTCGATCTTTGTCGTCCGTTACTGCCCGGCAACCTTCTGCTTGCCGTAGGTAATGCGATAGACGGCGCCGTTCCAGTCGTCGGAGAGCAGCATCGAGCCGTCCTTCATTTGCATCACGTCGACGGGGCGGCCGATATACTTGTTGTCTTCGAGGAAGCCGGTGATGAACGGCTCCATCGACTTCATCGTGCCGTCCTTGTTCAGCTTGACGACGACGACGTCACCACCCTGCTTTTTCGATTTATTCCACGAGCCGTGGCGCGCGATGATGATCGCGTTCTTGTAGGATTTCGGGAACATGTCGCCGGTATAGAACCGCATGCCCAGCGGTGCGACATGCGGGCCCAGCAGGCCGACCGGCGCGGTGTAGTCCTTGCAGTCCTTGCCCCAGCCGAGTTCCTGATCGATGATGTTGCCCTGAAGGCAATACGGCGCGCCGAAATGTTCGCCGGCCTTGGTGACGCGGTTGAGTTCGTCCTCCGGCACCGTCTCCGACAACCAGTCGCGGCCGTTGTCGGTGAAGTACATTTGCTTGGTCTCGGGATTCCAGTCGAAACCGACACTATGGCGCACGCCGCGCACGTAAACCTCGGCGCCCGAACCATCCAGGTTCATTCGGCGGATCTGGCCATGGTCTTCGTCATGCAGCACAACGTTGCCCGGCTGTCCGACCTCGAAATAAAGCTTGTTGTCCGGGCCGATCGCCATGAACTTCCAACCATGCGCCTCGTCCTTTGGCAGCTTGTCGTAGATCACGACAGGCTTCGGCGGGCTGTCCAGGTTGTCCTCGACCTTCTCGATCTTGGAGACCTTCGACAGTTCGGCGATGTAGAGCGTGCCGTCCTTGAACGCAACGCCGTTCGGACGATAGAGGCCGGAGGCGACTATCTTGACCGACCGCTTGCCGTCCTTGTTCTCGATGCCATAGACCTTGTCGACGAGCCGGCTGCCGACGAACACCGTGCCCTTGTTGCCAAGCGCCAGCGAACGCGCATTCGCCATGCCGGCGGCATAGACCTCGATGTTGAAGCCGGGCGGCAGCTTGAGTTTCGCGGTCGGCAGTTTGTCCGGCGCAGCCGGAAGCGGCGGCGGCGCCACAGGCGCGAGCTTGGCGGCGGCTTCACTATCCGGCCGACCGATCAGCGGGGAGCCCGGCGGCAATGGGGCGGGCGCGGCCGCCGGTGCGGCACCGGCCGCGGGTGCGGCGGGCTGCTGGGCGACAGCATTGAATGTGAGTGCACCGAAGAAAGCACCGGCCAGCAAAAGGCTGCGCGATGCCGACGAATAGCTCTTCATGAGTTTCTCCCTTGGCGGAAGCCGTTTTCCTCACGCAGGCNNNNGCACCGAAGAAAGCACCGGCCAGCAAAAGGCTGCGCGATGCCGACGAATAGCTCTTCATGAGTTTCTCCCTTGGCGGAAGCCGTTTTCCTCACGCAGGCCGTGATAATGCCGGCGCCGGTGGCTTTCCCGACCCGCAGTCTCCGACATTTGTCCGTACATTTGCAATCGGAAACATTGCTTGCAAGGCAAGCTTGCATGGCGGGAATAGACCAAGGCGCATGGTGTAGCGCAATACGATCTGGCGCGGCGTCAATGCTTGGTGATCGGACTGTCGGGGCTATCGAGCAGAACCGCTTCCGAGAACGGAAATTCCAGCACGATCTCGCCTTCGTCGTCGGTCACCTCGATGATGGCGTTCAACAGCGCGCCGTCGGTCCCCTCGGTCCGCAGCAGCTCCCGAATCATGGCGCGGGCCATTTCCCAGGCGCGGTCGGGATCCCTGAGCATTTCACCATCGGGGTCGGTAATCAGCTCATCGCCGATACGGGTATTGAAAAAATAGCGTGGCATCGGCGCAAACCTGGTTCCGTCGGCAGCCACGCAACCGGCGGCCACCATTCTCACAAGTTCTTTATCCGGAGCCGGCAGCGCTCCGTCTTGGCAAATCGTCCCCGGCAAAATCGTCATTGGCGGCGGTGCGAACAACCACGAAACGCTTGATCCCACGCCGTTTTGAGCCGGAACGGCCGCACAACTGCGTGAGTACATTTCGCAATGCAGCATAACCACGCCAAGGTCTCACGCAAAAGATTTAACTGGCGAACTTTTCGATCCGCAGTACCTTGTCTTCGAGGGCGGAATTCGTCCGTTACCAAAAGGAGCGCCAAATGGCCTGGAAGACACCGAAAATCGTCGAAGTATCGGTCGGCATGGAAATCAACATGTATATGTGCGCGACCCGCAAGTAAGCGGCAGCGATACTTCCGATCTCACGCAGGTGGACCTACGGGCCGGACAGCTTCCCGATTGTGGAGTTGTGTCCTGAGCCCGTGTCCACCTCGTGGCGTTTTTAGCCAAGCTTCGTTTAGCCAAGCTTCGTAACGTCGCGTTTTGTAGCATCAGTATCTGCAACGACAGGTCTTGGTATTCCCGGGAGACGAACGCCTCGCCCGACCTGCGCCAGCAACTGACCGCGACGCCGCAGCTTCATCCCAGGGCTGGACAGCTCCGCCACAGCCCGATCGCGGGCGTCATCCTGACCAATGGCGAGATCGACGCGATCACCGGGCTGTTGTCGATGCGCGAGGGCTCACCCTTTACCGTCTATGGGCATGAACGGGTGCTTGCGATTCTGAAGTCCAACAGCATCTTTAATGTGCTGAACGACAAGAACGTCCGCCGCCAGCCGATCGAGGTGGACAAGGCGTTCGAACCCTCCCTGCCCGATGGTTCGCCGTCCGGCATCGAGATTCTCCCCTTCGAGGTTCCCGGCAAGGGCGCCTGGTATCTCGAAGGCAAGGCGCATCCATCCGGCAGCGACGGCGCCGGCGATACGCTCGGGCTTCGGATTCTGGACAAGGCAAGCGGCAAGTACTTTTATTTTCTCGCCGCCTGCGCCCGCGTCACCGACGATCTCAAATCGAGGCTATCAGGCGCAGCCCTGGTCTTCTTCGACGGCACCGTGTGGCGCGACGACGAATTGATCGTGGCGGGGCTCGGTAACAAGACGGGACAGGGCATGGGCCATATCTCGATGTCGGGCGATCACGGCGCGATCCAAAGCCTTGCCGGGCTCGACATCGGCCGAAAGATGTTTTTGCATATCAACAATTCCAACCCGGCCTTGCTGCACGGCTCGGACGAGCGCAAGGCCGCGGAGAGAGCCGGCTGGCAGATCCCGGCTGACGGAACGGAGATAACGCTGTGAACGTCGCGACACCCGGAATAACTGCACCTGGAATGACCGCGCTGTCGATCGGCAAGGGCGTCACGCTCAACAGCGCCGAGGAACTGGAAGCGATGCTCCGCCAGATCGGCGCGACGCGCTACCACAACCTGCATCCGTTCCACCGGCTGCTGCACGGCGGCAAGCTCAATCAGGGCCAGGTGCAGGCCTGGGCGCTGAACCGTTATTATTACCAGAGCACGATCCCGCTCAAGGACGCGATGGTGATCTCCAGGTTCCGCGACCGCACCACCCGCATCGAGTGGCGGCATCGCATCGAGGACCATGACGGCGACCTCAACACCGAAGGCGGCATCGATCGCTGGCTCAAGCTGACCGAAGGCCTCGGCCTCGACAGCGCCTATGTGGAATCGACCGAAGGCATTTTGCCCGCGACGCGGTTCGCGGTGGAGGCTTACGTGCATTTCTGCCGCGACAAGAGCCCGCTGGAGGCCATCGCCTCCTCGCTGACGGAGCTGTTCGCACCGAACCTGCACGAGGAACGTATTTCGGGGATGCTGCAGCACTACAATTTCGTCAATCCGGAAATCATGAGCTATTTCAGCCGCCGCCTGACCCAGGCGCCGCGTGACGCCAATTTCGCGCTGGACTATGTCAGGCAGCATGCCACCACGCCCAAAGAGCGTGAGGCGGTATGCAATGCGCTGATCTTCAAGACCAATGTGCTATGGGTTCAGCTTGACGCGCTGTATCATGCCTATGTCGAGGGCCACATTCCGCCCGGCGCCTTCGTGCCGAAAGGGACATGACAGCAAATGGCAAGCCGCAACATCAGCGTCAGCGAGGCGAGCCGGCCGAAATTGCCGCGGCACGCTCGGCTGAAATTCGATGAAACGCGGCAAGTCTGGGTGATCCTGGCGCCGGAGCGCGTGCTGGCGCCGGACGAGATTGCGGTCGAGGTGCTGCAGCTTTGCGACGGCGTCCGCAGTGTGTCCGAGATGGTCGATCAGCTCGCCGCCAAATACGCCGCGCCGCGCGAGGCGATCGCCACCGACGTCGTCACGATGTTGCAGGACCTCGCCGACAAGGGTTTTCTCACCGAAGCGCGGGAGAAGACGTCATGAGTGACCTGATCGCCGACGGCAAGACCGCGGCCGCGCCCCATGACGGGCTTGCGGTACTTGAATCGCGCCGTTCGACCGCGGAGACTTTTGGTATTCCTTTGGCGGTGCTCGCCGAACTGACGCATCGCTGCCCGCTGCAATGCCCCTACTGCTCCAACCCGGTCGAACTCGACCGCGGCAGCACCGAACTCACGACCGACGAGTGGAAGAAGGTCCTGACGGAATTGGCCGAAATCGGCGTGTTGCAGATTCATTTTTCCGGCGGTGAGCCGACCGCGCGCAAGGATATCGTCGAGCTGGTGCAGCAAGCGACCGATGTGGGGCTCTACAGCAACCTCATTACGTCGGCGGTGATGCTGAGCAGGGAAAAGCTGTCCGCGCTGGCCGATGCTGGATTGTGCCACGTGCAGATCAGCTTTCAGGGCAACGAGCCTGGGGTGGCCGACCGCGTCGCCGGACTGAAGAACGCGCATGCGAAGAAGATCGAGGCCGCGAAATGGACGCGTGAGCTCGAACTGCCGCTGACGGTCAATGCGGTCATGCACCGGCAGAACCTGCATCAGCTCACCGACATCATCCAGATGGCGGTCGATCTCGACGCCGATCGTCTGGAGGTGGCCAACGTCCAGTATTACGGCTGGGCCCTGAAGAACCGCGCCGCGCTGATGCCGACGCTGCAACAGATCGAGGAAACCAGCCGCATCGTCGAGGAGGCCGCGGTGCGGCTGAAGGGCATTCTCGCCATCGACTATGTCGTGCCGGATTACTATGCGCTACGGCCGAAGAAATGCATGGGCGGATGGGGCCGGCAATTCTTCAACATCTCACCCGCCGGCAAGGTGTTGCCGTGCCACGCCGCCGAGTCCATCACCGGGCTCGAATTCGAGTCGGTACGATCCAATCATTCGATCGCCTGGATCTGGCAGAACTCCGAAGCCTTCAACCGCTATCGCGGCACCGGCTGGATGCCCGAGCCGTGCCAGAGCTGCGAATTCAAGGAGATCGATTTCGGCGGCTGCCGCTGCCAGGCCTTTGCGCTGACCGGCGATGCCGGCAATACCGATCCGGCCTGCACGCTGTCGCCGATGCATGAGCAGATCTTCAGAGCTGCCGCCTCCGAGGCCGCCGCCGACAACAACCGCTTCCTCTATCGCAATTTCGCCGGCGGCACGCTGGAGACGGAAGGCGAGCATGGCGCCTGACGCCGACGCCAGAAAATCCGCACAACGTGCCGATCCCTTTGCGCCGCTGACCTCGGAACATCTTTCCGTCAGCGATGGCCACGAGATCTATGTCGAGAGCGTCGGCCGCCTCGGCGGTGTTCCCGCGATCTATCTGCATGGCGGGCCCGGCAGCGGCTGTCAGCCCGATCATCGCCGGCTGTTCGATCCCGAACGTTTTCACGCCGTGCTGTTCGACCAGCGCGGCGCCGGCCGCAGCCGCCCCAAGGCCAGTCGCGATGCCAACACGCTGCAACATCTGATCGCGGACATGGAAGTGATCCGCGAAAAGTTCGCATTTGAACGCTGGATGGTGGTCGGGGGCTCCTGGGGCGCGACCCTGGCGCTGGCCTATGCGCAGGCGCATCCCGAGCGCGTCGCCGGCATCGTGCTGCGCGCGACGTTTCTTGGCACCATGCAAGAAATCGAAAACGGCTTTCTCAACGTGCTGCCGCGCTTCTATCCCGGCCTGTATGACGACTTCCTGAGCGTGTTGCCGCGAGAAGAGCGCGCCGGTCCGATCGACGCCTATTTCCGCCGCATCCTCGATGCTGATCCTGCCGTGCACGGCCCCGCGGCGCGGGCCTGGGGCCAGACCGAGGGAATTCTTTCCGAACATGCGCCGAAGCGCAGCCGGCTGGATCTGCCGGCGCTCATCTCCTCGCGCGCTTCGCCTGCGACGCCGTTCATGGAAGCGCACTATTTTGCCAATAACAGCTTCATGCAGCCGGACCAGTTGATCAACGAGGCCGGCAAACTCACTGGCATTCCCGGCATCATCGTGCAGGGCCGCTATGATCTGCTGTGCCCGCCGGCAACCTCGCATGCGCTGGGCGCAGTATGGCGCGAGGCCGAAATTCGCGTCGTCGAAGGCGCTGGCCATACGCTGTACGATCCCGGCGTCCGCGACGCCGTGATGAAGGCGATTGCGGACATGGCGTCGAAGGTCACGCGATAAGGAAATTTGGAAATGCCGATCGCCGGAAAAGGGATGCTGCTGACGT
>WNFI01658749.1_pt1 | contig 10491 bp, 10 predicted proteins | sample 5400471 | NCBI WGS metagenome assembly WNFI01 (sample SAMN13153348, study PRJNA577476) | soil metagenome | isolation source: 100 cm saprolite on Douglas fir-dominated hillslope | place: USA:California | collected 2013-09-17 | reverse complement strand
CTGGAAACCGCGCGGCATTCGATTCGGGCTGAGGACGCGCGCCGTCTTCTTCCGTCCTGTCCGCACGAACGTCCGCGTCTGGCGTACCGCGACGTCGCATCCGCGACGAACCGGACGACGCTCATCGCCGCGATGCTGCCGGCGCAATGCGTGTCGACGCACACGCTCTTTTGCCTTCGCAGCCGCCTATCGTTGCGGTCGCAGTACTTTCTCTGCGCGCTGTTCAACAGCTTCGTCGTCAACTTCCTCGTGCGCCTGCGCGTCACAACGCATGTGACCACGGCCATCGTCGAGCGGTTACCGATCCCTACCGCCGAGACCGCGCCCGGAGCGTTCCGCCATATCGCGGCGCTCGGACGCGTGCTCTCCAGGCGTCGTGATCCGAATGCCCTCGCGATCCTGAACGCGCGCGTCGCAGAACTGTATCAGCTCAGCGCCGAAGAGTTCGCGCACATCCTCGAGACGTTTCCGTTGATTCCAATCGAGGAGCGGGAACGGGCGCTACGCGAGTTCAAGACGATACGGAGATAGACGCAGGACGGAGTGATGGAAGAACAGCCATCACATATCCGTCCTCGTCGCGTCTCTGTGTCAAGAAAGGCCACATGCTATAGTCGCGATTTGTGCCCAACTACGGGTTCGCCATCGATCTTCGAAAATGCATCGGTTGTCACGCTTGCACGATCGCCTGTAAGGCCGAGCACGACATTCCTGTGGGGGTGAACCGCTGTTGGGTGAAAACAGTCGAGCACGGTACTTTCCCCGCCACCCGACGTCTTTTTTTCCCTGTCCTCTGCAATCAATGCGACGAAGCGCCCTGCGCGAAGATCTGTCCGACCAATGCGCTCTTCAAGCGGCGCGACGGCATCGTCGATCTCCATGGGGACAGCTGCATCGGATGCCGGGCGTGCATGATCGCGTGTCCGTACGATCAGCTGTTCATCGATCCGAACACCCATACGGCGGAGAAATGCAACTTCTGCGCGAACCGCGTCGAGAACGAGCTGCTCCCGGCGTGCGTGAGCGTGTGTCCGACTGAATGCCGCATCTTCGGCGATCTCGACGATCCCACGAGCGAAGTGGCGCAGATCGCCGCGCGCGAGTTCGCGTCCGTTCGGAAGCCGGAGAAGGGCACCATTCCGAAAGTGTTCTACATCGGCGCGCACGAAAGCGTGCTGCAGCCCGAGATCGCGACGCGGCCGTTCATCTACAAAGAAGGACAAGTGCTGCTGCGTCCGCTCGCATCGCCGACTGCTGATCCGTCCGACCCCGGCGCGCCGCGCGTTGATTACGACACGCCGCACGTGAAACCATGGGGTCTCGACATGGCGATCTACCTCCTGACGAAAGGGATCGCCACCGGTACGATGCTCGTGTCTCTCCTGTTGCCGCTGCTCACTCGCGATCGATCGCCGCTCACGGCGATCGTCGGACCGGCGATCTCGCTGATCTTCCTCGCAATCACCGCAGTGATCCTGATCGTCGACCTCGAGCGCCCCGGGCGCTTCTACTACATCCTCGTGCGCCCGAACTGGCGCTCGTGGATGGTGTGGGGCGCGTACTTTCTCACCGCGCAGGGCGTGCTGACGACCATCTGGATCGGCGCAGCGTGGTTTGGGATCGACGCAATGCCGGCGCTGCTGCGGTGGCCTCTCGTCATCACATCGTTGCTGACGACGGTCTACACGGGGTTCCTCTTCGCGCAGGGCCTCGCGCGCGATCTGTGGCAAGGATGGCAGTCGACGATCGATCTGGTCGCGCAAGCGGTGGCTGAAGGGTCCGCGGTTCTGCTGTTGGCCTCCCTTGTGCCGGGGATGTCGACCGATCCCGCGCTGATTCCGCCGCTGACGCTCACGCTGGTCGCGGCAATGGTCGTCCACGTGGCGCTGATCGTCTTCGAGAATCTCATCGCGCCGAGCGCCACGCGTCATCACCAACTGGCGGTCGCTGCGGTTCGACGCGGCGCCTTCGCGCCGCTCTTTTGGACCGGCGCGATCGCGTCAGCCGCCGCCTCAATTGCGATCGCGCTCGTGTCCGCGCGAGTGCCGGCCGCGCTCGGCGTCGCTGCCCTTCTCGCACTCTGCGGCAGCTTCGCCTGGGAATACATCTGGGTCGAAGCCGGCCAGTCGGTGCCACTCTCATGATCGCGGATCGCAGATTGCGGCTGGCGGATTCAACAGCGGCCATTCCGCAATGACGTTCCGTACACACCCAGACCCCTCGCAGTGGGACGACTACGTGGACTTCGAATCCACGAGCTGGCCGAAGAAAGACAAGCGGCACTACTGGATCATTCCGAGCATCTGTTTCAACTGTGAGTCGGCCTGCGGCATCCTCGCGTATGTCGACAAAGAGAACCTGACCGTCCGAAAGATCGAAGGCAATCCGCTGCACCCCGGCAGCCGCGGCCGCACGTGCGCGAAGGGCGTCGTGACGCCGAATCAGCTGGCGGATCCGGACCGGATTCTCTATCCGATGCGGCGCGACGGCGAGCGCGGATCTGGCAAGTGGACGCAGGTGTCGTGGGACGAGGCGCTGACCGACATCGGCGGCAGGATTCGCAAGGCGATCCTCGAGAACCGGCGTCACGAAATCATGTATCACGTCGGCCGTCCCGGCGAAGACGGCTACGCGAACCGCGTCCTGCAGTCGTGGGGCATCGACGGGCACAACAGCCACACCAACGTCTGCTCATCGTCTGCGCGGCTGGGACATTTCTTATGGTGCGGCAACGATCGGCCGTCGCCCGACTACGCGAACGCGAAGACGATCCTGCTGCTGTCGTCGCACCTCGAAACCGGCCACTATTTCAACCCGCACGCGCAACGGATCATCGAAGGCCAGGAGAAGGGCGCAACGCTTGTCGTGATCGATCCGCGGTTGTCGAACACGTCGGCGAAAGCGAACGTGTGGCTGCCGGCGTATTCCGGCACTGAAGGCGCGCTCCTGCTCGCGATGGTGAACGTGATTCTTCGCGAAGAGCTCTTCGATCGCGAGTTCGTGCGATCGTGGGTCGACTGGCGCGGCTACTTGCGCGCGGATCGACCGGATCTCGCCGTCACGTTCGAAAACTTCATCGTCGCGCTGAAAGATCTCTATCAGGAGTTCACGCCGCAGTATGCGGCCGACGAAACCGGCGTCGACGCGATACAGATCGTCGAGGCGGCGCGAGCGATCGGTCGCGCGCGCGGCACGTTCAGCACACATAATTGGCGATCGGCGGCCGCCGGAAACCTCTGGGGCTGGCAGATCACCCGCTGCCTCTACCTGCTTGTCGTCCTCACAGGATCGGTGGGGACCAAAGGGGGCGTGGGGCTCCATCTCTCGAACAAGTTCGTACCAAAGCATCCGACCACGCCGGACGGCGCCGATTACTGGAACGAGCTGCTGTTTCCGCGCGAATACCCACTCGCGCACTTCGAGATGAGCTTTCTGCTGCCGCATCTGCTCAAAGAGAATCGCGGCAAGCTCGACGTGTACTTCACGCGCGTCTACAACCCGCTCTGGACGAACCCGGACGGCTTCTCGTGGATGGAGATGCTCACCGATCGCGACAAGATCGGCCTGCACGTCGCGCTGACGCCGACCTGGAGCGAGACGGCGTGGTTCGCCGATTACATCCTGCCGATGGGCCTCGGCACCGAGCGCCACGACACGATGAGTCAGGAGACGCACGCCGCGCAGTGGCTCGGATTCCGGCAGCCGGTGATCCGCGTCGCGCGAGAAAAACGCGGCGACACGATCAACGCCACGTACGAGGCGAATCCCGGCGAAGTGTGGGAGGAGAGCGAGTTCTGGGCCGCGCTCACGTGGCGCATCGATCCCGACGGCGCGCTCGGCATCCGCAAGCATTTCGAATCGCCATATCGTCCTGGTGAGCCGGTGACAATGGACGAGTACTACGGGTGGATGTTCGAGAACTCCGTCCCCGGACTTCCCGAAGCCGCCGCACAAGAGGCGCTCACGCCGCTCGCGTACATGCGCAAGTACGGCGTGTTCAAGGTGCAGGACAACGTCTATGAGCCGTATCTGCAGCCGTTCGACACGACGACGATGTCCGGCGCGGCGATCGACGCCGACAATGAAGTGGTGCTGAAAGACGGCAGGCCGATTGGGGTGATCGTCGACGGCCAGGCCGTAACGGGATTCACGACGCCCTCGCGACGACTCGAGTTCCGATCGCAAACGCTCGTGGATTGGGGATGGCCGGAGCACGCGGTGCCGCGCTACGTACCGGGCCACGTCCATTGGCGCGATCTGAAACGCGACCAGGGCGAGTTCGATCTGCTGCCGAACTTCCGCCTGCCGACGCTGGTCCACACGCGTTCGCCGGTCAAGTGGCTCTACGAGATTTCGCACGATAACCCGCTGTGGATCGCGACCGCTGACGCGAAGCGTTTCGGCATCGACACCGGCGACCTCGTGAAGGTGCGGACGCAGATCGGGTATTTCGTCACGCGCGCGTGGGTGACGGAAGGCATCCGTCCAGGCGTCCTGGGCATGTCGCATCACCTCGGACGCTGGCGGCTGAACGAGGAGATGGGCAACCGTACGGCATCGGCGCTCGTGACGATCGATCGCCAGGGCAGCGGTTACAAAGTGTCGCAGGTCCACGGCGCACAGCCGTTCGCGAGCAGCGATCCCGACAGCTCGCGGATCTGGTGGAGCGAGGTCGGTGTTCACCAGAACCTGACGTTTCCGGTGCAGCCCGATCCGGTGAGCGGCATGCACTGCTGGCACCAGCGCGTCACGCTCGAGAAGGCCGCCGGCGGCGACAAGTACGGCGACATCTTCGTCGACACCGCGAAGTCGCACGAAGTTTACAAAGAGTGGCTAAAGATGACCCGGCCGGCGCCGGGTCCCGACGGCCTGCGACGTCCGCTGTGGTTCGATCGGCCGCTTCGTCCCCAGCCGCACACATACAAAATCTAGATCGCATTCTCCGTCGTCATTCTTTCGACGCGGACCTTTCGAGCGCCGGATTGCGTCTTTACCTGACAGGTAATTGCTGCCGGATGGCCGGCGGCATGATCGTGAGAGAACGCGATGAACACTTTGCTCGGATTTCCCGCGAGCAGCGCCACGCCGGCGTTCGGCCGTCTGCTGAAACAGTGGCGCACGACGCGCCACATGAGCCAGCTGACGCTGGCGACTGAAGCCGGCATCTCCACGCGTCATCTGAGCTTTCTCGAGACCGGCCGCGCGCAGCCAAGCCGCGAGATGCTGCAGCTGCTCGCCTGCATGCTCGACGTGCCGCTCGGCGAGCGCAACGCGCTGCTGGTCAGCGCGGGCTATGCGCCGATGTACGCTGAGCGGCCGCTCGGCTCGCCCGAGCTCGCGCCGGTGCGGCGCGCGCTGGAGTTCATCCTGCGCCAGCAGGAGCCGTATCCCGCGCTCGTCCTGGACGGCGACTGGAACGTCGTCATGCACAATGCGGCGGCGGTGCGCGTGTTCGAGCCCTTCAAGGCGGGCGGCCAGACTGCCAACGTGATGCACAAGGTGTTCGATCCAAACGCGCTGCGTCCCTTCATCGTGAACTGGGAAGAGATCGCCGCATGCCTGATGCACAACGTCCACCGCGAGATTGCCGCAACCGGCAGCGAATCGCTCGTGGCCCTTCGCGACGCGCTGGTGGCGTATCCCGGCGTCCCCGCACTATGGCGAACGGCGGACGCCGTGTCGCCGGTCGATCCGCTCGTCGCCATGCACCTGCGCAAGGGAGAAGCGTCCATGGCGTTCTTTTCGACGGTCACCCAGTTCGCCACGGCGTGCGACATAACGCTGCCGCAGCTGAAGATCGAGTGCTTCTTCCCCGCCGACGGCGCCACCGAACAGCTGTCGCGCCGCCTCGCGGAGAGCTCCGAACCGATTGCCGTCTGACGTTTTACTTCTCGCGTAATCGCCTGCAGCGATCCTTCTCGAAAGAATGGAACCATGCTGCAGGCACTCGCGCTCGCCGTCGTCCTTCACCTCTCCAACATCGCAGGCGCACCAGCACAGCTCGTCGCGACGGCGCAGACTGAAGTCGCCCGCACGTATTCGGCGATGGGTGTGCCGATCGTCTGGCGCTCGCACCAAGCGATCACCGATGCGCGCGCGATTCAGGTCGTGCTGTTGCCGCTCGAAACCGGCGGCCTGCGGCAGTCGAAGGGGTCCGTGATGGGCGCCGCGGTGCACACGCCAGAGGGCACGGGCGTCGCGTACGTGTACTACCGGCGAGTCGCGCAGCAGGCACAGCAGTACGATGTGCCGTACGCGATGGTGCTCGCGAGCGCGATCGCGCACGAACTCGGACACCTGCTGCTCGGATCGCACGAACACGCGCCCGCCGGCCTGATGCGCGCGTGCTGGCGCCGCGAGGAATTTCGGCAGGCCGCGCAAGGCCGCCTGCGGTTCTCCGCGGCGGAACTCGCGGCAATCCGAACGCGACTCGACGCGTTTGCTGACGAGTAAACGTCAGAATCCGCACGCGCCCTTTGGAATCAGGCGCACGTCGCTATTGATCGCGGCCGCACTGACGTTGCCGAGATCGTCGTGGATCTTCAGTGTCACCGTCATCGTGAACCACTGCTTGTCCGCGGGCAGCGGCGGCGGCGGAATCAGCGCGCAGCTCACGCGCGGCATCGTCAGGATCGGACCGGTCGTCGTCTGCGTGAACGTCGTCGCCACGCCCCACGACCAGTCCCACGCGACGATGTTTCCAGGCGCCGACGATGTGGACCCGTTGAACGTGCAGTCGAGCGTCGCCCCGTCGTTGGCGAGCGTGCACGTTTCCGTTTCGGTCGGTCCCGTCACTCCAAACCTCGCGGTAGCCACCGTCGGCTTCGTCGCCGACAGAGTCACCGACGCGGTGGCGTCGCCATAGATCACCGTAATCGTGCCGGTGATCGTTCCACCGACCGCCCGCGTCGTGACGATGAACGTCGCGGTCGTCGATCCGGCGGGAACAGTCAGCGTCGCAGGCACGATGAGCGGATCGGTCGCCGATAGAGTAATCACGGCACCTCCTGCAGGCGCGGGCGCGCCGAGCGTGATGGTACCGTTCACCTGGTTCCCGCCAACAACTGTCGAAGCCGCGAGCGAGACCGACACGGCAAACGCCTGTCCAGTAACCGTCACCGTCGGTGATTGGCGCGTGCTTCCACCGGCCGACGCGGTGATCGTCGCTGTCCCTGGGCCGATGGCTCTGATCGCGAACGACGCCGTCGTTCCACCGACGGCAATCGTGACCGGTGTCTGCACGCTGACGATTTGAGCGTTGCTCGTCGTCAGAGTGACTGTCGTCGCAGTGGTCGCGGGTGTCGACAGCGTGACGGGGCCTTGGGCGGTGGTGCCCACCGAGAGCGTCGACGCCGTCAGCGTGACGCCGGAGATCGCCGAGCCTCCGGACGGCGCGGTCGGGGAATTTGAACTGGCGCAATGAATCGTGGATATCGCCGCGACGATTGTGAAAGCCAACGCGGCAGGCGGTTTCATTGTCATGTGCCGCCCAGGCATCAACAACTGTGCCAGAGCAAGCTCATGCGCGACTCGTTAAAGACGGCTGTGAAACACGACTGCCGCGATCGCGCCGCCCACCAGCTCGAGCAGCACAATCGACGTGAGCAACGTGAATGTCCAATCACGTGCGATCGCGTACTGCACCACGGAAAACGCCACGCGTGCAGCCGGTGTCGCGATCAAGACGAGAATGCCGGCGTTCAACAGAAGGGCGGCGAGCGCGCTGGCGGATGTCCATGACAGCGCGAGACCGACCGCGAGGCACACGCTGCTGGCAACGACGCCAATCCGCAGAACGCGACCGATCAACTCTTCGAAGCGCTGATCGCCTGTGCTCATCGCGTCGCCTTGAAGAGCATCAGCACAGAAACCACTGCGAGGACGCTGGCGAGCAGCAGCTTCAGGCGCTGGATCGGCACCTTCGACGAAAACCGGAGACCGAACGCAGACCCGAGCTGCACGCCGAGAATCGCTGCGGCTGCTGCCGTCGGCGGCAGCTGGCCGTTGACGTAATAGATGATCACGCCTGCCGACGCCGTGACGCCGATCATGAACGCGCTCGTCGCCGCCGCCGCGCGGAGCGGCATGCCGCACCAGCCGTTCAGCACCGGCACTTTGATGACGCCGCCGCCGACACCGAGCAGCGATGACACGTTGCCGGCGAGGAACGACGCGGCGAGCGCCAGCGGCAGCCGCTTGATCCGATAGACGACGGTGCCGCCGATTTCAGCGTCGTGCATGACGGCGCCGAACCGGCCAGGATCGGCCGTCGGATCGAGAATCACGTTGCGCTTGTTCGACCGCGCGAACGTCGCGACGGCACCAAATCCCGCGACGACGGCGAACAGTTTCTGCAGGAGCGCCGGCGGGAGCATCTGCGCCGTGAAGTGATCGCCGCCGACGCGCCGATCGGAATGCCGAGGCCGATGTTGAGCAGGGGAACGAGGAAAATGCCGCCGCCGATGCCGAGCAGGGCGCCGAGGCTGCCGGCCGCAGCGCCCGCTGCGAAAATGATCAGAACTTGCGTGTCTGTGCCAGGTAACGCTCCGCCTTTTCAAGCGCGCGCTGCTCTGCCTCTTCCGCAAGTGCCATCTCAGTAAACATCACGCGGCTCCGATGCGCTTGCAGAAGGCTTCATAGGCGCCGGGCGACTGCTGGTCCCACCAGACGATGTAGTTCTGCGCGGCGAGCTCCAGATTCTTCAACTCGTTCGCGTTGCCGAGTTTCTCGCGCAATGCCGGCAGGACGAAGCGCATCCGCGCATAGGTAAACAGCAGCTCGCGTCCGCTCTGGTAAAAGAGCTCGGCGTTGAGCACGCCCGTGTTGATGAACGACGCGGCCATCTCCCAGTAGCTCGTGACCTGACGATACGACTCGTTCGCGTCGGTGCCCGGCGCGCAGAGCGCGCTCCACTCCTCGAGAGTTCGCACCTTGAAGTTGGCCATGAACCAACTGCGCGACGCGCGCATACGATCGTCGCGGCGTAATTCGTACAGCCGCAGAATCAAATTCACGTCGTCGAAGGTCGCGCGCGATCCGAATGCTTTCACTGCTTCGCACCTGTTTCTTTGATGACGCCGATATTTGCGATGGTGTCGCCCTTCTTCAGCGACGGGAGCGCGCGCACGAACAGGATGATGCCCGCCTGGGGGGCGCGCACCTCCTGAATCTGATGCCCGTAATAGTCGGTGACGATGCCGATCACGGCGCCTTTGACGACCTTTGCGTCGCGATCGACGCGCGGAAGAAACACGCCGATCTGTTCCGATGCAATCGTGACGACGGGATCGATCCACGCCGGGTTGCGAACCGGCATCACTTGGCGGTTGAGCATCTTGAGATGTCCCATGACGTTCAGCACGCCGTCGGCGAGCGCGGTGACATCGGCGATGTTCACGGGACCGGAGCGGCCGGCTTCGGCGGTGAACGACGGTTTACCGCGCGTCGACGCGGTGTTCTCGAGATAGCGCGACTGATTGGGATCCTTCGGGCGATCGGCGGAGATGATGATGCGGTCGAGGCCGAACGCCAGCACCATCCCTTTCGAGAAATCGTCCTGCTTCTGGTTGCCGGTGACCGTCCAGTAGCTGTACGGCCGCAGGTTCTCGTCGAGATCACCGCCGTGCAGGTCGATCAGGTGATCGCACTTCTCGACGACTTCCTTCGTGATCGCGAACGAGGCGCGATCGGTCTGCGTGCCTTTCGGATCGCCGGGATAGTACCGGTTCATGCTCTTGTTGTCGGTCGGGTTCACGTGCGGAGTGATTTTCTCGAACGACGGAATGTTGACGATCGGCACGAGGATCAGCGTACCCGATACGTTCGCCGGCGATACCGTGTCGATCAACTTCTGCACCGCCAGAATGGACGCGTACTCGCTGCCATGCGCTCCCGATGCAACCGCGAGCACCGGTCCAGGCTTGGCGCCGTGGACGATTGCAACTGGAATGTCGTAACCGGCGTCCGAACCGGCCGGTACGTGGATCACGCCGAGCGCCTTCTGGCCTCGGTTTGCCGTTGCCGTGCCGACCGTGAACGTCGGATGCGGGTCCTGCGCGCGCGCCGGCTGCGCGCACGCGCCCAAAATCGTCGCGGCGATGATGACATGTTTCATTTGCGCAACTTTACAACGGTTCGCGCATCTCAATATAGTTGGCGCTTGGCGTCAGTGAAGACCGAGCCGCTCTATATCAACGGCGAATTCGTCGCAGCCGGCGCGTCGGGGACGATCGACGTCATCGATCCGTCGACAACGGAGATCATCGGACGCATCGCCGACGCCGGAGCCGCCGACGTCGCGCGGGCGGTCGCCGCCGCGCGCAGCGCGTTCGACGAAGGCGCGTGGACGGAAACGACCGCGCAGGATCGCGGACGCATCCTGTTCAGGCTCGCCGAAGCCGTTCGCGCGCGCGCCGACGAGCTCGCGGAGCTCGAAACGCGCAACAGCGGCAAGCCGATCGTCGAAGCCGAGTACGACGTCGCGGACGTGGC
>WNFI01433344.1_pt1 | contig 10491 bp, 8 predicted proteins | sample 5400471 | NCBI WGS metagenome assembly WNFI01 (sample SAMN13153348, study PRJNA577476) | soil metagenome | isolation source: 100 cm saprolite on Douglas fir-dominated hillslope | place: USA:California | collected 2013-09-17 | reverse complement strand
CGTTGGTTGACGTGGGGATTTGTATCGTAAAAGTATTGCTGCCGGCAGTCTGAACAAAGTAAGTCCCGTCCAGACTGGGGTTCGTGCTGGCATCGGCGACGGTCACGCGGTCTTTGCCGGCAATCAGGCCATGCGGGGTTGATGTGGTGAACGTAACCGTGTTACCGGACGCGACCGCGCTAGTCAGGCTTCCGCCTGTCAGAGCCCACTCCGCACCCCCAACCGCGTGCGCAAACAGCGCATAGTGATAGCTGTCCTTCCGCCCGTGCTGGAAACGACGTATGCACGGGCCGTTCAGGGCCTGCTCACAGGAGGCCTCGTCCGGATAATTCAGCGGCTGGTTCTTGAAGAACTCATACCCCGACTTCCAGCCGACGATTCCCGGTTGATTCGGGTATGGGCACAGCAACGGATTCCCCGACGCATCCGTGGTATCGGTGCAGGTCTGCTCCTGGATCGCGCCTGCGGCATATTGCGCAGGGTATCCTGGATTCCCTGGAATGAAATGCAGGTTGATCCCCTTGGGCGAGTACGCGCCCGCCATCATCGTTAGCGCGTTTGCGGAGGGATAGAAGGAATATCCGTTGGTCGTGTCACAAGTGCCATCGGCGTTTACGATACTGCACATGTGGTCAAGCTCTACAAACAGATCCTTCTTCCCCGATTTTGCTCCGGGAAGCGAAACCCAGGAGGGGTCTGTAGTGGCGCACACGCCTCCGTTCACCGACGCATCGCAGTACCCGAAGTTCTTTTTCCACACATCGAGCAGGCCGTCGTTGTCACTGTTCTGAACCGTGGTGCTCATGATGACGGCGCCCCAGGACACGCAGCCGCTGTTCGAGGAATTCGGCACTACCGTGGTCGTCGCTGAAGGATCGTTGGCCTGTACAGGGTTGCTGGTGCCGCTGAAACTCCACGTCGGATTGTCCCAGGACCCGTTGTAGTAGCCGGGGAAGGGCGGCAGATTCCCGTATCGGGAAGGCAGGTTCACGCTGTCCAACGACACCGTCTCATATTTGTTGCTCTGGCCGTTGCCGACGATGTGCGTCAGCTTGGAAATCGGACCCGCTGCGGCCTGGTAGAACCCCTGCATGGTCTGCGACATGGTCGAGGAACCGTTGGCCGGGGCAAACGCACCGTCGTAGATGACAACCGAGGTCAGGGGTAACGAGGGTGTGATGGCGCGATAAATGATAATAAGGCTGGCGCCCAACGTGAGCGGAGCTCCGCCGCCGTTGCTTCCGCTATCGGCAAGTCTCACCTCATATGTGCCGTTAGCCAGTATATTTCCCTGGGAATCCTGCGGCAAAAACCGGCTTACATCTGCGGCGTACGTGCGCATGGTCTTGGAGCCTTGCGAACTCCCCGAACATCCGCCCGAACTCCATGACACCGGGGCATTGGGATTCCCCAACACTACCCCGGTAATCGGATATCCCGTTGCCGGTCCGCCCGCAAATACCGGCCTGAAGAATCCGTTCTGACCGGCAAACCCTGTCTGCGAACCTTCAACTGTTTCCCAGTAGAGGAAAGCTGCGACAATGTCGGCCCCTGGAGGAACGCCCGCTGTAGGCACAGAATTTGCATCCGGCATGGTGAACTGTCGCGACGCGAAACCGTTGAACCCAAGTCCGCGCAGGCCCACCCCGGCGACGACGTAATCGCCGGTTACAAAATAGTTATTCTCGAAATTCAACGGGGTTGTTTGTTGCGCGAGACCTGATTGCGCGAACCCAAGGATCAATAGTAGTCCCAATGCAATCGCCGCGCGCGCCGGCCGGCAGGCCAAAAAAAGCGCGCGAAGGGTCTGAGCGGTAGTCTGCATAGTCAGTCTCATTTCAGTCGAATTTTCGAGAAAATTGTTTTTGTGTCAGAGCAACCAGAGCGATTCATAGGTCGGAGAAGATTCACTGCTCTCAACGAGCACTTCCATTGCCGACGGGAAGACGAATCAAGCCCGGCAGCAACGCGTCCGCACTTTCCTTAATACCCGAGAGATGATGAGCAGTACGCAACAAGGGGGAGGGTCGCAGCGCACCAACCATGGAGGACACATCTTATCCCACAAGCAGCCAAACGCAACAAGAATTTTCTTTGTCGCCGACGGGCCAACTTGCCCGACGGGCGGGCGGGACGGGCGCTTTCCAGGCTGCCCCGAGGTCATGCCAGAGGCGAAAGCCGTTTTTCCTGTTTATGGAGCTATCCCGGACGCGTGAGAGCAGCCGTTGCCAAGACGTGAGAGAAGCTGCACCGGCGGCGATTTCCACTTAGAACGAGGCCACGGCCGCCTGACAGTCGCTGAATGTCTCGAAAAGACTCAGCAGTCCCATCAACTTCAAGGTCTGTTGCACGAATTTGGAGGGGTTCACTAGCTTGAGCGATCCACCCTGTTGCTTGACGGAGGTAAGAAAGCGCGTCAGCAGCCCGATGCCGCTGGAGTCCATGGTTGCCAGTTCCTCTAGATCGAGCACCAGGCGGTTGTCCCCGGCCTTCAGAAGGTCCTCAACGGTTGCGCGCAGGCGATCAACCGGTTCCCCCAAATTTAACCGTCCACGCAGTTTTACGATCTTAACCTGACCCTGACTCCGAACCTCGATATCCACCGATCCCCCGTTCGCTAAAGCTCCTGGCGTTCCAGCAATGCGTTGACAGCATGTTTCCGCTTTGCTAGAGTCACTCAACTTAGAAGAAGCCCTGTGAATTTGCAAGAGAGGCTTCTCCGGCGCGGCCACTAGGCCGTGTTTTTTATGTCACTTTCGGGGCCAAAGCCATGGTAACCCAGGGTTCGGTTTTGGCGATTGATCTCGCCGCATTTGCGGCCCAATTGCTGGAGAACCGCGAAGTCTCTCCCCGCGCGCGCATCATCGCGCAGGCGGTCATGGATCTGTTTCCCGCTGCCGCTATCAACGTCTACCTACTGGCCAATCTAGACGCGGGCCGGGTCTGGACCCCGCATGCGACGGCGGGAGAGGTAACTGTGCATGACTCGTCGGTGCCCACCGGGCAGGGTACCTTGGGCATGATCGCCAGCAATGCCAGGCCGTTTGTTCTCAGCGCCAAGCAACTGCTCCGCGAAGAGTACGCCCATTTGAACGTTCGCCGGACTTTGAATTCTCTCGCCTATCTGCCGTTGACCAATCAAGGCCAGCTTTTGGGCGCAATCGAAATTCTCAGCTTTGAAGCAGAACTAACTAACGGCACGCTTTTGGCGCTGCAGCCGATAGCTGACGTCTCCGCAAGTGCGCTGGCGAACGCGGTCGATTACGAGCAGGAGCGCCACAGCGCGCTTTCCTCCATCACCCGGCTCACCCAACTCTACGACTTAGAATCGAGTGCCAGGCGATCAACGTCTGGCTGCTGCAAGGCGACGAGTCTCTCCTGCTGATGCAGCAGGCCGGGACCGATCCCACTATCCAGGAAGGCGCCACGCAAAAGCCGGGCGGGGGGATCGCAGGTGATGTTTCCGACAACGGAGAGCCGGTGCTGATTGAATTGCCGGACGACCAGCGCCTGATCCAACGGAATGCCGGGATCGAGGATGGCGCAATCTTCTCCTTGATGTCTGCTCCCCTTTTTGATCGTGGCGCTCTGGTAGGCGTGGTAGAGGCTATCAACCGTCTCGACGGCTCGTCCTTCGATGAAGACGAACTCTTCGCGCTCAGCAGTCTGACTGACACCGCTGCCGGCGCATTGCACAACGCCAGTCTGCTGATGGCGGAGCGCAAGGTTGAAATTCTTGAAGCTTTGGTAAAGACCAGCGCGGAAATCACCTCGACCCTGGATTTGGATCGCGTCCTACAGGCCATTGTGAACGGGCCATCGGCAGTAGTTGGCTATGAGCGCGCCGCCATCGCGCTCGATCAGCGTGGCGGAATCCACCTGAAAGCGGTCTCGGGAAACACCGAGCTCAATGCTGACGATCCGCAGTACCGCGGCCTGCGAGAAATTCTGAAGTGGGGCGCGATCCTAAGTGAGCCGCTCTTGATAACGCAGCGCGGCGAGGAAATTGACACAGATCGCGAGGAGACACGTGCCAAGTTTCGCGAATACTTCACTGAGACTGGGATGCAGGCCTGCCATCTGATCCCCCTCGCAGATGAAGAAGGTCGTCTTGGCATCCTTCTGTTTGAAAGCAGCGATCCCGATTTTCTTTCCGAAGCTCATCTCGAAATGCTCAAAGTGCTCTCCAGCCAGGCGACCGTCGCTTTGCGCAATGCGTCGCTCTATAAAGAGGTCCCATTCATCGGCGTACTGCAGCCGCTGGTGGATCGGAAGCGGAAATTCCTGGCCCTGGAAAAGCATCGCCGCATTACGTTGATCGCCGCCGCGGCCGCCATGCTTTTGTTCCTGGCGGTATTCCCGCTGCCCTTGCGAGTGGATGGCACGGCCGTGGTTGCTCCCTCGCGCATGGCCCATCTGGGAGCCGACTTCGAAGGAATTATCAAAGACGTCAAAGTGCGGGAAGGCGATGTGGTCAAAAAGGGAGAAGTGATCGCCAGCCTCGAAGACTGGGAGTATCGTTCGGCATTGGCGGCCGCAAGGGCCAAATATGAGACCGCCGTCGCTCAGATGGATCGTGCCCTCGCGAACAACGATGGTTCCGAGGCCGGCATGCAGCGCGCCCAGGCTGACTACTGGGGTTCCGAGGTTACGCGCGCTCAGGAGCGGTTGGACCGGACCTCAATCCGTTCGCCCATTGACGGGGTTGTGGCGACCCCGCAACTCGAGAACATGGTGGGCCGCAAGCTTAAAGTTGGCGAGAGCTTTGTGGACATCGTGGACAACTCCCAAGCCCTGGTGGATGTGTCGGTGACAGAGAACGACGTTGCGCTGCTGCGTTCGGGAGAGAACGCGAGCCTTAAGCTGGATGGTTTCCCCGAGCGTACGGTCCACGGACAGGTCGCTGTGATCAGTCCTCAAGGAGTTTTGCAGAACGACGAGCGCGTGTTCTTTGCGCGCGTGAGCGTGGCCAACCCGAGCGGCATGTTGCGCTCCGGCATGCAGGGTCGTGGCAAGGTTTCAACCGGTTGGCGTCCAGCAGGCGTGGTGATGTTTCGCCGGCCGGGAATGTGGATTTGGAGCAAGCTTTGGGATTGGTTCGGATGGTGAGGAAATAGAAGGACAGCTTCCATGAGAGTCATATTCAAAATCGCGCCCCTCGTTCTCGTGATGTTGCTCAGTGCGGCCTGCAGCAGTTCGCCGGCCGCTCCCGCAGTTAGCGTCGTGTCGGCGGAGGCCGCGCCCGCGGCCTCCAGCGGCACAATGAAGGCTTCGTCCAATGCCGGCGACTTCGTGGCGTCCGGCCCCATCATCGTAGAAGACCAGGTGGACGTCGCCGCTCAGCGCGACGGAGTGGTGGATCGCATCCTAGCCGAGCCGGGAACTCCGGTCAAAAAGGGCCAGCTTCTGGCCGCGCTCGACGACCGCCAAATTTCTTCCGACCTCGAAGCCGCCCGTGCCCGGACCCGCAGCACCGAGGACGATCTCAAGAACTGGGAAGCCGAAGCGAAAGTGTTGGATTCGGACTACGCTCGTGCGGAAAAAATGTGGGAAGCGAAAATCATCCCGCAAGAGCAACTCGACCACGCAAAATATAAAGCTGAGTCTGACCAGTGGGATGTGAAGCGGGTTTCCGAGCTGCTGACCAACGCCAAGCAGTCCCAGCAATCGCTGGAACTGGAACTGGAAAAAACCCAAATTACCGCACCTTTCAATGGGATTGTTGCGCGTCGCTATGTACGGGTTGGACAGACGGTAGCCCGAAATGATCGCCTATTCTGGGTGACGGCCATCGCTCCGCTGCAAATTCGGGTCACCTTACCCGAAAAATTTCTCGGACATATTCGATCTGGAACCATGATTGCCGTCACGCCTGCCGATGACCTCACTTCGGATCGCCACTACCGGGCGAAGGTGATTCAGGTTAGTCCGGTGGTGGATCCTTCAAGTGACACCATCGAAATTTTGGCGGAACTGTCGGGCGACACTTCCGGGCTTCGGCCTGGCATGCGCGCCAATGCCCACGTTCCAGATGTCCATTAAATGAACCTGAAATGAATATCGTCCGAGCCCTCGACGTAGCATTGCCCGAACTGCCCGAACGGGTGATCCGCAAAACCCCGCCTAAGCTGGATCCCCGCGTCATTTCCAAAGAGCACATCGAGAAGGGGCAGCCCGTGGTCCTGGTGAAAATGCCAGGAACGGAACTGGTCTTCCGCTTTGCCCCTATGCAGTGGAAATTGGTCCAGATGTTCGATGGCGTCCGCTCGCCAGCCGAGATCGCCGACTCTTTGCAACAAGAAACTGGGGTGGTTGTTTCCGAAGAAGACGTAAAAGAACTGGCGAGTTTTCTGCAGAGCGATACGCAGCTCCTTCACAAGACTCTGATTGAGCAGAACATTACACTGCAGCGGGAATTGCGCTCCTCGCGTAAGAAGCGCAGCCGCTTTCAGGTCAAAGATTTGTCCGATATCACCCTCAAGGTTTGGAAAAATGCCGACGGCTATGTCACTTGGCTGTATCCCAAGGTGAGGTTCATGTTCACCCCGTGGTTCGTCTGGACCAGCATCGGTATGTTTGCCCTGATGGGGTGGATGTGGGCCGACCGCTTCGGCGAAGTCTGGTCCGACAGTTTCGCTTTTTATAATTTCACAAAGAAATCAGGCACGGACCTGTTGGTCTGTGATGCCAGCCAAGTCTGGGTGGTGGGCGGCAAGTGGGCGCGCATTGCTACTTCGATTGCCGGCATCTGGCTCGACCTGGTGGTTTGCTTCTTTGCCACGATCGTGTGGTGGGGGACCCCGACTGGCATGGCCATTCATGATTGGGCTTACAAGATCATGATTGTGACCGGAATCGGAGTGTCGCTGCTGAATCTGAACCCGCTCATCAAACTGGATGGTTATCTCATCTTCTCTGAGCTGGTGGCAGAACCCTCCCTCAAAGAGAGCAGCACCGCGTATTTGTCAGGATGGGTCCGCAAGCACCTTTTTCGACTTCCGGTTGAAGTTCCCTATGTTCCGCGGCGCAAGCGTTCCTTCTTTGTCATCTACGGAATACTTTCCGGGCTTTACAGCTACAGCCTTTTGTCGTTCTTGATGGTGATCACTTACCACATCCTGCGTTCCTTTAGCCCCGAATGGGCATTTCTTCCGGCCCTGGCCATCGGGTACTGGGTGTTTCGATCACGAATCAGACTCATGGTGGATTTTATGAAGATGTTGTATTTGGACAAGAAAGAACGAGTACGTGAATGGTTCACTCCCGTCAGGATTGCAATTTCCGCTGCCGCAATGCTGTTGCTTCTTTTTCTGCCAGTGTGGCCGGATTTCGTGCAAGGGTCTTTTGTTCTGTCCGCCGCCCAGCGAGTTGTCTTGCACGCCACCGTGCCCGGAACTGTGGACAGCATCTCGGTGCAAGAGGGACAAAGAGTTTCAGCCGGCACTCCGTTGTTGCGAATGCGGAACCTCGAACTCGAATCCCGAACTGCCCATTCCCAGGCAGATCCGGCTTCGGGGCCGCCGAGCAGGAGCGCCAGCGTCTCGTCGAAGATAGTCGCTTGTCTGCGGACAGGCTGGCGCAACTAACAGTGGTCAGTCCTATCACCGGCGTCGTCGTAACTCCTCACCCCGCCGATTTAGTGGGGCGCCCGTTGGATGAGGGCGACTCGCTTGTGGAATTGGCCGATGTGTCGCGGATCAAGGCCCGCATGTATCTTCCCGAGTTTGCCATGCATGACGTTCGACTTGATGCGCCGGTGCGGCTCTTAATTCGCGGACAACTTGTTCCGCTGTCAGGCGTTCTTTCCTTGATATCGCCCGCCTCCGCCCCCATCGCTGAGGGTTTGGTTCCAAAGGGGCAACTACAGGGCCTCAACCCTCCGCGGTACTACCTCGGAACAGTGCTCCTGAATAATGACGGCAGTCTCATGGAAGGGATGACCGGTTCTGCAAAGGTCTTGGTGGGTAAGCGCAGCCTAGCAGGGTTTGGCTTCAGACTTGCGCGTGATCTGGTGTGGCGTAAGATTTGGTAGAAGAGCGGCTTTTTTTCAGGCCATAAAGTCAAAAGGGCCGGACAACAATCCGGCCCTGTCTCAAGCAATGGAGGCTGGAGGTCAAAATCCGACCACATTGCGTTCCACCAGCCTCAAACCTTTACCAGTCAGTGCTCATCACCCTCGTGGCGGTCAATTTACGCGGGAAGCTAACAACATCAATTGGCGCGGACGGTGTTTGTGCGGACGGCGGTCGCACTGACGGTGGCAACGCGGACGTTGGCGGCACGTACCGTGGTGCTACGCAGAGTCGTGCTGCGTAGAGTCGCGGAGCGCACTTTCGTAGAATCTACTTTGCTGACGTTCGGCTTAGTTGCGATGGCTTTCTTGCCGGCTACTCGATTGCTGATGAGCGATTTCTTTTCGATTGACATTTCCTGCTCCTCGCGAATGTTTTTTTGATTCCGTCTAGCGCTGTGATGTGTTGCACAGCGATTGCCAAAGCCTCTTGCACAAGGCCAAACTGTCCAGCCCTGAGTAGAATCAGCGACTTGTGGATTTCCGTAATCCAAATCGGCCAGTGCCTTGGTTAATTTATCAACGTGTAGGTTAATAATTAACCTGTAATGGGTTAATAATTAACCTTCTGCCGACAGCTTGCGCCTGCGGCAAAGGTATTTCATGCGTTGCGGATCGATGCGCAGAAGCGCGGCGGCTACGCTCTTCTTTCCGCCGGTGCGCCGCAGAGCTGCGGTGAGGTAGGCCAGCTCAATGCGCTCCATTTCGGCGTCGAAGTCCACCCCTTCTTCCGGAATCAGTATGGACCGGACATTTCCAGGCCAGGAATAATCTTCCAGGATCTCCAACGCTTCCGGCTCCAGATGCTTCAAAGGTTTATTGTTCGCGGCACAATAGACTCGCAAAAAATGGTCCACCAGAAGGGGAAGATCACCGTCCCGGTCCCGCAGCGGGGGAACAAATATGGGCACCACGTTGATGCGGTAATAGAGGTCCTCGCGAAACCTTCCCTGCCGGACCAGTTCTTCCAGATCATCATTGGTGGCGGCAATCAAGCGGAAGTCGATCTTCTTGGCCGTACGGCTACCGATGCGCTGCACCATCCGCTCCTGCAGCACCCGTAACAGCTTGCTCTGCAAGCTGTGGTCCAGGGTGGTAATTTCATCCAGAAACAAGGTGCCGCCATGGGCGGCCTCAATCAAACCGGGTTTGGCGGCGTCGGCCCCGGTGAATGCGCCCTTTTCGTGGCCAAACAATTCGGACTCCATCAGGCTCTCGGGGATGGCAGAACAATTGAGGCATACGTAAGGCCTGTCCGCCCGCGAACCGCTTTGCGTAATCGCGCTGGCTACCAGCTCCTTTCCGACGCCGCTCTCTCCCCGCAGCACCACTGTGGTATTGCTGTCCGCCACCGCCCGAATGGCCTGATACACCCTCTGCATGACTTCACTGCCCCCGATCATGCCGCAAAACGCAGACTTGCTTTCCGCCTGTTCTACCAGCCGTTGCCCTTCAATCTGCAGACTGCGCTTTTCTATTGCGCGGGAAAGGACAATCTGCAATTCCTGAAAATCTAGCGGGGCAAGAAAGAATTCATCGGCGCCGGCGTGGCTGGCTTTCAACGGAATGCTGCGACTGTTGGAGCGGGTGATGGCCACCAGCACCAGGTCGTCGCGAACCTGGCGGATTTCCTGCAGTAACCGTAGTGCGGCTAACGTATCCTCGCCCACGTTGTCCAGATCCAGCAGGACGGCCCGGATGTTCGGGTCATCCACCGCCGACTGAATTTGCTTCTCGTTGTGAGCGAGTTCCGCCTTGAACCTGGGTGCCAGGAAATGCTGCATGTCCGGAAACGCCGACGTCTCGGCCGTAATGATGGCGATAGTGGGTTGAGCGCCCGCAAGGGCGATTTCAGGATCGCGCATAGGACTTCCGGGGATTTCTCTTTCCGGCAGCCGGAAGCCGGATTATAGGGGAAGTCGGGTCCGATTTGAAGGAATAACCGAAAACTACGCAGGGTAGCTAGCGAAAAATCAATAATTATCCCTTTGACGTAGGAGGGGTAATCAAAGACTCAGAATCCCTGCTCCCTGTTCGTTTGCGCCAATAACAGGAGTTTCAGAATGCGCGAGTCGCGCGTTGGATCACAGCCACGCGGGGTGGATCAGACACCTCGATTTGATGTCCTGCCTCGCAGCGGAACTCTCCAATGGCGGTTGAGATTAGTGTCTCTACACTTATGGGCAATAAATCTGCGGCGGCTATGGTATGCAGCCTTAAGAGAAGTGGGCAGTTGCGTTCGGAACATTGAATTACTAAGAACCACAGAACTGCATCGTCGTTCTGTTCTGCCGGGGCCTCGCGGGTGGATGGATAAAAGTGTCCTCTCTCTAGAGTATGTCCATGCTTGCACCGAGGACATACAAGCAGTAAAGGCCAAGTACCCGTGGGCGAGTAGGGTTGAACTTCAAATGATTGCG
>WNFI01428350.1_pt1 | contig 10492 bp, 10 predicted proteins | sample 5400471 | NCBI WGS metagenome assembly WNFI01 (sample SAMN13153348, study PRJNA577476) | soil metagenome | isolation source: 100 cm saprolite on Douglas fir-dominated hillslope | place: USA:California | collected 2013-09-17 | reverse complement strand
ACCACCTGCGGCACGATCTCGCGGTAGATCGCGGCATTGGTGTCGAGCAGCTTGAGCCGACCGGCGGGATCGCCGCGGTCCGTGGCGCCGCCGCTCTTCTCATTGACGCCCGCGGTTATCATGACGAGCGCGGCGCCGGCAAGCTCGCGGTAATCGCCGTCGCGGATCGCCACGCGCGCCGACAGCGGTGCGCCATAGCGCATGTCCGTCGCCACCGCCTTGGCGCGCGCGCGCGTCCTGTCGATGACGACGATCTCGCGCGCAACACCGCGCATGACCAGCGCGAACACGCAGGCCGAGCCCACAGCGCCCGCGCCGACGACACCGAGCTTCATCATTGTTGCCACCGGACTCCCCCTGCGCTGCAACACCACGGCGCGAGCCGCAGGCAGCTGCGGCGGGCGCGCGACCCCAAGATACGCGCTTGCCGGGAGACGGCTTGGCCCTTCCTGCGGTGACGGGCCGATTCTTGCCCGAAACGCCGGCCTTTCCTCAGAACTGCTTCAACAGCCGATCGATATAGTCACGCTCGATCTCGGGCCGGCTCCGCTCGCCGGCGCGCCTGCGCAACTCGTCGAGGATCCCCTTGGCCTTCTCGACGGCGTAATTGCTGTTGGGCCCGTCACCCATGCGCATGCGGCCGCCGTCATCGACGCCGCCATTGGCGTGGTCCTGCGCGTTCAGGCGGCCGAACGGGTCGCGCTCGGACTGGCGCTGACTCTCGCGATCACCGGGTTCGCTGCCGTCGGGCTGGCCATTGCCGGATTGCCCCATCATCTGCTCGGCCATGCTGCGCGCCGCCTGCTGCAGCTGATCGAGCGCATCCGTCTGCGGGGCGATGGCGTTGCCGGGCTGCCCGTGCTGCAGCGCGTCGGCCGCGCCGCGCATGGCGCGCTCGGCGCGGCCCAGCGACTGCGGGATGTCGCCGGACTGCTCGCCCCATTGCCGCATCAGCTCGCCGAGCTGGCGGCGCAGCGCATCCTGCTCGCCGGCCATGTCGCCATCGCCCGGCTGGCCGCCCATTTGCGGCTGACCGTTCTGGCCGGCCTGCCCCCGTTGACCCTGTCGCCCCTGCTGACCTTGTTGCCCTTGCTGCTGTTGGCCCTGCTGTCCCTGCCGCGACTGGCGGAAGCTGTGGTCGAGCAATTGCTGCTGGCGGCGCATCATCTCCTGCATCTGCCGCATCGCTTGCCCCTGGCCGCCCTGCATCTGGCCCGGGCGGGCCATCTTCAGGTTTTCCAGCATCTCCTGGAGTTGCGACAGCATGTTGCGCGGCCGCTGCTGCTGATCCTGATCGCCTTGGCGCTGCATGTTCTCGGCGAGCGCCTGGAGATAACGGTCGATCGCCTGCTGCAGCTCGCGCATCAGGCGCTCGATCTCCGCATCGGGCGCGTTCTGCGCCAGTGCTTCCTGCAGCTGCTTCATCGCGTCGCGCAAGTCGCGCTGGACGAGAGAAGTGCGGCCATCCTCGATGCGCACGGCGGTTTCCCAGAGAAGCTGCTGCACCGGCGCGATCGATTCGCGATTCTTGTCGAGGATGAGCCGGGCTTGCGCCGTGCGCAACGCCAGAAACACCACCTTGTCGTCGTTGAAGAGGCGCGGCCGCAGCGACAGGTCGGAGAGCGTCTCGGCGACGATCTCGAGGCCGGCCCAGGGATGCGCCGTCAGGTCATGGTAGCTCGCGTCATGGGCCTCCTTGAGATGTGCGCCCGGCAGCGGCAGATCGAGCGCGAGTACCTCGCCGCTGGCATCGCCCGGGCGGGTGATGACGGCCTTGGCGCTCTCGACGCCGTAATCGTCGCTCGCCTGATATTCGAAGCGCAGCGCCGCGCGCTGCGTGCGCTGCGGCGGCTTGGCGAACTCGATCTTCGGCGGCAGGTCGGGCAGGATGGTGATCGGCCACGCGCCCAGGGTGTACCCGTTCTGCTCGATCGCCAGCCGGCTGCCGGCGGTGAGCGTGGCGCTTCCCTTGTAATTGCTCTCATCGACGCGGCTGAATTCTGTCGCCTGATCATCGACCGTGAGGCGCGGCAGGCCGCGACCGCCGTGAACCTGAGCCAGCACCATGCTGCCGGTGGGTACCGCGATCGGCGCCTCCGGAGCGCCGCTCGGCAGGAACTGCGGCGGGCGGCCGGTATAGTCGGGGGGCGTCACCCAGACGTCGAGCCCGACCGTGGCCGCCGGACCGCCGGACGTGAAGCTGGGCGTGACCGCGCGCCACAGGCGCTGTTGCCAATCCTGGCCGGCATCGATCGCGCCGATCAGCAGCAGCAGTGCCAGCGCCGCCCGCAGCGCGAAGGGATCGCGGCGGACGAGACCGGCCGCCGGCCAGCCGACGGCAAGCCGCCTTGCCTGAGCGGCCATGCGCTCGCGATGCGCTTGCCACAAGGCGCTGGTCGCGGCATCGCCGGCGCCGATGCTGAGGCGGTCGTCGAGCGCGGTGAGCGGGCGATGCGCCAAGCCGCTGGCGCGCTCGATGCGGCGGCGCTCGGCGCCGCGGTCGGGCAAGCGGAAGCGGCGCAACCCGGCGAGCAGCGCCACGGCGAGCAGCGCCGCCGCGAGCAGGAGCAGTGCCGCATGGAGCATGCCCGGCAATCGCGCCGGCAGGTCGAACAGCGCAAGCACCAGAAAAACGCCGAGGATGGCGATCGCCGGCCACAACGATGGCCACAGCCGCTCCCACACCAGCGCGGCGCCGGCCAGCCGCAGCCGCCGCGTCAGGCGGCGCGGGTCGATCAGGCGCTCGGGCGGTCTTTCGGCATCGGCCATCGTCACCACCTCTCGCCGTCAGATAGCAGCGCGACGAGGTCGCCCGACACCAGCGGTGGTAGGGGGCGTTGCGTGGCAAAGCTATCCCCGGTCTCGCAAATTGGTCCCACCACGTCGATCGGCTGCAGCGCGGCGCCCGGCGCAAGGGCTTGCACCGGCACGAGTTCGTGCCAAGCATCGTAGAAGGGCGGCCGGATCAAATCGTTCATCGCCGCATCCAGCACGAGGAAGCGCCGGGTCAGACCGTCCTTGACGTAGAGCACGCGCGAAACCAGCGTGCCGGCGTTGCCGACGATCCAGCGCCCCGGCTCGAAGGCCAACTCGATATCGAGGCCCTGGGTGACGCGCTTGACCATGGCGGCGTAATCCTCGATCGGCGGCAGCGCCTCCAGGCGATAGCGGATGCCCAGCCCGCCCCCGAGATCGAGGCGCGGCAGCGCAAAGCCCTCCTCGCGCAGCGCGCGCATCAGCTCGGCGACGCGATGGAAGGCGAGTTCAAAGGGCGCGAGCTCGGTGAGCTGCGAACCGATATGCACGGCGATGCCCACCGTTGACAGGCCAGGCAGTTGCGCGGCACGGCGGACGGCGCCGGCGGCATGCGTCAGGTCGATGCCGAACTTGTTCTCCTTCTTGCCGGTGGCGATCTTGGCATGGGTGCGGGCATCGACGTCGGGATTGACGCGAATGGCGACGGGCGCAGTCTTGCCAAGCCTGGTCGCCACATTGCTCACCATGCTCAGCTCGAACTCCGATTCGACATTGACCTGGTGGACATCGTGCGCCAGCGCAAAGGTCAATTCGGCCTCCGTCTTGCCGACGCCCGAGAAGACGATGCGGCTGCCGGGAATTCCCGCGGCAAGCGCGCGGCGGCATTCGCCTTCGGATACGACGTCAGCGCCCGCGCCCAGTCGCGCCAGCGTGCGGATGACGGCGACGTTCGAGTTGGCCTTGACCGAATAGAAAACATCGGCGCGACGGTCGGCGAACGCGGCGGCGAAGCGCCGGTAACGCCGCTCGATCGCCGTGCTCGAATAGCAATAGAACGGCGTGCCCACTGCGGCGGCGATGCGCGCGAGCGGCACGCCTTCGGCGTGGAGCGCGCCGCCGCGATAGGCGAAATCCGGCGACCCCGGCGCTGCCTCGGCCTCACTCACGCGGATAGCTCCGCGGGTAGGTGTTGGGCTCGCCTGCCGGCGGCGCGGGTGCGCCCTTCTTGCCGCAGGCGCCGAGCGGCGAGGCGAGCGCCGCGAGCAGAAGGACGAGCGCCAGGAAGGCGCGCTGTCGGCGGGGCGGGAACGTGGTCATATCGTTTTCTCTCAACAAAAGCGCTTGCGCGCCTGGGCGGCGGCGGCGGCGACGCTGGCGGGGGCGGTGCCGCCGAAGGAGGTGCGGCTGGCCACCGATTTCTCCACGGTGAGCACGTCGAGCACGGCGGCGGTGATGCGCCGCTCGATCCGCTGCATCTCCCTGAGCGGCAGGCCCGCGAGATCGGTGCCGAGCTCCTCGGCGCGCTTCACCAAGGCGCCGGTGATGTGGTGCGCCTGGCGGAAGGGGAGGCCCAGCACGCGCACCAACCAATCGGCGAGGTCGGTCGCCGTGCTGAAGCCGCTGGCGGCGACGCGCCGCATCGCCTCGGCATCGACGCGCAGGTCGCGCACCATGCCGGCGGTGGCGGCGAGGCACAGCTCCAGCGTGTCGGCCGCCTCGAAGACCGGCAGCTTGTCCTCCTGCATGTCCTTGCTGTAGGCGAGCGGCAGCCCCTTCATCACCGCCAGCAGCGCGGTGAGCGCGCCGAGCAGCTTGCCGGCCTTGGCGCGCACGAGCTCGGCGGCGTCGGGGTTGCGCTTCTGCGGCATGATCGAGCTGCCGGTGGTGAAGGCGTCGCTCAAGCGGATGAAGCGGAAGGGCTCGCTCGTCCAGATGACGATCTCCTCGGCGAAACGGGAGAGATGCATGCCGGCGATCGCCGCCGCGGCCAGGAACTCGAGCGCGAAATCGCGGTCGGAGACGGCGTCGAGCGAATTGGCCGACGGGCGGTCGAAGCCCAGCGCCTTCGCGGTCGCGTCGCGATCGATGGGAAAGGAGGTGCCGGCAAGCGCCGCGGCGCCGAGCGGGGATTCATTGAGCCGCCTGCGGCAGTCGGCAAGCCGGCCGCGATCGCGCCCGAGCATCTCGACATAGGCGAGCAAATGGTGCCCGAAGGTCACGGGTTGCGCCACCTGGAGATGGGTGAAGCCGGGCATGATGGTGGCGGCGTGCTGCTCCGCGTGATCGACGAGCGCGGCCTGGAGCGCCTGGGCGTGGCGATCGATGCGGTCGATCGCGTCGCGCACCCAGAGGCGGAAATCGGTCGCCACCTGGTCGTTGCGCGAGCGCGCAGTATGGAGCCGGCCCGCAGCCGGGCCGATCAGCTCGCCGAGCCGTGCCTCGATATTGAGGTGGATGTCCTCGTGCTCGGAGCGAAAGGGGAAGGTGCCGGCCTCGATCTCGGCGCGGATTTGCCCTAGACCACGGTCGATCGCCTCGCCATCTTGCGGCGAGAGCAGCTTCTGCCGCACCAGCATGGCGCAATGCGCCTGCGAGCCGGCGATGTCCTGGGCGTAGAGTCGCCGGTCGAAGTCGATGGAGACATTGATGCGCTCCATGATCTCGGCGGGGCCGGCGGCGAAACGCCCGCCGCGCGCGGCGTTCCTCGCTTTCGCAGCAGCGGCGGCGTGCGGTTTCTCGTTCGTCGCGGCGGGATTTTTTTTCTTCATGGCGGGTGGTGAGCGGCAGGGGAATGAGGGCGAATGAGGTTCATGCGCATCGTTTTCGTGCTCGTCATCCTCGCCGCCGGGGGCGGCTTGGCATTCCTCTACCTGTCAAGCGCGCCTGATCGCCGCGACAACGCGTCGCTCGCGCGCAACGGCGCCGATACCGGTTCGCTCTCGGCCGCACTCGGCCAGTTTACCCCGCTTGACCCGCCGCGGCCAGCGCCCGAGCTGAGCTTTGCCGCGCGCGACGGGTCGCCGACGCGACTGGCGGATTTCCGCGGCCATTGGCTGCTCGTCAATCTCTGGGCGACCTGGTGCGCACCGTGCGTGCGCGAGATGCCGTCGCTCGACCGGCTGCAGGCGACGATAGGCGACCGCCTCACGATTCTCGCGGTCTCGCAGGACCGCGGCGGCGCGCCTGTGGTAGCCCCGTTCCTCGAGCAGCTCCGCCTTGCCTCTCTGCGCATCTATCTCGACCCCAAGGGCGCACTGGGGCAGGGCCTCGGCGCGCGCGGCCTGCCGACGACGTTCCTGCTCGATGACGAGGGCCGGGTCCGGGCGCAACTCGAAGGCGCGGCCGAGTGGGATTCACCGCAGCTGCTGGCGACGCTCGAGCGCTATCTCCGTGATCCCCACGCTGCGCGCAGCGGCGCCAAGTCCGCCGCCGGGCGCAGCTAGCCGGCCAGGATCCGGCGCAAGAACTCGCCGCCGCGCCGCAGCCCCGCCTCGTCGATGCTGTGGCCGACGCCGGGGCAGACGAGCTCCTCGACAGGCACGCCCGCCGCCTTCAATCCCTTGACGGCCAATGGGAATGCCTGCGGCGGCACGATCTCGTCGGCGTCGCCGTGGACGAGCAGCACCGGTGGCCGCGAGTGGAGTTCTTGCGCCAGCGTGTCGGCGCCGATGAGCGCGCCCGAATAGCCGATGATCCCGGCCAGCGCCTCGGCGCGCCGCGGCCCGACATAGAGCGACATCATCGTCCCCTGCGAGAAGCCGACCAGGGCGAGCTGCGACGCATCGAGGCCGCGCGCGGCAAGCGCCTCGTCGAGGAAGGCGTCGAGGATCGGCGCCGCGGCGCGCACCCCGCCGAGGATGGCGTTGGGCGTGCGGTCCTGCAGGCTGAACCATTGCCGGCCATAGGGCGCCATGTCGCAGGGAAAGGGAGCATCCGGCGACACGAACTCGGCGTCGGGCAGCGCGGGCGCCCAATAGGGCGCCAAGCCGATGAGATCGTGACCATCGGCCCCCACGCCGTGCAGCAGGACGACCAGCTGGCGCGGCTTGCTGCCCGATGCGGGCTTGCGCACCGGGCCGCTGAGACTCGGTAAAAGGGCCATGCCTGCTCCTGTGTTCTCGGGCCGACGCGCAGGGATAGACGAAGCGGCACGCCGTGTCACGCGGCGGCGGCGCTTGCTATGGTCGCCGCAGCATGAGCGACATCGTTACCCGCTTTGCGCCGAGCCCGACCGGCCATCTGCATCTCGGCCACGCTCATTCGGCGCTGGTCGGCTGGCACGCCGCGCGGTGCGCCGGCGGCCGCTTCCTCTTGCGCATCGAGGACATCGACCGCAGCCGGTGTCGGCCGGAATTCAGCGCGGCGATCCTCGAGGATCTCGCCTGGCTGGGGCTCGACTGGGACGGGCCGGCCCGCATCCAGTCCGAGCATTTTGCCGAGTACCGCGACGCGCTCGATCGGCTGGCGCGGCAGGGGCTGCTCTATCCCTGCTTCTGCACCCGTGCCGACATCAAGGCGGAGGTGGCGCGTGCCGATGCGGCACCGCATGGGCCGGAAGGTCCGCTCTACCCGGGCACGTGCCGCATGCTCGCACCGCAGGACCGGGAAGCGAGGATGGCCGCGGGCGCGCCCTTCGCGCTTCGGCTCGACGCCGCCCGGGCGGTCGCGCTCGCAGGACCGCAGTCGTGGCATGACGAGATCGCCGGCACAATCGCCGCCGATCCGTCGAGCCACGGCGACGTCGTGCTCGCCCGCAAGGACACGCCGACCAGCTATCACCTGGCCGTCACGGTCGATGACGCCCTGCAGGGGGTGACCCTGGTGACGCGCGGCGATGACCTGTTCGCCGCCACCCATGTCCACCGCTTGCTGCAGGCGCTGCTCGGCCTGCCGACGCCACGCTATTGCCATCATCCCCTGATCACCGATGCGAGCGGCCGGCGCTTCGCCAAGCGCGATCGGGCAATGACGCTGCGCCTGCTGCGCGAGAGCGGTCGCTCGCCCGCCGAAACTCGGGCGATGGCCGGCTTCGCCGAGGGATCTGGCCCCGCCGTAAGCCGTTGAGAGCAATGCATGCCGCGCTGCGACTCGAAAGCGCTGCCGCGCGCTCAGTCCAGCGGCCGGCGCAAGCCGATGACGAGGTCGAGATACTCGGGATCGTCGGGCGTCACGAGACCGTGGCGCAGCGCGAAATCGATGAGGACCAGATTGACGTTGAACTTGAAATCGTCGGTGGCGCGGACGCGCGCGATGACGTCGTCGGCAGCCATGCGCTGAAACGCGGCAATCTCGCCATCGGTGTTGCGCGGGACGAAATCGCCGGGGACGTCGAGGTCGTAGACAAAGAGCACGTCATCGCGGGCGCCTTCGCGGGTTTCCATGCGATAGGAGACGGCACCGGCCGGCATCGCGCGCGCGATAAGCCCCGCCGGCATGTCCGCCTCCTCCTGCGCCTCCTTGGCGAGGGTTTCGAACAGGCCGTGTCCGTAGCCGATCCCGCCGGCGACGAGGTTGTCGAGCTTGTCCGGCGCCACCTTCTTGTCGGGCGCGCGCCGGCCGATCCATAGCCGGAGCGCGCCGCCATCGCGGACGTAGCCGTTGAGATGGACGCCATAGGCGCGCACGCCGAAGAACGCGACGGCGCCGCGATCGAGCTTGAACAGCGGCGGCGCCCCCCAGCGCGTGGTCACCGCGAAGAACTCGTTGCGCCATTTCGGCACGAGCCCATCCGCCACCAATTGCTCGACCACGCGGTCGACGGCGGCGCTCAGCACGGCAAAATCGCCGGCCGCGACGAGACGCACCGCGTCGTCGATGACCGCGAATACTTGCGGGAACCGGCGCAGCGCCTCGGCATGGTCGCGGCGCACCAGCCCGATCCGCGCCTCGCCGTAGAGCAGCGGCAGAAACCGTTCCGGGCGATACTCGTTGCAGCGGCGGATATGGCGCAGCAGGCTCATCAGCTCATCCGAGTGGGCCGGTTCTCGTAGGTCAACACGGCGGTCACCGAGACGACCTGTCGCAGGCAGGCGGCGATATACGCCGCGGCGTGGACGGAGAAGCAGGCGGTTGGTTGGGTCTCAGGCGAATGAGCGGTGGCGACGGAAGGCGGCATGGAGGTCATCCTCGATCTGGGTCGACGGGCAAACGGCACGAGCCCGATCCTCGGCAATGAGGATCGGGATGCTAATTCGCCGGACGAGCCCGGTATCAAGGCGCCTGTCGCGCATGGGTCGGACGCTAGTCGCCGCCGGCGCCAACGTCAATAGAGCCGAGAAGCCGACCAAGGGTTCCGGTCGCAACAGGAGATTGGGCTAGATGCGGGAGGGCCGTATATACTCGATCCGGCCAATTCCTTGGATGGCCCGCACGGTGCCGTCGTTGGCTTGGTCAGGAGGAATTCAGGATGCAATGGAAGGCCGTGCTGCTCGCCTTGGCCGCGATGGCCGCGGCCGGGTGCGGGCTTGGCTCGCGCGCTCTCGACACGCCGCCCTCGCGCGGCATATCGAGCGATATCGAGGCGACGCATCAGACCAGCCCGACCGTGACGCACGGGCAGAGGGCGCGCGATGAGCCCTACGACGCGCTGCCCTGGCAACTCGAGGGCCGGCACTAGACGCGCGCGAGAGCGCTAGCACGTGCACACCTAAGCGCGCAGCCAAATCCGGGTGGATGCGAGCGTGACAAAGGCAAGGTAGTGGGCCGCGAGCTGGTCGTAGCGGGTGGCGATACGCCGACACTGCTTAATCATACCGCATGATTCGAGCCTCCAGTTTGGGAGCTTGAATCACGGCCAGGCCGACATCATCAACAGCAAACCAGCATTTCCGGAAATACCCGGTAACCGGACATGTCGTGGACATGGCAGAACCGACGCGATTGACCCTGGCTGTGTGAAAGATCGACCAGCTCTTCGCCATCAGCCGCCATCGCTTTTCATTCCTTCATTCGCGGCTTTTCCGAGCCACCGCACGATGGCTTGGCCAATCTCCTGAGGGTGATCTTCCTGGAGGTAGTGAAGCCCCTCGCCGAGATCGACGACTTCAAGCGCAGGAAGCCGCTGCTGAAACCAGGTCACTCGCTCCCGACTGTTGACGATCACGCCCGGTTGCGCCCAGAGGAACAGCGTCGGCATGGTCAATCCGGGCAAGCCGTCTTCAATCTTCTTCACCGCCCGGTAAGTCTCGTCTTGCCGGTCGCTGATGGGAATCATATTGGGCATTACCCACAGCGGCTTGCGCGACTCGACCGTCGGAAACGGCCTGCGGTACCGGTTCATCTCCTCTTCGCTCAATTGACGAACGACCCCGCCGGGGATCACCGTCTCGACAAACATGTTGTCTTCACAGATCAGCTTCGAGCCAACCCCCGGCGTGCGGAACGCTTTGAACGTCTCCCGCAGGTCTCGAGGAAAGTTATCCCAGGTGAAGGTGAACGCCACCGCTTCAAAGAAGGCAATGGCTTTGACGTTATCGCTGTGACGGAGCGCATAGTCGAAACCGAAGGCCCCACCCCAATCGTGGAGCACGAGGGTGACATTGGTGAGATTGAGGGCGCGAATGAACCCCTCGACGTATCGGACGTGGTCGAAGTAGTCGTATGCAATGTCCGGTTTATCTGATTTGCCGAAGCCCACCAAGTCTAGGGCGATACACCGTCCTTTGGCGGCGACGATGGGGATGATGTTGCGCCAGACGTAGGACGAGGTCGGGTTGCCGTGGAGAAAGAGAATCGG
>WNFI01034029.1_pt2 | contig 10492 bp, 7 predicted proteins | sample 5400471 | NCBI WGS metagenome assembly WNFI01 (sample SAMN13153348, study PRJNA577476) | soil metagenome | isolation source: 100 cm saprolite on Douglas fir-dominated hillslope | place: USA:California | collected 2013-09-17 | reverse complement strand
TTCACCCACAGCGGCCACTCGGCGACGTCGCCCGCCTCCAGGCCCAGGACCTGCGCGAGCTCGGCACGCGTCTGGGTGATCGCCCGGGCGCGCGGCGCGCGCGCCTCCAGCGTCCAGCGGTCGCCTTCGGCGCTCACGGGAATGACCCCGGCCTGCATGTCGAGCGTGATCGAAGGCCCCGTGCCGTGAAGCGCGCGCACGACATGGGCGGTACCGAGCGTCGGATGGCCGGCGAAGGGCATCTCGTAGGCGGGCGTGAAGATGCGCACCGCCGCGGTCGCCTTCGTCGAGGGCAGGATGAACGTGGTCTCCGAAAGGTTCATCTGGCGCGCGAGCGCCTGCATCGTCACGGCATCGATGTCGCGCCCGTCCTCGAAGACGCAGAGCGGATTGCCGGTGAGGCGGCCCTCGCGCGCGAAGACGTTGAGGATGCGATAGGCATGGCTCTTCATCGCGTCACCGTGTCTCGGCCCGGCTCCCGTGATGCTCGAGGCGCGCGAGAAGGCGCTCGTGGATGCCACCGAAGCCGCCGTTCGACATCACCAGCACGTTGTCGCCGGGACGCGCGATGCGCGCGATGTCCTCGACCAGCTCGCCCAGGTCGTGGTGGACCGCGGCGCGCGTGCCCAGGGGCGCCAGCGCCTGCGCAGGATCCCAGCCCAGGTCGCGCGCGTAGCAGCGCACGACGTCGGCTCCGCCGAGGCTCTTCGCCAGGCGCCCCTGCATGGTGCCGAGCTTCATGGTGTTGGATCGCGGCTCGAAAACGGCAATGATGCGGGCGCCACCGATACGCGTGCGCAGCCCGGCGATGGTGACCTCGAAGGCGGTCGGATGGTGTGCGAAGTCGTCGTACACCGCGATCCCGCCCGCGGTGCCGCGCAGTTCCATGCGCCGCTTCACGCCCTCGAAGCGCCCGAGCGATTCGATCGCCGTCGCCGGCGGCACGCCGGCGTGGCGGGCGGCGGCGAGCGCGGCGAGCGCGTTGAGGCGGTTGTGCTCGCCCATCAACGCCCAGCGCACCGTGCCCTGCCTCGCGCGCTCGTGCATCACGTCGAAGGAATCGTCGGGGCGCACCTCGCCCACCGACCACGCCTGGCCCGCGCCGAAGCGCGCGACCGGCGTCCACGCGCCGCGCGAGAGCACGCGCTCGAGCGCCGCGTCCTGGCCATTCACCACCAGCAGGCCGTTTCCCGGGACGATGCGCACGAGATGGTGGAACTGCGTCTCGATCGACGCCAGGTCGGGGAAGATGTCGGCATGGTCGTACTCGAGGTTGCCGAGGACCACGGTGCGCGGGCGATACCACACGAACTTCGAGCGCTTATCGAAGAACGCGGTGTCGTACTCGTCGGCCTCGACCACAAAGAAGGGCGAGTCGGTGATGCGCGCGGACGCCTGGAAATTGCGCGCGACGCCGCCGATGAGGAAGCCGGGATCGAGCCCGGCGTCCTCGAGGATCCAGGCGAGCATCGAGGCGGTGGTGGACTTGCCGTGCGTGCCCGCGACGGCGAGCACCCACTTGCCCTGCAGCACGTTCTCGGCGAGCCATTGCGGGCCCGAGACATAGGGAAGCCCCCGGTCGAGGATCGCCTCGACTACCGGGCGTCCACGCGTGAGCGCGTTGCCGACCACGTAGAAGTCCGCCGGATGGCGCTCGAGCTGCTCGGCGTCGTAGCCCTCGTGCAGGGGAATGCCGAGCGAGCGCAGCTGCTCGCTCATCGGCGGATACACGTGCGCGTCGCAACCCGTGACCTCGTGGCCGAGGCCGCGGGCGATCTTGGCGAGCCCGCCCATGAAGGTGCCGCAGATTCCGAGGATATGCAGTCGCACGAAGGCCTTCAGGGGGCGGTCGCGCGCTTGATCCGGCGCGCCGCCGAGAATCCCCTGGAGAGGAAATAGAGCGCGAGCGCGTGGAAGGCGACGCCGATCCAGTCGCCGGCAAGGAGGAAGACCAAGGTATCGAGGGCGAAGAGCCCGATGCCGATCGTGAACGCCGCGACCGAAGGCCGCTGGCCGATCCACCCGAACAGGACGAATGCCCCGATCAGCGCAAGGTTGATCACCCAGCCGATTCCCGCGACCACGACCGAGCTGCCGCCCTGCGCGGCCACGGCCTGCACGACCGCGCTCACGACCTGCGTGGCGCCCAGTCCGATGATGAATCCCCATTGGCTGCCGAAAGCGGACGAAAGCGCGTTGACGAGCGAAAGGCCCGCGATCCAGTAGAACCACTGCGCGCTGCCGTGGAGTTGCTGGCGATCGGGCGTGCCCGCGGCTGCCGCGGGCGCAGCGGGCGCAGCGGGCGCGGATGCCGCGCTCGCCACGGCGGGCGCGATCGCCGGCGCCTGCGCCGAGGCGTCGAGGTCCTTCCAGTCGCGCGGCGCCAGCGCCTTGAGCCACGCCGGCGCGGGCGAATACTGCGACTGCGGATTCGCGGCGAAGGCGTCGTATTCGCCCAGCAGGGCCCAGGCGCCCGTGCGCTCGAAGCGCGTCTTCACCTCCGCCTGCTTCTCGCGCTCCAGCAGCGCGTAGCGCTCGAGCGTGTAGCCCGCGTCGAGCGCTTTCCCGGTGCGCTCCGCGACGAAGTCGCACAGGCGCCGGTGCAGGTCGATCAGCTCGAGGAGCGCCTTGCCGGGATACGACGCGTAGACGGTGCTGGCGCCGCGGCCGAGGAAGAACGCGGGATGCACCGGCCGGTCGGTGGCCATGACGCGTATGCGACCTCCGATCGTCGAGGACACGTTGACGTGCACCGTGAAGTGCTCGTCGCCCATGAGGGGCGTGGGCGCGAGGCGCTCGAAATGCTGGATCTCGACGATGCGCGTCCCATCCGCATCGGCGAGAAAGCGCGCCATGCCGCGCGCCGCGGTGGGCGGCTGATTGGTGGTGAAGTCGCCGAGGTTGCGGTAGCCGCGCGCCTCGAGCTGCGCCGAGTAATCGTCGAGCGCCTGCCAGTCGACGCCGGGCCATGCGTCGCGCGCGACGCTCTCCAGCTGGAAACCCGGATTGACGCTCGCGATGAAGCCGCGCCTGGCCTTGGCGGCGGTCTGCCACGCGGTGAAGCCGGCGATGCCGGCGCTCAATGCCAACGCCCAGCCGATCTGGCGCGTCGCCCCCTCGAGGCCGGAGGAAAGCGAGGTGAGGACGAGGCCGACGGCGACCAGCACGATCGCAAGGACGGCCGCCTGGCGAAGGATGAGCGCGCGCATGGTCGGGAAGTCAGGAATTCTAGCATTCCGAGCGTGTCGGACCGCGTGTAAACTGACCCTCCCGACCGCGACGAACCCCCATGGTCCCGCACCTCACGACATCCCTCACCGGGCCGCTGCAGCAGCTCGAGCGCGTGGTGCTCGACCAGCGCCCCGAGATCGAACGCTGGTTCCGCACCCGATGGCTCGAGCACGAGGTGGCGTTCTATTGCTCGGTGGACCTGCGCAACAGCGGCTTCAAGCTCGCCCCGGTCGACACCAACCTCTTTCCAGGCGGCTTCAACAACCTTAATCCCGAGTTCCTGCCGCTGTGCGTGCACGCCGCGATGTCCGCGGTCTCGCGCGTCTGCCCCGACACGCGCCGCTTCCTGCTCGTGCCCGAGAACCACACGCGCAATCTCAACTACCTGCAGAACGTGGCGGTGCTGCGCCGCATCCTCGAGGGCGCGGGCCTCACCGTTCGCATCGGAAGCCTCATCCCGGATCTCACGGCGCCGACCGAAATCACGACCTCGGCCGGCGAGAAGCTCCTGCTCGAGCCGATCCAGCGCCGCGGCAACCGCGTGGGCGTCGAAGGCTTCGATCCGTGCGCCGTGCTGCTCAACAACGACCTGTCCGCGGGCGTGCCGGCGATCCTGCGCGGCATCCAGCAGCCCGCGATCCCGCCGCTCGCCGCCGGATGGATCTCGCGGCGCAAGTCGCACCACTTCCACGTCTACGACCGCGTGGCGGAGGACTTCGCGAAGCTGCTCGGCCTCGATCCGTGGCTCCTGAATCCGATCTTCAGCCAGTGCGGCAAGGTGAACTTCGCCGAGAAGGAAGGCGAGGAGTGCCTCGCGGCGAACGTGGAGTTCGTGCTCGGCGAGATCCGCGAGAAGTACGCGAAATACGGCATCACCGAGGAGCCCTTCTGCATCGTGAAGGCCGACGCCGGCACCTACGGCATGGGCATCATGACCGTGAAGAGCGTCGACGACGTGAGGAACCTCAATCGCAAGACGCGCAACAAGATGGCGGTCATCAAGGAAGGCCAGCCGGTGCACGAGGTCATCATCCAGGAAGGCGTGCACACGTTCGAGAGCGTGGACGGCGCCGTGGCCGAGCCCGTCGTCTACATGATGGATCACTTCGTCGTCGGCGGCTTCTATCGAGTGCACACCGAGCGCGGCATCGACGAGAACCTGAACTCGCCCGGCGCGCAGTTCGTGCCGCTCGCCTTCGAGACCAACTGCCATACGCCCGACTGCCTCGGCAAGCCCGGCGATCCGCCCAACCGCTTCTATACCTACGGCGTCGTGGCCCGGCTCGCCAACCTCGCCGCCGCGATCGAGGTCGAGGAGCTCGTCGAGCGCGACAGCGCGCCGGAGGTGAGGGCGGCGAACGCATGAAGCTCGCGTTCGTGCTGGATCCGCTTCCCGGCCTCAAGGCGTACAAGGACTCGAGCATCGCGATGATGCGCGAGGCCGCGCGGCGCAACCACGAGGTCTACGCGCTCGAGCCCGGCGACATGTACGTGCGCGACGGCGCGGTGTCGGCCGACGTGCGCAGGCTCGAGGTCTCCAGGGACGACAAGGCGTGGTATCGCGCCGGCGAATCGCACGTCGCGGCGTTGGCGAGCTTCGATTGCGTGCTGATGCGCAAGGACCCACCCTTCCACCTGGAGTACTACTACGCGACGTTGTTGCTCGACGGGGTGCAGGCGCAGGGCGGCTGGGTCGTGAACGACCCGCGCGGGCTGCGCGACTGGAACGAGAAGCTTTCGATCCTCGCCTTCCCGCACCTCATCCCTCGCACGCTCGTCACGGCCGAAATGGGCCGCGTGCACGAGTTCATCGACCAGTGCGGCGACGTGATCGTGAAGAAGCTCGACGGCATGGGCGGCGCGATGATCTTCCGCGTGAAGCGCGACGACATGAACCGCAACGTCATCGTCGAGACCATCACCGACATGGGCAGCCGCACGGTGATGGCGCAGAAGTTCGTCCCCGAGATCGCCAAGGGCGACAAGCGCGTGCTCGTGATCGACGGCAAGCCCTTCTCGCATTGCCTCGCGCGCATCCCGAAGGCGGGCGAGACGCGCGGCAACCTCGCCGCCGGCGGGCGCGGCGTGGCGCAGCCGATATCGGATCGCGACCGCGAGATCGGGTCGTCGACCTGCTGGAGCGCCGCCCGCTCGGATGAAGCGCCCCGAGGCGCGCGCGCCATGAGGATCCCCGTCCTCACGTATCACGCGATGGCGATGTCGGGCAACGACCCGCGCACCAACGACCATCACGCGCTCGCCGCGGACCTCGAGACGCTCGACGCGCACGGCTTCGAGATCCGTCCCCTCGCCGAGCTCGTCGATGCGTGGCTCGGGAAGTCTTCTTGGTTTCGCAAGCGAGCGCCGCTCGAAGGGCGGCGGATCGTGGCGCTCACGTGCGACGACGGTTCCGACTTCGATTTCCGCGACCTCGAACATCCGCAATGGGGCCGGCAGCGCAGCCTGCTCAACATCCTGCGCGACTTCCGCGCGCGCCATCCCGATCGGCAACCCGGACTTTCCATCACGAGCTTCGTCGTCGTCTCGCCGCAAGCGCGCGCGACGCTCGACCGGCTCTGCATGTACGGTCGCGGCTGGTGGCAGGACGACTGGTGGCGCGAGGCCGCGGGCTCGGGGCTCATGGGGATCGCGAGCCACAGCTGGGACCACAACCACGAGGCGCTCTCCAATCCGCAATTCCCGACGGTGCCGCGCGGCACGTTCACGAGCATCGACACCAAGGAGGCGGCGGACTACCAGGTGATGCAGGCGGCGCATTACCTGTGGGCGCGCGCGCCCAACCCCGCAGCGCGCCTCTTCGCATATCCCTACGGACCGCACAGCGACTACCTCGTCGACGAATACTTTCCGAAGTACGCGCAGTCGACGAAGATCGACGCCTGCTTCGGCGACGAGGCGCGGCCCTGGACCGCTGAATCGAATCGCTGGAAAGTCCCACGCTTCGTGCACGGACGCGACTGGCACGAGCCCTCGGAGCTCGCGAAGCTGCTGCGCGACGCGGCCTAGCGGCGCGTCACATCGTGGTCGCGCGGTCGAAATCCGTGCCGTGCTCGAGGATATCGAGGATGGTCGCTTCCTTGCTCCCGCCGCTCCACACCTCGACCCCGCGACCGCGATGTCCCAGCCCGCTGGGCAGCACGAGCGTCGCCGGGATCTGCAGCTTCTCCAGCGGCGGCAGCCTCAGGCCCTGCGTCCATTGCGCGCTCGCGCGGTTGCGCACGTCGCCTGCGCGCACGGCGATGGGCTCGGGCTTGCCCGGCAGGATCGATACGGTGGCGATGAGCCGGCCGTCGGTCTCCTGCACCAGCTCCGTCATCCAGCCCAGGTAGAAGGGCGCCGCGTCGCCCATGCGGATCGCGACCAGGCGCCCGATCGCCACGCCCTTGCTCGACGTGCTCGGCCTTTGCACGCGCACGGCGCCCTGCAGCTCGTCGACCACCGGCCATCCCTCGACGGTCACCGACGGCATGACCTGGCCGCGCCCCTGCGTCTGCGCCATCGCGTTCAGGCTGGTCTGCTCGCGCACGCGGCCGAACACCTCGATGTCCTTCATCTCCTGCGACGTGAGCTCGCGCTGCTTCTTGTCGGGCTGCTCGAACATCTTGCCGCTCGAGGCGAAGAAATGGATGTCGTTGATGCCGAACACGAGCCCGGCCTTGTCGGTCTGCGAGGTCTTGGGCGCGGGCCGCGGCGGCGCGCCTTCGCACCAGAGCTTGTGAAGGCGCTTCAGTTCGACCAGCGGGTCGACGCTCGCCGACTGCGACGGAAGGCCGAGCGTGGCGACATCCTCGCCGCTTTGCAGGCCGTGGATGCGCCGGCGCATGCTCTTCGAAAGCTCGAGGGTCTCGACGATGCGCTGGCCCTCCTGGAGATCGGGACGCGGCTGCGGCCGCGCACCGATCGGCTTGGCCGGATCGATCACGAGCGCATCGAGCCGCCGCGTGTCGCCTGCGGGCGGCGCCGCCAGCATCTGCACCTTGCGCGACCACATCCTGAGGAGCGCCTCGGTGAAATCGATCTGCGGCGCCGTCATCTCCGACAGGAAAGCCGCCTGCAGCAGCACCAGCTGCGCGTAGGCCTCGGCCACGCTGGAAGTGCCGCCCTCGCCTTCCAGCGAGTCCTTCACCGGCTGCGCCGCGATGCCCTTCGAAGCCGACTCGCCGTAGAGGTCGTGCAGCCTCGACCACAGCAGCGGATCGAAGCGGCGGTACACGAGTGCGTGGAACACCATCTGCGCGCCGATGCAGCGCATGACACGCTGTGCGATGAGCGCCTCGTGCTGCGCGGCTTCGCCCTCTCCGGCGCGCGCCCCCGCGAGGCACTTGCGGTAGCCCGCTTCCATCTCCTCGAGCAGCGTACGTCCCGTGGTCCACGCCGTCGAATCGTTGGGCGAGAGCGGAATCGTCTTGCCGAAATAGCGCGAGCGCTGCTCGCCCTGCAGGAAGGCGATCTTGTCGCGCAGGAGCTCGAGGCACTTGAGGCGCTCCATCGCGGCGATGTCGGCGGCGTTGAGACCCTGCAGCTGCTCGAGGACGAGCGTCTGCGCCTGCGGGATGTTGGTGAGCGGCAGCGCGCCGAGCCAATCCTTGCACCCGCGGGCGTCGCTGAAGCCGAGCGCGGTGTCGCTCATCTGTTCAGGTGCGCGAGGATCGCGGCGGGCATGGCGGCCGCGCGCCGTTCGCGCTCCGCGTGGGCGGGCGATCGTTCGCGCTGCGGCGATGCCCAGATCGGGTTGGGGAAATGCCGGTCGTCGCCGAAGCGCGGCACGACGTGCCAATGTACGTGCGGGGTCATGTTGCCCAGGCTCGCCAGGTTCATCTTGTCCGGCTGCATCGTCTCGCGCACCGCGGCCTCCACTTCGAAGACCACTGCCATGAGCGCCTCGCGTTCTTCCCGCGAGAGGTCGCCCATCTCGCGCGCATGGCGCTTCAGGATCACGCGCACGAAACCGGGATAGTCCGGCTCGTCCACGCGCACCACGCGGCACAGGCCATTCTGCCAGAGCACGGCCCCGGCCGGGCTTGCGCAGAACTCGCAGGCCGCGCTCAGAAAGGCAGGCGCGTCAGGGCATTCGTGCCCGACACGCCGTCGATGGTGTAGCTCATGGCGGCATTCTGCGCGTCGGTGAAGGTGAATGTCACGGTGCCCACCGGCGTGAGGAAATGGCGGCTTGCGTCGTACTGAACGCCGAGCCATGGTGGGCCGCTCGCGCGATAGGCGCTCGCGGTATACGTGTTGGCCGCCGTCCACGTCCCGCCCGGCATCACGAACCACGTCGGCCGCCCGTCGCGATCGTACGTGTACCAGAGCGAGAAAAGCGTGCGGTACTGTTGGTTGACGGTGACGCCCCAGCCGTTCTGGGACGTGCCGCCCCACCACAGGTCGCCGTAGCTTGCGACCGGGGTCGAATCCACCGGGCCGAAGCCAAGGCGCGTGATCTGCTTCGTGCCCGATATGCCGTTGATCGTGTACGAGAGCGTCGCATGCCCGTGGTCGGCGAACTCGAGCGTCACCGTGCCGGCCTGTGGCCCCACCGAATGGCGGCTCGCATCGTAGGCGGCGAAATACGCGCCCGCGGGAATGAACACCGCGCCCGTGAAGCGCGTGAGGGTCGAATCCCACGAGCCGCCCGGCATCACCACCCACAGCGGTTGGCCCTGCGCGTCATAGATGAAGAGCTCGGAGAAGAGGATGTCGCGGTGCTGCGTGATGCTCATGCCCCAGCCGTTCTCCTGCAGGCCCGACCACCACAGGTCCTGGTAGTTGTCGGGGCCGCCGGCGGCCACGGTGACCTTGAACATGCCGCGGCCGTACGTCGCCACGCCGAGCGTCGTGTCGTCGATCCAGAACAGCTCGCGCGCGCGGATGTTGGCCGGGCCCTCGTTGGTCGTGGACCACGTCGCGCCGGCGTCCTCGCTCGTGTAGACGCCGACCGAGGTCGCCGCGTAGAGCCAGCTCGCCTTGCGCGGGTGGCGCTTCACGTCGAAGACCGGCGCGAGCGGCAGATTGCCCGTGATGGAGCGCCAGGTCGCGCCGGCGTCGCGCGTCTCCCACACGTTGTTCGCCGTGAAACCGGTGACGGCGACGATCACGTGGTTGCGATCGTCGCGGTCGATCGTGATGCGATTCACGAGACGCGCCGGGATCACGCCCTGCCCCACGCGCGTCCATGTCGGGCCGCCCAGCGTCGCATCGTTGCTGCGATAGACCTCGCCGTTGTTGTGGCCCACCCACACCGTGTTGGAATCGCTCTCGGCGACCGCGACGGCATTGATGTAGTTGGCGTTGCCCGTCGGATCCTTGGCGGCGGTCCATATCGGCGTCGGGGCGCGCGGGTTGTTCGTGACCCACAGCGAGGCCGCGCCCACGTAGAGGCGGTCGCGGTTGTTCGGATCGAGTGCGATCGGCGCGTCGCTCGCCGGATCGACGGCGACCGAGCCGCCGTCGCCGCTCGCGAAACGGCGCCAGAACCCGGCTTGCAGCACGAGCGAGTAGTTGTCCTGCGCGCCGCCGAGGATGCGTCCGCCCGCCGCGGTGCGCCCCGCGCCGCTGTAGAACTGCGTGACCGCGAGGCCGTTGTTGAGCATGTTCCAGTTGAAGAGCGTCGCCGAGTAGATGTTGGGCGACTGGTAGATCCCGCCATCGTTGCCGTCATAGAGCACCGGATTGGACGGGCCGAAGTTGGGCGGCGAGACGAGCTGGTGGTGGTCGGAGTGCGGCGACTGGAGGTAGCGCCGCCAGTCGGAGAGCTGCGTGAAGGTGACGCCGCCGTCGCGCGACTGGTAGATGTCGAGGCCCGCCACCACGACATGGTTCGCGTCGGTGGGATCGACCCAGATCGCGTTGTCGTAGTCGCCCTGGTTGTTCAGGTGCGCGGGGGTCGCAAGCAGCCGCCACGTGATACCGGAATCGTCGCTTCGCCACACCTGGCCCTTCGCGTTGTCGAGCGACGTGTAGACGAGGCCCGGTTGCGAGCGGGCGAAGGCGATCTCGGCGCGGGCCGTCGTACCGCGTCCGGTGAGCGTCGTGGTGAGCGGCGCCGTGCGCGTCCACGTGGCGCCGCCATCGGCGGAATACGCGAGCGTTCCGTCGTCGAGGCCGGCGAGCGCGCGCGACGGATTGTTCGGATCGAACGCGATGTCGAGCGCCTTGAAGCTGGAGACCTTGCTCCACGAGGAGCCGGCGTCGGCGGAACGGTAGATGCCTCCCAGCGAGCGCGTGTCGTTCGTCACGGCGGCGA
>WNFI01674961.1_pt1 | contig 10493 bp, 6 predicted proteins | sample 5400471 | NCBI WGS metagenome assembly WNFI01 (sample SAMN13153348, study PRJNA577476) | soil metagenome | isolation source: 100 cm saprolite on Douglas fir-dominated hillslope | place: USA:California | collected 2013-09-17 | reverse complement strand
TGGTAAAATACCATCCTTGAATTACCACTCCAGATCTGGTAAATGGTGAATTACATCCCAAAATTTGGTATTTTACTACGATCTACTTCCCACTGTGACCGGCCAGCACGTGCGTTGGTTGTCGGACTGGAATGGTCGCATCCTTAACATTGCTCTCCTCCCCTTGTTCGCGCGTTATTTGTCCAATGCATTTGTCGGCCTTGATGAACATTGCGAGTCGCTGGTACTCCTTACCACTCTTCCTATGCTTCTATCCAATATGTGTACGCACATAGTCCATTCGGATGTCTACAAGTCGAATCGTACAGAAAAATTACACATGCAAGGTGATTTCCTATCACAATGACGTTGCATTCAGATAGTTCAACTTCAATTTGGTGCTTCACTTGTCAGGTGTGACCGAGGGGGTGAACGCAATCAGCGCAGCCTCCCTGTCGGCGTCGTGACCAAAGAGCTCTCCGTCCCATGATTGCAGCACCCATTCCCGCCTAGCTGAATCCCACTGAAGTTCGATGTCTGAATCGTCCATGCGAGTCCAGTTCGGAGATGGTCCTTCTGCTATCCAATCAAAATCCTGCAACTCGTTATGTTTGCTAGTCGACTAAATCACATAGCGTTTAGGTGTCAGTACTAGAGCAAGGTAAGGACGGAAAAGCTGGGACACTGACAGCCGATCGGGGTAATGTCGTCGGGTAGGGACCTACCCGCAGATTTGAACAGTGCTCTATCACAGGTATTGTCGATACATGCAGGAATATGTTCACATTCGATGACGTGTGCATCCTCATCTTGAATAGTTATCATCCAACGACAAAGCAGAACATGATATATGCTTACCTGCTGACAGTCGATAATAATAGCACTATCGAAGCAATCGTGAAGTAGCACACTCCCAGAAACCTTGGGGAGAATGACAATTGTTCGCTTTACATCACGAATGTGGACGGTAGTGATAGGAAGTGGTTCCAATGCCGCCTCCGCGTCGGTTGAAACGCGAGGAAGAAGGTCGATAATGCAAGATCCAACATGTGATATGAGGAATGATATTGGTTTCTCTTGATCTTCTTGTCGCCGGATGGAATACAAAGAATGAAGGGTGATAGTCTCATTGGATCGGCCAGATATCTTCATTTGCGACGTATTATCGACGGTCACTTCTGACCCTTGCGGAGCCGGAGCCGGAGTTGCATCTGCACTAGCTCGCACGATATCTACTAAGCGAGGCTTATTTGCCAAGGTGCCTCGTTTAAAGACAAAACGAGACTTTGACGTATCAGTTGAGCGACGCTGGTTCATGCGCTTCTCAAGGTCGCTAACTTGCTAATATGAGGGTTCAGAATTTGGAGTATACTACGACTTTAGGTCAATACGAACCAGCTCGCATTGCCGCTGATCATAGGATGGCAGAAACGCTACAGCCTCTACTAGCTGTTTTCTGAGTTGGGAGACCTTTAATCGTACATCAGCCTCCCCTTCCAAGTCCTTTGAGATTTCTAGAAATCATTCATATACAACTGGGCCCAAGTGAGTGAAACGGACGTTACTATTGCGTTTCTCCTTGAAAGATTGGAGAAATGCGGTTGCTTGCTCTTGGTCAGATGGAATATCCATTCAATTCCGAGGATTGAAACGTGACTCCAACGACCACTTAAATTCATGTCGGGCTTACTGTATTCACACTTAGCACCGATCGTCCGAGATGGCGGATATGGATGTTGACCCAGTTGACAACGTGAACGATGAAAGGGAAGACAAGAAGGGGAAAGGGACTAGCAAGAAAAGATTCGAAGTAAAAAAGGTGTGTCGGCTTCGACAATCCCAATATGTTGGATATTGTATTCACTTCCTCAACTGTAGTGGAATGCCGTAGCACTCTGGGCGTGGGGTAATTGTCCTTCTTCTATTATCCACTGCATTCAATTTTTCCACTTGTTTGTTCCTAGACATTGTGGTCGATAACTGCGCGATCTGCAGAAACCATATCATGGACCTTTGTCAGTGATCCCATCTCCTTGAGGTTCATTCAGTTCTCCTGACCACTTGGTGGATAGGCATCGACTGTCAGGCGAATCAAGTTTAAGTTTCTGCCACCTCTGAAGAGTGCAATGCCGCGTGGGGTTTTTGTAATGTAAGTGCCTCTCCGGATCGTCGTGGATTTGTATGTAAACTGACATTGGGGATTGTCCCAGCACGCGTTCCACTTCCACTGTATTGCACGCTGGCTGAAGACTAGAAACGTATGCCCGCTTGACAACAGGGAATGGGAGATGCAGAAGTGAGTGAATTATTATTAGTTTGTACTATCTATCTCATTATCCTCACTTGAATAGATACGGCCGATGATTTATGTGCATTCGAGGAAATTATACATATCCGTTACGTTCACCCAAATGTATCACAATAGTTGCACTTCTTTCAAACTTTCGCATCAGGCAAACCATCACTCTAGTGCTCAGTTGACAGACTGCTGTATCTTGCTATAACCATGGACGAAGCTGTCTGCTGGGACTGCCGATATCCGAAAACTATCTGAACGATCCGCACCGAATTTCAAATTGGAGTACTTTTCTTGAAATGCCCCTGAAGTCCTCTATAGGGTATCTACTTCTAACACATCAGGGTTTTCAAATTTCTCCTTGTCAAGTGAACTAAACCCTCTATCGATATGGGGGTATAAGAATCTGTCTACCTCAATTTATGATGAGGGTACTTGGGATGGAAATAGAGGATCTGAATAATACAAAGCTATATTCGAAATGACTCCTAGATTGGTAACATTGTTCACACCGGGAGGCAGGATCTGCCCGCAAGTGATTGCATTCCAGCAAGGTCTGCCTTCGCATGCTGACTTTCTTCCAATTCATAGCTGAGTCAGTGCATCCACATTTCAGTTGCCTTTTGCTTGCTTGCTTCCTGACTAGTAATCCCATGCATGAGGGCGATGAGTGTGAGTACGTGACTGTCAAAATGTGGAAACTCAGCAGCTCCACTCGCCGTGAAGTTGGACATGGCTTCTTCTACAGTAAAGCCGAGCAGTATTCAGTGATGGAAGAGTAGTCATCGAGTCACTTGTTCCTGATTAAGGAAAAGTGATTGAATTGGGTTGACTATGTGTGAGTGCTGAAAACACCAATCCGTGTATGAATATATGCATGTGCGCACGTATGGCGCACGCCGAAACATCACTTCACATTGTGCGTGTGCAACTAGAATACTTTCACAGTATATCGCCCATATACTGTCTCATATCGCCTTTCTGCTCGGCACGCAGTTCAGTATGTTTGTGTTCCATCATTTCATCTATTCTCTCAGTTCGAGGTTCCAAGATTCCACAGTCGCATATGACAATGTATGTCTTATTTAATGCGTCGCATCGATTGCATATTGCCAGCTGTCATAAGACCCATCGATCTGGACTTTTCTGTCTCTGCTCCTCTGAACAATATCCCCATGTGCTGTCCTATCGAATGATAATCCAGCCAGGTGATAATGACGTAGTTCTGAGAGATTTTCAAGACATCCAACCATTTCCACCGGAAATCACACAGTCTCAGGTGGAAGAAACCCATCGGCAAATTCCAACATGTCATATATAATCCGGGAGAACTTGCGGTGCCCTCACAACGACTTAAAGATCCCCAGCTGCTCTCTTGTGAATGTTTCCGTCACAGGGGAAACCTGTTGACCTCGATCAGTACTGCGTCAATAGTCTGACGATGTCGATGGTAACAGGGAGTCGGATCTAACGATCTTATCATCGTTGGCAATGGATTCATAATCCGATCCCTAACCCTGACTGCTTGTGGCCGCTATCGCTCGATTCCTCCGGAGTCTGCATATAACCCCACTTGGCATAGAAGAACCAGTCCACCGTGTGACCGATGGAAACGACCTTGCGGTCGGCACCTACCTCGAGAGTTTCATCTTGTCACACAGCTAGGCACGAAGTAAGGCCAAGGAAGACTGTCGTTAAAGTGGTCACAGACGGGTGAAATCAAAGTAAAGGGTAGAGGGTAGCATCCTGTAAGCCGACTTGACTATGGTGCGTCACAGAAACTTAACTGTAGCGATGAGGTAGCGGAGGCCACAATAGACTACAATAATGAGAGGTACAGATCCACGTCAAATGCTCGCATGCACTCAACATGTTGATTTCTTTGCAGGGTACTTGAGCGATGGCACAAGTCAGTTGGAATGACGGCGAGACTTACCTGAGGTTCTAGCCTATTGCGATTCCATACACGATGCGGATGATCCCAGTGTTTGTTGGACGAACAGTGGACAGGGCGTGGAAGAGGCAGCACTGACTACCCTTCGGGTAGCGACCTCACGACGTACGTAGTTCCGCGCCGATTGACCGTAAGCAAAGGCGTACTGCGTATAGGGATGAGGCTAATGCTAAAACATTTGGTATTAAACCCAGAATACACCGTAGGATGTCGGTGCGGAGGGTAGAAATGGACAAGCCGGACCATCGGACCCTTGGGATCCCGGTGAACGTGTCAAGATTGTGAACATTACAGGACTCGTCCCACTGACCGGAGAAGCGTAGGGATACGATGGTATATTTCCAGACTACCTCTGCATGACATGCCATCAGCGGCCCATTAACCGATCTGTAGATTCCTGCGTGCCATGCGCGGAAGACGACAATACTTGAGGTAGATCTCATCATGGTCCCGACAGACCTATGCCATCGCCGAAGCGACTGGCTCTGGAACAGTCAGTCCTTGAATTCATGTTGACATCTCTGTTTGGGGGTCGCTAATCCGCTTATTTATGGCCAAGCAGTTCGGCTTCTGTGATACGCCATTGTCATTGACCTGAAGTGTGTTCAAGTTGCTCTTTCAGAAGGGAGCGACTTCACAGCATTGTCTTTCGTCTCGGTTGTGATTCAGTAATCGAGAAATTCAAGATGCTCTCCACCGTAAATTGTAGTGGCGGCACGATATCGATCGTGGCTCAACGAGATGGCGGTTGCACGTCATCGCTTTTCAAACGCCAGGGAAGGACTTGTTGACCAAGCATCATGTCCGTTACTCCCAAGGTTTCTATCTTGGGTGGTATGTTTAATGTGATGTCAAGTAACTCGTCTTCAGCTTTTGCGTTGTCGACACAGATTTCCAGTACACATATTCCCGAAGCACCTACATCATATCTAGAAGGGGACAAGTTATAGGCGGTTTCACCTAAATAAAGGAAAGCTCCCCAGGATGCTCAACAAGAAATGGGAAATGGTCGGTGGTTGAATCAATTGAATCGCACATAACATATATTAGCGGTCGCTCTCAACTGAAATAATGGCTCCTCACCACAAGAACCTAGATGGCACTAGAAAGGCTCTACCATCTCCCACATATACATTACTCGAGCTAAGGGGATGATAGTACCACGGTCAAAACTCGGTATGATCTGGCTCGAAGCGAACGTCATCAAGAATCCAAATTCTGAGCGACCACTGCCATGAGAGGTGGTTGTGTTGCACATCACATAGACGTTACACAAGGAAACGGCCTGGAGAGCGAAGGACCATTCAATGAGGTATGTGCATCCCTGTCAGTGGCACACATAGGCTGCTGGTTGAGCCGTCGACGGTCTCCTCAACAAATCGTGGAGCGGATAAGAAGCAGCTTTCGGTAGCAATGTTGTTCGCTTAGGAGCAAACCAGCTGTAATGTATCGGGTGTTAGCGTCTTTTTGCATGAGTGATGCATTTGAAAGACGTACACTGAAGCTTTCTCCTTTCCATGGCTAGCTTTGTGGTCGATTCTCACAATCCTCGTTGCCCGCAACACCTTGTGTACTGGCGGCAACCTCTCTCCTCAAACGCTCGACTCTGCTGTGGAGATCGGCTTCCCCCCACTTACGTTGCCACGTCGACCGCTCTGGGTCGGGGACCCAAACATCCTGCCAGTGGACGTGCGTTACTTTCGGGGCACGCCGAGCCACCTCAGCGTATGTGGGCGCCTTGGTGGCTGGAGGTTGCTGGGGATTATTCATTTAGGGCAGGGTGGACTTGTGGTAGACGAGAAAGAGAAATGCCCAGACAGGCTGGAAGCAAAATCAAATCAAAGCGAGAGGCAAAGCTGTGGCTATTCAGATCCATTAATGTAAATAACAAACTATATATCAACAATCCAGGTTGGAAGAGAAGATCTCTTCAATACCATCAATACCTTATCCAAGGTAGACCACTACGTATGCGGAAGAACCCAATTCTTGAGTCCTCAGCAGCTAGCAGGATGAACCAGTAAAATACATATCTGGACACTGCTTTCGTTCCACGTTCTTTGCTGCCTCTGCCCTTGCGAACCATTGAACGACATGCAGAGTACAAGAATGCGCAACAGCCAACGGGCCGCCACCTTGGGCTTCAAAGCCCAGGCCGACCGAACTGGGGCCCCTGCTGAAGTACGAAGGAACCCACTGATCCGACCCTGCGTGGCCTAATCGCTGTCTACCACTACTGGGAGTTAAAAGGACGCTGAACGCATGCCGCTCAACTCTAACTACGCACACGGCTCCCAGAACTCTGGATCTGGGCCGGTCAAGCATTCATCTTTCGATCTGTATGTGTAGCGAACTTCCGACGGAAACCCTAAACAACCGCAATATGGACGCACGGAAGTTTGTTCAGGTGTGTTCCATCTGTAAGAACAAAATGTCTTGTTGGTTCTTGGATTGTTATGCTTCCTAGCTCGCCCAGTCATCGAAGGGAGGACGAGTTTTCACTCAAGAAGCTCTTGAGCCATGTCATCTCCTGCAGTTTAAGATTCGTCGATATGTACCACAGAACTGCAAACATATCGGCAAGCGCCAAACGGGGAAAACTTCCACTCAAGGGGAAACAGCAGTGTCGTGTCGGATAATCGAGCCTCGATAGACAGCGAGAGTCTCCCAAGTCCTTCCTTTCGATTCCCCTGTGTCTGGGTCCATGATCATAGATTCTTCAGGGCCTTCAGAGTATTCTGTGACCCGCCCTAGAAACAAATCTCGCGTATTGACCTTCCTATTCGTTCGAAGAGCCCATTATCCTAGGTCGTAACGGTACAGGGATCCATGAAAGATGTAATAGGGCCCCCTAGAGTTATGGTTATGACGTTCTTCAGAAACACCCAAGCCTCCGTTAGGGTTGCCGTGAAAAACCCCGTCTTCTCTACCACGCAATACCCAGACGGTCGACTGCAGTGCGGAGGGGATTTTTAAAAGAGAGGGGGAAGATCTTTCTCACTCCGAACACAAGCTACGAAAGAGGCGGCTCAGACCCTTCGCAAGGTGAGTGCCTTTGGCCATACTACTAGACGTTGTCCGGGACAACCACGAAAATTATAAGTTTTTTTTATAGTCCTTATGATGCAGCTATTTGGCTAGAAGACATTCCTAGCGAGGATGGCGCAACACCGATGACCTTGGGGGGCTTTTTGATTTCGAGGGAACAGCGCCCTTGCCCGTTTTACTGACCCACTAGATCTAGTGCAAGACGGTGTCATAGATTGCATCGCAAGCTTTTTTTCTCTGGGCAGCTGAGGCGTTATCGATGGGGCTGCAGCGTAGGCGTCGAAGTAAGACAGTATACTCTGAATAGTATATAAAGCGGAGTTGGCCGAGTTCGCAAGGGTTTTGCAACTGCTCAGAAGGGATTCTCGTTCGTGGTTAACGCTCTCGGTGAGTGCGAGGACGTGGGAATGGGATCAACTTCTGTGGTTACGCCTATCCTACGTTACCTCTTACTCGGCCTCGTGCCGCAGCATGCTGAAGATGGTACAGGCATCATCAAGCTATGTTTTCCTCGACTGACATTCCGGTGAGTTCTGGACCTGATGGCCTCATGACCTTTCGTTTGAGGGCTGTCTTCAGCTTGTCTAATGCTCTGCTGAACATTGGTTTTACATCGGATCAGGGAACAAGTGTTCATAGGCGACGATTATACTGCACGGGACTTCCTTGGGAAATGAAACTTGACGCTCTTTCTAGGGAAAGGCTAGCTTTGAATCTGGAACCGGAATACAGTAGGGAGCTGGAATGGATAGCTTTTACTTATTCCGAGGTACACAGAACTCTCCAAATCTTCAGGTAGTCGCCAGCCCCCGTGGCTATCTCGACAAGTTTCATCATGTCTGGAGCACTTGGGATCAAGTTGGAGTGGACGCTTGAGGCGAATACTGTACTCAACTCAAGTACGCTGGCAGCCTTAACTCGCTCCAGCAAGTCTCCCCTTTCACCTGGGGTCTCATGGTACCGTTGGATTCATTGGCTTCCCATGATGCACAGTACTGGAATCTCGAACGCGCGGCTCGTTAATGTATCGTTCTGGAGTTATCCCCCAGAATAGGTTGTACAGTATGCTTGATGGTCTATTGCGGTACAATGACAAACCGAATATGTCTGGATCATCCTATCGAGAGTGTATTTATCGGCTAGACATGGGAAGAGGGATCGATCATTTTCCCCAACGAGTGGATTATGTACAGATTGGAAAGGTCTTGCCTTTTCTCCCTTTCTTTAGCTCTGCTTAGGAACTGGTGGCCACATTTACCTGCTATCGATATCTATGAATGGCATGCAAGTAAGGCTTTAATTACAGCTACGTTGGTCAAAGGAAAGAGTATATGAACACCCTATATAGATTGTGTATGTCCATTGATTCATTACTGTAGTCCTTATACGAATATCGAACGTGCAGTCAAAGGGAGCGAACATCGGAGAGATCGTGTCCCGATCTGTATGGTTCAGTGAGGGCCTGTCATGAACCGAAGGATGCATGAAGGAAGAGACACAGGTGCATTCTGTCATCAATCCACTGAATGAATCGATTACCAAAAGGGGGCAGTCTATTCAAAGTTGCGGGGTCCAATAGAGTCAGGGATTCCCACTCGCCGGATTGACCCGTCGAACAATGATGTTTCGATGATCCAGGCGATCGAATACTGCGGCTTCTTGAATCTTGTCATCATGGGAGCGGTCAATTAGTTGACTGACCACTGGTTCCGTTACCAAGCCCCTCGGAGCTGGTGTGAGTGCGCACTTTGCGGCACTCGTGTGGGCGGCGCCTCCGTTGTCGTGTTAGCTATGTAGGGTAGGTGTATCGGCGCTTTCACGTTGACGTATAAGGATGAGATTTGGGCGAAACTGGCTCGTATAGCTGTCGCGCCGTTCATTATATTCGCATTCCTCGAAGTTGGATTTGGGGACGCAATGAGAAGCAAGTTGCTTCATCCACTTGTGAGTGTTTCACAGAGAGAACCTTTCTGTTCCAGTATTCACGACTCTGGTCGTTCCAGACGGTCTCCTATGTGAGGGGTGCCGCATGTGGTATGATCATTCGGGCGATAGATCTATCCATTATCAGCCTTTATGACGCGTCCCCACCTCATTGGGTCTCTCACCGTTCGGGAAAGGAACTTCCTCTTCCCACGACTCTGGGAGGGCGCTTGCTTTACACATTTGACCAATTCGGCGCGGCTCGGGGGTCCAGTCTTATCTCTAACAGGCACTGGGACTTTGCCACATCTCACGTTGCCAAATATCGCTCCCCATACTCCTCAAAGTGGTCTTTCATATGGTTTGCCATCGTACGGGCCACGGGGTTTTACCTTGTCCTCGACGTCAGTGACACGCTTGTCAAACGATACGTCACTTTTAATGTGGCGTCACCCAACCCGATATTTGAACTACCGATTGCGATCCAATGCCTTAGTGGAGTTCACATAGCATTGTTCGCGTTGTGCAGTTTATCTCTTCTGCACAACATCACCTCTATAGTATTCGTTGGGACAGGATTGATAAGCGATCTAGACCTTTGGCCGCCACTTTTCAATCAGCCGTTCCTTAGTCCTTCACTGTCGTACTTCTGGAGCCGTGGATGGCATCTCCTGCTTCGACGGGACTTTGAACGATTATCGATCCTCCTAATGGGCCCCGTAAACCGGAAGGCCACAAAGGATGCCTCACCTCCATCGAGTGACAAGTCTAATAATAATGCCCATATCCCACCATCCCACCGATTCGGCACTGTGGTCATCTCTTTTATGGTCTCAGCCTTGATACATGTGCTCATCACGCAAGGCATCTTCGATGATTATGAAAACCCTGAGGATTTGACATCCTTGACACTTTTCCAACGCCATCCGGAATTTTTTTTCTTCGCAGTCCAACCTGTTGGAATTGCCATCGATCGATTGATTGCCCTTTTTGGTGACTCTGTAATCGTCCGAGTTGCAAGGCGGTTGTGGGCGTGGGTGTTCTTATTGTGGACAAGTCGGTGGATGGCGGATGCTTTTGCGAAGAGTCGATTTTTGGATGGCAAGGAGAGAATTCTGCTTGTGAGTCCTGTCAGAGGCGTATTGTTCGGGAATTGGATTGGATAGGCGAAGAAAGTGCGAATGCGGCTATGGCAAAAGCGAGCAGGCTTTCGTAGCCGAACTAGAAGCATGTTTAATTCAAAAAGTAAAAAGCCAAGAATTGTACCCTGGTATTGGTTCTCAGTATCATGCA
>WNFI01595626.1_pt1 | contig 10493 bp, 15 predicted proteins | sample 5400471 | NCBI WGS metagenome assembly WNFI01 (sample SAMN13153348, study PRJNA577476) | soil metagenome | isolation source: 100 cm saprolite on Douglas fir-dominated hillslope | place: USA:California | collected 2013-09-17 | reverse complement strand
CGACCGCCAAGCTCGCCGTCGACAGCCAGGTCGATGGCTGGGCTGATCCGACGCGGGTCACCCCACTGACCTGTTGGCGTGGCCTCTTCCACCGCATGGGGATATTTCATCGCCTCGTCGTAAAAGAGGTTTGAACGCTCAGGCGAAGCTGACTGAGCCCATTCGACGTGGACCAGCTCTGCACCACGTGCCATCACCATCGCTGCCTCAGCAGCCCCGCCATGTGAGTTGAAGTATGTCCAGTCCAGGAGGTCCCTATCGACTCCAAGGACCTCGATTGCGGCATCCTCCATGCCAGCGAAGTAGCTCGATACGCAAACGATCGCACCTGTATTCGACACGACTTCTTCCGCCGCAATCTGAGCCGGCGCGGCGTTGCCGAAATGAGCAACGAGCAGGATTATTTGGTCGATGCCGCCTGAGATGAGACTCTCGCAAATCTCGCGCACCACGCTCGTGAAAGTCGCTGCCGACAGGGTTATGGTGCCCGGGATTGACGTGTGCTCCAGCGACACGCCGTAGGGTACGGCCGGCACCAATAGAGCGCCAAGTCGTCCCGCCAAGTCGGCGGCGACCTGCTCGGCGATAAGCGTGTCGGTTCGGAAGGGTAAGGCTTCCCCGTGTTGCTCGGTAGCCCCGAGGGGCACGACAGCAATCTTCAAACCAGTGCCCATTGCTTCTCGCATATGACGGCGCGTCGCATCACCAAGGTCCAGCATCGGCATCAGAGCGGGTCGCCTACGGTCCGTTCGTCGTCGGTGTGGATCCACCTGACCAGTTCCCATACCTGTTGGACGGCTCGGTCAAATTCATGATTGGCTAAAGCAAGCAAGTCGGATTGCCCACGCAGCTGCAAGAGGCGGGCCACCACACCGGCTGATTGCTGAGGCGATGGGCGGTAGTGGACAAACAACGGGTCCGTGACAAAGGGCGGCTTGACCTCAATCCGAGCGAAGGCATCGAGGACACGCTGGTCCAGGCTCACGGGTGATTTCTCGCTGGACGGGATGCGCGAGCTCAATGCTTGGCCCAGCCGCCGTCAACGAGCATGGTCTGGCCGGTCATGAAATCACTCGCGTCCGAAGCCAGGTAGAGCAGAGGGCCAACGAGATCCTCTGGGTAACCGGGATGTTTGATGCATTGGCCCGCGACGTGGTCGTCCACCCAGCGCCCGACCTGGCCCGGCATTATCGATTGCTCGACATCCACCAAAGCCTTTTCGGTCATTGACAGCCCGGGACAGAGGCAGTTCACGCGGATTCCAAGTGGACCAACTTCGATCGCAAGTGCCCGGGTCATACCTATGACGGCACCTTTTGTACCGACGTAGTGCAGATAATTCGGCCATCCCGAGAAAAATGTTTGCGATCCGATGTTGATGATCTTGCCTTTCCCCTGAGACTTCATCGCCGGCACGACCGCCAAAGTGGTCAGCCACATGCCCTTCACATTGACCGCATACATGCTGTCCCAAGACGCTTCAGTGATCTGATCAAAGGGAGCTGCAGTCGTGATGGCAGCGTTGTTTACCAAAATGTCTGACCACCTTGGCGCCCGCCTCGCTCAAGCCGCGACAATATGCGACCCCCAGTCCGCTGGCGCCGCCGGTCACGATCGCGACTCGACCCGCAAGTTCCCTAGCACTCATTGATCCACCCTCATCAAGCGCTCGTGCGAGCTGCCCGCATAAGCTCATGCACTCTTTTGGCAACTATGTCGTTCGCGGTTTTTCCATCCGCTCGAAGATAAGACCCAACGATCACGCCATCAGAAGCGGCGAGGGCTTGGGCGATGCTGTTCGGATCTGTTCGTCCGCCGATAAGAACCGGGGTCGACGCCCCTTCGCGCGCGATGCTGACGGCTTTTGCACTGAGCGCCACGTCTGCTTCGGTGACGATGAGCCGATCGGCCGACCCGAATCTGGCGGTCCAATCGGCTAGAACCCGAAGGGAGACATCGACAAGCGGAACGCTGGTGAGCTCGCCGAGGTCTGCCCAGATCTCGATCGCGCTTTGCAACTTGTTGCGGAGCTGCACTATGGCATCCGCGTTGCCTTGAATGATCCCCTCGGGCCCCAACGTCGCGCCAACGAGAACCTTGACTCTGACGAAAGCTGCACCTACCGCATGGGCAACAGCCAACGCGCCTGGGCCATCGTTCTTATGGACGTTGATACCGAGGGGACAGGACACCGCCGCAGCCACCGCCTCGCCCACGGCGGTCATGGCGGTGAGCGTCTCCGGCGGAACATAAATCGTTGAAGGCCGGTCATGAGTGTTTTGAATCAGCAACGCATCGAAACCGGCCTCGGAAAGGAGCTGCGCTTCCGCAACCGCGCGCTGAGCGATCATCCGCACGGAGGTACCGTCATAGTTACCAGCGCCCGGCAGCGGTGGCAGGTGGATCATCGCCACGAGCGGCTTTACGAGACTTGGCTGCTTCAACCCGTGTGAGGACTCTAGCCCCTGTACAACGCCAGGCTTATCGCGCGTTTTCGGGGGATTGCTAATCTCCATCTTTGCGGGTACTCAGCACGTAGATATCGTTGTCGACGGTACTCATGCGATTTGGCCGGTCGATGCCAAAAGGCCAGCGCTTGTGCGCCCGGGCGTAATCCAGAGCAAGGACCGCAAGAGGAACCCAGGCGACCAGGGGCGTGAGCAAACTCGGCGTCTCCGGCAGACGGATGTTGACAGCGTGGCGAGCATCACTGTCGACACCGATCGTGACCGGCAGTCCTCCGACAGCCGCGACCGAGCGGGCCACGCGAATCGCTCGCTCGTGGGTGGGTGGCGTGGTTGAGACTATGAAGGCGGTTGTGCCCTCACCAGTAGCGAAATACTGTTCGTGAGCCCACTCTTCCAGATCTTGAGCGACGCCGACGGCAGCTGCCGCTTCCAAGAACTTGGCGATCCCAAAGCTCGCAGCCCCAAGGTCAGGACCGCTGCCTATGGCGAAAAACGGCGGAGTCAACGATCGCACTAGAGAGTCAGACTCTCGGATCGACTCCAGAAATTGCTGGTTGATCGTTCCAAGCACATCGAGAACCTCGCCATCTGATACCGAGGCCGCCCCACCAAGTCGCGCCTCCATTTCCAGCCCGACAGATGTCAGAGCGAGCAAAGAGCCCAGATAGTTTGCGGTTCCAGGGACAGGCCCCGGAGTTCCCCGGAGCCCTGTCGTGATCACAGAATTAGCTGCGCGTGAAAGCTCGTTGTCAGGCAGCGCGGTGACGGCCACGGCAATGCCTCCTCGCTCCCGGTGTCGAACTACCGCTTCGATAGTCCGCTCAACTTTGCCAGATACCGACACTGCCAGCAGAAGGCAGTTCTCTCTTAGCAGAAGGCTCGGAAAGGCAGTCGCTTCCATCGAAGGCATCACCGTCGTCGGCAATCCCGACAGCTGCTCAAGCGCGACTCGCATCGCCAGGCCTGCGTAATAGGAGTCGCCGCAACCGGTGACCGCGATGTGCGCATACGTCTGGGCGGGCACCGCCGCACTCTTGGCGCGTACATCGGCCCACTGTTCTAGTGCTGCTGCTCCTGCATGAGCCAGCTCGTCCTCCATCCGATCGAGGATCGTGGCTCCGGTGACCGTCGCCAGCGGTGGATTATTCATTGGCGAGCGCCCGGACATCGGACTTTCTGAGCAATTCGGTGGCTCGTGCCTTGACGTCATTGCGCCGGTCCTCGGCGACCGCATGCAATGCTCCATATCCTTCAATCACAACTGAGGCTGCCGCGGCCGCCCCCGCCATCGCGGTTCGTGCGTCAGCGACACGATTGAACATTGCGGCAAAGGCCCCGCAGTATGCATCTCCCGCGCCCGTGGTATCGACAACGTGAGCCGGCGCCGCTTCCATGCGTATCAGGTCTCCCTCCTTGCTCATTCCAATCGCCCCTTCGGCACCACGCTTGACGACAACCGTGCGGCCTCGATTCGCCTGCGCCAGCACCCAGCTCTCAACATCCCGGGCCAGCCATAGAGCGGCGACCTCCTCAATGCTTGGCAAAAAGAAGTCAGACCAATCCATCAACTCCTCAATCTCGCTCGAGCCGGGCTCGATTTGACCCCGAATCACTACAGTGTCGAAGGTGCTTACTGCGGCGTGACCCCGCAGCGCCCGCAGAAACTTCCGTTGCGTCGAGACCGGGACCCCGCAGATATGGGCAGCCTTCTGCGACATCATCGGAAGGGTATCAACGCTCGGATCGAGAGCGGAATTATCCCCCGAGCCTGGTAGATAACTCTGGATGCGTGCACCTGAGCTCTCGTCGAGCATCACCTTGAATGAGGGTGCGTCGACCTTCTCGATCGACCCAAGGTCAAAACCTGCGGCGTCAAGTGGTTTGAGCAACTCACCTGGAAAATCGCGGCCTGTTCTAGCCACTATCGTCGGGTGCGATCCCACCAGCCAACCACCGACAGCCGCGTACAGAGCGTTGCCGCCGATGGCTGGGCCCGACAGCCCAGACCGAGTTTTGACGTAGTCAACGGTGATCCCGCCGATCGCAACGAAATCCGGGACGCTATCCAAGTATGCCAAGGCCCACGACTCTCAAGACAATCGCCGCGACCATCAAAAGAGCGATTCCTACGAGTATGCCAAAGTCCATTGGCCCGAAAGTAAGAACGCGGAGATATGTGCGTTGCCGATTGATGCTGAAGGCCCGTGCTTCCACAGCAAGGCTGAGTTGCTGGGCAACCCTGATTGACGTAATCACCAGTGGTCCAAGGATGCGCGAGTAGGACTTGAGCCGCCGGATTGGTCCGCCACTATTGGGGTCGAGGCCGCGCGCACGTTGAGCCTCCACGATCGATTCACCAATGCCAACTATCGTGGGGAGGAAGCGCAGCGAGGTGGACAAGGCGAAAGTCGCTTTGTAAGGGAGGCCAAGCCGCCGGAGCGCCGCCACAAAATCTGGCTGTGGGGTGGTCAGAAACAGCGCGATTGGAACGATGACCATATCCAGAATCCGAAAGGACATCCCGACGCCGTAGAGCAGGCCACCTTGCGTGACCCTGAACGGCCCCACAGTTCCGATCACCGTTCCGTGCTCATAGATCACCGGCCAGAGGAGAAGCGAGATTGTGACCAGGACCGCGAGCGACTTGAGAAGAATGGCAACACGCTGATAAGGAACCCGGCCGACGATGAGAGCCAATGTGACAACAAAAAACACTGGTGCGAGGAAGAATGGATTTGTGAAAAGCACGCTAATTACGAACACGGCCAAGACAGCGATTACCTTGGTGCGTGGATCCAGGTGGTATAGATAGCTGTCTCCACGCTGGTACAGGTCGAACCTCTGCGCCAAAAGTTTAGGCCCCCTGCGTCACGACGCGGCTCGATCGACAGTTCGCCGTGAAAGTTCGGCAACCGCGCCGGCCACGGTGATCACGTCGGGGGAGAACATGTCGGGCCGCGCTTGCGCGATCCTGGCAGCCTGAGGTGGTCGCAAGCCAGCCTCGGCAAGCGCCGCGTGATTGCTGAACACAGTGCTGGGATTTCCGTCGGCCACTATGCGCCCATTGGCCATGCAAAGGACCCTTCGGCTGTACTCGGCAACGATATTCATGTCGTGGGTGATGATGATCAGAGTGTGGCCGTCTTCGTTCAGCTGCCGCATCACCTCCATCATCGCGTGGCCTCCCTTTGAGTCGAGGCCAGTTGTGGGCTCGTCGACAATGAGTATTTGCGGTTCGGTCGCGAGCACAGAAGCTACCGCCAGCTTCTGACGTTCACCTCGTCCCAGACCGAAGGGGTAGCTGTGCGCTTCGTCTCGCAGTCCGACTAAATCGAGTAACCTGCCCGTTCGAGCGTGGATCTCGACCTCAGGTACCCCGAGATTGCGAGGACCAAATTCAATTTCAGCCGCGACTGTCGCAGCGAAGATCTGGTGATCCGGATTCTGATAACAGTATCCAATGGTGGAGGCCAGTGTCGCGGTCAGTCGCGAGCCTATGTCAACCCCGTTCACCTCAACGTTGCCCTTCTGAGGGCGGAGAAGAGCATTGAAGTGTTTGGCGAATGTAGTCTTGCCGGATCCATTCTGGCCGATCAAGGCGACGAACTCGCCTTTGTAAATCGTCGCTGAGACCCCGGCCAAGACGACACTCTCCGGGCGAGACGGATAGCTGTACCAAAGGTTAGTTGAGCGCAAGGCAACCTCTGCGCTCATCGCCTTACGGCCGATATGAAGTCTGCATCCGTAATCAACGCGCTACTGTTCGCAGCTAGCAAGCCGGCCTGCACAGCCGCGAGTCCCATGACGGCAGCGTCCGGAGGACGGACGCCGATCTCCCTCAGTTCGTCGATATGTCGAAACACTTGGCGAGGTTCGTCATCGAGTACAACCCGTCCGGCTTGGAGTACGACCAGGCGATCCGCGATCGAGCCCACCTCCTCCATGGCATGCTCGACCACAAGGACGGCAAACGCTCGCTCCTTGGTGAGGCGATGCAGCAAAGCGAAAATCTCGGCACGCCCCTCGGGATCCAATTCGGAAGTGGGCTCATCCAGGATCAAGAGGCGTGGACGCATGACCAGTGCCGCGGCGATGGCTACCCTCTGCTTCTGACCGCCTGACAACGTGTGCGGAAATGCGTGACGGAGATGATTTAGACGAACGTAGTCGAGAACTTCATCGATGCGCGGAAGCATCTCGGGTCTAGGTACGCCCAGGTTCTCGAGGCCGAAGGCCAATTCTTCTTCGACAGTCATCCCGATGATCTGCGACTCGGGATCCTGAAAGGTCATCGCAACCATTGCGCCGCCGGCGTCATTGGGAGAAAGCAGCTCTCCCAACGAAGTCGTCGACGTGTCGCGGCCACCCAGCATAGCTCGCCCACTGAGCTCGCCTCCCGTTACGTGCGGGATCAGACCCATCATCGCGAGGCATAAGGTGGTCTTACCGGCGCCAGTCGGGCCCGCCACCCCGATGACCTCCCCCTGATCTATTGACAGGCTGATATCGATCAGTACGGGGAGGTCGGTCTCGGGGTAGCGAAACGAAACATGCTCCAAGTTGACTAAGTTCGAACCACGAAACGACTGCAATCCCTGCTGATACCTAATAAGCCGCGCGGACCTGGGGAGCTGCGCCGTCTGTGCGCAGTGCTGCGTCGGCTCGCTCTGAGTCCGCCCAATACATGTTCCAACGCTTGACATACGGATAAAGAACTTTGAGCAGGATGAAGCCCAAAATCCACGGCGTGACCAACCCGTTCAGCCAGATGTTCCCGAAGACGGCGGTCCATGCCACAACAGGCGGAATGATGCTGAAGAGTGCCAGCCACCAGGGGATGTAGAAGGCAATGACAAAAGCGCCAGCAACGACGGCGACGATGTAGAGAAGCGTGTCTCCGAGCGAGTTGAGATCAGCTCGTCGAGCCGAGTACACGATGCGGTACGGGATATATGCGCTCATGAAGTTGCCAATGAATCCTGCAACTGAGCCCAACGTGAGGGTGCCGGCAAAGATGTCCCCGATGAAGTTACCAATTGCAGAGCCGAGTGCGCCTGGCACACCGAACAGAATGCCAAAGATGGTCGTAAATGCCTGAGCCGGGCGAAGGTAGGCAATACCGGGCACGAAGACCACGCCTGAGAAGATCGCCAATCCGCCACCAAACAGAGCTGCCACAACCGCCACTTTGATCAGCGCCATGGCATCCCAGACCGTCGTGTTCTTGCGGATGAAAGGGCTGGTGAGGTAAGGACGATACCCCGTCAGTTCCATGATGAACACCACGGTGGCGAGAACGAAGACTATGCCCCCGATGATGTTCATATTTGATATGCCGATCGCTTGGACTATCGCTTTGACTTGGTCAAGCCCCACAGGTTCTAATCTCCCTTGCGTGTTGAGCTATTGCGGCTCACGTTGCGGCGACCGGCGATCACGAAGCCGACGATGCCGGCGATGATGATCAGCAGGCCGACAAGATTCGCCAAGCCGAGATTCAAAGTCATCTAGACCCCTCCTTTACGATCCCGCTTAAAGTTCCTGAGTCAGCATTACGCGATCACCGCGAAACGTCACTCGCACCACCTCCATCACTATTCCGCCCTCCGATGCCAGCCTGATGTTCAGCAGTAGGGTTGGCACGCCGACCGGTGTGCCCAGCAGCGCGGCCTCGTACTCGGTTGCGAGACCCGACTGGAGAGTTTCGTCGGCGTGCGCCACGCGAAGGCCGTACGTCGACTCGAGAATTTGATACAGAGAGTCCCGCTCGAGATCGGCTCTTTCCAACGCCGGCACAAGATTCATGGGTATGAAGCTTTGGTGTAGGGCGATCGGTGTTCCGTCGACGATCCGTAATCGTTCGATCAAATAGACGAGCTGCGTCGGCGGTATTCCGAGCCTCTGAGCTACTTGACTGTTTGGAACAATGCGTTCGAAACGGAGCAGAGTGGTCGTTGGCGAGGCTCCGGCTTCAATCGCCTGCCGGGTGAAGCCACGGAGCGTGAGTGCGACGAAGTTCGATTTCGCTGTTGCCACAAAAGTTCCCCGACGGGGAACGCTCCGCAGCAGTCCCTGGACGATAAGCCTATTCAGGGCCTTTCGCGTTGTGACCCGGCTCGTGCCAAATACGCGACTAAGCTCGCGTTCTGGGGGTATACGTGTCCCCGCAGGCCATTCTCCAGACTCGATGCGTTCCCTGATTTGCTCCTCCAAGCGGGCGTAGATGGCTTGGGGGATAGAGGCAGCTAACTGGTCCACATCGTGGTTAGTCTGTGGCATATGCCACGCCCTGTCAAGACCTGATCGTTGGAGTGAACCCAGAGGGTAGTCACTCAGAGCATCAGTCCGTGCGATGGCAGAGGAGACGCGCGCGAGACTGTCGATCATGCAGGCGGTCTAGAAAACCGGTTGTAGCGAGAAGCTGTCGCCAACCTGGCGCGAGTAGCCCCTCGTAATCGCTTCGAACTAATTGGCTGTCATTGGCTGTCATTGGCCGACGGGATGGACGTCAGTGGACAAACTCGAACTTGAGCGGACGTCTACGGACGACCGCAAACGGTTTTGAAGACCGCGGGTCTTGCGTCCGTGAGCATCCATCAACGTCCATCACGGTTCGATTCCTGGCTCGCACATTCCATGGGGGTACGCATTCGTTCGCAGATGTCCAGCAAGTTGGCTGTCATTTTGGCTGTCGGATCACGAGCTCGAGAGCTGACGCTGGGTTGTTCGAGCACGCTGCCAAGCTGGCCAACCAACAGTGACCACACTGACCGAGGTTGCGCAAACACCACGGTGATTGCCTGCTCAGGTATCGCTGTGTCGATCTAGCCCGAAGCCGTTCGTGTAGAGGGTGAGAAAGCCGGAACACGCCGGCCACAACGTCAAGGAGGCTTCGAATGCGCAAAGTCGTCGTTTTCATGAATCTGACTCTCGACGGGGTTATGCAGGCGCCGGGTAGGCCGGACGAGGACCGCCGTGGCGGCTTCGAACACGGCGGCTGGGCAATCCCGTACGCCGATCAGGAGATGGGCCAAGTGGCCGCCGAGAGCATGGCTACCACCGGAGCGCTGGTCTTTGGGCGACGGACCTATGAGGACTTCTACTCCGTTTGGCCCAATCGAACCGACGACAACCCTTTCACCACGGTGCTGAACAACACTCCAAAGTTCGTGGCGTCCACAACGCTGGAGGAGCCGCTGCCTTGGGTCAACTCCACACTTCTCCAAGGCGACGGTGCGAAGGCGGTGGCCAAGCTCAAGGAGCAGCCGGGAAAGGATCTCGTGATACTCGGGAGCGGTGAGCTGGTGAAGTCCCTGATGCGGCGCAACCTGATCGATGTATATGTGCTGCAGATCCACCCACTGCTGCTAGGAGCGGGCCGCCGACTGTTTTCCGACGAGGGCTCGTTTGCCGCTCTCAGGCTGGCGGACAGCAAGACAACGACCACTGGCGTGATAATCGCGACCTACCTGCCGGCCGTAACGTCCACTAAGGACTCCGGATGAAGCAATACCTGCTCACCATCTATCAGCCTGATGGCGATCCTCCCGCTGCGGAGATCTTGGAGAAGGTGATGCGGGAAATCAACGTGCTCATTCAGGAGGCCAAATCCGCCGGCGTGTGGCTATTTAACGGAGGCCTGCACGCTCCGAGTACAGCGACGGTCGTGCGGATCCAGGACGGTGATGTTCTGATAACCGACGGCCCCTTCACCGAGAGCAAGGAGCACGTCGGTGGGATCTTGATCATAAAGGCGACTGACCTCGACTCCGCCCTCGAGTGGGGACGCAAGGCAACCCGCGCAATCGGCCTCCCGATCGAAGTGCGGCCGTTTCAAGGAGAGGCCGAGGACTGACGCCGACCCTTGCAGTTTCGGAGATCGAGCGTGTATTCCGCGAGGAGTCCAGTCGCGCGGTGGCGGTCCTTGTCCGCGTCTTCGGTGACATCGACATCGCCGAGGAGGCGGTCCAGGACGCGTTCACTGCGGCGATGCAGCGGTGGCCGTCAAGTGGACTGCCCCCGAGC
>WNFI01464941.1_pt1 | contig 10493 bp, 8 predicted proteins | sample 5400471 | NCBI WGS metagenome assembly WNFI01 (sample SAMN13153348, study PRJNA577476) | soil metagenome | isolation source: 100 cm saprolite on Douglas fir-dominated hillslope | place: USA:California | collected 2013-09-17 | reverse complement strand
CTCACCTCCGCCAGGGTGGGAGCGCGAAGGGATCGACGGCCTGCTCGGCTTGTTCCCGCCGGGCCGGCTCAGCGAGATCGTCGGTCCCCGGTCCTCCGGCGCCAGCAGCCTGCTCCTGGCCCTCATCGCCCGGATCACGACTTCAGGTAGCAGCAACTGGGGGGGTAGCAGCAACGGGGGCCAGGTGGCGTTCGTGGACGGGATGGACGCGCTCGACCCCGCGTCTGCGGCCGCCGCGGGCGCCGATCTCTCCGCCCTGCTCTGGGTGCGCTGTGGCGGCCGCCTGCGGGTAGCGCTCAGCGCTGCCGATCTGCTCGCCCGCTGCCCGGGCTTTGCCCTGGTCGTCCTGGATCTGGACGATCTGGGCCCGGTCCCCGTGTCGACCTGTATCCGGCTCCAGCGCGCGGTGGAAGGCACCGACACCATCCTCATCGTCCGCCGCGAGCGGCATCGCGAGGGCACCCCCGCGTCGCTCGTGCTGGCCACCCGGCGCCTGGCCCCCCAGTGGATGGGGCTCCGCCCGCTCACCCGGCTGGCCGGCCTGCGCTCCGAGATCTCCATCTGCCGCTCCCGTCTCCATTCCTCCCTCTCCCCTCTGGGGAGAGGGCAGGGTGAGGGGCTCCAGGGTGAGGGGCTCCAGGGCCAGGGGATCTGGACCCTCGACTGGACGCTGAGCCAATGACCCGCATCGCCTGTCTCCTCATGACGAACGACCTTCCCGCACATGCCGCCCTCCTCCAGGTCGCGCTCGCCCACTCCCCCCGGGTGGAGGATGCCGGCGCGGGCTGTCTCTATCTCGACGCCTCGGGGCTCCAGAGCCTCTTCGGCGACGACGGGCGGCTGGCCGAGCGGCTTCGCGCCGCCGCCACCGCGGCGGGACTCGCGATTCGCGTGGGCGTCGCGGCGAGCCGTCTCGGCGCGCTCGCCGCCGCCCGCCTCGGATCGGGCGTGGCGGTGGTCGAGCCGGGAGGCGACGCCGCCTCGCTGGCTGCGGCGCCGCTTTCGCTCCTCACGCTCTCCGAGCCCTTGGCGATCCGGCTCTCGCGATGGGGGCTGCGCACGCTCGGAGAGCTCGCGGCGCTGCCCACCGCGGGGCTATTCGAGCGGGCCGGGGCCGAGGGCGTCCAGGCCCAGCGGCTGGCCCGCGGCCAGGACCCTCGTCCGCTCGCGTCCTGGCGCCCGGTGCCGGCCTTCGAGGAGACGGTGGAGTGCGAGTGGGGTCTCGAGACCCTCGAGCCGGTAGTGGAGCGTTTGAGCGAGCTGGCCGCGCGCGTCTGCGGGCGCCTCGGCGCGCGCGGGCTCGCGGCCGACGGCTTCGAGTGGGTCTGCCGGCTCGCGGGTGGGCGCACTCACGAGGGCGCGCTCACTCCCGCCGTGCCGCTGACCGAGGCCGTCGCGGTGACCGGCCTGCTGAGACTCGCGCTCGAGGCGCGCCCCCCGCGCGGCATCGTCGAAGGCCTCACCCTGCGGGCCCGGCCCACCCGGGCGGCGCCGGCCCAGGAGTCGCTCACCGATCCTTCACGTCCGAGCCCACGGTTCCTCGCGGCCACCATGAACCGTCTGGTCGCGCTGGTGGGCTCGGACCGCATAGGCGCTCCGGCGCTGCTGGACAGCCATCGCCCCGACGCCGTGGGCCTGGGCGCCTATGCTTCTCCCTCTCCCCGCAGGGGAGAGGGCAGGGTGAGGGGCTCCGGGGTGAGGGGCTCCAGGGTGAGGGGTGCCGCTCCCGTCCTCGCGCTACGCCGTCTCCGCCCCCCGGCTCCCGCTGCGGTGACCCTCGCCTCCGGCCGCCCGGTGGCGATGCGCTCGAGCCGCCTCGCCGGGCGCATCGTGGCCGGCGTGGGACCGTGGCGCTCCTCCGGGGAGTGGTGGACCACGCAGCCGTGGCTCCAGGACGAGTGGGACGTGGAGCTGGCCGACGGCACGCTCTGTCGCCTGGCCCACGACGGCTCGGCCTGGCACATCGCCGGCGTCTACGATTGATGGCCGCCGCGCCCGGCCGTCCCGCGGTGACGGTGCTGGTCACGGACATGGACAACACCCTCTTCGACTGGCTCGAGATGTGGCAGGCCGCGTTCGGCGCGATGCTCGAGCGGCTGACCCCCGACAGCGGTGTCCCGCGCGAGACGCTCGAGCAGGAATTCTTCGCCATCCACCAGCGCCACGGCACCACCGAGTACGCCTTCGCGATCCAGGAGCTGCCGTCGCTGCGCGCCCGTCACCCGCCGGAGGAGCTGCCGACCCGGTACGCGGCCGCCATCGAGGCCTATCGCACGATGCGGCGCCGCACCCTCACGCTCTACCCCGGTGTCCTCGACACCCTGCGGACGATCCGGGCCGCGGGCACGCTGGTCGTCGCCTACACCGAATCCCGCGCCTACTACGCCGACTACCGGGTGCGCACCCTCGGCCTCGACGGCGCGCTCGACTACCTCTACTCGCTGCCGGACCACGCCCTCCCCGAGGGCATGACGCCGTCGCGGATCCGGCGCTACCCGCCCGAGCACTATCGCCTCCGCGAGACGGTCCACCGCCACACGCGCGAAGGCGCGTGGAAGCCCGACGCCTCCGTCCTGCTCGAGATCCTGCGCGAGGTCGGGGCCGAGCCCGCCCAGGCGGTCTACGTGGGAGACAGCCTCGTCAAGGACGTCGCGATGGCCCAGGCCGCTTCGGTCGCGGACGTCTTCGCCCGCTACGGCGACGTCCGGAGCCGGCCGGGCTACGCCCTCCTGCGCCGGGTGACCCACTGGTCGCCCGCGATGATGGCCCGCTCGGAGGGGATCCGCGAGGCCGACGTCCGGCCGACTCACGTCTTGCCCGGCGGCTTCGCCGAGCTGCTCGGGCTCATCGACTTCCGCCGCTTCACGGTCTGAGCCGTGTTCGTCGAGCTGCACGCCCGGAGCGCCTTCAGCTTTCTCGAGGCGGCCGCCCTGCCGGAGGCGCTGGCCGAGCGGGCGGCCGCGCTCGGTCAGCCGAGCGTCGCCCTCCTCGACGCCGACGGGGTCTACGGCGCGCCCCGGCTCTATCGCGCCTGCACCCGGCTCGGGCTCTCCGCGCGGGTGGGCGCGGAGGTCACGCTCGCCGACGGCAGCCGCCTGCCGCTGCTGGCGGAGGACCCCGAGGGCTATCAGAACCTCTGCCGCCTGCTCACCCGGGTCAAGATGCGGGCCCCGAAGGGCGAGGGCGCGGCCACCCTCGACGAGCTCTCCGAGTTCGCGGGCGGGCTCGTCTGTCTCACCGGCGGCGGGCGGGGGCCGGTGGCGACCGTGCTCGAGCGCGAGGGCGCGCCGGCGGGCCGGCGTCTGCTCGAGCGCCTCGTCTCGATCTACGGCCGCTTCAACGTCTTCGCGGAGCTGCAGCGCCACCTGAGCCGCCCGGAGGAAGCGCGAAACGAGTGGCTGCGCGCCGAGGCCCGGCGCCTGCGCCTGGGCCCGCTCGCCACCAACGAGCCCCGCCTGATCACGCGACGGGACCGGCCGCTGCTCGACGCGCTCACGTGCATCCGCGACCACGTCACGCTCGAGGGGGCGGGCCGGCGGCTCGCGCGCAATAGCGAGCACTTCATGAAGAGCGGGGTACCCGCTGCCGCGCGGGGAGACCCCGATCGGCTTCCTGCGTGAGCTCGCCCACGCGGGGGCGCGCACCCGCTACGGCGGAGGTCCCTTCGCCGAGAAGGCGCGGCGGCAGATCGAGCACGAGCTGGCCCTGATCGGCCGGCTCGACCTGGCCGGCTACTTCCTCATCGTCTGGGACCTGGTGCAGTACTGTGGGGCCCACGACGTGCTGGTGCAGGGACGCGGCTCCGCGGCCAACAGCGCGGTGTGCTACGCCCTCGGCCTCACCGCGGTGGATCCGGTGGGCATGGAGCTGCTCTTCGAGCGCTTCCTCTCCGAGGAGCGCGGGGAGTGGCCCGACATCGACCTCGACCTGCCGAGCGGCGACCGCCGGGAGCAGGGGATCCAGTACGTCTACGAGCGCTACGGCCGGCTGGGCGCGGCGATGACCGCCAACGTGATCACCTATCGCGGGCGCAGCGCGGCCCGCGAGGTCGGCAAGGTGCTGGACCTGCCCGCCGACGTGATCGAGCGCCTCTCCCAGCTCGTGAGCAACTGGGAGTACAACGATCCCGGCGACAGCCTGCTCGCGCATCTGGGCGAGGCGGGCTGCGATCCGGCCGAGCCGCGCGTCCAGCACTTCGCCCGGCTCTGGAGCGCGATCCAGGACCTGCCGCGGCATCTGGGCCAGCACTCGGGCGGCATGGTGATCGCCCAGGGCCGGCTCGACGGGGTGGTGCCGCTCGAGCCCGCCACCATGCCCGGGCGTAGCGTGGTGCAGTGGGACAAGGACGACTGCGCCGCGCTCGGCATCGTCAAGGTGGACCTGCTGGGGCTCGGCATGATGTCGCTGCTCCAGGACGCGCTCGAGATGATCCGCCGCCGCGGGGGCGCGGTCGACCTCGCCCATCTGCCCCAGGACCCCACGGTCTACCGCATGCTCCAGCAGGCCGACACCATCGGCGTCTTCCAGGTGGAGAGCCGGGCGCAGATGGCCACCCTGCCGCGCCTCCGCCCCACCTGCTTCTACGACCTGGTGGTGCAGGTGGCCATCATCCGTCCCGGCCCCATCGTGGGCGACATGGTCCATCCCTACCTGCGCCGCCGTGCGGGGCGTGAGGAGATCACGGTGCCCCATCCCGATCTCGAGCCGATCCTGCGCCGCACGCTCGGGGTGCCGCTCTTCCAGGAGCAGCTGCTGCGCATGGCGATGGCCACCGCCGGCTTCACCGGAGGCGAGGCCGAGGAGCTGCGGCGTGCCTTCGGCTTCAAGCGCTCGGAGCGCGCCATGAAGGAAGTGGAGCTGAAGCTCCGCGCGGGCATGGCCCGCCAGGGCATCTCGGGCGACGCGGCGGAGGCCATCATCCACTCCATCACCGCGTTCGCGCTCTACGGCTTCCCGGAGTGCGTCGCGGGCGACACGCGAGTCGTCGACGCGGAGACCGGCCGCGAGGTCCGCATCGAGGACGTGGTGGAAGGCCGCGTGTCGCTGACCCATACCCTGGCCAGTGATCCAGATCTGAAGATCCGGACGCGCCGGGTCCTGGCCGCGACCGCGAGCGGATCGCGGATGCTGTATCGGCTTCGCACCTTCCTGGGGCGGGAGGTGGTGGCCACCCCGGAGCACCTGCTCCTCTCCGAGAAGGGCTGGCGGCCACTGGGGAGTCTCCAGTTCGATGATCACGTGGCCACCGCGGAGTCGGGTGCGTCATACGTCGGTTGGGATTGTGTGATGAGCGTGGAGCCCGCCGGAACGAGCCCGACGTACGATCTCGCGGTCGAGGCGGATCACAACTTCGTCGCCAACGATCTGATCGTGCACAACTCGCACGCGGCGAGCTTCGCGCTGCTCGCCTACGCGAGCGCGTACCTCAAGGCGCATCATCCGGCCGCGTTCTACGCCGCGCTGCTCAACAACCAACCGATGGGCTTCTACGACCCGGCCACCATCGTGAACGACGCGGGCCGGCACGGGCAGGTGATCCATCCCGCCGACGTCAACTACTCGGGCTGGCTCTGCGTGATCGAGCCGGTCGGCGCGGTCCGCCTGGGGCTGCGCTACGTCCGGGGACTGCGGGAGGAGGCCGGCCTCCGCCTGGAGGCGGAGCGGAAGCGGCGGACCTTCGCCTCGGTCGAGGACCTGGTCAAGCGCGGCGGGCTGCGCCACGACGAGGTGGCCCAGCTGGCCCGGGTCGGCGCACTCGCGAGCCTCGAGCCGGAGCGCCGCGCCGCGCTGTGGGAGGCCGAGCGCGCGGGGCGGCCGGCGGGGGCGCTCTACGCGGAGCTGGTGGCGCCCTCGGAGGCCTCGCCGTTGCGGCCGATGACCGCGGAGGAGCGGCTGGTCGCCGACTACGACGGCACCGGCCTCACCCTCGGCCCGCATCCGATGGCGTTCCGCCGCGGCTCATCAACGTGATCGTGCGCCCGGCACTCTTCCACCGGCACCGGCTGGCCCTGGTCAGCGAGTCGTTCCTGCTGATCGAGGGCACGCTGCAGCGGCAGGACGACGTCACCTCCGTGCGCGCCGAGCGGCTCGCTCCCCTGCGCCATCGCCTCGCGAGTGTGCCTTCCCACGATTTTCACTGAGGCTCTGAAGCGCGGCCAGGAACACGCGCAGGGCCGGGGTCTCCGGCTTGTCACGCCGGCGCACGAGGCCGAGGCGCCGCACCAGGGCGGGGGACAGCGGGCGCATCCGGAGGGCGCCCGCCCGCACCTCGTCCCGCACCGCCATCGCCGGGCTCACCGAGACGCCGAGACCGGCGCCCACCAGCTTCTTGATCGCCTCCTCGTTGCCCAGCTCCATCACCACCCGCGGTCGCACGCCACCGCGCCGGAACCAGCCGTCGATCACGCGCCGGATGGTGCCGCCCCGCTCGTAGAGGATGAGCGGCTGCGGGGCCAGCTCCGCCGCGGTGAGCGCGCCCGGGCCCGGCCACCGGTGCCCGGGCGGCCCCACCGCGACCAGCGGGTCGAGGCGGAACGGGATCACGGCGAGCTGCCGGCCGGTGACCGGCAGCGTGACGAGCCCCACGTCGAGCTCGTTGGCGGCCACCGCGGCCGCGATCTCGGGCGCGTTGCCGGTGACCACGATCAGCTCCAGCTCGGGGTAGCGGGCCCGCAGCCCGCGCAGCAGCGGAGGCAGCAGGTGGATGCTCGCGGTGGCGCCGGTGCCCAGGCGGAGCCGGCCCGCCACCACCCCGCGGAGCTGGTGGAGCGCCTCCTGGGCCCGGTCGAGCTCGGCGAAGGCACGGCCGGCGTGCTCCAGCAGGACCGTCCCGGCCCGGGTGGGGAACGCGCGCTTGCCCACCCGCTCGAGCAGGGCGGTGCCGCAGCGGGCCTCGAGGTGGCGCATGTGCAGGCTGACCGCGGGCTGGCTCAGGTGGAGGCTCTCGGCCGCGCGCGAGAAGCTGCCGTGGCGAGCGATCTCCCGGAGCGTCCGCACGTGGGTCGGATTCAGGTCCATTGGTCTGGAGTCCTCTGCGAAGTATTCCTCATCGTTTGTATGAGAACAATCTATTTCCCTTATCGCATCGACGCGAGACACACTGCGAGAAAGGAGGGCGATTGTCATGGGTGACGTCTCGATCCGCCCCGCGACCCCGGACGACGCGGCGGCCATCTGCACCATCTACAACCAGGGCATCGAGGACCGCATCGCCACGCTCGAGACCGACCTGCGCACGCCCGAGGAGCGCCGGGAGTGGATGGGCGCCCGCGCCGCGCGTCATCCGGTCGTGGTGGCGGTGACCGGGGGCCAGGTGGTGGGCTGGGGGAGCCTCAACGCCTTCAACGCGCGGCCCGCCTACGACAACGTGGTGGACCTCTCGGTCTACGTGGAGCGCGGGTGGCGCGGCCGCGGGGTCGGGCGCGCGCTCCTGCAGCACCTCCTGCCGCTCGCCCGGACGCTCGGCTACCACAAGGTGGTGCTGGCCACCTTCCCCTACAACGAGGCCGGGGTGGCCCTCTACCAGAAGATGGGGTTCCGCCCGGTCGGGGTGTACCACGAGCAGGGCCGCCTCGACGGCCGCTGGGTGGACGTGCTGATCATGGAGCACCTGCTCTGAGCTACGGCTGGATCGTCGTCGGCACCCTCTGCATCACCGAGATCGTCTCGTGGGGCATCATGTACTACGGCTTCCCGGTGTTCCTCGCGGCGATGGAGGCCGACCTCGGGGCCTCGCGCGTCGCGATCACCGGCGCCTTCACGGTCGGCTTGGCGGTGGCCGCGCTCGCCGCGCTGCCGGTGGGCCGCGGGCTCGACCGGCGGGGGCCCTGGGGCCTCATGACGGTCGGCTCGTGTCTCGGCACCACGCTCCTGGTCGCCTGGTCGCAGGTGCACGGGGTGATCGGGCTCTACGTGGTCTGGAGCCTGATGGGCCTGGCGCTCGCCGCCACGCTCTACGAGCCCGCGTTCGGCGCGGTGGTCCGCTGGTTCCCCACCGATCACCGCGATCGCGCGCTCACCATCGTGACCCTCGCCGGCGCGCTGGCCAGCACCATCTTCATGCCGATCAGCGCCTCATTCCTCCAGCACCGGGGCTGGCGCCCGGCGCTGCTGGGGCTGGCGGTGATCCTCGCGATCCTCACCATCCCGCTCCACGCCGTGGTGCTGCGGCGGCAGCCGCCCCACTTCGTCAAGGGCGCCTCGCGCGAGGCCCGCGACGCAGGCCGCGGGCCCGGGGTGCCCCTGGGAGAGGCCGCCCGCGCGCCCATCTTCTGGGCGCTCGGCCTCGCGTTCTCGATCGGCAGCTTCGCGACCTCGGCGGTCACGCTGCACCTGATCCCTTACATGGTCGACAACGGCCACGGCGCGACCGCGGTGGCCGTCGCGATCGGCTGGATGGGAGCGATGCAGATCCCGGGGCGTCTCCTCTTCGTCGCGGTCGCCGGCCGCTTCGGGGCGCTGGGCGTCACCATGGCGGTGTTCATCGCGCAGGCGCTCGGGCTCGTCCTGGTCGCGCTCGCGCCGTCGCTCCCCGGCGGCCTCATTCTGATGGTCGCGGTGCTCGGCGCGGCCAACGGCATGGCCACGCTGGCGCGCGCCACCACGCTGGCGGAGGTGTTCGGGCCCGCGCACTACGCGACGATCAGCGGCGCGGTGGCGCTCGGCGCCAACGGCGCGCGCGCGCTCGGGCCGGTGGGCGCCGCGGTGCTCTACACGTGGCTCGGCGGCTACCGCCCGGTGTTCTGGTCGCTCGCCGGCGCCCTCGTGGTGGTGGGCACGATAGTGGCGGTGAGCGGCGGGCGCGGGGTGCGGGTCGCGGAGATCGCCGGCCGCGCCTAGACCGCGGGTCCCGTCGCGGTTTGTGGGTTACGATAGGATCCTATGCTCGCGGGCTGGGGCCGGTTCGTGCATCGCTTTCGATTCGCGGTGATCGCGCTGTCGCTCGCGAGCGCGGCTCCGTCGCTCTGGCTGATCGCCCACGGGGGGCGGCTCGCCACCACCGACGTGCCGACCACCACCGAGTCGGGCCGCGCCCTGGACCTGATCGGCCGCGCGACGAGCGGGTGGCCCGGGTGGTGACCGCCTACGACCCGCCGGTCTACGACGCCTCGGTGCCCGCGGCCCAGATGATCTCGCGCGACGGCCGGCGCGCGCTCGCGGTGGTGGAGCTGAAAGGGGAGGCGGCCGCGTTCTCCTCGCTCGAGTTCTCGGTGCTGCCGCCGGACGTGTACCCGTCGCTCCGGGCCAAGGTGAAGACCGAAACGCTCGAGATGCTGCCGGTCGGCAACATCCCGCTCAACCACGACTTCACCGAGGTGACCCGCACCGACCTGCGGCGGGCCGAGCTGGTGATCCTGCCCGTGGTCGTGATCCTGCTGCTCCTGGTGTTCGGCTCGGTGGTGGCCGCGCTGCTGCCGCTCCTGGTGGGCGCGCTGTCGATGGCGGGTGCGATCGCGGGCACGCTCCTCATGGCCCGCTACACCTCGGTCTCGGTCTACGCGCCCAACATCGTGACCATGATCGGCCTCGGAGTCGCGATCGACTACTCGCTGTTCATCGTGAGCCGGTTCCGCGAGGAGATCCGCGGCCAGCCGGGGCCGGAGGCCCTCGCGCGCACCATGGCCACCGCGGGCCGGGCGATCCTCTTCTCCGGGCTCACCGTCGCCATCGGGCTCCTCGGCATGGTCTTCCTCGGGCTCGGCAACATCGGCTCGATCGGCTGGGCCGGCACCGTGGTGGTCTCGCTCGCGGTGCTCTACGCCCTGACCCTGCTGCCGGCCCTGCTCGCGGTCATCGGGCCCCGCGTCAACTCGCTGCGGCTGCCGTTCATCCACCCGGAGCGCTCGCGCAAGGGCCGCGGCCTCTGGCACCGGGTGGCGGTGGTGGTGATGACGCACCCGTGGATGGTGTTCCTCTCGGTCTCCGCCCTCCTCCTGGTCCTGGGCCTACCGTTCCTGCACCTGCGGGTGGGCTCGGGCGACGTCAACGCGCTCCCGCCGGAGGCGGTCTCGCGGCGCGGCGACGAGGCCCTTCGCGAGCACTTCCCCGGGGGAGACAGCAACCGCGTCCTGGTGGTGGTGCGCTACCCGGAGGGCTCGCCGCTCACCGCGGAGCGGATCGGCGGCCTCTACGACCTGAGCCGCTGGCTGGCGAAGCGGCCCAACGTGGTGCGCGTCGAGAGCCTGGTCGACCTCGACCCGAGGGTGGCCCGCGAGCAGTACCAGCAGCTCGCCACCGCCCCGCCGGAGATGCGGCCGCCCGGCGTGCAGCAGCTGCTGCGCCAGACCGTCGGCGGCCGGCTCGCCCTGCTCGTGGTCGCGACCCCGCTCAAGCCGTCGAGCGCGGAGGCGCGCGCGCTCGTCGAGGAGATCCGCGCGTCCCATCCCGCCATCGGCGGCGAGGTGCTGGTGACCGGGCAGACCGCGTTCGACCTCGACATCATCAACCTGGTCACCCGGCACGCGCCGCTCACGGTGGGGCTCGTCATGCTCGCC
>WNFI01701890.1_pt1 | contig 10494 bp, 8 predicted proteins | sample 5400471 | NCBI WGS metagenome assembly WNFI01 (sample SAMN13153348, study PRJNA577476) | soil metagenome | isolation source: 100 cm saprolite on Douglas fir-dominated hillslope | place: USA:California | collected 2013-09-17 | reverse complement strand
CTTTGAGCTCGATGAAGCCGTTGAGGAAATCGAGATGCTGGTCGCTACCGTATTCGGGTCGGCGCCGGCGCGCACACGCGAGCTACCGGGACGGTGTTAGTCATCCCGCTTTGTTCCGCAGCCTGCTAGCGCGCTCCTAGCGACTCCCGAAACGGATGACAAAGCCGGTCACGAAGCGGAGATTGTTCTGAAACCGCATCTCCGCCGTGGAGTTGGCAAACGTGGTACGCAGATAGTCCGCCCCGACGCGGATGGCCAGCGGCCCGGCGACGGTGTGTTCGATTCCGCCGCCCACTGCATAGGAGAATCGAGTCACAGTTCCACCCAGGTAATAGGTGCCTTTGACCGGAACCGCGCTGTTCACCAAACTGACGCCGGCCAAAGTATGAACGAAAATCCGGGTATTTCCATAGTCCAGGGGATAGAACACGGGACCGATCAGAAAACTCAGAACATTGCCGCTATGTCCAGTGCCGAGCACGTTGCCAGCTCGGGCATAGCTCGAATCCACCATCATTCCCCAGCGCGAGTTGAAGTCAAGAAAGCCGTTGGCATCCACTCCGCTAAGGCCGACCCGCTGTCGTGATGGCGTATCCAAAGCGAGATAGGTGTAACCAGCGCTCGCCTCAAAAACCGGGCCAGTGGCCGCGGCCGGCGGTACACTGGTTACAAAACGTTGCGCGACAAGCGGCGCAAGCAGGAAGAGAATGCAGACCGCGATTTTTCTCATGATTCTCATTCCTTTGGAGCTCTACAGCCCACGTGACCAACCAACTCGATCCCACTATGTCCAGCATTCTTCTGGCCAAGCGCCTCGCCTTCCCTTCCGACCTGAATCGCCGATTAAACTGCACAATCCAAGCCAACTACACCGCCAGGGCCAGACGAACAAGAACCGGGCGCATGGCCAATGGAGCGCCATATCGGGAACCGAAAAGATCGTTTTGGGTCCGTAATGGCCGGAAACATTCGGAGTATCCGGCGGCGTCGAAACCTGCAACTGATCCCGACAGCCACGCCCGAGCAAGGAAACCTCGCCCCTGCTGAATCCCGTTCTCCAGGGGGACCAAAACTTTGCTGGTGTACCCCATCCCCCCGGCTTGCTATCCTAAATGATGGAACCTGCGCTCACTGAAAGCTGAGAACTGACGGCTGAAAGCTAAGCGCTACTACCCCGTTCGCGAGTTATCAACCACATGCAAATGGTGATCGACATCTTCGCGCAGATTTTCGCCACCCTCTGGGCGCACAAACTGCGCTCGTTCCTCACCATGTTCGGTATCGCCTGGGGGGTCGGTTCTCTCCTCCTGCTGGTCGGGCTCGGCGAGGGTTTCAGATCCGGCAACCAGCGCGGCCTTTCGGAATACGGCGAAAACATCATGATGCTCTTTCCCGGCCGCGCTCCGGCCGTTCAGGGCAGCACGTACTCCGCTCGCCAGTATCGGCTCACATACCAGGATTACCTCGACATCCGTAAAGAGGCTCCGCACATTCGCGCCATTACTCCCGTGCTCGTCACCAACGACGTTCACGCCGTCAGCGAATTCGCCAGCGCCAGTGGCCAACTCACCGGCGCCGAACCGCAGTACAATGGAATCCGCTTCCTCCCGCTGAAACTGGGACGCTGGCTCAACGGCCTCGACGAAGCTCAAAAACGCGACGTGGTCGTCCTCGGCGATGAGATGACGCGCAACCTTTTTCCGGGACGTGCCGCCGTCGGTTCGTTCATTCTGCTCAATGGCTATCGCTTCGAAGTCATCGGCACGCTGAAGCGCGTCGGCCGCGGGGACGACAACTCCACCAATACGCGTGCCTACATTCCCTTCCAGGTCATGCGCAGTGACTTCCCGCTCAAGGGTGAGGAAGCATACGATGCGATTTCGTTCCTCAACTATCAGCCTCGCGTCGCCGATGAGCACCTGCTCGCTCAGGATGAGGCTCGCCGCATCGTCGCCCGCAATCACCACTTCGATTATCACGATGAAGACGCCTTCGAAGGCTGGGATACCGTCAAGCAGGCGCAAATGATGGGCACCATCTTCGACGCGATGAACGAATTCCTTGGTACCGTCGGTCTGGTCACGCTCGCTCTCGGCGCCATCGGCGTCATCAACATCATGCTCATTTCCGTCACTGAACGCACGCGCGAAATCGGATTGCGCAAGGCCCTGGGCGCCACCAATCGCAGCATCATGCTGCAATTCTTCGCCGAGGGCATTGTGCTCACACTGGGCAGCGGACTCATCGGCATGGGCCTGATCGGCGGCTTCATGGCCTTGTTCCGCAATTACAATGGTCCCGGCGGTTTCGATCCGCCGCGGCTGGTCCTAAAGACCGCGATCCTCGCCATTGCCAGCCTTACTCTTGCGGGCGTCGCCGCTGGACTCTATCCCGCACGCAAGGCGGCACGCCTGGAACCGGTCGAAGCCCTGAGGCAGGAATAAAGAATTTGCAATTGGTAATTTGTGATTTGTAATTGAAGTTCCACGGGATTTAAATTACAAATCACAAATTACAAATTACAAATGATTCAAGACCTGTTCCAGGAGTCCTACAACGCCATGCGCCACAACCGGCGCCGCACCGCGCTCACCATGCTGGGCATGGCCTGGGGGATTGCCACCGTCGTTATGCTTCTCGCCTACGGCGATGGCTTCGGCCGCGCCTGCGCAAACATTTTTGCCAACTTCGGAACCAAGCTTTTTATCGTGGTTCCCGGCCGCTCCACCATGCAGGCCGGCGGCCAGAAGGCCGGCGCGCAGACCCGCATCACACTGGACGACGTCGACCTGCTCACCACCAATATCCCGCAGATCACCCATATCACTCCCAGCGGCCAAAAGCAGGCGACCGTACAGTATGACACTCGCTCTTTCACCATGGGCGTCAACGGCGAGTACCCCAACACTTTCGCAACGCCGTCGGCGAATACATCCGCCTTGATGGCATCAGCTTTGAAGTCGTCGGAGTTCTCGCCCCGAAAATGCAGGCTGGCGACGACAATATCAATCGTGTCGTCTACGTTCCCTTCACCACCATGAGTGACCTCAAGGACACTCATTACCTTGACTCCGTCTGGTTCAATTATGAAACCAACGACTATGAACGGATCGAGCAATCCGTGCGCTACATCATGGGTGCGCAGCACAAGTTCAATCCCGCGGACCGCCGCGCTCTGTTTGTCTTTAATCTTATGGAGCAGGTTCACCAGTTCGAGATCATCACCATCGGCCTCAAGATCCTGCTCGCCTTCATCGGCACCCTCACTCTGGGCATCGGTGGCGTCGGCCTGATGAACATCATGCTCGTCTCCGTCACCCAGCGCACCCGCGAAATCGGGGTCGAGAAAGCGCTCGGCGCGCGCCGCCGCCACATCTTCCTCCAGTTTCTGGCCGAGGCGCTCACCATCACTTTCATCGGCGGACTCCTCGGCATCGTCCTGGCTTACGTCGTTGCCTTTTCCGTCGGCAGGCTCACGCTTTACAGCGCCATGGCAAAACACGCCGAGGCCGGCGACATTCGCCTCATGATCAATCCCATCACTTTGATCGTCGCCGTCCTCATCCTCGGCGCCGTCGGACTGATCAGCGGCATGGTCCCCGCCATCCGCGCCTCCCGCCTCGACCCTATCGAAGCCCTCCGCTACGAATAGAAGCCTGCAGCGCTAACCTACGGGAGCGCCCGCGTCCAGAACCCGCAGAAACATCCAAACCGGTATAGTGTTATCGCTATTGGAGGAGTGGCAACAATGAAAAAGCTGATTGGATTGCTCGCGATATGTTTCTTGTTCTCTCTCTCAGCGTTGGCACAACATGGCGGCCAACATGGCGGCGGTGGCCGGTCCGGAGTTGGTGGCGGCCGTCAAAACATTCCTGCACACGGCCCGGCGAGAGTAACCACTCCGCGCCCTCTCGACGAACACCCCCACTTCAATGACAAGCCGGGACATCCCGATGCTCCCCACGTTCATAACGGTCGACAATGGGTGGGCCATGACACTGGCCCCAACGATCCTCATTACCATCTGGATCATCCGTGGGAGCATGGCCGCTTCACCGGCGGTATCGGTCGCGAACATGTGTGGCACCTTGGAGGCGGTGGTCCCAGCCGCTTCTGGTTCGGCGGCTTCTACTTCTCGGTAGCTCCATTCGACATTGATTTCTGTAACGGCTGGCTCTGGGATTCAGACGACATCGTCATCTACGACGATCCCGATCACATCGGCTGGTATCTCGCCTATAACGTCAGGCTGGGAACTTACGTCCACGTGATGTATCTGGGAGCGTAGAACGGTGAGTGGTGAGGTTCTTGTGAGGTAGTTTCTCCGGTGGAGCGCAGGGGGGACGCCCGTTGCTCCACCGGCCAAAGATTCCGTTACTTCTTTTCTTCGGTCTTGTCGTCCTTGCTCTTATCGTCTTTCTTCTTTTCCTCGGTCTTGTCGTCCTTGCTCTTATCGTCTTTCTTCTTTTCCTCAATCGATAGCAGTTCGACCTCAAAGATCAGGGTCGCATTCGGCCCAATCTCGGCGCCCGCGCCCCGCTCACCATACCCAAGGCTCGACGGAACGAAGATCTGCCACTTCGAGCCCACCGGCATCAACTGTAGCGCTTCCGTCCACCCCTTGATAACTTGACCGACTTCAAACGTCGCCGGTTGCCCCCGCTTGTAGGAACTGTCAAATTCCTTGCCATCGATGAGAGTGCCCCGGTAGTTGCATTTGACCGAGTCGCTCGCCGTGGGTTTCGGTCCGGCGCCGGCTGTCAGAATCTTGTACTGCAAGCCGCTGGGCAACGTAACCACGCCGTCTTTACTTTTGTTGGCGGCCAGAAATGCTTCGCCTTCGGTCTTATTCGCAGCCGCAGCCTGTTGCGTTTTCTCCTGCTGCTGTTTTTGAATCTCGGTCTGAACTTCGTTGAGCACAGCCTTCGCTTCGTCTTGCGTCAGACGCGTCTTCGAGCCTGCTGCGGCGTCCTTCATTCCCTGGGCAATCAGATTCCAGTCCACGTCCACCGACTGTTTTTTTAGGCCTTGCGAATAACCGGTCCCGATATTCATTCCCAATGCGTAGCTGAACTTCTCTTTGCGCGTTTTAAGAGGAACTGCTGCCGCCGCGCTTTTCGCTGCCGTTCCCGTTTTCTTCGCCGGAGCTTTCGACGTTGTAGCCGCTTTCGGAGTTGTGGCTGCTGGAGCCGCTGGAGTCGTTGCCGCCGGAGTGCTTGCTGGTGGAGTTTGCTGGGCATACCCATCCCCGGCCAGCATCATCCCCGTGGCCAATAGTAAGGCTGTAATGAGAGATCTTTGCATTCACCTATTGTCACATTGCTCTGCATTCTGCGCCAGACCTGGGCAACCTCGATTAACCGCGAAGGAACACCAACAACCGGCGGTGCGGGACGGTTCGTATCTGGGCATGCCTTCAAGCAGGCCGTAAGTGCTGCGTTAGGGAGCGCCTTAACAGATTGCTGAAAGACTCGATTTTGAGTTTGGTCTTGATGGCGCAGCGCGAAACCGCTGCGATAAGCGCCCTATTTTCAGTGCCGGCTTCAGCCGCTGATGGGGACTGCGGCGCTCAAGCAGACTTTTTCAGCAAACTCTGGAAGCGCGGAGGCTGGAGCCTGGAGCGGGACTGGGGATTTCGCTATAATCCACCCATGAAAACCACTCACTTGTTTTCGTTCGCACTGCTCGTGATCACACTCGCATCGGCCAGTTCGGCCAAGACTGTGGTTCACCTTAAGGATGCCCAGGACAAAGCTGTGGGCACCGCGGTTCTCTGGGAATCCGCCCCGGGAATCGCGATGGAACTCACTCTCGAGAATTTACCTCCCGGAGATCATGCCATCCACTTTCATCAGAACGCGAAGTGCGATGCCCCGGACTTCAAGTCCGCGGGACCCCACTTCAATCCTGATGGCAAGAAGCATGGATTGGAGAATCCCGAAGGCCACCATGCCGGCGACAACCCCAACTTCACCGTGGGTGCGGACGGCAAAGCGCATTTCAAAGCAGAGAATAAAGACGTGACGCTCGGCAAAGACAGCCATTCGCTCTTCAGCAACGGCGGAACATCGCTTGTGATCCATGCGAAGGCCGACGACCAAAAGACCGACCCCGCGGGCAACTCCGGCGACCGCATCGCCTGCGGCGCAATTACGAAGTAGTCGTTGGGCAGGCACGAATCGTGTCGGGACGGGCGTGTGGGGACGGGCGCCCTCGCCCCTCCAAGCCGAGCGCAGCTCGGCCTCGCCCCCAATGTGCGCACTGGCACGACGTGAAGCCGTGCTCTTCCCCATACGAATTACGACTTAGCTTCTCCCTACTTCCCCGCCGGCACGTACAACACGGGGATGTTCTGCTTATTTACCATCTCATTCAACGCCGGCAGATCCTTAGACATCAGCTCGCGGTACCGCGCCAGCAGCGCTTGCGACTGTTTTTCCATATTCTCGAAGACCTCGTACTGCTGCTTCGTCGGTGCGGCATCGGCCGACTCCACGCTGAACAACAATGAGTGCAGCCGCTCGTCGATTAGCACTGGATAGTTAAGGTTCGACTCCGAACTCTTCGAGTTCACCTGCAGCAACTGCGACTCCACATCGAGGCTCTTCTTGTCGAAGTCTTTGGTCGCCGAAACGAGCGATGTGAAATGCGTGTCGTCGCCGAAACGCCGCGCCATCGCGCGAGTCTGCGTACGCACTTCGCGGATCGTCCCGACGGCCTCGTGAACCTCCGTTACCTGCGCCACGATCTTGCGGCCCAACTCACTCTGCTTCTGCAGGTCGTCGTTCGACACCTTAATCCGCGGATCCGCTTTCAACTCCAGCGGCGCCGTGTACGACTTCCCTTCCGCCGTAAGCCGCACCTGATATGCGCCCGGCGGCACCATCGGCCCACGATTCCGGAATTCCGCGCCCGGCTCTCCCGCCAGCGGAAGTGGCCCCTGCAACCGCAAATCCCACGCAAAGCGGTTCACGCCCACCTCGGTCGGAATCTTCTCATCGGGAGGCGTCTGATCAGGCCACTCGGGCGGTGTATCCGCTTCCTTCTTCTCTTCGTTCGAGTAGCGCCTCACAACTTTCCCCGACGCATCCAGAAATTCGAGCGCGACCACGCCCTTCGGCGCGGTTGGGAAGTAGTAATAAACAATCGCGCCCGTCGGCGGATTCTCGCCCACCGGCTGCCGCCGCTCGAAAAAATCAGGCCACCGCAAGCGATAAGTCAATCGCGGCTTGTAAAGCACCGCGCCGGTCGCAGAAACTTTGCCGGTGGAGTGCCGGGCGTCCCCGCCCGGCGGGACGGGCGAGACGCCCGTCGCTCCACCGGATGAATCATTCGCTGCACGCAGCGGCGTAAGGTCGTCCAGAATCCAGAACGAGCGCCCATGCGTCGCCACCACCAGATCGTCGTTTTTCACGATCAGATCGTGGACCGGAGCGTTCGGCAAATTCAACTGCAGCGATTGCCAGTTCGCGCCGCCATCGAACGAAACGTAAATCCCCGTCTCCGTGCCCGCATATAACAAATTCTTCCGCACCGGATCTTCCCGCACGGCGTGCGTGTACGCGCCATCCGGAATGCCATTTGTGATCTTCGTCCACGTCTTGCCGAAATCCGTCGTCTTGAAAATATGAGGCTTCAGATCATCGAGTTTATGCGTGTCGACCGCTGCATAGGCCGTGTTCCCATCGTACGGCGAAGCCTCAATCAGGCTTACCAGGCTCCACTCCGGAATTCCCTTGGGCGTTACATTCGTCCAGTTTTTGCCGCCATCGCGCGACACGTGAATCAAGCCATCGTCGGTTCCCGCCCACAACAGGTCCTTCTGCACGGGCGATTCCGCGAGCGTAAACACCGTGTCGTAATACTCGACCGAGGTGTTGTCCTTGGTCAGCGGGCCGCCGGAAGAAACCTGCTTGCTCTTATCATTGCGCGTCAGATCGGGACTAATCGCCGTCCAGCTCTTGCCTTCGTCGGTTGTCTTGAAAACGCTTTCGGCGGTCGTGTAAATCACATTGGGATCATGCGGTGAGATCACGATGGGCATCGTCCATCCCAGCCGGTATTTCAGATCGCCAACGCCGTGGCCCGCGCCGTCCTCCGGCCAAACCGTAATGTCCTGCTCCTGGTTGCTGCGGCGATCAAGGCGCGTGACCGCGCCGCCTCCCGACCCCGCATAAATAATGTTGGAATCCCGCGGATCAGGCGCAATGTAGCCGCTCTCTCCGCCGCCCGCATCGAACCAGTGCTGGCGGCCGACATAGCCATCGTCGGTGCGGCTGGCGATACCGACGGTCGAGTTGTCCTGCTGCGCACCGTACACTTTGTAGAGAAAATCGTTGTCCGCTGCCACGTGATAAAACTGCGCCGTCGGCTGGTTGTACTCGGTGGACCAGTTCTTGCCACCATCGACCGAGATCGTCGCTCCGCCATCGTTCGAGTTAATCATGCGATTCGGATTCTGCGGATCGATCCAGAAACCGTGATGATCGCCATGCGGCGCCGGCAGAAGATTCAGCGTTTTGCCGCCATCGGTCGAGCGGAACAGGCCGGTATTCAGCATGTAGACCGTGTCCGCGCTTTTCGGATCCGCAAAAATATGCGTGAAGTACCACGCGCGCTGCGTGAGCCGCTGGTCATCATTGACGCGGGACCAGGTTTCACCACCATCATCGGAACGATACAGCCCGCTCTGCTTCGACTCGATGAGCGCGTACACACGATTCGAGTCGGCCCCTGAAACGCTTACCCCGATGCGCCCCAGAATGCCCTCCGGCAGGCCTTTCGCTTCCAGGTGTTTCCAGGAATTTCCGCCGTCGGTCGAGCGGTACAATCCGCTGCCCGGGCCGCCGCTTTCGAGACTCCACGGCGTGCGCTGGATCTGATAAAGCGCCGCGAACATCACGTTGGAATTATGCGGATCGACCGCCAGATCGATTGCGCCTGACTTGTCGTCCTTGTAAAGAATTTTCTCCCAGGTCTTGCCGCCATCGGTGGTGCGAAAAATGCCGCGATCCGGATTCGGCCCGTACGCGTGACCGAGCGCGGCAATCAGCACATGGTCAGGGTCGCGCGGATCAATCCAAACCCGTGCAATGTGCTGCGTATCTTTCAATCCGACGTGCTGCCAAGTCTTGCCGCCGTCGGTCGTCTTGTACACTCCGTCGCCATACGAGATATTGCCGCGCAGGCAAGACTCGCCCGTCCCCACATAGATCACGTTGGGATTGGATTCCGACACCGCAATCGCCCCGATCGACGAGATCACGCTCTTGTCGGAAATCGGCTGCCAACTCACGCCGCCATCGGTGGTGCGCCACACGCCTCCCGCAACGGCGCCGAAGTAATAGGTGAACGGACTGCCTGGAATTCCAGTCACGGCGAGCACGCGGCCGCCGCGATACGGCCCGATGTCGCGCCACTTCATTCCCTTAAACTGCGCTTCGTTATACGACTGCGCCGCCACGCAGATTGCGAGCGCTACGACCAGAGCACACCACTTCAAACCACAAAATTTCATTGATCACTCCTGAATCTACGACTCTGAGTAAAAGACCGATAATAATAAACCATCGTTGACGGAAGCAATCGCGTAGGGACAGCCGCCCCCGGCTGTCCAGGCGAGCGCAGCTCGCCGGGGTTTCGTTCGCCCGCCACTGCATTTAAGGGCAAGGCGCCACCGCTGCGCCGCCGGACGGCCGAGGGCGGCTGTCCCCACGCGCTCGATCATGCTGAATAAAGAAACTCCAGCGCCTCCGGAAACCGCGCCGCCCATGCCGATTCGGTATGTGAAGCGCCTTCTTCGACGCGAACCTTCAGCCTTCGTTCGTCCAAGCCAGCCTCTCGCAGAATAGATTCCAGTTCGCGGACATCGCTTACACTCTTCGCGTCTTTCTCCGCATTCCCCACTTCCCGCGTCCCCATCCCCACATAGACGCGGGATGGCCAATTTCGAAAGCGACGGCATTCGTCCAGAATTTTCCGGTTTGCCACGAACAGAGACGGGCTCTCGATCAGCAATCGCCCAAACACTCCCGGCGCGGCCAGTTGCGTGTACAACGCGATCAGGCCTCCGAGAGAGGACCCGCCCAATCCCGTATTCTCCGCCCCCTTCAACACCGGATACCGCTCTTCGATCAGCGGCATCACTTCTCGCTGCAGGAAATCGGGATAACATTTTCCCTTCGCGTTCAGAACTCTGGGATCTCTTGACTTGTACGGGATGTACTCCTGAGCCCGGTCCTTCGTGTTGTCGATGCCAACGATAATGAGTGGGCGAATTCGCTGTTCGGCAATCAGCCGCGTCGCGGTCTCGCCCGCCTGCCAGTGCACTCCGCCAAAGGCTGTTGCCGGATCGAACAGATTCTGTCCGTCATTCAGGTAAAGGACCGGATAACGCTTTGCGCCCCAGCCGTCGTAATCCGGAGGCAGCCAAACCCGTACCAGGCGCGTGTTCCCGAAGATTCGGCTGTTGAGCTCGTGCAGCCACAAGTTACC
>WNFI01106174.1_pt1 | contig 10494 bp, 13 predicted proteins | sample 5400471 | NCBI WGS metagenome assembly WNFI01 (sample SAMN13153348, study PRJNA577476) | soil metagenome | isolation source: 100 cm saprolite on Douglas fir-dominated hillslope | place: USA:California | collected 2013-09-17 | reverse complement strand
TCTGCGACTGCGCCATCATCACCGACACCAAGGAGCACGCGCTCAAAATTGTCGACGAGAAATTCGAGGAGTTTTTCGAGGACTGCCCCTCTCACCTGCGGCCCGTTCCGCTCGAGTCAAAGTACGTCTGGCGCTACCCGAACGGCTCACGCATCTGGTGCTACGGCGCGGACATGCACCGGCACATCAAAACCCTTCGCGGCCTCGCGCTCTACTTCTGCGGGATGGATGAGGCGGGCCACATCGAGGGAACGAGCGGCTGGACGCTGCTCAAAATAATAAAGCGGATTGTCCTGCCGGCGCTGGCGAAGCATTTGAAGACGCATCCCGAGCGGCCAGGCCATCTGGCGCTGATGACCACTTCACCAGAAGACTTGGGGCACGACTTTTGGGACGTGATGCACGACGCGGAACATTCCGGCCGCGGCTTCCGGATGCCGCTCTCGCTCAACCCCGACTTCGACGACTCTTACCGCGCCGCCAGACAGAAGGAGATGGGCGGAGCGGACTCGCCCGACTACCTGCTCGAGTACGAGTGCCGGGAGATTGGAGACCCTCGGCTGATTGTTCTGCCCAACGTGACGCCCGAGCGGCTCGCCGGGCTGGACGGAAAGCCGGCGCTGAAACAAACCGTTCCCATCCTCCGCAACCGCGAGTGGTACGTCGGCCTCGACATCGGCGGCAAGCACCTGACCGGCTACGTCCTCGGCCACTATGAGCCCGAGACGGATACGGTGCGGATTGCGCGGGAGATTGCCAGCCGCAATGTCTCGCCCTTCGAGTTTGCCGTCGAGGTCCTCAAGCTCGAGGGGGGCGTCTTCGGCGTGCGTGAGCGGCTCGCTTTCGAGAATGACTTGCTCAACCTCGACGGAATGAAGCGCGAGCAGCGCGTCCTTATTCCCAAAAAGCACATCCTCTATCCTCGCCACTTCGAGCGATGGGCCGACAACAACAACCTTTGGCTCCTGTACTCCTTGACTACCGATTACGGCATCCACTTCACCGCCACCGCGAAGGACCAGAAGATGGCGCAGATTGGCGCGCTGCGCAGAATCATCTCCGCTGGCCAACTCTGGGTGGACCCATCCTGCGTGGTGCTGCTCGACACGCTGCCCAAGGCGAAGTGGAAGGACACCGGCAAAACGGACGCTGGCTTCGCGGAGGATCCGAAGATTGGCCACGCGGATTTGCTCGACGGACTTATTTACTTTGTGCGCAACGTGAAGCGGCGCGCCTACCCCGAGGAGCTGCCGGAGCTGCAGATGCAGGTACCCGGCTTTTCGCCGCCGCTTCAACCGTGGCAACAGCCCGAGCTGGGACAGGGCGCGCGACAGATGGCTGAGCTACTCAATGCGGATCCGCTCGATGGGGAGGAGCTCGACTGATGGAGACCACCGTGAGAACACCGCGTTGCGTTTGCACTGGGAGTTGGGAGTTGTGCGTGGGCTTGCGACTGAAGTGCAACAAGTGCGGCGCCGAGATCAGCGCAGACGAGTTGACCGCAATGCTGTTGGCGCCAGAAGAAGACCCAAACAAGCTTAGCCTGTTAGACTTCGTGCAACGTTTCGACAGGCCAGAGTTGCAAGCGCTCGCGGATAAACGCGCACTGGAGCTCGACTGATGGGCATGACAAGCGTGGTCGACCTGGTGGAGGACAGCATCTTCAAGCCATTCCTCCCGAAGGATTTCGGCCTCTACACTTACCAAGAGGCCCAATCGTCGGGCTTTTGTTTCAGCATTCTCTACCGTGGCTCGGTGGTGCGCCGCGGCCGAATTCCGATGGATAATCTCCTTAGCCTTCCCGGACACAAGCTCGCTGAGGTGATCGCCTTTCGAGTCAAAGAGGCGCTCGAGCCGATTCTCCAGGATTTGAGTCCGATGTTTAAAACGTGGGATGCTGACGGCAGGGAGACGGACTACCCAATCGACGCATGACGAAGCGAATGGAAATCGACGCCACCCGGCATCCGCCGAACACCAACCACTCGACGCGCGTCGATGGCCGCCCGTTTTGCGATGACCCAAAGAATTGCAAATGCGAGTGCGGGCCGTGCACGGAGGGACGGTCCGCAGAGCAGGCGGATTGCGGTCGCCCGCTGAAGGCGCCGATCATCCTCGGGGGTAAACCCGGCATTCTTTGGGGTCCGATGCCCGAAGAAGAGTTCCGCAAGAACCATCCGGAATTAGAAGACGACGCATGAACCTCCTGGCGAAACTCTGGCACCTTTTACGTTGGTGGAAAACGCCGCCAGGGTTTCCATTCAACACTGAGTGGTATCACCGAGATCAACTAAACCACTTCGTTGCCCTGGAACGCGAGTTGTGCGCGCAGACGGCCCAGTACAGCAAAGAGGACGGCCGCTGCATCGCCTACGCCATTCGCCACCGAGGCGACCCGGTCGACCTCTAATCCATGTTCCCAGCTCCGGCGACCTCCAAAAACCGCGACAAATACTGGGCCGCGGAGAGTGGAGATGAGCTCGCCGCGCTGTGCATGGATAAAGTCAAGCGCTACCGAGAGGCGCTGAAGAAAAGCATCCTCTGGCAGCGGATGATCCGCGCAGATCGCAATTGGCACGGCCTCCAGGACATGCACAGCGGCGAAGCGAGCACCTTGGGCCGGCGAGGCAGCAAGGGCCACCGCGCAGCCGTGCGCTCCAGCACCGCGGCCATCGACGCCCAGCATCAGCTTGCGCTGATTATGCCGATCATCCCCTCGCTCGACGCGGTGCCGGTCAACACCGCGTACAGGACGCTCGCCCAGGTGCCCGAGGCGAAGCGCTTCTTCAACTACTTCGTCGAGCACCGCGGCCTGGGGCAGCAGTTCTACAAGGCGGTCACCTATGGGCAGAAGCTCGGCACCGGCTACCTGGTGACGGATTGGGATCCGTTCGCCGGCACGCTGCTCGAAAAGCCCGAGCCGTGGGATGCTAACGACGTAAGCCGCGGGCTACGGAAGTTTCAGGGCGAGCCGAAATACCGAGCCCACAACGCGCTCGACTGCATCCTCGACTTGTTCAACGATGGAAACGCCGATTGGTGCATCACCCGGGACAAAGTCAACCGCTGGAAGCTGGTGGACGACTATCCCGAGCTCGCCGACGACATCAAGCAGGCCGCCGGGGTGCTCTCGGACGACGAGTGGATGCAGGGAAATTTCCGCTTCGACGTGCAGAGCCGAGATGACGACTTAACGGACCTCATTCCCGTCTTCACCCTCCACCACCGGCGGGCGGGACCGATGCCCCAGGGGAAGATGTTCCGCTTCCTCGATGATCGCATCTGGCTGTTCGAGAAGGGCTACCCCTACGAGGCGCTCCATTTGGCCATCTACCGGCCGCGCGACATCTGGAACTACGCGCTCGGCGACTCCACCTTTCACATGGCGCTCGGGCCTCAAGCCGCGATGGACAGAATTCTCTCCACGTCGCTCACCAACGTGCTCGCGTTGGGGCACCAGTTCGTCCACGTCAACGGGGAGAATTTCGAAATAAAGGAGCTGTCCGACGGCGTCTCGTTGCTCGCAGCTCCGACTCCGCCAGGCGGTGAGCCCCCTCGAGCGATTACGCTCCTAGGTCCACAAGGCGAGTCGCTCAACCTGGCCGACAAGATGGAGGGCTACATCCACGCCTGCAGCGCGGTGAATTCCGTCATTCGGGGCCAGCCAGACGAAAACATCGAGTCGGGAAGCTTCGCCGGTTTGCTCGTTCAGCAGGCGCAGCAGTACAACAGCCCCGGCCAATATTCGGCCGCGCGGATGGTGGAGAAGGTGGCCAACGACTTGCTCGAGTGCCTCAAGCTGTTCGCGGATCAACCCGTGCTGGCGGAAATATCCGGTCCGAACAACACCTGGCGGATGAAGCTTTTCAAGCAGGACGACTTCAACCTCATCCATCGGCTCTACGCGCGCCAGGGAGACCCGAGCCAAAACTCGCCGGCCTTCGTCAAGTCGCAGGCCGATATGCTGCTCCAGGAGGGGATGATCGAGAGCAAAGAGGAATACCTGGCGATGACTCGCAGCAACACCACCGAGCTGAACAACGAAAACAAGGACGCCGAGGAGCTGTTGGTGGTGCTCGAGAATGAGACGATGCAGGCGGCGGCCGATGGACGGCAGCTCGAGCCCTTCATGGTGCTCCAGCCCTTACCGCCAGGAATGGCAAAACAGGTCGGCCTGCCCGGAATGGGACCTGATACCGACTACGACACCCCGCCGATGGACCTGGACGCCTTGCTCAGTCCTGGCGGCGCTGCGCGCCCGCAGTGGCAGCTCCAGGTTCCGCCCGTGCTCGAGACGCACAACGACGTTTTCCACATTCGCAAGCACGCGGACCTGGCCAATTCGCCGGCCGCCACGAGCAACCCGAAGCTGATGCAGCTTCTGCACGCGCACATCGCCTGGCACGTGGTGAACATGAAAACGAAGGATCCAGAGCTGGCGCAAGTGCTGGGTCAGCCGGTGGCACCGCCGCCGATGGCCGAAGCCGGAACGGCCGGCGGTGGAGCACCAGCCCCACCTCGTGGAAAGCCGAAGGGCGCGAACGGTGCGTCGAAGGGGCCGAATGGCGTTCAAGGAGTCCGGTCAGTTAGAGTGCCGACGGAAGGACAAATCCCCGCCGGCGCGGGAGCGTAAAAATGGCTTACCCACTAAGTGCCAATGGTCCCGTCAGCATCGCCGCAGCGGCACTGCACGCGATGGTGGCGAACACCTATTACTGGATTGACCGCCAGGGCAACCTCACCACCACCGGTCAGGCGACGCTCGCCCAGAATACCGCGCTCAACCTGCCGACAGACCAGGTCCTCTACGACGTCTCGATGGCGCAGGCGCTCGAGCTGATCATCAACCACGGTGTGCTCACCACCTCCGTGGGCGGCACCATTGCGGTGGCCGAGGTACAGCCGGACTTCCCGCAGACGCCGATTGCTTTTTCCTCTCCGCTCGTGGTGGGGACGCCAGTCACTCAGCCGCTGGCCGCGACGGCCGAGTCGTTGCGGACGGCCGTGGTGGGTCCCTACGGGGCGGCTCCGGCTGGGCGGCTGATCAAGGTCGCGCTGGCCATTCTCTTCACCACCGTTGCCACGGCGGGCACCGGAATCAAGCTGTCGCTCTATGGCCACCGCGACGGAATGGATCGCCAGAGGGGGTAACGTGATTGGAATGACTGAAGCAGATGCTCTGGCGGAAAAGGCACGCACTGAGGAGGCCTTGCGATCCTGGGCCAAGGCGAAGAAATTGCCAGAGGTGTTGCAAGAGTTTTACGGTCTCGTGCTCCAACTTCCGCATGGCGCAGACCGAAGGCTGTTGAGTGTCCTGGAGGCGGCCATCCCTTGGACCAAAATTCCGCTCTCGAAGCTGAAGGACGAAAAGCTCCTCGAGAAGCTCAATCCCGACATCGGCAAGCTGCGCAGCGAAGCGCACCGCCGGATGACCGAGGCCGAAAAGCGCGGCAAGGCCCTGCAGGCGAAGGAGGCCGAACTCGCCCCGCTCGCGGAAGTCGCCAAGCTCATCGAGCGGGTGAAGCAAGAGCCGAAGGCCTACCGGCAGCTCGCGCGAGACTTAGGAGTCAGCAAAGACGAGCTGGACGCCTGGCACGAGGAGGAGTTCGCTCCGCGCTTGCTCCGGATGATCGAGGAGAAGGAAGCCGAGATGAAGGGGCCCGAGGCCAAGAAGGCGCTAGACGAGGCCCGGGAGCTGGACCGGCTGCGCAGGGAGAATGAAGACTTAAAGAAAAAGACCGAGGACGAGCAGAAACAGAAGAAGGCCGCCTTCGAGGCGGAAGTTCATCGCGGCGTCTCGAATTTCATGAAGGACTCGCTCGAGCTGCTCAAGTTTCCTGAGCTGAAATGGCTCGCCGCCAGGGAGATGACCAGCATCCTCCACCGATGGAACGACACTGACTATGACGGGACGAAGAGCTGAAAAAGCGCAAGGGCAAGCCGAAAAACATCCACCCGGCAGTCGAGGGACAAAACCGAGAGAAGCCGAAGCCGAGGGCAGATTCCGGGAGAGAGAGCGACGCTCCCAAGGGACACATCCCGGCCGCTCTGGCCTTTTTCCAGAAGTACACGGGTCCAGGTCAGGGCCGATGAACCCACTGCCGATGGATGTGACTTGTAACTGCGCAGAGCCACACCTACAGGACCCCTGGCGAGATCCGCCGACGTGCCATCACTGCGGTGGAGTCATTGACCTGTCCAAATTCGTGACGGCAGACTGCAAGGAGTACATAAAACAATTAAACGCGCAGTGGTCCGGAAAGTCTGGTGTAGAGCTTTTCATCGACGCCCCCGGGCTGAATGCGATCTTCACCGGCGTCAAGGATCCAGCCTGCGAATGTGGTGCGGCGAAGTGCGGCGATCACCAACACAGCGCATGGTGTCCGCTTGCCTGACCAAGCTCCACCGACCGAGGAGGAGGAAAGCCCCGCGACACCTCAGTCGTGGGTGGACAAGGTCCTCCTCCCCATCTCTCAGCGACCATCGGCCCACGTGACGAAATACACGAGGCCGTCGCCTGGGAAATTCGACTTGAAGAAGTTGACCGAAAACCGTGGGCCTGAGCCGAAGCGGCGAGATAAGCAAAAGAAGGGTGCGGAGATGGTGCTCGACTTGCTGAAGCCGGTGCGCTGATGCCGGGAACGCCGAAACCGACCGTCGTTTTCGTGCGCCACGGCGCGACCGAGTTTGATCGACCGGCCGCGAAGAAGGACCGGATCGCCGGCTGGCAAACCATCGGGCTCGCATCCGAGGGCCGCTCCGAGGCTTTCCGCGCTGGCGAATGGCTTCGGGATAAATTCAAAATCGCCCGGCTCAACACCTCCGACTTGCTCCGCGCCTACGACACCACGCGCATCATTCGCGCGGTCCATCCCGCCGACTCCAGGCCGGAAATTTACCCATCCGAGTCGCTGCGTCCGATGAATGTGGGAATCTACGAAAACCAGCTCGAGGAGGAGGCCAGGGAAGACTTGCTCGACTTCATCCTCAACAAGCCAGGCCAGCAGATTCCAGGCGGGGAGTCCTACGAGGCCCACCTCAAGGATTTGCTCCCGGAGGTGAGGGACTCCTTCGATCGCGCCAAGGCTCACCCAGAGCGCGGCGCCGAGGTCAACATCACCCACTCTAGGAATTTCCCCGACATCAGGGGGCACTGGATGAAGGACTTCAAGGAGAACGAGGTCGACGAAAAGGCCATCCGGGAAGGGGTCAGTGTTGAACCCGGCGAGCTTGTCTGTTACGTGTGGAACGGGAAGGGCTGGAGTCGCCGGGTGCACCGTTTTGCGCAGGCACCAGCCGCGGCGGCCTGAAAATGCCGATGCGCAAAAACAGCGAGGAACGTAGAGCCATGCTCGCTAGCGCCGCACTCAGCATCTTGGCTTTGACGCTCGGTTGCGGCGGCTACGAGCCACCCGCCACGCGCTACCACTGCGAGACGGTGCTTGGGGTCATTGGCTCGAATCACTCGGTTGACTGCGGAATTGTGAGCGCGAACGCAGCTCTGGCTTGGTCTCTCATGCATCCGCTCCCGGACTTCGATGCCGCGCGCATTCGAGCTATCACCATCCGCGACGAGATGATTTTCCTTGTCGACGGCGCCCGCGCGATGGGCGCTCTGCATAACGAGACAGACATCGAAGTAGATCGAACGATGTTCTCGCTCGATCACGAGCTTGGTCACTGCTGGCTGTACTGGCACACCGGCGATGCCGACTCAAACCACTTGCGCTGGCAAAGCTCGGGCCAAGGCGGGACACCTGACTGCCTGGATTGCGCTGGGCGCGACTTGGCTTACATCCTCGGTCACCACGACCCAAGCCTGACGCCCTGACTACCCTTGTGAGGTGCCGCGCGCCTCGCCCATCGCCGCCCAGGTCGCTGAAAATTGACAACGGCTAGGCAGCTCGTTTAGTTTTTCTACCGTCATCGCGAGTCGCCGTCCAAGGACTCCCGAAGCAAGCGCGGATCGCCCCCAACCGGCAAGCATCCGCCGCCCCGAGGCGAGCTCCGGAAACCAAGCACGAGCGGAAACCTAAACCCGTTTCCATTCTGCGCGGAGCTTCCGAATGCCTTCCAAGTTGGTTTTGTTCCTGTGGCGCGTAGCCGCCCTGGCGGTGCAGCTCGTCTCCTGGTCGTCCCGGACTATTTTCAGACAGCGCGTCCCACGCGCGCTGAAAAACCTCGAGCTCGCTCTCATTTGGGGCGGCGTCGGTGAAACCACCGCCACCACCGCAGCCGGCAACCTGAAGGACATTTTCGCGGAGATGACCGAGGTGCGGCCGGTCCACGCGGTCATCCAGGAGAACGTCGATTTCGACAACTCCAACGAGCCAGGTAACCAGTACAAGTTTCCGGCGCTCTTGAGCTTCCAGGGTGGCGCCATCCCCTCCGCCTTCGCCATTCTGCCCACCTCGACGGTGATGAACGAAGGCCCGCTCTCGGCGGAAATTCAATTCGCCCAGGCGCAAGGTTTCAACATTACGGTGCCGGTCGTTTTTCCTTTTGACCTGATGGCTGCGTCGCAGAACGGGAAAAAGGCGGCCTACGCCAGCATTCCACAGCTCATCGTCTACACCGCGAAAATGTCGGCGGAGCGCGAGTGCGAGCTGACCAACCTGGCCGGCCAGTTCGGCCTCGGCGTCGTCTCGGCGATTGGCGCTGAGACCGCAATCACCGATCCACGGCTCGGCGCTGGCTTCTACCGCGATGTGACGTTCACGATGGCCTCGTGGGCGGACGGCGTCTTTGCCGGCGCAGACCGACACCGCTTCGACTTCTTTGATCCAACCGGCGTTACCCAGCGCAACACGCTCGGCGCGGTCTCGGTCATTGCAGTGACGTTCAACACCCAGACGGTGCGCTTCTTCTACGTCACCACCAACACCATCTCGACGCTCGCGGTCAACGACGTCGTGTGGCGGCGCAACTTCAAGAGCACCACCGGTTTCGTCGAAGCACAAGGGCTCCTCGGAGCGTTCAACACCACCACCGGAAACGTCTGGAGCCTTCCGGTCACCTATTCGCAGTGGAGGAGCAACTCGTACAACGTCAACGGGCCGCTCACCTTCGGCAAAATCGCCAAGGGACTGCAAGTCGGCGTCTCGAGAAGCAACCTGCGCGTCCCGATGGAGCTGCTCGCTCCAAACCAGAGCTGGGCGGACCTCATTCGCGACTTGGCGGACCTCACTCGAAACTTCCAGCCGCCCCAGGGCACTCTGAAAAATGGCGCGGCCAAAATTGAGTACGCCATCCAGACCGGCCCCATTCGGATTATCAACCACGGGTACATGCCCAACGGCTTCGCGCTCGCGTATCCACAGAAGACGTGCCGTCGAATTGGAGCCGTTGAGCCGACGATGGCACTGGCCGGGAACGAGCTGTCGGTGATGTCGACCACCACCACCGGCTATCAGTTCAACATCTTTTCCAACCAGGCCATCGTTTCGGTGATGCTCGGTGGAACTACCATCTTCACCGGGATTGTGGCGGACGCCTAACCATGGCAGCGTTCTCAAGCCGCTACGTTTTCACGATCGAGGGCGGGACCCGAACGCTCCAATCGCTCGCCAACGCACACTCGGACAAAGCGAAAACCTGCCAGGGTATTATCAACCTCTGGACTGGCCTCGACGCCGGAAACTGGCAAGGCGGGCGCGTCGAAGTCCACAGCGGGCCCGGGACGGGAGGCGGCGTCGCGGCATCGCAGACCGTCACCTATGTCGGCTCGACCGGGCCGCAGTCCATCACCGTCGAGAGCGTCGTCCTTAACTTCACCGCCGGCGCGACCGACATCCTTACGGTACAGAACGCAATTGCCGCCATCCGGGCCGGTGGCGGAGTTTCGGCCTTTTTCGGGATGGTTTTCATCCCGCTCGCACCGGTGTACGGGGCGACCATCAACACCGCAAATATCCTCACGCTCTGGGCGAACACCGTGCCTCGAGCGAACACCCTCGGCAACGGCGCAACGTTCTCGGTTACCGGTACCGGCGCCACAGCTGGCGGGGCGACTTTCAGCGGAGGCGTCAACGCCCCAGCCAACGGATTTACCGTTTAGGAGGTGCTCAAGTGCCGTACGACAAGAAGGGCAGCATCGCCAAGGCTCTCAACAAAATTGGGAACGACTTGGACTCTCGCTATGGCTCGGTCGCCGTCAAGGGCCCCAGCGAGCTCGGGAGCGGAGGCACACCGGGGAAAATGGCCGCCGACGACAAGGAAAAGCGCAGCTCGATGGATGACGCGAACGTGCTCGACCAAATCCGCTCCTATGAAAGCAAGCTTCTCGGCAGGGACACCCAGAAGTCTGCGCACCTGACCGACTCCGCGCCGGAGCGGAGCACCGAAAACCAAGGCGACGGGCCTTCCGAGGGCGACGAGGATTACCCGGGCAGCATGGAGCGCAAGGGCTCAGACAGAGAAGACTCCTTTGACTCGCAGGGCAGCGCGACTGCGTCGATCGAGGACGACGACGACCAGGTGGAGCAGGACATGGAC
>WNFI01100494.1_pt1 | contig 10494 bp, 11 predicted proteins | sample 5400471 | NCBI WGS metagenome assembly WNFI01 (sample SAMN13153348, study PRJNA577476) | soil metagenome | isolation source: 100 cm saprolite on Douglas fir-dominated hillslope | place: USA:California | collected 2013-09-17 | reverse complement strand
CGTTTTGTCCGTCAAGCTTCTTGACGTAGTTGCGGTCGAAAACCGCCGGGCGCGGCTTAACCGTGCTCAGGAAGGGCTTTACCTGGTCGAGCAGTTCTTTCTCCAGGACGCCCGCCTTCCGAGCGGCGGTGTACATATCGTCGTCAAAGGGATCCCAGCCGGTGAAAACCAGGTCATCAAGGCCGGCTAGGGGCATCAGTTCCTTTACTTTGGGGAAGCGGCCCTCGGTGCGCTTTCCGAGCCGAATGGTGCCCATCTGCGTCATGGACCCAATGGGGCTGGAGATCCCCTTACGTACGGCCTCCACGCCGGCAACGAACGTTGTGGCCACCGCCCCCATGCCGGGGATCATTACCCCGAGCTTGCCCTTGGCGGGCTGGATTTTCGAGGGTTCCGGCTGACCGGCTGGGTGCTTCTCCTGAACGGACTTCTGGCTCTTAGCCATGGATGGCATCTTCCTTGTCTGAAAAGAGTTATTAGGGCAAACGGGTATGTTCTCGTATTGACGAATCTTTTGCAACTCAGCGGCAGCGAAACGAGAATCCGGGCGGGTGAGAGGTCGATCCAAATAGCTGGGTAACCAAGCCCGTGGAAGCTGCGTCCAACCTACTAGGGTTTAAATGCTGAAGTACGTCTGGCGGGGAATATAATCAGGACAGCGGACACCCCGGTTTCGGGGTCGAATTGGAGATTCTCATGAAACTGCGAGCGATGGCTTTATCGGCGGTACTGTTGGGGTTCGCCCTGACGCCGTTCACCTACGGATCAGACAAGAGCAAGGACAACGCTCCCGCTGTCACACCTGCCACCACGCCCACAGCAAGCGTCCCGGTTGAGCCTTCGGGCAAGGTGCAGCACGACGGCGGCATCGACGACGTGGACGCGATCGGGAACCGCAACGTTGGCTGCGCGAAGGGCATGGGGAACTGGTACAGCCTGGAGAAGCAGATCGCCCTCGGCAAAGGGATTTCCATGCAAGTGGAAACCCAGTCCAAAATCATTACGGATCCTGTGGTCTCCGAGTACATCAACCGGCTGGGACAGAACCTGGTGCGCAACTCCGATTCGCAAGTGCCGTTCACCATCAAAGTGATCGATTCGGACGACATCAATGCGTTCGCGCTTCCCGGCGGGTTTTTCTACGTCAACTCCGGGTTGATTCTTGCGGCAGACGAAGAGGCGGAACTCGCCGGCGTGATGGCGCACGAGATCGGCCACGTAGCCGCCTGCCATGCGGCGCGCGAGCAGACCCGCGGCACTCTCATGCAAATGATGACCATTCCCCTGATCTTCGTCGGCGGTCCCATTGGTTATGCAGCGTACGAAGGGGGGGGGTTGGCCGTGCCGCTCACGTTCCTGAAGTTCTCGCGTGGGTTCGAAGCGCAAGCTGACTACCTGGGCGTTCAGTACATGTATAAGGCCGGATACGATCCGGCGGCGTTTATCTCATTCTTCGAAAAAGTGCAGGTGCAGGAGAAACGCAAGCCGGGCACGATTTCGAAGGCCTTCTCAACTCATCCCCAGACTCCAGATCGCATCGAGCGGTCCCAGCAGGAAATTGCCAGCATCCTTCCAGCCAAGGCGGAATATCTGGTATCCAGCTCCGAGTTCGATGAAGTCAAAACACGGCTGGCGGCGATTGAGAACCGGCGTAAGCTGAACGACTCGAAAGACACCAAGAAACCAACCTTGCGTCGCGCGTCCTCGACCGACAAGAACGGCAGCGACGATAAGACGACGGACAAGACCGATGATGGACGTCCCACACTGAAGCGGCGCCAGGACGACGGACAGTAAGAATTTTGTTTGGATTGAAAAGGCAGGACGCCAGTCCTGCCTTTTTTATTTACGGCGCGCCGTTTTTGTTACGCGGCCTCTTTGGTCGCGAGCGAGGGAACCGCCACCGGTGCCGGCGTCGCGCTAACGATCTTCATCTGCTTCCAGTCGTATGGCATTTCTCTGCCGCAGTCCAGGCAGACCACGTAGGTCCCCGTGGGGAACGCAGCGCGACTGCGCGCGCCCTTCTTCACAGTGATGGGAAAGCTGTAGTGGTTGTGGGTGCAACCGAACAGCACGTCCATGATCCGGGAAAACATCCTTCTACCTCCACCGAAACCGTTGCGCGTTGGGGGTGGCGCTACGGTTTCTACTGTACTTAGATTCCTGTTTTCCGGAAAAGGTTCCGCCAAGGCGCCGGAATAACGTCAGCCGCCGGCGGGGAACCGCAACAGTTACTGGGTGTTTCCCTCGGAACTGGTCTTTTTATGGGACTTACAGCGGGCGGCGATGGCCGATCTTAGCTTGGTTTCGAGGGTTTCGGGAAGTTCGTAGAGTTTGGAATCGCGGTAGATTTCAATGGTCTTCTTGGTGGTGTCGCAAACCACATAGCAGTTGTGGCACCAGGCGAGGTGTTCTTCGAGTTCGGACTTGGTCCCGGAGTCGATGACGCCGTCAAGGTAATCGGTGAGTTCGTGGAGAAATTCAGAGCACTTCACTGGTTAATTTCTCCGGCGATTGGTTTTTGCGATCCATTGGACTTGTCTCGCCTCTGAAAGAATTTGTTCAGCCGCTCCCGCAACTGAAGCCGGGCTCGCAGCAATCTTGACTTCACCGCGGGAATGCTCAAATTGAGCGCCTCCGCGGTCTCTTCGGTCGAAAGCCCTTCTACATCGCGCAGCACGAACACAGTGCGAAACGTCGCCGGCAGCCCGTGAATGGTGCGGTCCAGAATGTCCCGCAATTCCGCCTGATTGTACTGCTGCTCAGGATTCGGGCTCCAATCGGCAACTTCGCGTGGGACCGAATCATCCTCGGTCTTCACTTCTTCGTCGAGCGAAACCGTGCGCTCAGGCCGACGGCGCCGCAATTTCATCAGCGCTTCGTTAACCGCAATCCTTACCAGCCAGGTATAAAACTTTGATTGCCCCTGGAACTGCTTCAGATTGCTATACGCCTTGTAGAACGCTTCCTGTACGACGTCTTCCGCATCTTCACGGTTCTGCGTGATGTGCTGCGCAATGCGAAAAACGTTTCGGTCGTAGCGACGAACCAGTTCTTCAAAAGCCGTCACGTCTCCGGCTCTTGCCGCATCGACCAGGGCCAGTTCATCACTGACCGGTTCACTCACCTTTGGTTGGATTGCGCCCATGTGAAATTCGATGCAGGAATTTTCACCGCAAAATCGGGCTCCCCGGATCGAATGGCTATTTTACCGGGGAAGCCGTTCTGGCGCCAGCGGAAGGGTTAGGAGTAAGCGGGCCTACTTCACTGCAGTTTGCGAAACATGCACGATGTGATTCCTCACCGCGTACAGCACCAGGTCGCTGATGGAATGGAGTTGGAGTTTCCGCATAATGTTTGCACGGTGGGTTTCCGCGGTCTTTACGCTCAACCCCAAGGCGACGGCAACCTCCTTCGAACTCCTGCCTTCCGCGAGTAGCTGGACGACTTCGCGCTCACGCGGAGTCAGGCGATCGCGGCCGGCGCCTCTTGCGCCTGACGGCGTACCTTTCAAATAGCCTTCCAGCACCATGGCGGCGACCTTGGAGGTGAAATAGGTTTTGTCGTTTCCCAATGCTTCCGCCGCCGCCACCAGATCGCGCGTCGCGTCCGATTTCAAGAGAAAGCCGCGCGCCCCAGCGTCCAGCACCTGCCGCACCACCTCGTCAGAATCGTAGAGGGTCAGGATCAAAACCTTGGCCTTGGGAAGCGCTTTCAGAATCTGGCGGGTGGCCTCCAATCCATTCAATTCGGGCATTCCAATGTCGAGAATGGAAATATCAGGTTTCAGCGCAATCGCCTTATCAACGGCCTCGCGCCCGTTACCGGCTTCGCCGCAAATCTGCCATCCGGGACGGTCCTGCAGCAGGGACACGAGCCCCCTGCGGACGACCTCATGGTCGTCGGCAATCAGAACGCGAAATGGCCCCATCTACGCACCCCCACACGATTCAAAACTGATCGGGAACTCTGGCAAAAGGAAGCAGCTTGCTGGTCATTGTGATGCAAAGCTATTGCCAAGGACTAAGTCTAATGTGATCAGTCGATAGCGGAAAGCGGGATGGCGCCGGGAGTGTAAAAGTTGCCTGGTTACCGTTAGGTTTTGCAAGCGGGATCGAGCATCTCGGGAACCCGATCTGCGACTATTGAATCCGAAACGCACCCCGGCGCGTCTGTTATACTGAACCTCCAAAAGGAGATACCCATGGCCACAATGACGCCCGAAGTTCAGCCCCAGGAAACCGTAAAAAAGACGCCACTGATGTTGACGCCGAGGGCAGTTGCCAAGGTGAAGGAGATCATGGGCCAGCAGAACCCCGCCCCCGCCGGTTTGCGTGTGGGAGTGGTGGGCGGAGGCTGCTCCGGATTCTCTTACTCGATGTCCTTCGAGAACGCCGGCGGAATGATGGACAAGACTTTCGATTTCGAAGGCCTCAAGGTGTTTGTGGACGCGACCTCGATTACCTACCTTACCGGCTGCACTGTTGACTATCTGGAGACGCTCGAAGGCGCCGGGTTCAAGTTTGAGAACCCCCAGGTCAAGAGCACCTGCGGTTGCGGATCATCGTTCAGCGTGTAGCTTCGGTCCGCCGAACTTCGGCCGCCGATGGTAGAAGGCAGATTTGAAAGGTCCCTGGTTTCAGGGGCCTTTTTCTTTTGTGGTGCGACGGCAAACGCCCCCGAGTTCACTTGGTGCGAAGTCACTGGTTCGGCGGCGGCTGATTTGTCGGCGGAGGCGTGTTGCCCTGGTCGGCCGGGTTCGTGCCCACGGGGCCATTCAGCGGCGCGACTTGGGTTGTGCCTTGCAGCGGAGGCTGGTTTGGGGTCATCAGCAGGCCTCCGCGGTCAGTCGTCGGATCGTAAATGAATTGCCACTGGTTGTAGCGGTTCTTCTTGTTGAACTCGCGAATCGTCTTGTTCTTGCTGACGCTGGCGACCCCAACGATTCCCGCACCCCCGAAAACCTGCGGTGAGCCGTTCGCTCCCAATTGCTGCGGCGACCCTCCGGAAGCACCGGGGCTGACGGGTTGGCTGGCTGGCGAAGTGTCGCCGGGGCCTACTGGCGCCGTGGTCGTTCCCGCCGCCGGCCCGTTGCCAGAATTGGCGGCTGCGTTATTCGGGTCGTCCTGTACATCTTGTTCGGATTTGTTCAGTTGGGCAGCCGGTACACCGGGGCCAGGCCCAAACGACATTTGAACATCGGTCATGCGGAGGAGCTTGAAATCTTTTCCGGTGACCGGATCCTTGTAGCGCCGGCGAAGGAAGCGCTGGTTGTTGGTGCTTTCCAGTTCCTCGACGCGGGAAGGGTACCGCCCAAATGCCTTGAAGTACTTGCGCACCGCGCGCGAATACTGCACCCCGCGATGAATCAATTCTTCCTCGCGGTCGCGCTTGATCTGGAAGTCGATCCTCTCGATGGTGGTGAAGACCCCAATCGACAGCATCGCAACCACCAGCAGCAACGCCAGAAGAACGTAGCCGCTTTCGTCGGATTTAGGTTTGGAAGAACTCATACAGATTATCCCTGCGTTAGCGGAATGCTCTGGCGGTTGTTGCTCAACACGTCGAGGATTTCCACCGCGTAAGGGGAGATGCGGACAACTTTGTAGCGCCGATCCACGATGTCGCCTTCCCTGGCGATAAAGACGTCTTCGTCCTTGGCCAGAAAGATCCGCTTGGCTCCGCCCGCGGGCGTGGCGAAACCCGGAAAATATTGCGGCCGGCTCCTTCGTACTTGGTGTCTTCGCTGGTTTTCAGCCAGTCGAACCGCAGGCTCGGATCAAGCGTCTGCGCGGTATCTTTTTTCGCGGTGCTGCTTCGCCCTGCTGCCGTATTTCGCGGGCGGGAAGAAGAATTCAACGTGACATTCGGAGAAGGCGATGGCGTCGAAGCGGCATTCGATGAAGTACCGCCGAACCAGCCGGAAAGCTCGTACGCAAACAATCCGAGGGCGACCACGCCCAGCGAGACCGCGGCGATCAGCTTGTTGCGATTTTCCGCGCCCAGATTCACGATGTCGTCCTTAGGTACGTTTCCAGCTTGATGCGAAGTTTGACGGTGCCACTCTGCTGGCCGCCGAGGTCCAGTTCATCGACGATAAAAAAAAGCTTGCTACGCTCGACCGAATTGATGAACTTGACCAGCGGCAAGTAGTCTCCGGAAACATCGGCTTCGATTTCGACGCGTTGCAGCGTTTGCAGGTCAGAATCTTTCTGCGTGTATTTTTCACTGGAAACGCTGACGCCATTGTCCGCAGCGAGCTTATCCAGCGTAGTGGATATATCCGCGTAGCCAGAAGGGAACCGGTCACGATAAAAAGTGCCTACGTCGCGTTGCGCCTGCGGAATCTTCTTGTCCAAACCACGCCACGGGGCCGACTCACGGGCTTTCAAGTTCAACCACAGTTCGTGGAGCCGGTCCTGCCGCAGGTTCTCCCGTCCGGCGATCGGCGTCACCAGCATGGCTGCCGCCGCTATATCCGCCAGCAGCAAGACGGCAATAGCTATGTGCAACTTGGTGCGCGTTGTTTTCAACTCCGGCACTAGTCCATCCCTCCGCTCGTTGGTCCGGCCGGTCCCTCAGGGGTATATGCCGCTTCAATCTCAAACAGGACGCGGTCGGTCGTGCCGCCCTGCTCCGCAACTTTTTCGGAGTTGATTCGAGTCTGCTTGAAGTGCTGCGAGCTTTCCATCTTGCGCACCAGATCAAGCGCCTGCTGCTGCGAGTCTCCGCCCACGATAACCTTGATTTCGACGTTATTTCCCGTCGCCACATCCGGATGAATCGAGACCACGTGCAGGTGCGCAGGCATGACCTGCTCCAGGTCCTCGAACACGCGTGTCCAGGAAAACGCTTTGCGTTCAAACAGTTGGTTCAGAAAACGCGATTGCTCGCGCAGTGCCCGGTTCTGGGATTGATTGAGGAGCGCTTCGGCCTGCCCCTTCTCACGGTCGTAAGCGGCGATTTGAGACTCCATGCTTGAGATCTGGGCGCGGTCGCGTCCCGCGCGCACAAAGCCTGTGACCGCGAGGAACAAAAGCAGCGCCGTGGCCTACTCCCGCCATCCTCCACTTCGGAATCGATCCTCCGCCCAAACCCAATTGCGACGCCCGCACCAGTTCCTTGACCTCGGCGCCGGTCTGCGATTGCAAAGAGGAAGCTACGGTTGAAACGTCGGAAATGCCGGAGACGAAAATCTGTTCGATGTTGGTGTTGTAGGTGTCCTGAAAAAATACCACCGAGGGATACACGTCCTCGGCAAGCTGCTCGCCGCTGATGGTGACGCCACTCGCATTTTCGAGGGTGCGGACCAGCAACAGCTGCTGCTGATCGAGAATGGCGATGCTGGTGGTGCGCGCGTCCACTTTAACCACCAGCGTGCCGCGGTCCCCAGGGGCGCCGCACACCGCCGCCAGCATCGACGGCAGCACCACGCCGGGATTGAAGCCAGCTTCGCGAATGACCGATTCGTATTCTTCAATCACGCTCTTCAGCACCACCGCTACAACCACGCGAACTGCTCCGTTTGAGGGCTGCGCATGGTATGAGACGGAAGCTTTGTCCACATCGAAGGGCAGCGATTTCCGCAGCCGGAAGCGGATTACGCCCTCGGCTTCGTCGCGCTTGGCGGGCAGCGTTTCAAAATCGAGCAGAGCCACGCGCACTGCCGCATCGGGAAGAACAGCGGTGACATCGCGCGACCTGGAACCAACATTGCCCAAGACATCGCGCAGAGCGCCGACCACGGCGCCAGGCTGGCGGAGATTGCTCTCGGTCAGGTCGGGGACCACGCACCCGGCCGCCAGTTCGCTGGTGGAGCACAATTCGAGCACCTGCCGGGAGTCTGACGCGCGCGCGGCAATCACCCGGTCGGCTGCAATTTCGCAAGCCAGCTTCGGTTTACCGGATTGGAAGTTGCGACTCATCTGAAAAAACCTTGCTCAAAGCAAAACAATTGCCAGTTTCTAGTTGTCAGTACCCAGTTGTCGGTTTTGATCCACCGCTGCCACTGACGACTGCGATTACCGCATCGTCTCGATAAATGTGACCTTGTTGATTTCTTTCAGCGTTGTCAGTCCGAGGCGAACTTTGTCCAACGCGGATTCGCGCAGGAAACGCATGCCTTCTTCGCGCGCGGCGCGGCGGATTTCCGACGTCGGCTTCTTGTCGAGAATCATTTCGCGGATTCGGTCGCTCAAGTCGAGCAGTTCGTGAATTGCGGTCCGGCCGCGAAACCCGGTCCCCGCGCATTCGATGCAACCCTGGCCCTCGTAGAAGGGGACCTTCGACCAATGCTCCGACGCCAGGCCGCTGGCTTCGAGCACCTCATTCGGATAATGAACAATGGCACGGCAGGAATTGCAGATCAGCCTGACCAGACGCTGCGCCAGAATGCAATTCAGCGCCGAAACAAAGTTGTAAGGCTCGACTCCCATGTTCAGAAACCGGCCGAGCACGTCCACTACGTTGTTGGCGTGGACGGTGGTAAACACCAGGTGACCGGTGAGCGCGGACTGAATCGCGATCTGCGCGGTTTCGTTGACGCGGATTTCGCCCACCATGATCTTGTCCGGGTCATGCCGAAGAATAGAGCGCAAGCCGCGGGCAAAGGTCAGTCCTTTTTTCTCATTTACGGGAATCTGGGTGATGCCGCGAATCTGATATTCGACCGGGTCCTCGATGGTGATGATCTTATCTTCTTCGGTCTTGATCTCATTGACTCCGGCGTAAAGCGTGGTGGTCTTGCCGCTGCCGGTCGGACCAGTGACCAGCACCATTCCGTAAGGTTCATTGATGTAGCGGCGGAATTTTCGCAGGTCGTCTTCGTCGAACCCGACCACGTCGAGGGTGAGCGAGCGGAATTTCTCGCTCATCGATTCCTTGTCGAGCACGCGCAGCACCGCGTCTTCGCCGTGAATCGACGGCATGATCGAAACACGGAAATCAATGGGACGCTCCGGCTGCCCGTACTTCACGCGGAAGCGCCCGTCCTGCGGAACCCGGCGCTCGGAAATGTCGAGCTCGCTCATGACCTTAATTCGCGAAATGATGGCCGAGTGGTGCTCTTTGGCGATGGGATTCATGGCCTGCGTGAGCACGCCGTCGATGCGGAACTTGATGACCACGGAATCGTCGCGCGTCTCGATGTGAATGTCGCTGGCACGCCGCTGCAACGCGGTGAAAATCGTAGTATCGACAAGACGGATGATCGGGCTCATGTCGCCCTGTGCAGTCAGCTTGTCGATGGAGATGCTTTCGTCCGAGCCTTCGTCCTCGCGCACTACGTTGAGGGTGAAACCTTCGCTGGCGTCTTCGAGCACGCGCTTGGACTGCTCGGTCTTTTTGAGGATCTCGCTGATCTGCCCCAGCGTCGCCACTTTGGTGATGATTCTTTTGCCGAGCAGCAGGCTGATTTCGTCAATCATCATCAGCTGGCTGGGGTCGGCGATTGCGATGGCCAGTTTTCCGTCGAGAGTCTCTTCCAGCGGCACGAAGTTGTAGCGGAACATCAGCCGCGGATCGATCTTCGAGAACAGGTCGTGATGCAACTGGAAGTCGCGCAAATCGATGTACTCGCAGCGATACCGTCGTGCGACATCCTGCGCGCGAACCAATTCGTCGGAGCCAACCACCGGGGCTGCCTTCCCATTGCTGCCACTTACCGCGACGGGTTTCTTTTCAACGATGCCAGCCATCTTTCGAACCACCAATCCTTAGTGAATACTCGAGCTTAGACTGAATATCGGCAAATACAGCGAAATCAATATCCCCCCGACAAAGACCGCCATAATGATCAAAATCACCGGCTCAATCAGGGCCATGGCCGCTCCAAGCGCCGTTTGGACGTCTTCCTCGTAAAACTCGGCCACCGAGTTCAGCATGGCCGGCAGTGCGCCGGTTGACTCGCCTACCTCGATCATTTCCACCGAAAGCTCCGGAAACATCTTTTGGTCGTCGAGGCTGCGGGCCAGCGTCTGGCCCTCGCGCACCCGGACCGCCGCGTCCCGAATTCCGTTGACGATCTTGCGGCTGCTCATCGAAGACCCGGCGGTTTCCAGGCACGGAACCAGCGGCATGCCACCCGCCAGCAGCGTTGACAGCATTCGCGAAAACGTCGCCACCTGGTGCTTAATCAGGATATTCCCCACCACCGGAAGATTCAGCAGCCCACGGTCAATCCATTCGGCGCCGGTGTCGCTTGCCTTCCACCTCCAGAGCACAAAAAACAGCGCCGCCAACACCACAAGGCCTATGGGGGCATAGCGCTGAGCGTGAGTGCCAATGCTCAACATCATCAGTGTGACTGCCGGGAGCTGGGCGTTCAAGTCCTCGTAAAGCTTCGCGAACTGCGGTACGACGTAGGTAACCAGGAAAACCAGCATCACCAGCACTACCGACACCAGCAATCCCGGGTACACCAGCGAGACCAGCAATTTCTTCTTGAATGTCAGAGTCAGGCGCTGAAAACCAATGTAACGGGTGAGCACTTCGTCC
>WNFI01039072.1_pt1 | contig 10494 bp, 13 predicted proteins | sample 5400471 | NCBI WGS metagenome assembly WNFI01 (sample SAMN13153348, study PRJNA577476) | soil metagenome | isolation source: 100 cm saprolite on Douglas fir-dominated hillslope | place: USA:California | collected 2013-09-17 | reverse complement strand
GTGGCGGACTTCCCGATTGCCAAACGCGTCTACGTGGCGATCGACGAGAACGCGGCGCGCGCCCGCAGCCGGACGAACGAGGCGCTGGAGCGGCTTTACGGGCAGCGCGTGGAGAGCATCGAGGCGGCCGCAGTCGCCGGCCCGCCCGCCGGCTGCCTCCGGCAGCTGCGCGAGGTTGCCGCTGCGGGCGCGGAACTGATCCTGTTCACGCCGTTGTTCGACCAGGCCGAGCACGCTGAGCGCCTCGCCGCAGAAGTAATCCCCCAGCTGGCCCGGGACTGAGCCAGTCTTCGCTACGTCCCGGTGACGACAGCTTCGTGAACATGCCGCCCGTCGGGACACCTGGTGACAGCCTTCAGCCCAGACAGTGGCCATTACAGAGGGTGAACACCCGACGAGTGAGCGGCCAGACACTCAGCGCATAACGATGCCGACTATGGACGCGGGCAATCGCAATGGGACGACACAGCTCGAACTCGCAGAACATCCAGTTCGGCGCGCCGCGCACTCCGACGCGACCGTGGTCGATCTGCTCGCTGGGTGGTGACCGGTGGATGCTGCGACGGCGGCGGCCAGCCACTGAGCTATCCGGGTAGCGCTCGTAAGCGCTACCCGGATCAGCGGACTGTCATGAGCGTGTCAGCCGAGGCCTTTGCTGGGGAGGGTTTCCCTGCAGGAATTCATTCCTGCAGGTATGTACTGGTGTGTCGGCCGGCTCCGTAGGCAATGGCCAGTACCTCGTCGGCCTTTTCCGGAGTGCTGGCGTTCATGTGGGCGCGGAAGCCTTCCCAGTCGGGTATGCGGCCGTCCAGCGCAAACTGGTCGAACGGGAGGATGTAGAGGTGCACCCACGGCCCGTGCGCTGGCAGCACGCCGGGGCCAAGTACCGATCGCACGGCCTCGGTGGCTTTGCCCACCAACGCGCGGGCTTCTTCGGGGGCGCTGACGAGTTTCTGCGGGACGACGAGGTCGAGCTGGATCCGGGAGTCGGGGTTGGCGCCGGCGAGAGTGGCTGGGGCATACCAGTTCCCGGGTTCGAACTCATAGAACTGCACCCAGGAGACTTCCTTGTTCTTCTCGTTGTTGACCAGGCCTTCGGCGTCGGCAACTTCCTGGACTAGTTTCGCGCCCAGCTCATCCTTCTGAGCGGCGCTCAGGCGTCCCTTCATCAGGTGTACTCGGACGAAAACCATCGTGACCTCCTGCACCGGTTACCCGGCTCTGCCGCCGATGGACCTACGGCCGGGCATTGTGAGTTATGCGGTGTGAATCCGCCGGGTTAGCTGACGAGGAATTCCAGCAGGGCAGTGTTGACTTCGCCGGGGTGGGTTCAGCCGAGTTTGCGTGGCCCGCCCTCGACGGTGACCAGCTTGAGGTTTGATCAGGCCGGGCCGCCGTTTCGCGGTGGTCTCGCACGGCAGCATCCGGTTCTCGGAGCCGTGCACCATGACCGTCGGCATGTTCATCCTGGGCAGGTGCAGGACGCGTTCCTGCATTCCCAGGAGTGCCGGTTTAGCGGGTAGCCGTGAATGAGCACCACAGGCTGGCCGCTGCCGTGATCTTCGTAGTAGATCTCGATGCCGACGGTTCTCCGTGCCGACGGTGACACAGGACATGACTCCCCAGTCCGGTCCTCGCCGCGGGCTCCGACCTCGCTATGGTTACTCGCGCCAGATACCCCGGCTGGCCTCTGTCAAAACGGTCCGTCTGCCGGTGCCGCCCGCCTAGCGGGCCAGCTTCTGCGGGCGCCAGCATGGTTAACGTCTGCGCCACCTGAGCGGCCGCCAGCCACGATCGGCCGTACCCCCGAGATCGCCCGCGCCGCCGCACGCTGCATTCAGCTCCAGGCTCCTGCTACCTGCCGGGTGCGGACGTTGAGCCGGTTGAAGACGTTGGTTGTGGCGATCGACAGCAGCAGCGCTGCGAGTCCTTCCTCGTCGTAGTGCCGGGCCGCCTCGTCCCAGATCTCGTCCGGCACCGGGTCGGGCCGGTCGGCCAGCCGGGTGACGGCCTCGGTGAGGGCCAGCGCGGCGCGCTCCGCATCGGTGAAGTACGGCGCGTCCCGCCAGGCCGCCACCGTGGCCAGGCGGTTACTGCACGGTCCGCCCCGGTGAGATCCGGAGGGCGCCGGTGTCAGCGGCCTGAACCCGAAGGCCCTGCTGCTGTTCCTGGCTCTCCTGCCGCAGTTCATCACCCGCAGCGAAGCCTGGCCCCTCCCAGCCCAGATCGCGCTGCTGGGCCTGGTGCACACTGCCAACTGCGCCGTCGTCTCCACCAGCGAGGGCACCACGGCACGGCGGGTACTGCGGACACGTCCCGCCGCCGCCAGGGCGGTGACCTTCTCTTTACCATCGAGGTGCATGACGGTTGATAGAGGTCGTTGATGCAAGTCAGCGGACCTTGTGCGCGTGGAATGCGGTCGGCTGCGTCCGGTGCGGTTGCTGCACTTTGCTGCTGCATCGCCCCGCTCATGCGTTCGAGCCGGCGACCTCTCGCGTGCTCCTCATCTTCTCTGCTCTGGGCATTAGGTGCGCTAGCCGGACGGCCCGGGCGCTACGGCGTCTGAGACGGCCGGCCTGAGGCCAGTTACCGAACGGCTCCGTGCGTCAGCGAGCTTGACGGGGCCGGCGGCAGCGTGCACAGCCGCTGTTCGACGCAGGAACCGGGATAGCCGTCAACGTCCGCCGGGGCACACAGGATCCCGTGGGCCAGCAGCGCTCATACGAACTGCAAGATCTGACGATGTGTGGCGCGGGCGAGGCTGCAAGCGTTGATCCATATGCAGCTAGCGGGAAGGACGCTTCAGGTGAACGTGAGCTTTGAAGGCCAGAAGCTGGTGGGCTCCGATCAGACAGCCGCGACCGGCGTTAACGCCCCGTGCGAAGGCTGGACGGTCGTACTGGTGCACGGCAACCCGACCTGGGGCTTTTGTACCTGCGGCTGTTCCGCACGCCGGGTGTCGGCGAGGTGCTCGTGCAGGGGGCTCGACATGTTCGTCCGGGGTTTTCTGTTCCGCGACGGCGTCGTGCACCGCGACCGGCTTACGGCCGACGTGCGCCGCGCGTACCTGGCGCCGCACCCGACGTGGTGTTTACGCCCGCGGTTCTCGAGGACTGGCGCAAGACTTTGCCCGACGCGCCCGTGACCCAGCTCGACGACGCCAGCCACTTCGTCCAAGAGGACGCCCATGAGCGGATCGTGCCCCAACTGCTCAGCTTCCTCGCCGACACCAAATTAGCTGGCCAGCAGCGGGGCAGAATTTGAACCTGCGACCTCTGGGGTATGAACCGTACGACGGCCGTCTTCCACGTCTCCGGGATGCGTCTCGCTGACCTGCTAGTCCCGTCGGTGAACATCGTCAGCGTCTCGGGCCGTCTCCCTTGTCTCGCTCGGTCTCGTTAGCAAATCCGTTAGCCAATGCGTGGGCTGACGAGCGTAGTCAGCAAGAGACAGACCCCACCCCCAGGTTGGGAACAACAGGAGGGAGAAGTCACATGACCAGCGCAGGCCGCCCCCGCACGGTCGATCACCACATGACCCGTGTCGATATCCCCACCGGTATGGGCTTCGACAGCTTCTGCGACGCCTTTGAACAAGCTGTCCCGGCTTTCGACGCCGCACACATCCGCCACATCACCGAAAATGGCGGCACATGGGAGGATATCGCCGCGGCAGTAGCCGCAAATGCTCCCAGCGAAATGATGCGGTACGAGACGCTCGACATGACCGCGCTTTACGCGACCACCAACCATCGCACAAAAGCCGTTGAGTACTTCGTGGGAAACCATGTGATCGCCGACCAGATGGTTCGCCGCGACCCAAAAATCTTGCTGTATGCGCCTTTGCGCATCCTGGTTCACGGGGACGCCGACGGTGATGCGGTTGTCTCAATCGACCGGCCCAGCACCGTCTTCGCCAGCCTGGGCGTGCAAGAAATCGACGACGTCGGCAGCTTCCTCGACCACAAAATCGCAGCCGTGCTGCGAGGCATCGGAGTCGACACCGGTGACGCTCTCGGTCGCAACACCCACCAGCGAACCAACTGAGGCGGAGCCTCGCACAACCGCACCGGCCCCTGCAGTGGCTCACAGACCCCCGCTTAGGTCGACGCGGTCGCCGTTGGAACACAAAGCTCACAGATGGGAAAAGCTATGTTGAGCACATCCGATGTTGCGCTGCATAATCGCACCGTCGTCCTACAACCTGCCTCGGGACGAGTTCTGAGCCTGTGCCGGGTTATGGCTACCGGTCGAGCTCGCCGAGGCGACGGGTGAGGAAGTCTCGTTCGATGGGGTTGTCTGTGAGCAGTAGGGCTTCGTGGTAGGCCAGCCGGGCGTCGTCGGCGCGGCGCAGGCGGCGCAGGAATTCGGCGCGGGCCGCGGGCAGGTAGTGGTAGCCGGCGAGCTGGGGTTCGGTGGCGAGCTGGTCGAGGGCGGCCAGGCCGGCGTGCGGGCCGCGGGCTTCGCCGATGGCGATGGCGCGGTTGAGGGCGACCACGGGGGATGGCCAGATCTGGGTCAGCGTGTCGTAGAGGTCGGTGATCTGCTGCCAGTCGGTGGATTCCCACCGGGGTGCTGCGGCGTGGACGGCGGCGATGGCGGCCATCAGCGCGTAGCGGGTCGGGGTTCGCTGCTCCAGCGCGGTGCGGATCAGGGCAAGTCCTTCATTGATCTCGGCCCGGTCCCAGCGGGTGCGGTCTTGCTCGGCGAGCAGGAGCAGCCTCCCGTCGGCGGTGGTGCGGGTGTGGCGGCGGGCGTCGGTGAGCAGGATGAGGGCCAGCAGCCCGGCGACGGCGGGGTCGCCGGGCAGGAGGTGCCGCAGCATGCGGGCCAGGTCGAGGGCTCGTTCGGCCAGGTCGCGACGTTGCAGGGACTGGCCTGCAGGCGCGGTGTGCCCGGTGGTGAACACCAGGTGGACCACGTCGAGGACCGCGGCGAGCCGGTCCGGCAGCTCGCTGCCCGCCGGGACGTGGTAGGGGATGCGGGCGGCGGCGATCTTTTTCTTGGCCCGGGTGATCCGTGCCGCCATGGTGGGCTCGGAGACCAGGAAGGCGCGGGCGACCTCGCCGGTGGTCAGCCCGCACAGCAGCCGCAGGGTGAGCGCCACCCGGGCCTCGGCCGCGAGCGCGGGGTGACAGCAGGTGAAGATCAGCCGGAGCCGGTCGTCCGGGATCGGGTCTGCAGCCGTGTCGTCGTCGCCGGGCCCGGGTGTCGTATCGGTGCCCACGAGCAGTGGCAGCTTCCTGGTTAGCGTGTCGCTGCGGCGGATCAGATTCATCGCCCGCCGCCGTGCCACCACGGTGAGCCACGCCGCGGGCCTGGCCGGGACGCCGCTGTCCGGCCAGGCAGCCAGCGCCTGGGCGTAGGCGTCCTGGACACAGTCCTCGGCGGCGTCCAGGTCGCGGGTGATCCGGGCGGTCGCGGCGAGCACGAACCCCCAGTCCCGGCGGTGTGCCTCGGCGACGGCGGCCGCGACTTCGGGATCCATCACGTGCCGCCGGTCAGCTCGCCGTCCACAGGGGGCGGACCTCGACCCCGCCGAACGGGGCCGGCACCTCCGCGGCGATCCGCAGCGCCTCGTCCAGGTTGGCGGCGTCGATCAGGTAGTAGCCCCCGATCACCTCCTTGGTTTCGGCGAATACGCCGTCGCTGACGGCAACCCCGCCATCAGCATCGTGCCGGATCGAGGTCGCCGTGTCGCTGGTGTGCAGCCGGCTGCCGCCGCGCAGCGCGGCAGCGTGGCGCGCCATGAAGTCTGTGTGCGCGGCCATCGTGGACTCGACGGTGTGCGGATCGGCATTCGCCCATGCCGCCTCATCGTCCCAGATGAATACCATGTACCCGGCCATCTGCGGCCTCCATTCTCAGGTTGCGGCGCCGCGCCATCGGCGGGCGAACGGCTGCCCGTGTGCTTGAACATGCCCCGGGCAGGATTCCGCACTTCGGGCGGGGTCCGTTCGGCTGCTGCGAGACGGGCCGACGCTGATCCGCCGGCCGTCCCGCAGCAAGATGCGGCCGGAGGCGGTCAGGGGCTGACAACCTCGGCGGTCTCGACGCTGACCCCGTGCTGCAGGCCCGGGCAGGCGCTAGCCAGCCGGGCGGCCTCGTCGGGGCTGCTGGCATCGATCACGACATACCCGGTGAGGATCGCGCTCGCCGGATCTCCGCCGTCCTTGGCGGCCAGGGTGCGGACCGTGCCCACCTGGTTTCCCGGGTCGGCGATCGCGGTGCCCAGGCTCGCGAACCAGGCGCCCCACTGCTGCCCCTCATCCGGCTGGCGCGCGCGGTCCGGCTGGCCGCGGAATGCCAGAACGTACTTGCTCATGACCTGCTCCCTTCGGGCGCGGGCCGGCGCCGTTCGCCGGCCTCTGCCTACCCGTCACCCGGCGCCGCTCCGGATCGACAACACCGCCCAGCCCGGTCATCGTGGCGGCGGCGATCACCGCCGCGGTGATCACGGCTCTCGAACACCAGCCGGCCTGCTGGCCGCAGCGCGGCCGCCCACTCCTGCCCGGTCACGAAGACCCGGGCCACGTTTCCAGTCATGACCGCGAGGTCGACCTGGAGCGGGGAGGCAGACCCGCGGCGTCGGTGTACAGCCAGCGGACGCGATCAGCGCCCGGTTTCCGCCGGGCGACCGCCAGCGAGGCAGCAGCCGGGTCGATCGCGGTGACCTCCAGCCCGCGCCCGGCGAGCAAGCAGGCCAGAGTTCCGGTTCCGCAACCGACGTCCAGCACGCTCCGGGCACCGAACTCTTCGGCCATGGCGGCGTAGACATCAAGATCAGAACCGTCAGAGTCCAGCAGATCGTAGAGTCCCGCAAGCCGGGGTTTGGCCAAGATGGCGTCAGGCACGCAACAAGCCCATCACCCACGCACCCAGGCCAGCGGCGATCCCCGCATGAGCGACGCCGCCGGCCACGCCAGCAGGCGGCGCAGATCAGCCGACTCAGCGCGCCCGCGTGGCAGAGCACCGAGGCTCGCTCCGCGCGCATAACGAGGCGGCTCGGGAATCGCTGCAGGATTCACGCTCGGTGTGGCCGCGGTGCACCGCGCGGTGGAATTGGGGATCACGTTCTTTGATACCGCCGACGTCTACGGCGCCGGGCACAGCGAGCGGATCCTCGCCCGGGCACTGGTCGGCCACCGGGACGAGGCGGTGATCGCCACCAAGTTCGGCTACACGTTTGACCCTGATCAGCGCGCCATCACCGGCCAGGACACCACCCCGGCCTACATCCGCCGGGCCTGCCAGGCATCGCTGCGGCGGCTGGGCACCGAGTGGATCGACCTGTACCAGCTGCACCCGGGAGACCTTCCGGTCGCACAGGCGCTGGAGGTGGGGGGCACGCTGGAGGAGCTGGTGGCTGAGGGGCTGATCCGCTGTTACGGGTGGAGCACGGACGAACCGCAGCGTGTGACCGCGTTCGCGGCCGGCGCGCATTGCGCCGCGATCCAGCACGAGCTGAACGTGCTCGCCGACGCACCCGCGATGCTCGCCGCCTGCCATGGTCGTGATCTGGCGAGCATCAGCCGCGGCCCGCTCGCGATGGGCCTGCTCACCGGCAAGTACGGCCCCGGCTCGCAGCTGCCCGCCGATGACGTGCGCGCCGCCCAGCCGTGGGTCGGCTACTTCACCGGCGGCCGTCCGGCACCAGCCTGGCTGGCCCGCCTTGATGCCGTCCGGCAGGTGCTCACCAGCGGCGGGCGCACCCTGGCCCAGGGCGCGCTGTGCTGGCTATTGGCCCGCAGCCCGCGCACCATCCCGATCCCTGGCATCCGGGCCGTGGCCCAGGCCGAGCAGAATGCCGCGGCGCTGCGCCTGGGCCCGCTGTCCGCGGCGGAGATGGACCAGATCGCCCGGCTGCTCGACGGGGGCGCCGTGCAGCCAGCTTGATCCACAGACCTGCGCGTCCCGGGCTCTTGACCTGGAGCGCACTCCAGCTGCCATGCTCGGAAGCCATGAGCGGCAGCTTCTCGCCTAGCCAGGCCGCCGAGCAGTCTGGCTTCAGCCTCGACACCCTGCGCTACTACGAGCGGATCGGCCTGCTGGACGGCATCGACGCGCGCCCAGCGGGCACCGTCGCTTCGGCGACGACGACCTGGAATGGCTGGGTGTGCTGCGCTGCCTGCGCGACACCGGCATGCCGATCGCACAGATGCGCAGGTACGCCGAGCTAGCCCGCGGCGGGCAGGCCACCCTTGCCGAGCGGATGAAGCTGCTCACCGAACACGACGCGCGCGTGGAAGGTCGGATTGCCTTGTTGCAAGCCCAGCGCAAACACCTCCAGGAAAAGATCGACTGGTATCGCAAACAGTTGCCGGTCACCGCACACCCTGACCGCCCCTTCAGGCCACGTGTGTGACCAGTGGGCCGGGCGGGTCACCGGCCGCCGGCACGGGCGCGCCGAACGTCCGGGGATGCGCCAGCCATGCGTTGATCGCCGTCGAGACGGCGTTCGCGCCGAACGGCGGTGCGGTGCGAGTTCAGATTGCCTGCTGCTGGCTACGTCGGGTGAGGCCCGAACCACATCGCCAGCCACTCTGGTGAACTCATCGGTCACATCTGCTGGCCGTGATCTGTCATAACCACGACGGACCTCAGCGGGTGATGAAAGTCCCGTTCGGCTTGAGCGAGGAGGGGCGCAAGGCGCTCGGATCCGTCGGCCGCCGCGGCGGCTCGTGCAGTGGTCGTCCTGCAGGGCTCATTGTGTCACCGGAGTGCGGCTTTCCCGGCCGGTCCGCCTCGCCAGGTTGGCATCGGGCGTTCTTCGAGGGCGACGCTGAGTGCGGCGCGCGCCAGCAGGCGGGTCGAGTCCAGCGTGGGCAGCGGGGAGGTTTCCGGCGGCACTAGGATCGGGGTTTCGGTGCAGACGAGGGCCACGGCGTCGCAGCCACGTGCAGCCAGGCTCTCGATGATGCGCACATGCTCGCGGCGTGATTGCTCGGTGAACACGCCGTTCACCAGCTCATCGAAAATGATCCCGTTGACGAGCAGGCGGTCGTCCATGGCGGGTATTTCGGTGGCGATCCCCCGGGCGCCCAGCGCCTGCGGGTAGAGAGGGCCGTCCATGGTGTATTTAGTGCCGATCACCCCAACCCGGGTGCGGCCGTCGCGGGCGGCCTGATCGGCGACGACCTCGGCGATGTGCAGGCCAGGGAGCGCCAGGCCGGGCCCGGGCCGTTCCAGGGCCATGTGCGCGGTGTTGTCCGGGCAGATGAAGAAGTCCGCACCGGCGCGGGCGAGGCGGTCGGCGCTCACCGATAGGGTCGCCCGCACCGAGTCATGGTCCCCGGCCTCCCACGCAGGCATGCTGTGCCCGAAGGCGATGTAGTCCAGGGTGATGTCCGGGTACACGTGGGAACCGAGACGGCGAACCCCTTCCTGGCAGAAGGTGAGGAAACAGAGCGAGGCTCCTTCGGTGCTGTGCGCGAGGATGCCAAGGTGCTTCACGGTGGGTCAGTTCCCCGGATCAGGTCGCGGGTTGCCGGCGGCCGGTCAGCGGGCGACCGCGCGGGTCACCCAGTCCCGCGCACACCAAGCGCTCGCCGCTGCGAACAGCGCGCCGGACAGATCACGGCGGCCGGTCCAGCGCCCGGCGAGGAACCCACCGGCCAGCCCAGCAGCGGCGACTACGGATGGCAGAACCGTGGCAGTTTCACTCATGAGCCTCACGCTACCCACCGGCACTGGCCGGCCAGCACCCAGCGGACGCCCACACTGCCAGCACCGCGCCGACTATCTCCCCGCCAGGGAGAGCCAAGTTGAACGCGGCCGTGTCAATCAGTAACCAAAGGCCGACAACAAGATACGCCGCGGCCGAGGCCGGCTGCCCTTCCCTACGACGTTGCAGATAACCCGACCGAATGGCCCATAGGGCCAGCCCAATCGCGCTAGCTCCGGCAAGAACGAGGATTATCCAGCCGATGTCGTGCCGCATGGCTGCTTTTCCTACCATAGATATCCGGGCAGCGTGCTGGATTGGCGCCGTCCGGGCGCCACGGGCGCAGCCCCAGCGCCCAGCGGCGGACGTGGCCCTACCACAGCGCCTCGTCATGCAGGGTTACCTGGCGCTGCCCGCAGAGGCCGAGTACCAGGACTGACCCCCCAGATCAGGCTGGGCAGCTACGCACGCTTGCTCATCGCCACCACCGCCCATTCGGCCAGATTGCCAGGCATGCTGCCCGGGTAGATGCGGGTGGTCTCGGTACCGGGCGGTCATGCATGGTCATGCACGCTGGGTCGCGGACAGTGGTCATGCTGAAGCCTGGGATGCCGGTTCACGGCACCGTAATGGGCCACTAGCTGGACGCGGGCCGGGGCTTCGGCCGGCGCCGGCGTTTGGCGTGAGACGGTGACGTTCGTGATGGGCGCGGGTCCGGGTGACCTGCGCGCGCCCGCAAGCGCGGGTGCCATTTCCCGCGGCAGCGTCCGCGGCCGATAGCTATTAGCCGCGGATGAGGCCGAGGGAGCGGGCCCGGCTGACCGCCTCGTC
>WNFI01509406.1_pt1 | contig 10495 bp, 10 predicted proteins | sample 5400471 | NCBI WGS metagenome assembly WNFI01 (sample SAMN13153348, study PRJNA577476) | soil metagenome | isolation source: 100 cm saprolite on Douglas fir-dominated hillslope | place: USA:California | collected 2013-09-17 | reverse complement strand
GGCAATCCGGTCGCCTGCGCCGCGGCCAACGCGGTCGTCGACGCGATCGACGACGAGTTGCTCGCCCACGTCCGTGAGATGGGCAGGCGCTTCGAAGCCGCGTTCGAAACACGCGGTGCGGGCCTCCTGCTCGCGATCGAGCTCGGCCGGCCGGCATTGCCGGTGGCACTCGAAGCACTCGAGCACGGCCTGCTCGTCGGCACCGCCGGCGAGACGGCGCTCCGGATCACGCCGCCGCTCACGATCTCCGCCGGCGAGACCGAGCTCGCGATCTCGCTGCTCCACGAGGTGCTCGGATGACCACGAAGCAGGAGCGACAGGGCGCGATCCGCCGACTCGTCCAGCGCAGCCACCTCTCGACGCAGGCCGAGCTCGCCGAGGCCCTCCATCTCGAGGGAATCGACGCCGTCCAGGCGACCGTGTCGCGCGACATCGCGCAGCTCGGCCTGGTCAAGGTTCGAAATGGGAACGGGAAGCTGATCTATGCGCTGCCCGGCGCGGCCGACCTCCGCCGGCTCGAGCAACTCGCCTCGGCACTGCGCAGCTGGGCGCACGGGATCACGCCGACGGGGCAGCTGGTCGTGATCCTGACCCGTCGCGGCTACGCCGCCGCGCTCGACGGCCGCGTCATCCTGAGCGCTCTTCCCGTCGGCGAGCGCGTCGGGATCGCCTTCTCGGGTGGCCTCGACACCTGCTGCGCGCTCGCCTGGATGCGCGCGCACGGCGCGATCCCCTACGCGTTTACTGCCGACCTCGGCCAGCCTGATGAGCCCGACATCGCCGCCATTCCCGAGCAGGCGAAGGCCTACGGCGCCGAGGAGGCAGTTCTCGTCGACTGCAAGGATGCGCTCGCCCGCGAGGGGCTCGCGGCGCTCCAGTGCGGCGCCTTCCACATCCAGACGGCCGGCCGCCGCTACTTCAACACGACCCCACTCGGCCGCGCGGTCACCGGGACGCTGCTCGTGCACGCGATGCGGGAGCACGGCGTCGAGATCTGGGGCGACGGCTCGACCTACAAGGGCAACGACATCGAGCGCTTCTACCGCTACGGCCTGCTCGCGAACGCCGCGCTGCGGATCTACAAGCCCTGGCTCGACCAGGCGTTCGTGTCCGAGCTCGGCGGGCGCAAGGAGATGAGCGAGTGGCTCGAGGCGCGCGGGCTGCCGCACGGCGCATCGGTCGAGAAGGCCTACTCGACCGACTCGAACATGCTCGGCGCGACCCACGAGGCGAAGGACCTCGAGCTGCTTGCGACCAGCATGAAGATCGTCGAGCCGATCATGGGCGTGCGCTTCTGGGAGACGGAGATCGAGCCCGAGGTCGTGACCATCCGGTTTGAGAACGGCCTGCCGGTGGGTGATCCGGTCGAGGTGATCCGCTGGGCGAACGAGGTCGGCGGCCGCCACGGGCTCGGGATGTCCGACCAGATCGAGAACCGGATCATCGAGGCGAAGAGCCGCGGCATCTACGAGGCGCCCGGCATGGCTCTGCTCTCGATCGCCTACGAGCGGCTGCTGACGGCGATCCACAACGAGGCGACGCTCGAGCAGTACGCGGTCGACGGGCGCAGGCTCGGGCGGCTGCTCTACGAGGGCCGCTGGTTCGACCCGCAGGCGCTGAAGCTCCGCGACGGGCTCCAGCGCTGGGTCGCGGCCGTCGTCACCGGCGAGGTGACGATCGAGCTGCGCCGTGGCGAGGACTACACGATCCTCGACACGCGCGGCGAGGCCGTGACCTATGACCCTGAGCGGCTCTCGATGGAGCGGTCGGCGACAGCGTTTACGGCCGCCGACCGGATCGGCCAACTCGCGATGCAGTCGAACGACATCGACGACTCGCGCCGCATGCTCGAGGCGCAGCGGCGCTTGCGCCTGCATCCGGCGGAGCCGCCGTCCGACCCGCTGGGGCTCGGGCAGTGACGCTCTGGGCCGGTCGCGTCGGGACGCCGCTCGCACCCGAGGTGTGGGCGTTTCTGCGCGCCAACGACGCCGAGCTCCTGCCCTACGACCTCCAGGGAACGGCCCAGCACGCGCGCCGGCTCGAGGCCGCCGGGCTGCTCAGTGGCGCTGAGCTCGCGGACGTCGAGGAGCGACTCGCGGCGATCACCGTCGACGACCTGGAGCCGGCCGACGAGGACGTCCACTCGGCGATCGAGCGACTGCTCGGCGATCTCGGCCGCAGGATCCACGCGGGTCGCTCGCGAAACGACCAGGTCGCGACGGCGTTCCGTCTCTACGTCGCCGACGCCTGCGCCGAGGCCGACGACGCGTTGCGCGGGCTCGCGCGCGCCGTACTCGACCGAGCCGAGACGGAGGCCGGCACGCTGATGCCTGGGTACACCCACCTGCAACGGGCGATCCCGGTCACACTCGGCCATCACCTGCTCGCTTGGGTCGAGATGCTCGACCGCGACCGCGACCGGTTCGCGTTCGCTGCCGGGCAGGCGGCGCCCTCCCCGCTCGGCGCCGGCGCGCTCGCCGGCTCGACGCTGCCGCTCCCGCCGCCGGCGAACGCCATGCGCAACTCGATCGACGCTGTCGCCGACCGTGATTTCGCGCTCGACTACCTCTACGCCGCGACGGTGCTGTTCACCCATCTCTCGCGGCTCGGCGAGGAGCTCGTCCTCTGGACCACAGCCGAGTTCGGCTTCGCCCACCTTCCGGAGGAGGCCGCGACCGGCTCGTCGATGATGCCCCAGAAGCTGAACGCCGACGTGGCCGAGCTCGCCCGCGGCAAGGCGGGCACGGCGATCGGCCGGCTGACCGGACTGCTCGCGACGGTGAAGGGCCTGCCGCTCGCCTACGACCGCGACCTCCAGGAGGACAAGCCGCCGGTGTTCGCTGCGCGCGCCGACGTGCAGGGCGCTCTCGCAGCGCTGGCGATCCTCGTCCGCGGCCTCGAGTTCGACCGCGACCGCCTGGCGGCCGCCTGCGCCGATCCGCTCCTGCGGGCGACCGATGCGGCGGAGGCGCTGGTCCGCGAAGGCGTTCCGTTCCGCGACGCGCACGAGCAGATCGCGGCGCAGGTTCGCGCCGGCACCTTCGAGCCTGGTGCCACTAGGTCACTCGCCGATCGTGGCGTCGATGTAGGGGCTGCAGTCTCGGCGGCGAAGAAGCGTTGGGCGTGAAGATGTCCCCGCTTCCCGTCTCCCTCTCAGGCCGCGATTTCCTGCGGGTCTCCGATCTCGTCCCGGCCGAGGTCGAGGCGCTGCTCGACCTCGCCGTCGCGCTCAAGAGCGACCCGAAGCCGCGCCTGGCGGGGAAGACGCTCGGCCTCTTCTTCGCGCAGCCCTCGACGCGGACGCGGATCTCGTTCTCGGTCGCGATCGCCCAGCTCGGCGGGGACGCCGTAACGCTCCTGCCGAGCGAGATGCAGATGTCTCGGGGCGAGTCGCTGCCCGACACCGGCGAGGTGCTCTCGCGCTACCTCGATGTGCTCGCGATTCGAACGCTCTCACACACCGAACTCGAAGCGTGGGCCGACGCGGCGTCCATCCCCGTGATCAACGCGCTGACCGCGGACGAGCATCCGTGCCAGGCGCTGGCCGACGCGCTGACGATCCGCGAGCGGCTCGGCGGCCTCGACGGCGTGCGCATCGGCTGGGTCGGCGACGGGACGAACGTGCTCGTCTCGCTGGCGGCGGTCGCGAGCCTCACCGGCATGCACCTCGTGGCCGCGTGCCCTGAGGGCTACGAGCCGCCGCTCGGGACCCAGATCGATCTCGTCCGCGACCCCCGCGAGGCGGCGCGCGGCGCCGACGTCCTCGTCACCGACATCTGGGTCTCGCTCGGCCAGGAAGCGACCCGCGCCGAGCGGACGCGCGACCTCGAGCCCTACCGCCTCGACGAATCGCTCGTCGAGCTCGCATCGCCCGAAGCGATCGTCCTCCACTGCCTCCCGGCCCATCCCGGCGAGGAGATCGCGCCCGAGGCCCTGTACGGCAAGCACTCGGCCGTCTGGGACGAGGCGGAGAACCGCCTGCACGTCAGACGAGCCGCTCGTCGCTCGCGGCGAGCGAGGCCGTGACGACCTCGACGGCCTCCTCGCCGACCTTGCGGGCGACGGCGGCCGTGCCTTCGTCGAGCAGCCTCGTGGTGTACGAGCCTTCCGGCCGCTCGGCTGCGCGCTCCGAGATCGTCCGCCAGAGCGCCGGAGCGAAGCACGAGAGCGAGCCCGTGTGGCACGCAGGCCCGGCCGGGCGCACGCGCAGAAGCAGGGCATCGCCGTCGCAGTCGTCGCGCAGCTCCTCGACCGCCATCGTGTTCCCCGACGTCGCGCCCTTGTGCCAGTACTCGTTGCGGGAGCGGCTCCAGAACCACGCCTCGCCCGACTCGCGGGTGCGCCGTTCGGCTTCTCCGTCCATCCAGGCGAGCATCAGCACGCGGCCGGTCTCGGCGTCCTGAACGATCGCGGCGCGGAGCTCCCCGTCAGGCTGCGTCACGAAGATTCACCCCCAGCGCGAGCAGCTCGGCGCGCAGCGACGTCAGCCGCTCCGGGTCCTCGTGCAGGATCGACGCGAGCAGCGCGGCCTGTGCGACCTCGAGCACCTCGGCGACGTGGCGCGCATCCCCCGCGCCGCCGGAGGCGATCACCGGCACCGATACCGCACCGGCCACGGCCACCGTCAGAGGGAGGTCATAGCCGGCGCGAGTTCCGTCGGCGTCGATCGAAGTTAGCAATATCTCCCCCGCTCCTCGCGCTTCCGCTTCGCGGGCCCACTCGACGGGGCCACGTTCGGTCTCGGTCGTTCCGGCTCGCGTGCGCACGCGACCGCCCTCGACGTCGATCGCAACGACGACCGCCTGCGAGCCGAGCCGCTCGGCCAGCTCGGTGATCAGCTTCGGCCGTTCGAGCGCCGCCGAGTTGACGGAGATCTTGTCCGCTCCCGCGCTGAGCAGCAGGTCCGCGTCGGCGACCGAGCGGATCCCGCCGCCGACCGTGAACGGGATCGCGAGCTGCTCGGCGACGCGCCGGACGACGCCGACGAGCGTCTCCCGCTCCTCGAGGGTCGCCTTCACGTCGAGAAAGACGAGCTCGTCGGCGCCTCGGTCGGAGTACGCGGCCCCGAGCTCGACGGGATCGCCGACATCACGCAGCTCCTGAAAGCGGACGCCCTTGACGACGCGGCCGCCGGCGACGTCGAGGCACGGGATCAGGCGCGGGAGAGTGATTGCTCCCTCACCTGCGTGAGCACGCGGTCGAGGTAGCGCGCGCCCGCGGCGCCGCTCTTCTCCGGATGGAACTGGACGCCGAGGAACGAGCCCGAGCGCGCCTCGGCGACGATGCCCTCCGACCAGGCGGTTGCGGCCGGCGTCTCGACAGCGTAGGAGTGTGCGAAGTAGTAGGCGGTCGCGTCGACCTCGGCCCAGCCGATTCGCGGCACCCGGCCCTCGCGGAGGCGGAGCGCCTTTCCGGGAAGCAGACCGAGGCCGTCGACCCCGCCGTCTTCCTCCGACCACTCGACCGCGAGCTGGAGCCCGAGGCAGATGCCGAGCACCGGCTTGCCGTCGCGGACGCGCCCGCGCAGCTTTTCGTCGAGCCCCTGCTTGCGCAGCTCCTCCATCGCCGAGCGGGCCGCGCCGACGCCCGGCAGCACGGCGAGGTCGGCACCCTCGATGTCGTCGACGAGCTCGGCGCCGAGACGCCGCAGCGCGATCTCGACCGAGCGGATGTTCCCCGCGCGGTAGTCGCAGACGGCGACTTTCACAGCAGTCCTTTGGTCGACGGAATCCCGGTCGAGTCCTGCCGGAGCGCCGTCTTCAGGGCGCGGCCGACCGCCTTGTACGCAGCCTCGGCGGTGTGGTGCGGGTCGCGGCCCGTCGCCTCGATGTGGATCGCCATCCGCCCGGCCTGCGCGAGCGAGGTGAAGAAGTGTGCGGCCATTCCGGGCTCGGTCTCGAACGAGAGCTCGGCGAACGGCCGGCCGCCAAGATCGACCGCGGCGCGGGCTAGCGCATCGTCCATCGGCACGACCGCGTCGCCGTAGCGGGCGATTCCGCGGCGGTCGCCGAGTGCCTTGTCGAGCGCCTCGCCGAACGCGAGCGCGGTGTCCTCGACAGTGTGGTGGTCGCCCGTCTCGAGGTCGCCCGCCGCTTCGACGTCGAGGTCGAGCCCGCCGTGGAAGGCGAGCTGCTCGAGGAAGTGGTCGTAGATCCCGTCGTCGGCCTGGTCGCGGATCGTGATGCGGATGCCGTCGTCGTAGGCGCGGACGACGAGGCCCTGGCGGAGCAGCGCGTCGCCGATCTTGCGGCCATCGTCGAACGGCACGTAGAGGAAGTTCGCGCGCGACGGCAGCGGCGCGAGGCCGATCGTGTGCAGCGCGGAGCGGAGGCGATCGCGCTCTTCGATCACCGGCGTCACGTCCGGCGGTGCGGCAAGAGCGGCGATCGCCAGGGCCGCCGAGACCGAGGACACCGGTGCGGGCGCCTGGCGGGCGTTCAGCTCGGCCGCGACGTCCTTCGAGGCGAGGGCGTACCCGATCCGCGCGCCGGCGAGGGCGAAGGCCTTCGAGAAGGTACGCAGCACGATCACCCCGTCGCCGAGCAGGGGGACCGCCGTCTCGCCGCAGTACTCGTAGTAGGCCTCGTCGACGACGAGCGGTCGCGCGTCCGGCATGGGCCGCAGCTCGCCGGTGGGACTGCTCGGCCTGCAGGTGAAGGTGAGCACCGGCTCGTCGTCGCCGACCTCGGCGCCCGCGAGGAGCGCGGCGATCCGGTAGAGCGGATAGGTCGGCGAGGCCGGGATCGCAATCGTGTCGCCCGGCCCGGCGAAGGAGCGCGCGCAGAGCAGGATCAGGTCGTCGGCGCCGACGCCGAGCACGATCTGGTCGAGATCAACGCCGGTGTAGTCCGCGATCGCGCGCCGAAGCTCGATGTAGCCGCCGGCCGGGTAGCCGTTGATCCCCGCGAGCGCGGCGGCGATCGCGCCCGGCCGCGTCGAGGGCAGCGGCAGGGGCGGTGTGTTCTGGTCGTAGCGGACGACCTGGGACGAAGGGCCGCAGGGGGCTTCATCGCTGCACCGCCGCCGCGTGCGCCGGCATCCCCTCGGCAGCGGCGAGCGCCTCAACGGTCGGCCGCAGCAGCGCGAGCCCGTCCGGCGTGATCCGCTGGATCGTGATCGCCTTGAGGAACGTCTCGATCCCGAGCCCGCCCACCGACCTGGCCCAGCCGCCGGTCGGCAGGACGTGATTGCCGCCGGTCGCGTAGTCGCCGGCGGGCACCGGCGAGGACGGGCCGACGAAGACCGCCCCGGCGTTGCGAACCTCGCCCGCGCGCGCTTCGGACTCTCCGAGCAGGACGAGGTGTTCGGGCGCGATCTCCTCCGCCTCCTCGAGCGTCGAAACGACGCGGCAGACGGCATCGGCGCCGTGCTCGCCCTGCGCGGCCAGCTCGAGCGCGGCGAGGCGCGGGTCGGCGTCGGCGTCGGCGACGACCACGACCTCGGACGGCCCGCCCGGCAGATCGATCGCGACGTCTCGCGAGACCTCGAGCTTCGCGTCGTTGACGTAGGCGTTCCCCGGCCCGACGATCTTGTCCACCTTGCGCACGTATGCGAGCCAGCCGATCGCCTGCGGGCCGCCGAGCGCCCAGACCTCGTCGATCCCGAGCGCCTCGGCGGCGGCGGCGACGAGCCCGGCACCGGCGGGCGGCGTGCAGACGACGATCTTCTCGACGCCGGCGGCCTGCGCGGGGACGGCGCACATGACGAGTGTTGAGACGAGGTTCCGCGGCACGTAGACGCCGATCGTCCGGACCGGCACCCAGCGGCGCTGCAACAGCACACCCGGCTCGACCTCGAGCTCGATGTCGCTCGGCCGCTGCGCCTCGTGCCAGCGCCGGACGCGGTCGGCGAGCGCCAGCAAGGCCTCGCGCGGAAGCAGATCAGGCTCGGCGACCGCGCGCGCCGGCTCCGCGCCGTCGAGCTCGAGCGCCCACCTGCGAACAGCGGTGTCACCCTCCGCCTTGATCTCGGCAACGATGCTCACCGGAGCATCCGCTCGACCGGGACGATCAGAATCGAGAACGCCCCGACCTCTTCGAGCCGGGGCAAGAGCTGCCAGACGTCCTCTGCGGGCACGAGCGCGTGCACGGCGACCATGCCTTTCTCGGCGAGTGGCAGCACGCTCGGCGAGCGCGAGCCGATCACGGCGCAGATCTCCTCAAGCCGATCCTCGGGCGCATCGAGCATCAGATAGCGGTGGGCACGCGCCTCGACGACGGCGCGCATCATCGTCACGAGCTGGCCGATATCCGCGCCTTCGCGGCCGATCAGTACCGCCTCAGAGGTGAAGAGCGTGCCGAGCGAGCGCAGGCCGTTGGTGCGCAGCGTGTTACCGGACGAGACGAGATCGACGATCGCATCGGCGAGCCCGAGCCGCGGCGCGATCTCGACCGAGCTCGTGATGTCCACGAGTTCGACCGGCACCGGCATGAGCTCTCGCGTCAGGCGCGGGAAGACGGTCGCCACAGACGCGCCCGCGAGGTCCTCGATCCGCGCGAAGCGTGACTCCTCGGGAACCGCGACATCGAGCCGGCACGAGCCGTACCCGAGCGGAAGCAGCTCCTCGACGCGAGTGCCGCGCTCGCGGACGAGATCCTGCCCCGTGATCCCGCAGTCGACGACGCCGTCCTGGACGTACTCGGGGATGTCGGCCGCGTGGACGAGCAGGACGTCGACCGGCGCGTTCCGGCACGGGAACGCAAGCGCGCGCTCGCCGGGCTGTTCGGGGCCGAGGCCCGCGTCTTCGAGCAGCGAGACGGACGGTTCGCGCAGACGTCCCTTGACCGGGACGGCGATCTTCAGGCGGTCGACGATGCCTCCTCGAGACGATCGAGCGCCAGCCGGTAGCCGCCCTCGCCGTGGCGCAGCCAGTGCGCCACTCGCGTCACGGTCGTCGTCGACGCGCCGGCCTTCTCCGCGACCTCGAGATACGGCAGCCCCCGGTCGACGAGTCGCGCCACCGTCCAGCGGTGCGCCATCGCCTCCAGCTCCGCCAGGGTGCAGAGGTCGCGGAGGAACCATTCGACCTCGTCCTTCGTCTCCAGCGACAGGAGCGCGTCGAAGAGCTCGCTCATCTCGTGCGTCCGCCATGTGTGTCGTGTCTCTGCCATGGTTGTCTTTCGCGTTGCCATGCTAGCACGGTAACATGGTGACGTGCTGGCAGAGTGGCTTGGAGCGGGGATCGAGGTCGTGCCTGCCGTCGACGTGCTCGGCGTCGGCGCCGTTCGCCTCCATCAGGGCGACTACGACGACATCGTCGAGCGCGCAGGCGACCCGGTTCCGCCGTTCAGGCCTCCGGCGGCATTCGCTCGCTCGCCGACGCAGCGGCGCTCCTCGACGCGGGCGCCGACCGGGTCGTCGTCGGCACGGCTGCGTTCCCCGACCCGGCGCCCTGGGCTACCGGGCTCGGCGAGCGGCTTGTGGTCGCCCTCGATGTCCGCGACGGGCGGATCCGCAGCGCGGGCTGGACCGCCGAGGCGGGGCTCGAGCTCTCGGAGGCAATCCGGCTCTGTCTCGCAGCAGGCGTGATCCGCGTCCTCTGCACGGCCATCGACCGGGATGGGACGCTCGCCGGGCCCGACCTCGACCTCGTCCGGACGGTCGCCGCTTCTGGCCTTCGCGTCTTCGCAGCAGGGGGCGTTCGCTCTCCGGACGACGTGCGGGCGCTCGCGAGGGCGGGCGCCGAGGCGGCCATCGTCGGTCGCGCCCTCCTCAAGGACTAGAGGGGTTGGACACGCTGCCGTACCTCGGCGGCCCTGCACGCGCGGCCGCAGGGTCGTCTGCTTCCCCTCGATCAGGGGAAAGCCGGTCGCAAGCTCCTACCCCGTGGTCCTGTCGAACAGGTTCGCCGGCTCGTTCCGATTCACCGCTGAGAGTCAGATCGGGCCGAACGCGATCGTCGAGATCCAGCCCAAGTAGCGGCAATCAGCCGAGGAACGTGGCGATGCCACGCGCGAGCGCCTCGGCCTCACGCTGGCGGTACGCAGACGACCCGAGCCGGGCGGCATCGATTGCGTTGCGCATGTTGCCCGTCTCGATGAACACCTTCGGCACGTCCGAGAGGTTGAGGCCGCCGAGATCGGAGCGAATGTCGAGGCCGGCGGCTCCGACGTAGGTTGCAGGCGGCTCCCCGGTGCCCACTGCGAACGCCTGTCGAATGGCGAGCGCGAGACGCTTCGAGGCCGCCGCTATGTCGTCGGTCAGGTGCGGGATCGACGGCGGGTAGATGACGTCGAAGCCGCGCCCGCCCGCCGGGCCGCCGTCGGCATGGATCGAGATCGCGGCGTTCGCATGAGCTCGATTGCCGATCGCCGCCCGCTCGGTGATGCACGGCCCCCAGCCGGTGTTGGCCGTGCGCGTGAGGACGACCCGCGCGCCCTCGCCGCGTAGGATCCGCGCGAGGCGCAGCGCGACGTCGAGGTTGTACGCCGCCTCGGTGTAGCCGTCGTCGGTCGAGGTGCCGGTCGTGTCACACGGCTTGAACAGCGTGCCCGCG